>OMGF01000322.1_pt1 | contig 46929 bp, 41 predicted proteins | sample 1645861 | NCBI WGS metagenome assembly OMGF01 (sample SAMN05578586, study PRJEB25193) | human gut metagenome | biome: Human Microbiome; feature: human-associated habitat; material: feces | host: Homo sapiens | place: USA:Birmingham
CCTCTGTCTTGCCAAAATGCCTGATATTCAACGTATCAAGAATCGCCTTGTAATGTTCTTCAACCTTTTCTTCAATACTGGCCATTACTCGCCCCTTCCTGTAACGGACTTAATTTTCACCTAGCAGTTTTGCAAAGGCGCCATCAATTCGCTCTTCAGTGCTTCCCCATTTTGTGAGCGTCATGGATCCGGCCTTGTAATTTGCCTGCGACACCAGCTTCCCGTTTTTCATTAACCGCAGCTCCACCGAACCTAAATAGGTCGTTAAGTCCCAACTTCTTCTGGCCACGTACTCAAGCGAATATGGAGTGTCATGGCAGTCTGATGCCTTGTCAACAATGCTATAGGCGATCCCTCGCTTGGTCAGCGAGTGAATCATCGCATTGCGGAATTGATTCAGTTTGGTCTTTCGGTTGTTGATAACACAGATTTTTTCGGGCTTGCCTTCGAAACCGCTGTATTGCTTGCCGGTAGTGACATTAGCGCATCCAGACACCATGGCGATAGTCGACAAAGCTACAGGTAAAAAAATAGATCTTGATCTTCATGAATAGCCGTCCTTTAATCTGTAAGTTTCAATTATTTCTGAATGTGGAAAGGAAACCCAAAGGGTACACGAGTGTTTTTCAAAAGGTCCGGGGAAGGGGATCGCTCCGGTCCATGCTTTAAAAGCCTTTCTCGTTTAGGCGTCGATATTGATCGCAGCCTTTCTGCTCGCCGTTGTCGCAGGCTTTTCCAAACCACTCTTTCGCCACAGCCTTGTTCTTCCGGACGCCCCGACCTTGATCATACATGACCCCAAGGCTGAACTGGGCCGGTGCTAATCCCTGTTCGGCCGCCCTCCTGAACCAGTTCACCGCTTCCCGATAGTTCTGCCGAACGCCCTGACCTTGTTCATACATGACCCCGAGGTTGTACTGGGCCTTGGCATTGCCTTGTTGAGCAGCTTTTCTGTACCAATTCACCGCTTCTCGATAGTCTTGCCTGACACCTTGGCCTTTGCCGTACATGACTCCAAGGTCGAACTGGGCGACAGCGTTTCCTTGTTCCGCCGCTATTTTGCTCCACTTTGCCGCTTCGTAGTAATTTTTAGCATCATAAGCAGCCCTTGCGCTTTCAAAGGCTCCTGCCCAATCGGACGAAGGCGTCCCGGCTAAAAGGCAGAAGGCAGTTCCGATCGAAGCAAGGCAGAGTTTGAGATTCATCGCTGTTTTTCCTCTGAAAGCAAGGAGAACGAGAAATACCATTTGACTAGGGAAATATGCATCTCCTTGTGCAGGAGACGGATACCTTATGCGATAGTAAGCCTGCGGTCTTAAAACCGTCTACTCCCATCTACCTCGTATTAGTAAGGAGTTCCCTGCGAGCGACTCCTCCCCGTTGTGGAGGGAAGACGATTTTGAGGACCTGCACTTATTTCGCTCTGAACTTCGCCCAGTCTTTCGGACATTCACTGAAAAGGAAATCCGCCCATACCTGCATCATCTGGCGGCGTTGTTCTGCGTATTTTGTCCTCAGGTAGGCATCCCCGTTACCGCCCTTTGTGTGGTGCAAGGCAGCCTCCGTTAGATCTCTGCTGTATCCCTGCTCTGCCGCCCATGTCTGGAACGCCGCCCGTGCCGTCCCGTGCATTGTCATCAGTCGCCCGCCTTGCTCTTTGTCGACAAAGCCGTTGCCTCCAGCCTCTCGATCTCTTACGGACAGATTCTTAATGATTCTGGCGCAGGCCGCTTCGCCTACAACTTTTCCGCGTAGGCTGCGAAAAAGCGCATCCTCATCAGAACTCATCCCCAGCGCCTCCAGCCTCGAAAGAATGGCTAACGCCTGCTTGCTGAGCGGGACAACATGGGCCCCGTTGGCCGCCACTTTCATCTTCTGTGCCGGTATCGTCCACAGTGCGCGGCGCTTATCGATATCAGCCCAAACTGCATGACATTTGGCGCCGGCACGGGAATTTTTGATTACATTCCCCTGCCTTGAAGCAGTCAAAAGGATAAACAAGCAAGCCATGCCGCCCACGTCATTCACTCTCCCGCTTTCCACCAGAAGCTGGACAAAGCGGGGTAAGTCTTCCAAGTGGCACATAGGGTGATGGGTGGTTGCTTTGCACTGCCCAGCCTTTGGGAGCCTGTCTTTCAAGACCTCACTCGTTGCCGGATTCCCTAGGGCGGGACTGCGATAGCTGTTCTCCAGCCTCAGGCACCAGCGGAAGAAGGGGGAAAGAAGGTGCTGGGCTTTCTTGCCCGTTGAAGGCGACCTTATCAGCAAAGGTGTCAATACCTGTGCTATGGCCGCCGGGGTAACCTCATTAACCCCTTTCCCTCCCAGCCCCGGAGATATGTGAAGCCGGTAGAGGCGTTCATAATCCGGAAGCATTTTCGGCGACTTCCAAAGATTCATTTTTTCGCAGTAAGCAAAATATTTTGGAAAAAGCTCATCCAGAGTATGTTCAGCAGGCTTATCACTCTTTACTTCCTGAGAAACCCCTGCCCTTGGATCACGCCCCTCAAGAATGTCTTCCCGGATTTTCTGGGCTTTCTCCCGAGCTTCGGCCAGCGTTACCGCGCCTACCTGCTGTTTGTATGTGTACCTGCCCAGTCCAAAGGTCTGCTTGGTTCCGCCTGCCCGAATGACAAACTTCCACGCCCGGCTAATTTCGCCAGCTTGAGTTTTCCTCACAACCAGCAACAGCGTCCCTGCAACGCCGCCCACATTGTGTTCACCGATCGCTTCTGATTTCTGCCGAACTTCCAACGGCGTAAGAACCCGTGCTGTTCTCATCCCTGCCCCCATGTAGCTTTGTGTGGTACTTAGAGCTTAAACAAACTCGCGTGTGGTACTTTGGATGGTACTCTGAAATTTGATTAAAGGCGCTTTTCAGTGATGACAAATGAAGGGGCTTGAACAGGAAATAGGCAAAGAAAAAGCCCGTAAACCTTGCGTTTTCAGTGATTTACGGGCTACATTTGATCATCAGTGGTGATGTAGAAAGATCATTGATTTTGTCTACTTGGCGGAAGGGGTGAGATTCGAACTCACGGAAGTTTTGAAGCTTCGTCGGTTTTCAAGACCGATGCATTAAACCGCTCTGCCACCCTTCCATTGACGATGGATTTCGAATTCTACCGTCAGAGGGGGATAAAGGCAAATGCCTTACTCCCCATCGCGGAGAATCAGACCTCGCTCGGGCCGTTCTCAAGATTAAAGGCGTGATGCAGCACGCGGACCGCGAGTTCCGTGTACTTTTCATCCACCACAAGGCTCACCTTGATTTCGGAGGTGCTGATCATCATGATGTTGATGCCCTCTTCCGACAGCGCCTTGAACATGCGGGAAGCCACACCGGAGTGGGAGCGCATGCCGATGCCGACCACCGAGATCTTGGCGATGTGATCGTTCGTCTCGACGGGGCCGCCGCCGACAACCGGGATCACCTTCTTATTCAGCACTTCAAGCGTGTTTTCAAGGTCACCGCGCGGCACCGTGAAGGTAAAGTCCGTCTTTCCTTCAACGCTCACATTCTGGACAATCATGTCCACTTCGATATTCGCTTCAGCGATCGGTCCCAGAATGTTCGACGCGACGCCGGGCATGTCCGGAACGTTATGCAGCGTAACCTTGGCATCGCTGCGGGAAGCGGCAATGCCGGACACGAGAGCTTTTTCCATCATTTTGGGATCATCCTCATAGGTAATCAGGGTGCCGGAGACGGCCTCGACTTCGACCGGCAGATCCGGATCTGTGAGGCTAGAAAGGACTCGGCAGGGAACCTTGAACTTGCCCGCGAATTCAACGGAGCGGATCTGCAGCACCTTGGAACCGGCGCTCGCGAGTTCAAGCATCTCCTCAAAAGAAATATTGTTCAGACGCTTTGCTTCCGGCACGATGCGGGGGTCGGTCGTGTAGACGCCGTCCACATCCGTAAAGATCAGGCACTCGTCAGCGTGAAGCGCAGCCGCGATCGCGACAGCGGACGTGTCCGAACCGCCGCGGCCGAGCGTCGTAATGTTGCCCTCGGGATCCACACCTTGGAAACCTGCCACCACAACCACGCGGCCGCGCTTCAGCTCCTCACGGATTCTGAAATCATCGATCGTATCGATGCGGGCCTTCATATAGGAGTTATCGGTGTGAACAGCAACCTGCCATCCGGTCAGGCTCACCGCGTCGACCCCGATATCTTTCAGCGCCATCGCGAGGAGGCCGATGGACACCTGCTCACCGGTTGTCGCGATGACATCAAGCTCGCGGGGATCCGGGCGGGGGGACACTTCCTTAGCTAGGGCCAGAAGGCGGTTGGTCTCGCCGCTCATCGCGGAGACAATGACCACCACCTGGTGGCCTGCCTGGCGCCACTTAGCGACACGGCGGGCGACATTGCGAATGCGCTCGGGAGAGCCCATCGAAGTGCCGCCGTACTTGTGAACAATCAGAGACATGGTTTGTTTCTCAGTGGGACATAAATTAAGGTCCCGAAAGAGGAAAGCGGGAACATTCACCCGCCTCCGGTTTCGGGAAGCGTATTAAGAAAGATAGCCCAGAGAACCCTCTGCCGGGTATAAAACTTTCACTGATCCCCTGAATGCAGTAGGGAAAGTTATTTACTTTTTCAGGATTATATGCCAAAGAGCGGCTTATCCGGCTCCCAGGAGACTACCCAGCGGTCCGGAGACGTACGTCCGGTGCCGTCCGGATGCTCAAGCTTCCGGACTTCAGGGCCGAGCCCTGCCGCGTAAATCAGATCCTCGCCGCACCAGAGAAGCGGGAGATCCCCCCGCTCAAAGGATGGGATACCAGCCGCCTGATAGAGATGCTTCAGATTGCGGCTCGGGCGAAGCCGGTAGAGCTTGATTTTCTCGCCGCCCCGCCTGGCCCTGACTTCAAGGGGGCCCGTCCGAAGCAATTCCCCGGGGAATCCATCCTCATCCGCTTCCGCGGGTCTGAAGGCGAGAACACCGCCCCAGGGGGCCAGTTCCACCTCGCGCTCGCCGTTCCAGATAAAAGCAACGGTTTTCGACGTATCGCGGACCGGTTTCGCGTAAGGATGCAGAACAATATCCGCACCCCAGCGGCGGATATCCCAGGCGCCAAGCCGGATCGTAAGCGCGGTGTCTGAGTGTGTCTGCTTCGCCTGACGGAGCGCCTCGATCAGCGTCGCGCGCGGCGGCGGCTCAATCCCGTATGAGGAAATCCAGGCTCTGAGGCAGAGCGCCTGACGGGGAACCGAGAGATTGAGAAGAGAGGCGATCTTCAGCGCCCGGGGACGGGTTTTATCCGTGCAGCGGGCAACATCTTCTGCCGCCACCGAGTGAAGCACGGTGCCCGCCTCCGTCACGAGTTCCACCGAGCGGCTCGCGGCCTTTCTGAATCCGGGTCTCGCCTTATCGAGCACCGGCAGCACTTCATGCCGGATCAGGTTCCTGAGAAACGCCGTATCGTCGTTACTCTCATCATCCACCCAAGCGAGCTCCCGGGCCTTCGCCCAGGCTTCAATCCAGGCTCTCGGAATATCGAGCCAGGGCCGGGCAAGAAGCAATCCGTTTTCGCCGAACTCACGCACAGCGGGCATACCGGAGAGTCCGTCGACCCCGGCCCCCCGCATCCACTGAAGGAAGAAGGTTTCCAGCCTGTCATCCTGGTGATGCGCGGTGAGGATGACATCAAGCTTCAGCTCACGCGCCGCGGACGCGAGAGCCCGGTAGCGTTCTTCTCTTGCCGCCGCCTCAAGCCCCTTCCCCTTCCGGTCCACGCGGACCTGGTAGGCCGAGAACGGAATGCGGCGGGCGTCGCAGAACGCCCGGCAGGTGGATTCCCAGGAGTCGGCATTTTCCGAAATGCCGTGATTCACGTGAAGGGCATAAAGGCCTTCGATCAGGCTGCCCCAGCGGCGGGACCGTGTCAATCGGTGCGCGGCCTCAAGAAGCGCCATGGAGTCGCGGCCGCCTGAAAAAGCGATTCCGACCTGAAGCGGCCGCTCAAGAGGCTGAAGGATATCGTCAGAACGGCCCCGGATCGTGGCGCAGACCTGTTTCAGGCTTTCCGCCAGCGCTTCAAGAAGCTTTTCCTCAAGCGTCCGTACGCCGGGAACCGCGTTCTGTGCTTTTCGCTCCATCCTCTCTCCCTCCGCCCCTCACCGGGGGACGTGCTTAATTGGCCTCTTTCTTCTCCGCCGCTTCAGCTGCTGCCGCGCCGGTCGCTTTCGCCGCGCGGGACTTCGCAGGCTTCGTTTCCTTGGTGTCCGCCGCTTCCTTCGCATCAGGAGCCGCCGGAGCCGCGGTCTTCGCTGCCGCTTCGCGTTCCGCCTTCGCCTCAGCGATCTTCGCGGTCTTCGCGGCATCGCGGGCCGCGATCGCCTCGGCGCGGATCTTCTCCGCTTCGGCGGCCGTTACCGTCTCGTACTCGCCGTAACGCATGATGCGGTTCAGACGGCGGGCGATCAGCTTCTCAGGCGTAAAGCGGCGCAGATATTTCATCCGGTCCGTCAGATTCTTGCAGAGCGTCTTCGCCATCAGTTCCGGATCGCGGTGAGCGCCGCCCATCGGCTCCAGCACGATCTCATCGATCAGCTTCAGTTCCTTCAGGCGGTCAGCGGTCAGCGCGAGAGCGTTCGCGGCTTCAGAGGCGCGGCCCGCGTCCTTCCAGAGAATGGAAGCACAGCCCTCAGGGCTGATCACGGAGTACGTCGAATACTGCAGCATCAGAACAGAGTCCGCCACAGCGATCGCGAGCGCGCCGCCGGAACCGCCTTCACCGATGATCGTCGTGATGACCGGAACCGAGATATGCGTGAGCTCAACGAGATTCCGGCCGATCGCCTCAGACTGCCCGTGCTTCTCAGCGTCAATGCCGGGGTAAGCGCCCGGGGTATCAACAAACGTGATGATCGGGAGACCGAACTTCTCGGCAAGCTTCATCAGGCGAAGGGCCTTCCGGTACCCTTCGGGGTTTGCCATGCCGAAGTTGCGGTACGTACGGCTCTTGATGTCGCGGCCCTTCTGATGCCCGATCACCATCACGGGGTCGCCGCCGAGACGCGCGAGACCGCCGACAATCGCCGGATCATCGCTGTAGCGGCGATCACCATGCAGCTCATAGAAATCGGAGAACATCATCCGGATGTAGTCGAGCGTATACGGGCGGTTCGGGTGGCGGGCCACCTGGGAAATCTGCAACGGGGTCAGTTCCGCGTAGGTCTGCTTCAGAAGCTCGGCAGACTTCTGCTCGAGACGGTCGACCTCTTCACCGATATCCATTGACGGATCCGACTCCTGCATGGAGCGCAGTTCGTCAATCTTTTCGTCAAGAGCCTCAATGTCCTTTTCAAAGTCAAGGAAAGTTTTTTTCACGATTTCATCCAATAGATAGCCGGCGGCCGGAAGCGCTGAGGCTCCCGGGACGCGGGCCTTGTCTTTCCGATATTCCTTGTAGTTTAGCGGCTATGGGCTGAAAAGAAAAAAGCGGGACCTCATCCGTACGGACGAAGCCCCGCGTTACCCGGCATCTTACTGAGCCTCAGCCGGGACTCTTTTTACGCTCTGCGCCAGACTGTGCCTTCCGCCTTGTCGAGCAGCGTAATGCCCTTCGCGAGCAGCTCGTCCCGGATCTCATCCGCACGGGCAAAGTTCCTCGCCTTCTTCGCGGCCGCGCGCTCGTCGATGAGGCGGCGGATCTCCGCCTCATCAAGCCCTTCGGTCGCTCCCTTCAGGAACACCGCCGGATCCTTCTGCAGGATATTCAGCACAGCGCCGAGCCCCTTCAGCTGCCGCACGAGAGCCGGATCCCCGGTACGGTTCACTTCGGTCGCGAGACTGAAGAGCTGCGCCACCGCTACCGGCGTATTGAAGTCATCATCCATCGCGTCCGCGAACGCCGCGGCATTCGGCTCATTCCAGTCAAGCGGCTTCCCGTCACCCTCGCGCCCCTGGAGCGCCTCGTAAAGCCTCGTGAGCCCCTTATGAGCGTCGACGATCAGATCCGGATTAAAGGAGATCGGGCTCCGGTACTGCGTCCTGAGAAGGAAGAAGCGAAGCACCTCTGACCCGTTTCCGGCCCCGAACTGCTCATCCGTTTCCTTCAGTGCGTCGCGGATCGTCCAGAAGTTGTGGAGCGACTTGCTCATCTTCTCCTCGGTGCCATCCGCGGAACGGACGCGGAGCGGACCGGAGTGCATCCAGTAGTTCGCGAACTTCTTCCCGTTCGCCGCTTCGCTCTGCGCCACTTCGTTCTCGTGGTGCGGGAAGATGAGGTCAGGGCCGCCGCCATGAATATCGAAGTTTTCCCCGAGGTAATGGCAGCTCATCGCCGAGCACTCGATATGCCAGCCCGGACGGCCGGCGCCCCAGCGGCTTTCCCACTGCGGCTCGCCCGGCTTCGCCTTCTTCCAGAGCACAAAGTCGAGAGGATCACGCTTCCCCTCTGCGACATCGATACGCGCGCCGGACTGCAGGTCATCGATACTCTTTCCGGAAAGCTTCCCGTAGGCCGGGAACTTGCGGACCGCGTAATCCACGTCTCCGTCGCCTCCAACGTAGGCGTAGCCCTTATCAACGAGTTTTCCAATGATGCCGAGCATCTGCGGAATGAAATCCGTCGCGTGAGGCTCATAGGTCGGAGGAAGGCAGCCGAGGGATTCCATATCTTCCTGCATCGCCTTCGTGTAGAAATCCGTCAGTTCTTTTGTCGAAATGCCTTTCTCGGCCGCGCGGCGGATGATCTTGTCATCCACATCCGTAACGTTCCGGACAAAGGTGACCTCGTTCCCGCGCTCCATCAGCCAGCGGCGGATCACGTCAAACGCCACAAAGGTGCGGCCGTGCCCGATGTGGCAGTAGTCATAGACCGTCACCCCGCAGACATACATCCCCACCTTTCCCTCTTTGATGGGTTTGAAGGTTTCCTTTTTGCGGCTCATTGTGGAGTAGAGCGTCAGAGGTTTCGTGATAGTCATATGGGCAGTGCCCCTCCAGGACAGAATTGGCTCTCGGATCGGAAAGCCTCGGACGCGGACCGCGGGACCTCTCTTCCCGCGATTCCGGTGCTTTCCCTTTCGAGCGGTTAAAATCGTGGGAAAAGTATAGCCGTTCAGAATCGCCCTCAGCGGACAGCGGTCCCGGTTTTGCCCGGCCGCTTTGCGGCTTTTCTCATTTTTTCTAGGTCTGATACCTCATGCTGAAGCACACTTTCAGAAGCGCGGCGCTTGCCCTCTTCATTAGCCTCGCGGCCGTTCCGGCTTTTTCACAGACGGTCCTTTACCCGATTCCTGAGCAGCAGAAGGCTCCGGAAACCGAGCAGGACTACCCGATCTTCGTGAACCGGATGATCGCGGACGGGAACTACACAAAAGCGCTTCAGTACGCGGATGAGGGGCTCGCCAAAAATAAGCGGAATGTCGCCCTGATGTTTAAGCGCGCGACGATTCTCGAGCACCTGGGGCGGCGGGATGAAGCGATGGCGGCCTATCAGCAGCTGATCAACGCTTACCCCGAGATTCCGGAGCCTTATAACAACCTCGCCATCCTGACGGCTGACGGCGGCAAGGGCGATATCGATCACGCGATCGAACTCCTTGACCGGGCGATCACCGCGAATCCGAATTTCGCAACGGCGCACGAAAACCTGGGAGACCTATACGCGCTGAAGGCTCTGCAGAATTACCGTCTTGGGATGCCGGCGAACACCCCTGCTAACCGCGACGCCCGCCGCCGCGTGAGTGAAAAAATCGCGATGCTGCAGATCGCGACCGGGAACGACCCGGATCCGGATCTGCTGAAGCAGCCGGGCGCGGAAAAGATCCCGGCGCTTCAGGAAAAGCCCGCGGCGAAGGCGGACCCGGTTGAAGCGAAGCGGAGCGCCGCTGCGGCTGCCGTGCTGAAGAACCGCGCGGCAAAGAAAACCGCTCCGGCCAAAGCGGCGTCCAATACGGTGACCACGACCACAGGCGGCATCACGGAAACGGTTCAGAAACTCCCCGCTCCCGCGGCTGCCGCCCCGGCACAGGCTTCAGCACCGCAGCCTGGCAGCTACAGCGCGAAGGAAAACGGCACCGGGAGCACCACGAAGAGCACGCTCTTCAAGCCGCTTCCCGAACTGAACTGAGACTCAACACTCCAGGCGTGAACCGCTACAATGGGATGCCTCTCAGGCGGGAGTCCAAACCGGTCCTTTTTTCCGGTTTCTTCCCCCGCTGAGACACTTAATTACCAGTTACCAGCAAGAGGACTGACAGCATGATTCGTCTTACGACCAACCAGGGCGCGATTGAACTTGAGCTCGACAGCGAAAAAGCTCCGATCACCGCGAAGAACTTCGAACGCTACGTCACCGAAGGTTTCTACGACGGCACCATCTTCCACCGCGTCATCAAGGGCTTCATGATCCAGGGCGGCGGCTTCACGGCCGGCATGAGCGAGAAGCAGACTCACGATCCGATCGTGAACGAGGCGAAGAACGGCCTGAAGAACGACAAGTACACGATCGCGATGGCCCGCACGAGTGACCCGGATTCCGCCACCGCCCAGTTCTTCATCAACGTTGCCAATAACGATTTCCTCAACTACAACCCGGGCAATCCGGGGTATGCTGTTTTCGGCCGTGTGACGAAGGGCACCGAGGTGGTGGACGCCATCGCCAAGGTCCGCACCGGACGCCGCGGCTGGTACGACGATGTGCCGCTTGAAGACATCGTCATCCTCAAGGCCGAAGCGCTGTAACAAGGCCTCCGGGCGCAGCCTGCGCCCGGGGAACGGACCTGCAAAGGAAAAGGAATCGCTTGAGAAATGGCTGAAATGATTGCGCCGGCTCTTGCCGGCACCAAAGAAATAGCTCCGCTTGAAAATCCGGTTTTCATCTCGGACCTGCATCTCGCCCCGGAGCACGATAAGACGCTGATGCAGTTCTTCCGCTTCATGAAGACACAGGTGCCTTACTACAGCGAGCTTGTGATTCTCGGCGACCTTTTCGATTTCTGGCTCGGTGACGACACCATTTCGTCCGCGGAGTCCGTAGTCAAGGCGCTCGCCTACGCCTCCTCCATCGGGAAGCGCGTTCTGATTGCCCAGGGGAACCGTGACGTGATGCTCGGCCGCGACTTTGCCGCGGCCTGCGGCGCCACGCTTCTCGCGCCTGAAGTCGCGGTGAAGTGCATTGGGAAAACCATCCTTCTCTCGCACGGCGATGAGTGGTGCACGAAGGACGAGGAGTATCAGAAGTTCCGCGCGATGACCCGTGACCCGCAGTGGCAGCTCTCCGCACTCAGCCTTCCGGTTGAGAAGCGTATTGAGCTTGCCCGCCAGGCGCGCGCTCAGTCCGAAACCACGAAGGGCAGCAAATCCGCCGCCATCATGGATGTGGTGGATGTGGATGTCTACAAGGCCGCCAAAGCGCATAACGCGGATATCGTGATTCACGGTCACACACATAAGCCGGCGAGCCACGAACTCGCGGATATCGAGCGCTGGGTGATTCCCGACTGGGATCTCGATTCCGGTGAGGGGAAAGATCACTGGGGCTATATCCGCACGGTGAACGGTCAGCGTCTGCAGATCATCATGTAAGCCGCACGCAGCCCGCGCTGATGAAGGAGAAGATTCCGAGCCTCACGCCCGGATCTCCTCCTTTTTTTGTGTCCGCGTTATTCTTAGATTCAGCCGGAATCCGCTCTTACTCCTGAAGGAGACTCTATGTCTGCGACACCTAACCCCATGACCGATACGCTTCGCGCCCACACCTCAGTCCGGGCCTTTACTGATGAACCGGTGAGCCAGGAAGATCTCGAAGCGATATATGAATCCGCCCGCGCGGCAAGCTCCACCTGCTTTCTGCAGGTCACCACGGTTATCCGGATCACGGATAAAGAACTGAAGGCGAAGCTCGCGGAACTCGCCGGCAATCAGAAGCACATCATCGCGGCGCCCGAATTCTGGGTGTTCTGCGCGGATTATCACCGCGATCAGGTCCTCGTGCCGAAGGCGGATCTCGGCTGGACCGAGCAGCTGATTGTGGGTTGCGTGGATGCCGCGATTCAGGCTCAGAACGCCTTTGCCGCGCTTGAAGCCCTGGGACTCGGCGGGGTTTACGCGGGCGGCATCCGGAATCATATTGAGGAAGTGGACCGTCTCCTTAAGCTTCCGCAGAATACCTTCCCGGTGGTCGGCCTCGCGTTCGGGCACCCTGCGCATAAGAATGAACTGAAACCCCGGCTCCCCGCTTCCATCACGCTCTGCGAAAACGCCTATCAGGAACCCGATCCGGCGAAACTGAAAGCCTACGATGAGCAGATGAGGAACTATTACCAGCATCGCTCGTCCAACGCGAAAGACACCGCCTGGTCTGATGAGCTCGAAAGAATTCTGCTTCGCGAACGCCGTCCGTTCGTCCTCGGCTTCCTGCAGAAAAAGGGATTCGCGGAAAAGTAAGAGAATCCTCTTGCAAAAGTAAACCGGCATTTTCAAGGGGGCCTCCCCGAAAAATGCCGGTTCTTTTTTGCGAGGCGGCTCAGGCAGCCTGACGGACTTCAGAGCGCCGAGTCAAGGAATGACCGTTCCGCAAGGTCTTCAATCGCCGGAGCGTCCGACTCATCAAGGCCCTTCAGTTTCGCGATTTCGCGCTCCAGGCGATTAATCGTTTCGCGCTGGACATCAAGTTCCTTACGAACCTGATTAAAGGCCCGCGTCACCGGATCCTCAGCGCCTTCAACAACGCCGTATGCGCTGAAGTGCTCGTGCTCAGCCTGTTTCGCGGCTTTCTTTTCACCGGCCACATGACCCGGAACGCCGACAATCGTCGCGTTCGCCGCGATCGGCTTCAGGCAGACCGCGTTCGAGCCGATTCTGGCGTTCCGTCCGACAGTCCATCCGCCGAGCACCTTCGCGCCGGCACCGACAATCACACCGGGTTCCAGCGTCGGATGACGCTTTTCACCTCGCCCGAGACTCGTGCCGCCGAGCGTCACGCCCTGGTAAATCGTGCAGTCATCCCCCACCTCAGCGGTTTCACCGATCACGGTGCCCATACCGTGGTCAATAAAGACACGGCGTCCGATTTTTGCTCCCGGATGAATCTCGATCCCGGTGAGAAACCGGGCCACATGACTCACCCAGCGGGCGAAGGTGTACCAGCCCTGGATCCAGCACCAGTGACTCAGCCGCCAGAACTGCACCGCGTGAAACCCGGGATAGGCGAGGAGCACTTCAAGCGTGCTGTGGCACGCCGGGTCTCTCTCCCGGATAATCTGGATATCTTCTCTCACTCGCTCAAACATGGAAATCAGTCCTTAAGGTTCTGGCAGGATTCGCCTATATTACCCGACTTTTTCACTCGGGTTTAAGTGGGCGTCAAAATTTATCCCTGATCGGATTTCTTCCCGGCTTTCTTCTGTCCCTTCCTTTCGGTTTTCGGGCAGATGATGGCCGCGCACACGCCCCGCAGCATATCGACCTCTGGCTGCGTAAGCCCCGCGCGGGCGATAATCCGGCGGGTCATCGGCATCAGAAACTTGGGTTCTGCCGGATTGAGAGCCCCGCAGGCTGTCATCGCGCGGGCCCAGTGCTCAAGGAAGCCTTCGATCGCGGGCACTTCTGCCGGAGGATCCCGGTCAAAACGGGTTTCCCAGTCGTAGAGCTTGCCTTCGTTTCCTGCACGGCTGCGCTGTGTCATATGGAGTTCATACGCGGTCACCTGCACGGACTGCGCGAGATTAAGGCTCGGGCTCTCAGGATCCGCGGGGATGGCTGCGATCCCCTGACAGACCTCGATCTCCGCATTCGTGAGACCGCTGCGTTCCGTACCGAACACAAAAGCGATGTCACCGGGTTCAGACGCAAGGAAATCGCAGGCGCGGGAAACCGCGGAACGGAGTTCCTCGATCGGGGGACCGTACTCGCGGTCATACCCCGAAAGCGCCCAGGCAAAGGTGACTCCATTCAGCGCCTCAGTCAGCGTCGCGACTGAATGGCTCTCCCGCAGGACGTCGACCGAGCTTGTCGAAAGCGCGATCGCGTCCGGATGCTCCCGATAATCCGGGTGCTTCGGATTCACCACCCAAAGGTCTCTGAAGCCCATCGTTTTGATTGCCCGGGCGGCGGCACCGATGTTCGCGGGGAGACTGGGGTCGCAGAGGACAAACCTCACCCGGGAAGCATTGTTAGGAGTCTGCATTTCCTGATACTCACGCATAAAGCTGAATTGAAACCTGAAGATGGTAACAGCTTTAGGCGAGGGTGCCGCCTCCCATCCCCGCTTTTCCGCTGTATCCTTCTGTCGCCGGAATTATTTTTACTCGTTAAAATAACGGTCTCTTTATTGCAGGGAAAAATCACGCCTGGGCACTCTATCGTCCCCCCTCGTTCTCTTTTCCCCGATCTTCTTACCCCATTAACAACCAGGTGCATCTGAACATATGGCCAACATAGACATCGCCATCCGTGCGGCCCGCGAAGCAGCCGACATCATCAACCAGGCTTCCCGCAACATCGAAAACGTCAACGTCCAGACGAAAGCTCTTCATGACTACGTCACCGACGCGGACAAGGCCGCCGAGCGCGCTGTCATCGATATTCTGTCTCACTACTGCCCGGATCACGCCATTCTTTCCGAAGAGGCTGGGCTTGTCGGTCAGACGAATTCCGAGTTTGTCTGGGTCGTGGATCCGATCGACGGCACGACGAACTTCATTCATGGCTTCCCGCAGTACGCCGTGTCGATCGCGCTGAAGCGCGGGAACGACATTCTTGAGGCCGTGGTCTACGATCCGCTGAAGGATGAGATGTTCACCGCGACCCGCGGCGAAGGTGCCCGCCTCAATAACCGCCGTATCCGCGTTTCCGGCCGTACAAGCTTCGGCGCTTCGCTGATCGGCACGGGCTTCCCCTTCCGCGGCGGTGATGACTTCGAGGGCTATGCCCGTGTCTTCACCTCTGTCGCGAAGCAGACGTCCGGCATCCGCCGCGCCGGCGCCGCCTCGCTCGACCTCGCTTATGTCGCCTGCGGCCGTCTCGACGGCTTCTGGGAAAGCGGTCTGAAGCCCTGGGATATTGCCGCTGGCTCTCTCCTCGTTCTTGAAGCCCGCGGTCTCGTGACTGACTTCGATGGGGATGACCACTTTCTCGACACCGGCTCCATCGTCGCCGGTACGCCGAAGATCTTCGGAACGCTCTTCCCGATCGTTACCAACAAGGTCGCCTGAGTACGGCAGAGGTCTGAAACTTCAGACACTCTCTGAATCGGGGCGGTTCATTTCAGAATGAGCCGCCCTTTTTCTATTCTCTCTTGGCATACAGGATAAAATTTCACCCTGCCCGCTTTTTTCAATCCCCGGGAGACGCTTTACAAAGTGACCAAGCCCAGCCTTAACCAATCCACAGAGAACGCTGATCTCTCCACACTCACCCCTGCCATGCGGCAGTTTATTGAAATCCGCACAGAGGTCGCGAAGCAGCATCCGAATATCCTGCTCCTCTACCGGATGGGAGACTTCTACGAAACGTTTTTTGAAGACGCGGTGGAAATCAACAGGCTTCTCGGCATCACGCTCACGAGCCGCGGCAAGGGAAAGCCAGATGCCATTCCGATGGCAGGCGTCCCTTTCATGACGCTGGACTCGTATCTCGCGCGTCTCGTGAAACTCGGGAAATCCGTGGGCATTGTGGAGCAGATCGGAGACCCGGCAGCAGTCAAAGGCACGATGCCGCGGAAACTCGTGCGGATCGTGCCCCCCCGGCACCATCACAGAGGATGAACTGCTTCCGGCGAAGGCGGACGCCGCGCTGATCGCGGTCTGCCCTCCCTCCGGGAAAAAGTTCCCACAGTGGTCCGTCGTGTCCCTTGTTCTTTCCAGCGGCGCGTTCAAGGGCTTCTGCTGCACAGAGGACGAGCTTCCGGGCGAAATCGCCCGTATCTCGCCTCAGGAAATCCTGATCCCGGACTCCTGCCGGGAGACCGCGAAGTCTTTCTCAGGAGCCGCGCAGCTCACCCCGCTTCCCGACTGGCATTTTGATCCGAAGCACGGAACCGATGAACTGCTCCATCACTTCAATATGGAGAATCTCGACGCCTGGGCTGTGAGCGAAAAGCCCGGGGTTCTCGCAGCCGCCGGCGCCATTCTGGGGTACGTGGAACAGACTCAGGTGGACGCGGTGCCGCATATCCGTCCTCTTGTCTTTGAGGAATCGAGCCGTTTTGTCGGCCTTGATCCCTCAAGCCGCCGGAATCTGGAACTCACGGAACCGCTCCGAAGCGAAAACGGGCCGACCCTTTTCTCCACGATCGATCACTGCCACACCTCGATGGGATCCCGGATGCTGCGAAGCTGGATCACGCAGCCGCTGCGGGATCCAGCGGTTCCCCGCGCGCGGCACGAAGCCGTTCGGGAGATGATTGAAAACGAATCACTCCGCGACGCGCTTTCCGAGCCCCTTAAGAACCTTCCGGATCTGGAACGCGTGGCGTCCCGTATCGCTCTTGGTTCCGTGCGGCCGAGAGAACTTTCCGGGCTCCGGGACGCACTCCCAGCTCTGCAGAGGCTCTCTGAAGCCGCCGCGCTCTCACGGGTTCCGCTTATCTCCGACACCGCGGCGATCCTGAAACCCGATCCCGCGCTTACCGATCTCCTCGGCAGGGCGCTTCTTGAGCTTCCCGCCGTTACGCTCCGGGATGGGCGCGTGATCGCGGATAGCTTCAGCGATGAGCTGAAAGAACTCCGGGAACTCCGGGACAATGCCGGCAATGTGCTCGCGCAGATTGAGGCGCGGGAAAAAGAGCGGACCGGCATCCCGACACTCCGGGTGGAATATAACCGTGTCTCCGGCTACTACATCGAGGTCTCCCGGGCTCAGGCCGATAAGGTGCCGGATGACTACCGCAGACGTCAGACACTGAAAAATACCGAGCGCTTTATTACGCCGGAACTCAAGTCCCTTGAAGACAAAGCGCTCGCCGCCAAAGACCGGGCGCTCGCGCTCGAGCGAAGCCTCTATCAGGGGCTGATTGAGTCCTGCAGCGGGTACGTTGACGCGCTTACGCGGGCCTCAGAAGCCGCGGCGACGCTTGACGCCCTCCTCTCTTTCGCTAAGCACGCGGCCGATATGGAGTGGACGTGTCCCGAGCTCTCGGACGCCCCTGGACTCGCAATCGAAGGGGCCCGGCACCCCGTTGTTGAAAAGGCGCTGGAGCACTATGTGGCAAACGACTGCTCGCTTGAACCCGGGCGGCGGCTTCTCGTGATTACCGGCCCCAATATGGGCGGCAAGTCGACCTATATGCGCAGCGTCGCACTGATCGTGATACTCGCGCTTGCCGGCTCCTGGGTTCCGGCGAAGCACGCCCGTATCGGTTCGATCGACCGGATTCTCACCCGCATCGGCGCAAGTGACGATCTCGCGCGCGGTCTCTCCACCTTCATGGTCGAGATGGTTGAGGCCGCCGCGATTCTTCATCAGGCCACTGACCGGTCACTCGTTCTCATGGATGAAATCGGCCGGGGCACGTCAACCTTTGACGGCCTGTCGCTCGCTGGCGCCATCGCGCGGGAACTCGCGGATCGGATCCGCTGCTACACGCTTTTCGCGACACACTACTTTGAACTCACGATGCTCGCGCAGACCTGCGCTGAAGTCGCGAATGTGCACGTCAAAGCGGTGCAGAGCGGCGGAAAAGTGGTTTTCCTGCACGAAGTCACCGAGGGTCCGGCAAGCCAGAGTTACGGCATCGCGGTGGCTCAGCTCGCCGGGGTTCCGCAGCATGTGATCCGCGAAGCGAAGGCGATGCTTCGGGAATTGGAGAAACGGGCGGAAGAGAATGGTCCCGAGCCGGATCTTTTCTCATCCCCAGCAGCTTCGCTTCCGGAACCCGAGATCGAACTGGAAGAGGAACGTGAGAGTCCTGAGGTGGAGAAGGCCCTCTCCATCCGGGATGATCTCCTCGCGATCGACCCGGATACTCTCACTCCGCGGGAAGCGCTCGCTTCGCTCTACGAACTCATCCAGAAAGCAAAGAAGCAGGATTGATCGAGAGAAGGACACATAGCAGGGATCCGGATTCACCGATTCGGATTCCTGCTCATCCCCTGACTCTCCATTTCTGTTTGCTGCTTCTCTGACCAACAGGCGATTATCTCCTCCCACGCTTAATCAGAGACGGGATCTCTTGTTCCCTCTAGGAAACCATCTGTTTTTTCAGCTGTTCCCCTCGCTTTTCCAACAATTTCGGGACACTTTTTCCGGGAGAGAAGACACTGACACAGATGCTTTCCTTCCCATCTGAATGCGGCTCAAAAAGGCTCATTCGTTGTTTTCTTTCATGCTAGATTGATGTTCAACGTGATTGAGGAATGGGGCATCAGGTTGCTTCTACAACTGCAGAAATCCCCGATACCTAAAGAAAACCTCAAGCCTGAAAACCGACATACAGATTGATGGAGTAACACCATGGAATACAAGTTCACGAAAGACAATTTCGAAACCGAAGTGCTGAAGAGCGATAAGCTCGTGCTGATCGACTTCTACGCCGACTGGTGCGGCCCCTGCCGCACGATGGGTCCGGTTGTTGACCAGATTGCCAAGGACTACGACGGCAAGGTGAAGGTTGGCAAGATCAATGTCGACGAAGAGCACGAAATCGCGGCGCAGTTCGGCATCCGTTCGATTCCGTGCTTTGTCTTCATGAAGGATGGCGAAGTGGCGGATCACGTGGTCGGCGCTGTTCCCGGCACCGAGCTGACCTACCGTATCGACGAGCTGACGAAGGCCGCCTGATTCGAGAGAAAAAAGAAGGGGCCGCCGGCTGACGATCCCTCTTCTTCAGGCACTGAGGCGAAGCAGACTTCGCCTCGGTGCTTTTTCTTTACTGGTGCACCGATCAGGTGATCAGTCCTTCAGGAAGTAAGTCACGGTCGTCACGACACGGACCTTCTTCTCATACGGCGTGCTCTGATTGGCATCCGTAATGGAAAACTGTCCCTGGTTCGCGGACTTGATCTTTCCGATATGGGAACCCGAGTCCGCCGCGAACTTCTGCGCCACCTCACGCGCGTTCTTCGTCGCTTCCTCAACCATCGCGGGCTTCACCGTGTTCAGTTTGGTATAGAGGAACACCGTATTCCACTTATCCGTGGTCACCGGAACGCCTTCGCCAATCAGCTCCTTCTGAGCCGCCATCAAACGGCGAACCTGATCCACTTTCGTGGAATTTACCGTAATGGAACCGGTGAGCGTATAGCGCGGACCGCGCATATCCATACCCTCCGCGTTCCGGTCCTGAATTTCCGGAGCCCCAAAGCTGAACTCGGAATCCTCTAGCCCGCTCTTCTTCAAGAACGCCACCACTTTCTGGCTGTCCGCCTCAACCTTCGTATGCGTGGTGAGGAGGTTGTCGCCGGTTTCCTTGAAGGTAATCGGCCAGATCACCAGATCCGCCGGGACTTCCCGCTCAGCAAGCCCCTTTACCGTGACAACCCGAGTCTGCCCCAGATACTGGGACACGCCGGTATAAAACATGCAGCCAAGAAAGATCAGACCAACCGCTACGCCGGCACCAATCAGCCCGCCAGTGGTCCATCCGGAATTTTTTTCCATCACGCAACTCCTTCAATCCGAGAGATCAGAAGGAAAAGCCTCAAAAAGCTTTTCTTTCCCACTATTATTAGGGAGCTTCCCGGAATTGAAAAGACCGGCTTTTTTATAAAGTGTTACAGAAAAGGCATAATATGCAATTAGATCAGGAATGGGATGACGTTGAAGTAGACGAAGGCGGTATCGATCCGAATGATTTCTCCCATTACCTCGAGACCGATGAGGTGCTGAGAGGATTCGCGATGATCGCTCTTAAGCGCGGCTACGAAATGATTGACGCGGGAGAGGATCAGGGCGTTGTGGCTGAGGCGCTGGTTCTGCTCTTCCACGAGTCTGAAGTGCCGGATGCCTTCGATATTTTCAGCTGGGCCTCTGACTACTTTGAAAATGTCGACTGGAACGACTTCATGAATACCTATGTTTCAAGCCCCGCAGAAGGTCTCTTTTCAGAAGAAGAAGCCGGAGCGATCCGTGAGTCGCTTGACCGGGCGCTTGAGCAGACCCAGATTGAAAACGCCTGAGAGCATTACCCCGCATTCGGTTCTATGCTCCCACGAGCTTTTCCCGATCCAGTACAAGGCGGCTTGCGGGGAGCAAATAAAGGAAAAACGCGAAAACGAGCGACGCGGGAGCCGCGCCGAGAACTGAGAGCGGGATAGCGCCCGCGATTGACCAGGGAATCAGAGGCGCGATCACAATCGCGCTGTCCTCAATATCCAGCGCGAGCTTCTCCTGATCCGGTCTCACGCCAGTGCAGAGGTCATGAGTCAGCATGGCGGCGAACGACTGATTGCAGGAGACTCCGCAGGCAAGAATCGCGGCCAGCGTCACCGCGCTGACAATTGATACCCGGGCCGCGACTCTTTCGATCATCCCCCGGATCCCCTGAAGCAGCCGGGTACGAATGAAAATCCCGGCGTACGTCGCTGAAATACAGACAATCGCGATCCCTTTTGCGAAGGACACCATGCCGCCCCCATTCATCAGATGGGCAACGGTGGCATTTTCTGACTGGTAGCCCAGCACAAGCATGCTGAGAATGTCAGATATCCCCATATGCTGAATAAAGAAACAGATGAGTGAGGCCGCCGCGACGCTGATCCCCATGGTGAGTCTGACGTTGACGCGAAAGAGTACGAGCCCCACCACAATCAGAGCAGGGATCACCGTGATCCAGGAGGAGACAAAGACTGAAGCAAAAATCCCCCGGATTTCCGGAACCTGGCCGCTCCCGGGATAAAGAAACCCCATCAGAAGGTAAAGGAGAGACGCCAGAAAAAAGGCCGGCGCACCGGTCACCAGCATTCTCTTCAGGTTGCGTCTCAGGTCCGTATGCGTGATCGCTGAAACCAGCATGGCGCTGGTTGACATCGGAGACCACCGGTCACCGACAAAGATTCCTGACATCACAGCACCCGCTGTGAAAAGCGGCGGAACGCCAAGCGACGCCCCGATCGTCATAGAAATCACGCCCATGGTCGCGACGGTGCCGAACGACGTTCCCGTGAGAACCGAGAGCAGCGTATTCGCAAAGAAAATGAGAACGAGGAAATATTCCGGGCGGATGAGATCGGAAACAAAAATCACGATATCCGGAATCGTGCCCGCCGCCCGCCAGCTCGCGGTCAGCATGCCGATAAAGAGAAACGTGATGAGGATGCCGCTCACCGTGCGGACGCCCTCAAGCGACATCTCCCAGACTTCCCTGAGGCCATACCCCCGGAAGACCGCGAAACCCGCGAAGAGGAAATATCCTCCCGCGAGCGCGTAAAGAATGGAAAGTCCGGACGCGACGCAGAAAACGAGAAGCGCGCCGAATAACAGAAGCACTACGGCCTGAGGCATCGCGTCTCCAATCTCAGGGATTACTTTTTCGGAAGAGTGGCAGCGGCCGCCTTTTCAAGCGCGGCCTTCAGCGTTCCGACATGGCTCGGCGCTCCGGCCTTTGCCGCGTAGAGGAGCGTTACCCGATCGGTGCCTTCCGGAATGGAACGAATGAATTCACCGACCTCGGGAGACGATTCAAGCTCCTTCGCGTAGCGCTCGGAAAACGTCTCAAAACGCCCTTCCTTATCTTCGTGAAACCACTTCCGGAGATCCGGGGATGGCGTGATTTCTTTGGCCCAGCAGCTGATATCAGCATCCGCCTTCTTCACGCCTCGCGGCCACAGACGGTCAACCAGGACACGGTAACCATCTTCCGGCGACGCAGGTTCATAAATTCTTTTGAGAGCAAATTCCATAGTGACTCAGTCTCCAAAGACATTACTCAGACGTAATGCCCTATCTTAGGCGGTTTGGAAGCGTCTATGGATCCCTCTTTTTGTTTTTGGGAAACGGCATCCTGAATATCGGGTTCCCTGCGTATCGTCATCGGCAGGGCTATGGCATAAAAATTACAATCTCTCATCAGGCAGATGACGCGGTTCCATTCCCCGTCACTCTTCGTCTTTTTTCTCTTTCCCCGCATCAGGAGCTGTCAATGGAATTTTCTGGATGGCTTGGCTTTCTTTCAGCCAGCATCTTTCTCGCGTTTGTCCCCGGACCGGATAACATTTTTGTTCTCCTGCAGTCCGCGACAAACGGCTTCAGATCCGGTTTCTTCGTGATTCTGGGGCTCTGCACGGGGCTGGTGTTCCAGACACTCTGCGCCACGCTGGGTCTTGCGGCTGTGGTCGCGGCGAGCACATGGCTCTTCGGAGCTATCTGCGTGCTCGGGGCACTCTATCTTCTTTATCTCGCCTGGGGAGCCTGGCACGCTCCGATCGTGGCTGAACCCTCTGCCCGGGTTTCATCCCTTGCCCCGCAGGCCGCCTGGCGGCGCGGAACACTGATGAACATCACGAACCCCAAAGTGCAGATCTTTTTTCTGGCGTTCTTTCCTCAGTTTCTGTTCGAGGGGGCCGGCACCGCGCCGGTTTGGGTACAGATGCTCATCATGGGAATCACATTCATCGCAGCGACGCTGCTTGTCTTCACCCTGATCGCGTTTTTTGCCGGGGCTTTGTCTCTTCGGCTGAAGAAACCCATGTGGCAGCGTGTGCTGAACAAGGGATCCGCCGTTATCTTTGTTCTTCTCACGCTCTCAGCGCTTTATCAGATCGTGTCTCATCAGACGGGAGCGTAATTTTCGGACCATGCCCCTCAGACGCAAGCCGGGGTACTGAACCAGACAGTCTTCGATTTCTCGAATCGGCCTCTCCGATGAAATTCTCTGTCACTGCGCCTAAGAAAAAATCCCAGCCGGTATCGGCTGGGATTCTGGAACTTGGTGGGCTGGCGGGAGCAAAGAATTCCCTATTATCAATACTCAAAATGGGGTTCAGAAAATTTACCCATCATCTTACCCATCATAAGATTCGTGCTTCGATGCCGTGAAATCAAAGTGTAATTCCTCAATCCGTAGTTCGCGATGACATTTTTTCTGAGTTCGTTCAAAAAAAAGGGTAAAAACCCCAAAAACCCCAAAAACCCCTGACCTTTCTTTGTATTTTATTCGGCCAATCCAAAAAATTGATGTTCGTGCATAAAAATTTGCTTAGGGACGCGGTCTAGATCAGTTCGCTCTTTTATTTTTAATCCCCCCGGGGGTGGTTCTCCGCTTCGATAGGCTCACGTTTTATGACTACGCATTTTGCCGAGCAGAGCACTTCTCTGCAAAATCTTCAGCGCCTCTCGCGAGAATAGCTCACTACGTTTCTCTTCCGCTCTTTGGTATTGCCGCAAGAGTCGATTGTAGGTTGTTTGATGCATCCATCTCGGTGCGGTTAAATCATTGCCTCCCATTCGATTCATAATTTTTTTCTTCTTCAGCTGCAGTCGTCCCATTTTGTCGGCCTGAACGCTCCAGTAGGTAAGTTTCATGCAGTGCCTGCAGCCCACGTCCGAGTCAACATACAGCGTTCCCACTCTGCTTCCGCAGCTAGGACAAATAAACCAGCGACGCACTCCACCAAAATGGCAATGCTGCTCCATCGTCTCAGCAAAAACTGAGACCTTCTGCCATGGATTTTCTTCTGAATCCCGGGCCTGATAGCTCACCCGAACCCGTGAACCTTCCAGCGTGATCAATGCACTCCCATAAGAAGAGCGTCCAGCCCTCCATGCGATGACCTGCGGTCCTTTAGACAAAGCAACCCTGTTAGCTTCGATCCAACTCATCGGAACAGAGCGCATGTCTTCGACAGCACGTCGGAGACACTCAGAGTGCCTGCCACTTCCAAATCCGCCCATTTTTCCAAATCCATTGTGAACTTTAATGAGGTATTTATTTTAACATATTGAATTTAATATCATTTATCTGTGAAACTTGCTGTGGTTTGTTTTCCACGAATTTCTCTTAATTTGAAAAGCATAGAAAGCGCTCTTTCAAATTTTCGATCCAAATGGGCTTCGTAACGCGCGATTTGTTCAAATGGGAAACCATTAAAAGCGCTTCCTATGGCCTGCTGACGTATCTCGGGGACGTAGTGACTCATAGCCTCAGCACTGCTTACTTTCTGGGCTATTTCGCTCAGAATGAAATCTTCAATGTCTTCTTTGGTGTTCTCCCGCGAGGTTGCATACCAAAGTGCCTGAAGATCTTCTGTCAGCAAGCTAAACGCCTGCCGGGCAGCTCCTTTCCCTCCCTGAGCCAAACGGCTCTCCGCGGCTTTAAGAGACTCTCGCATTTCCGCGACATGCGCTCTGTGTTCTTTTAACCCGTCCTCGTCTAAAGAAAGCAGTGTCCTGACTTCCTGCTCCATATCCTCAGAGCTCTCCATGTGAAGACGAAAAGGCTGCGAAGCGTTAATCAGATTCAGGGGAAAACTGATTGAGCGCTCCAGCCCTTTGTTGAGACTGGCTGCTTCTGCTGACAGTACACGGCGCTTTCTCCAAACGATGGAAATGAGTTCTTCAACCAGCATTTCCTCTGTCGGTCCCTGAGGCAAATACTCAGCCATGAACTTGTCTCGAAGGTAGTTAAAAGCTTCCTTTGACTCATGAGGAAGAACTGGTACGGATGAACGCAATCCATGTTTGACAGAATTGAACCGCGTCATCTCATATTGCTTTTTGTCATTAGCTTCCCTTGTCATGCCGTTGCGCTCCTAATTTGCAAGTGTTTTTATGAATTCGAGGCACCCCGCCCCTCGCGCGCGCCAGATCAGGATTCATTTAGCTGATAAGTAGGCAGTTTTCCGATTTTCCTAACGCGGATCAGCTTTTTGCCGTTGACGCTCCACCCTTCGTGTCGCTTGAGCCACCAGCCAGTCCTCTTGCGATCAAGGCAATAGTTGCCGGCCAGACCCGCTTCCTCGAAAATTCCGAATATTTCAGAATGGATGGGATTCGCCTCCAGCCATTGAGCAAGCTCCCTGACTGTAAACGGCCGTTGTTTAAAGTATCCCTGTATGGAGTTAAAGACAGTCCCGACCTGTTCGCGCTCAGGATCCTCTGCCATCACTTCAAAAACGCGCTGTGCCGGGTCCGGGCGCCCCAGCCAAAGCAAAGGTTGTCGGCACAGTTCTGACCACTGGGAATAAGAGTTAAAAGCCCTTAACAAAGGGTTTCTGGGGGCACCTGCGCGAATCCAAGCCGAAATAATCGTTAAGGCACACGAAACATACTTACCTCGCTGTTTTCTGACTTCCTCAAGCAACTCTGGGCGCTTGTAACACCTTGTGACTGGCAACTCCTCTGTCGGATTGAGGTAGACAGGAACTACACGTCGCGTCATATCGCGAAGCGGTCCCACGTTATTTCCACTAGATAAAATCAGAGTTCGGGTACTGAGCTCGGTGACGCGGCTCGATCCCAGAATTCGGCCACTGACCACGGGTTCGGTCAGAACCATGCAAAGACTTTTGTGTGGAAAGATATCTGTTGTTAAATTGTCAAAAAGTATGACGGGAGGCGCCGGAAGCAACAGCGAAATAAAGAGCTTCTGGCATTCCTCGTCATTTGTCGGGAAGTTCGATGCGCCCACATCGTTTCCCGTAGCAAACAGGGCAATTAAACTGGTGAGATAAGACTTTCCGGACCCCGGCAGATGAGCCTGCACATGAAACATGGGGGCCACTTTCAATTGGGCACGAATGACTGCCGTCAGGATTGCTGCAACCGCTGCGCTGCAATCACATTCTTCTTCAAACGGGAATTCCTCCAACAATGCCTCGATTTCATTGAGGGCTCTTTCTGCGTCTTTTTTGGTTGGGGCATCCGGCACCGTGAACTCGCAAGCCTTAAAGTCACCATAAAGTTTCGTTTCGAGATCGTATCCCGGCTCCGTTCGAATGGTTCCGTCCTTCCTAACCGAAGGCTGTCGGGTTATTCCTATCAGTTCAGGCAAAGGCGTGTGGCTTCCGCCATCCAAAATAGCCTGAAGATATTTGGTGGGAGGGTCACATACCAACATTTGCTTGCTGCGCCCGTCAAATCGCTGCCAGCGAGTTAAGGAACTCAGATCGACCAGCAAGCAGGATGCGTTAACCTCCTCCACCATAAGCTTCCCCTCCAGTCCGTTGTTCATCACTCGGGCTACTCTTCCGCCGCGTTGGAAATAACAACCGGTTTGCGCGAGTACGGTATTGGCCGCCTTAACGATTCTTTTGATTTCTCCCGGTCTGATAGTGATTCGGGCAAGCATGTAGGCTTCCTCGGGGTTGATACCAAGAAATTCAAGCATGTCTTTGATACCGCGACCCGCGCAATGGCCATGCAGGCATTTAAAAGAACCTATTGGATGCGCCTCATCAGGTTCCCAGTAGACAGCCCCTGTGTCAGCCTGATCCGTGTGCTGATGCGCCCAAGGACACGTAATATCGTATTTGCCGAAACCCAATTTCTGTTTGACTAAACCCCGTTCCTTCAGTCTCAGCAACACTGGGTTGATAAGCGGCGCCGGGCTGAAAACGGCATTCTTTTCTTCCACCGCTGGCATGCGGCTACGCTCAGACATGAAAGGAGTGCTGGAAACGACAGAACCAACTCCCACAACTAAATGGAAACCACGAATAATATCCGTCATCGAATAACGTTTATCAGGATGCCACAATCGCAAATGGCACTCATACACAGGCCTGTACTTACCATTGCAGCCTCTCGGGAGCCTCATCAAACGTGCTGTGGGGCCGGTAGCTCCCGGATCGCTCAGACCGGCACGAATAATGGCATCTGAAAGTGAATCTGCAATTCTTGCGTCAGTGATCGGTTCTTTAAGAAAGAAACCTACCTGATAATTCTCGGGAGAGGTCTCAATAACAAAGCTTGGAGGCAATTTGATCCGGTCAATCGGAATTTGAGCCTTTTTCTTATGCGCGATAAATTTTGAAGTGACATCATCAAAAACGATGACAAACTGGCCGGAAAATGAACTTTTTCGGCGCCGACAACTACCATCTTTCTCTGGCCTGAATGTTGAGATTGAATAATAGTTATTGGCTGTTGTCGACTCTGGCGCATTAGACCCGTTGTATGCTATCCCACCCCAATTGGCAGCCCCCGAGGGTGAACCGCGGAAACTGACAAGAACTGGACGTGCACTCGTCTGTAAAGCAGGACCTACGCAGAACGCTTCCCTCAGAAAATCTTGATTAGTGATCTCATTAAAACTATTGGAAAGCTCAGAAACGGTGAGGGCGTATTGCTCTGTGGCAGACGTCTTGTCATTCATGGCGAAGCTCCTTTAGGGAGTAACGAGCCGCCACGAGCGAGGCAACTAATGCCTTTATCTCCTCATTGGATTTTCCGAGAATACGTGCTTTGTTGATTGCAACAATTTCAGAGACGGGCCACGCTGAGGCACGATCCCCAACCTTGATGGGTGGGGTGATCAATCCTTTGGAAATGTAAGAATAGAAGGTTGAGCGGGCGAGAGCTGTATATTCCTGTGCTTCTTTGGCCCTCAAAAACATTTTCTGAGTCATCTTAAGATCCTCACAGATCGGTTTGGATGACTCAACTTTCCAACAGCTATAGTATAGCTTGTCAATATAGCTGCTTAAAAAATTTAATCCATTGTTTTACAAAGAATTTATTCTGTTTTTAGATATATTAAGTTTTGCCAAAACCTGAGGATTTTTCTTCGCACTTTGAACTAGCCGCTTGACTTCATACCAGCTTTTATTCATCTCAGTTGCCATCAACCGATAACGAGCCTCCACGCGAGCCTCTTTTTCTTTCAGCTCGATAAAGCGGTGCAATACTCTACAAAGTTTTTCGGTTGTTGTTTCGGCCTTTCCTACTTGCGGTGGCAACAAGCTTTCTATGCGCGAATTGATGAGCGTAAAAGTCGTTCCTGTCCACCGGAAACACTCCGCGAGCGTTATTTTTCGATCCTCTATCTGTACACACACCGGAGCTCCCGGCGTTAAAAACAGCTCGTATCCGTTCAAGTAACAAACTTTGATTCGATCCCCATCCTTTACGTTCAAAACTTCACGCCCAAAAGTTTTCGCTATTGCGGCCGCAATTTCAAAAAAATCCACACGTGAAAGTTGCACATCTTCCGGCTTGATCGGAATTCTCGCGATGTCTTCTCGTCTACTACAACAGGCAAACGGGTCTCCATGCTTTTCTTCTACTTCTACGGCGACCGTACAATGAAAGCAGCCTGACTCTGGGCATTCTATAAATACCGCCATCGGCGCTGCTTTCAGAAAGCCATTTTCTTTCAGTGCATCAACTTTTTTAACATCAAACTCCTGCAGGAATTTGGTGGAATAACCTGACTGCTTTTGAAAATCAGTCACATTCTTCATCAACTTCACTAACAGAGAGTCAGGCCCTTTTATCGAAGGCATTTTCTGTCTGTAACTCCGTACATCTTTCCAGTCCATTAGCAATCAAAAATTTATGAATGTCTCCGTCTGTTTCCCCAAAATCTATGTTTTGCATCCCGCTTTCGGAAAGCCGAATCTTTTTCTTTATTCCGTTACCGTATCGTTGCAGAATTTTCATCTGCAGAGTCACTGAACTCAGTTCCACCTGATTTTGAAGAGCGGAACCAAACAGTTTGTTCAGTTGGTCGTAGATAACCTTGGTTGAACTCTCTTTTTGTGAGTTCGGAGCTGATAAATTAATTGCGACAAACTTTCCAAGGCGACAATCTCTGAGCTGCATCCCAACAATGGCACAGGATTTAACCGCATCGCTTGGAGCATAAACAAATTCGGGCGGGGACTTTAACAACTGATGGAGGTAATACTCCGGCGCTTTTTTTTGCTTGGGCAGTTCAGTCAGACCGAGTATGCATTGGCAATATGCTTCGTGGAATTTTTCACCCACACGCCCGAAACCTTGTGTACTGACATCAAGCGTACCTTTGTTCGCGCTGTATGCAAAAACGAGCGCCCTAGAAGGCAATCGGGGGCGGCCTTTAAATTCGCCATTTACAAACTCATCTGATGTTTCGTTGTAATCAGAAATTTGAGCAAGAATCAAATGTTTTCCGCCGCGTTCCCCAATGTTTTTTACCTCACAAAAGCGCCCACGCATCTGTTTCCCTAAGATGCCCCGAATCGCTTCAGATAAACTACTAAAGGCGGTCGTAGAAGTATCAATTTCGTGCTTGCCGATTCCTGTTCTCAGTTTCCATCCGCTCCTTGCTATAGAGTCAATAACATATAAATTACAGGCATATTCAAAAATTTCACTGTTTGTGAGCCATGCTTTCAGTAAGCAAGATTGAATATTTTTAAAATCTAAGCATTCTTTTCGAAACTCATCAAACTCAGGCGGCGAAAGGAAAATTTCTGCAGCATCCTGCAACGCAACTTGCGCTTTTTCCGCTCTGAATTCGTTCGTTTGTTGGAAGAGTATCAACAATTTTGATGCTTTTTTATATTCCTCTGAAATTCGTTTCCACTCTTCCTCCCATTGTTCAGATTTCAGTGCCTTAAGGTCGACGTTCTTTATCTCAAACCTATCAAAAACACTCCTTAATAGATCGTCAGGGATCTTGGAACAAAACGAATTAAATAAGAATACAGCCATGCGTTCCCTCCTTTAACAACGTCGAGAAGCTTGTTGAATCATGGCGGGGCAAGCTAGAGCAAGCTGGGCTTTAGCTTCTTCCGCAATCTTTCTCGCTTCTTCTGCGCAACGGTAGAGCGCAACAATAGCCCGTTGCACCTCGATCGGCGGCAGCGGAATCTTCACACGGCACATGTCCTCCCAGTTGAAAGTCTCTCGGGCACTACCCCAAGAATTAAAACGAGCATAACGGTCAAACTCCGGACGCTTGAACTGTAAGAACAGATACTCCGGGCATAGTTGATCAAGCCTTGTTACTCGTAGAACCGTGGCAATGGATGTGACCAAAATTTTTCTGCCTAGGCTGTTAAATGCCAGAGACATTTTGTCTCCACGCCTAGAAGTATCGGAGACAAAAGCAAAGTTCTTTTCTTCTACGATCTTGTACCCTTTGACATTGACACCGGTTAGATCGGCTTTTGTTCCAATAAATTCTTTACTGGTAGCAATACCGACAACGTCTTCTGAGCTAAGTGCCATATCGGAGTTACGCTCATTTACTTCCGCAATCATGTTCTGAAGCTCTACCATGGGCCACTTGTCTTTGCATTCCGCTACGCACGCCTGCGCCGCCTGCTCCAGTGTCTTCAGCAAAGCCTCATTCTGCTCAATGAGCGCGGTCAGCCCCTTATAGGCGTTCACATAAGCCCTCTGCACCTCGATCGGCGGCAGCGGAATCTTCACACGGCACATGTCCTCCCAAGTTAGATTTCCGCGCACTGAACTATCGGTATTAAACCAAAGCCTCCTGTCAAAAGTTTGAGTCTGAAAGAGAGTGAAGAGGAACAGAGGATTTAAAATGTTTTTTTTAAGTATTCGGAAAACACAATATGCAGGAGACACAATCTTGTCTTGCTTCGTATTGTTCAGCGCTACAGGAAACGTTCCATCGCGCCCTATATGCATTAAGTTGGCTGCGAAAGCGCCTATAGGGACACGCTTATATTTCCTCAAGTCCGTTTCACCAAGGTTTGCAACTGTTGGTGCAAAAGCTTTATTGATGGTGACTCCCTCGACATGAGCACGGTTAGTCGCTCCCCACCGACTATCAATGATCTCTATTAATTGTGCTAACGCCACCCTCGGCGCCGCCTCAATCTGCCGCTGCAATTCCTCAGAAGTCATAACCGAGCTCCTTAAACGCAGCTTGCAACGCTTTTTTGTTTTCCTCCTGACGCTTCAAAAGATCCGAGACGGAGCTTGCGGCCTCCGTCATGATTTTTTCGTAATCAATGTCCTTGTCGCGATCCACAAATTCGATATATCGGCTAGGAACAAGCGAAAAGTTGTTGGACTTAATTTCATCAAACAGTACTGACCGATAGAGCTCTGGTTTCTCATAGTGGGCGCCGTCAGTTTCTTCGGATTGCCAAGTATGGAAAATTTCTGCCACCCGCTTAATTTGCTCTGGCAAGAACTGTACAAACTTCTTCTCGTAAATATTCTGATTCCAAGTGCGCAAATCAACAAATAGAATTTCGTGCTCCCTGTTCCTCAGTCTCCTGCCATGGAACAGTCCTCCATGCTTGTTTTGATTCAAGATCCACAGCGTGACGCTGATGTCTGTTGAATAAAACATCTCTCTTGGAAGAACTATGATGGCTTCAACCTTGTCGTTTTCTAAGAGCTTGCGCCTGATTTCAAGGCTATACGAATCATCGAGGGCGCCATTAGCCAGAAGAAAGCCCGCGATTCCGTTTGTAACTTCCAACTTTGAAAGAATATGGAGTATCCATGCATAATTGGCATTACTGACCGGGGGAACTCCATATCCAGCCCACCGATAATCCGTCAACAATTCATTCGCCGTTCTCCACTTCTTCAAATTGAAGGGAGGATTAGCCATGATGTAATTCGCCTTTAAATCGGGGTGCTGGTCATTCGTAAATGTGGAAGTTGCAGTTGTCCCAAGATTGTAGGAAATGCCCCTCACGGCTAAGTTCATTTTTGCCAAGCGAAATGTTTCAGGCTGACTTTCCTGACCATAGACCTGAATGGTGCGAGTGTTGCCACCGTGGGCCTCAACGAACTTGGAAGCCTGAACGAACATGCCGCCGGACCCGCAACAAGGGTCATAAATTGTGCCGTCATAGGGCTCAATCAATTCGCAAATGAGCTCAACAATGCTGTGCGGCGTATAGAATTCGCCTTCCTCCTTGTCGGCGTTAATGGAAAATGCTTGCAGGAAATATTCATAAACCCTGCCAATCAGATCTTTTTCATGGAATCGTTCTTCACTGATCTTGTTGATTTCATCAATGAGAGCCTTGATTGTTTTTCCCTCAACCCGGGAATCAGTAAACAACTTCAAGGGAAGCGCTCCCTTTAGGCTTTCTATTGTCGAATCAAGGTTCGCGGCCATCAGATCAATGGTGAGCGGCAGTTTGGCACTGTCAGTCGAAAGCAGCACTTCCCAGCGACATTCTTCCGGTAGACAGAAAACACCGTCGCGCTGGTAGAAAGATGGCATTTCAATGAACCGTTCAGGCGGAAGCTTCCTTGCGGCCATATCCGCAACAATCTTCTCACGCTGTTTATAGAATTTCTCACCTATGAATTTGAGAAAAACCAGCGTCAAGATCATGTCTCGCCGGGTGGCCATACTCGCCTTCCCACGCAAGATATCCCGACAATTCCATAAAACATCCTCAAGCGTAAGTTCTGCCTGTTTCTTTACACCCTTTTTTGTTTTTGCCATTTTGAATCCTGTACTCAGCTATAGCAGGTCTTGAAATTGCGGACTTGCTCCATAACCTTGTTAAAAACTTCTTCGTCCCATTCCGGGGGATACCCCTCTTGATAGAGCAAAATCGTTAGCTCTGCCTGCAGATCGGCCTTTAGGTTATCGTTATTGAGCCAATCTGCATAAACCGAAGAATTGTCAATGAGGGCTTTGATTTTGCGAGATAGGGTGAGACATTTTTCATCCGGGTATTCAAATCCATGCTGCTCTCGCTGATCCACCGGAATATCGTAGAAAGCCTTTTCCTCGAATGTGATGCCTAGTCGTTTAAACTCCTCTCGGTCTTTTCGAAGCCTGCGGAAAAGGTCCAGCACTTCGCCAGTGAGGTCATTGAGCTTTTTATTTACAACATCCTGAATGGCATTTACAGTCTGAGAAGCCACTTCATTTGTAAAAACCAATTTGTCCCGCGTGTTGTATTCATCGACGATTTTCTGTAAACGAACATCGAACTGCAATGCCTTCAGCTGATTGGTCTTGCCATATTGGCGGATTGCCTTTTTCAACGATTTCACCAGTAGCTGAAATTTTGTGTGTGGCAATTTCACCTTTTCGATTTCTGCGGTGAATTTTTCCGAGAAGAGTTCTTCTTCGCCTTCTGCGTTAAGAACAGTCTCAATGCCTGTGCACTGCAATGCCTCCGTCACCATTTTTTCAACGGCACGATTCATGGTTTCGACGCTGTGGGAGGTGTTTGTAGTTTTTCCGTTGATTTCCTGAACTGCCATAAAGAATTGAGCCCAAGAGGTCTCATCTTTGCTAAGCCTTCCTGCAGGCTGCAGGATGCCGTAGGCTGACTTGAGGCGCCGCACGTGTGCTTTGAAAATAGTGGAGAAATTGACTTCTCCCTGCGGAGGTTGGGACAGAACGAACTCTGCTGCCTTCTGCAAAGCAATAAGACGCGGCAAGGGGGCACTTGAAAAGAAGTCAGATGCGTCAAAACGGTGAAGCATATCCTTGAGAATCTGCAACTCGTTCGCAAAAGCAGCGTATGTGAGTTCCGTATCAGCAGGCGGTTCGTCATCTCCTCCGTACTGCTTCAAAGCTTTCTGCATGTTTTCCCGAATGCCAATATAGTCAACAATGAGTCCGTACTCCTTGCCGGGATACTTCCGATTCACACGTGAGATGGTTTGAATAAGCGTATGTCGCTGCAAAGGCTTGTCGTTGTAGAGGATAGCCAGACATGGAACATCAAAACCCGTGATCCACATATCAACGACAATTGCAATTCGAAAATTTGAAAGTGGCCTCTTAAACTCTCGGTCGAGCATTTGACGGTGTGCCTTGTCTCCCAGCAGCTCGAACATATCTTTTGGGTCGTTACTCCCCCTTGTAGCGACCATATTTATCATCGGCAAGCTTTGATACGACTCCAGCTCCGCTCTCTTTTCGGGAGTATCGAACATAGACTCATCAGCTGCTCGTCTCGGTTCGAACCACTCCGGACGAATCTTTTTTATCTTTCCATAGAGACGATAAGCAATCTGACGGGTTGAAGATACGATCATGGCTTTTGAGACGATCCCCGAGTGCTCTGCAACGTAACTTTCGTAATGCTGAGCGATGTCTTTCGCCATTCTTTCCAAACGATCGTCATCCGAAAGAATCACTTCCAGTTTGCTCATAGCGCGCTGGCTGCGATTCACCATTTCAATATCAGCTCCTTCTGCTGCGCATTGTGCGTAATACGTTTCAATTTCCTGCGCCTTTTTCGTGTCCAATATGATGCGAGCAAGACGCGCCTCATACTTAAGAGGAACCGTGATGCCATCTTCTACAGCCTGCTTCATTGTGTATCGATCAACCACGGGACCGAAAACATGCACGGTTTCCTCAATGGGCGTCCCCGTAAAGCCCACGAATGTGGCATTTGGTAGTGCATCGTGCAGATATTGGGCAAAACCGAATTTGACGAATGCCCCAGCTTTTCCGTCTTTGGTACCGTCTTTGATTTCAAGTTTTTCCCCAAGGTTAAGCTGGGTCCGATGGGCTTCATCACTGAAGCAGATAATGTTGCTTCTTCCGGAGAGCAACCCCGTCTTCTCACAGAATTTTTGTACGGTTGTGACGAAAATACCGCCAGACTGCCTAGCTAGAAGTTCAGCTTTCAAATCTTCACGGCTGTCAAAAGAACGAATGGCATCATCACCTAAGAAATCTGTCGAAGATTCAAATAATTTTCCTGACTGAGTCTCCAGATCTTCGCGATCAACAATGACTAGGATTGTTGGCGAAAGAGGCGTTCGTTTTATGAGCCGACGTGCGAGAAAAAGCATCGTATAAGTCTTCCCGCAACCCGTTGCCCCAAAATACGTTCCCCCTTTGCCATCACCGCCCCGATTACGCAGATGACTGAGAATACTGCTGAAAAGTTTCTGCACAGCAAAAAACTGAGGATATCGGCAAACAATCTCTGTTTCGCGCTGCTTTCCTTCCTGTACGTCAGGGAAGTACACGAAATCACGAATAATTTCAATAAAACGCTCAGGGGCAAAGGCGCCTTTGATAGCGGTTTGCATCTCTCCCAAACCAACGGAGGCGCCCTCCTCGTTCTCCACTTTTTTCCAAGCGTAATAATGCTCAAACGGTGAGTAAGTTGTGCCGAGTCTCGTTGCCCCTCCGTCACTAATGCAGGAAAGCATGCAAAACTTCAGGAGAGAGGGAATGTCGCGTTTGTAGCGAACGTGGATCTGCTCCCATGCACTGTATATAGATGCTTGCTTTTGAGCTGGGTTCTTGAGCTCAATAATACAAAGCGGAATCCCGTTTACAAAAAGAAGCACATCGGGGCGTCGTTCTACGTTGCGCTCGCGAACAGTCAGTTGGTTGACGGCACGAAAAATATTGTTTTTGGGTTCGTCAAAATCAATGTAATCAACATGACAGTTTGGAAGAGTCGGTTCATCACGGCTAAAAACAAAGCCATTCACACAGAGCTCAGCTACAGCCCGAGAAGCCAAATAATCTGTATCTCCTCCGGTGTTTTTTAAATTAAAGACAATGCGTTCCAGTTCTTCCGACGTAAAGTCAGGGTATCGCTGAGAAAGAAAAGAATCCAAATCTTCCAGAAACAGTGTGTCCGAGTACTTGCGGTGAAGTTCGTCACCATTTGAGCACGCCCACCCCGCTGATGACAGAAGATCCAGCATGGCTGCTTCATATTCGGATTCACAATAGCCTGCGCCCATGGTTGGTTCTCCCTGACTGGTTAAAAACTCAGACTTTCCCCTTAGCTTGTAAATTATAGAGTTTCTCGGACTTTGTTGGACTCTACAAGCCGGAGCTTTATGAGATGGCGGCGCCACATTCAATAGCGCTTTGTCCGAAGTTGCGCCTTGGGAAGGGGGCTGGGGTTTCTGGGGTTTTAGATCTTTTTTCTTAGACCTTTAAGAAAAATGTCTAAACGAGAGAAAGAGATGGCTCCTTGACAGTTTGGCGAAAAAACGGGATTACCTTCTACAAAACTGAAAAAAAGTTCATTTACGAACCTCCGACATGCAATATTTCCCCCAAGCCTCCATGATCTGCCGCCGCTCTTTGGCTAAGGGAGCTCGATCGTAGGCACCGTTGTAAGCATCATTCTTGGCATGGAGCAGGCACATTTCCACAGCCTGCTGGTCAAAACGGCGATTGTTTCCCAGTTCATCATCTTTTGCCCAAGTGCGAAACGAAGCGCGAGCTGTACCGTGCAAGGTAATTACACAGGGTTTCCCTAATTTTGAAGTTTTGATGGGATCTATCCAGCCTCGGTGGTCCTTCAGCAAGCGCTTTTCATGTAGGCCCCGCAAAAACATGGTTAACGCCGCATCAGAAAAAGAGCTTCCATGAGAGCTGGGGAAGACATAGGGGCTATCTTCATAACGCACTACCCTCCTCAGCAGTTGTAGAGCAAAAGATGACAGAAATATAGTTCGGTCTCTATTCGGCACTTTAATTTTGTCATGGTCCAAAGGAATAACCCATATTCCCTGATCCAAATCAATTTCGTTCCACTTCGCCATTCGGACGGCTTGTGAGCGAGCTGCCGTCAAAAAAGCGAATTCACAAGCACGGGCTGACATGGAATCGTATCCATGAATCGTTGCCATAAGTCGCGGAATCTCCTCGACCGGGCAAGCCGCATGATTTTGCTTAGGCTTTCTGTTTTTCTGAAATGGCTCCATTAATACGCCGAGCGCTCCTGCCATATCAGCAGGGTTTTCACGATTCTTTCGTTTATGAAACGCGATTGCCCATTGAAAGATTTTCCGCGCGTAAGTGCGGGCCTTTTTTGCAGTTGAAGGCGCCGACTGCCAGATAGGGGACAGGCATTCTCGGATATCCTCCGGAGTGATCAGGTCAATGTTCTTAGCGCCGATAATAGGGAAAAGGTGCTTACTGAGGATTTGGCGAGTGTCTTTCTCGCCCCGATGATTCTTTGACCAGTAGGCATGGTCAACGCGATCCTCAACCCATTCATTGGCTATTTTTTCAAAGGTCTGCTTTTTTTGTTCAAGTTCAGCTTGGGCTGCCTGCTTGGCTGCCAGTTTTGCTGCTCTCTCTGATTGTCTTTCATCTATTGGGCTGCCCCCTTGGGCAATTGACACCCGTGCATCAGCTGCCGCTTTCCGTGCCTGCGCTACCGACATTTCAGGGTAATTACCTAAAGCATAATCATGGCGCCCGCTTTCGTCTTTATATCGGAGAAAAAAGAACTGTTGGTGTGGAGTTTTTCTGATGTAAAGCCCTTTCACTCCGCCAATAGAAAAGGTTCCGTACCCCAAATGCTTAACCTCAAGTGCCGTCAGCTCTTTTGTGATTTTTGGCATGGGAGAAACCTCCTTTTTATGATGGGTAAAAATATATGCGATTTTCTAACTCTTGTTTACCCATCATACCACCCATCATAAAAACATGGATTTCTTTAGACAGACTTGGACGGCTATAGGCGAAATTTGATTGTAATTTATTGATTTAATAAAAAATCCCAGACGTCCTAAGACAGTCTGGGATTAGTGTCTGGTGGAGCTGGCGGGAGTCGAACCCGCGTCCGCAAATTGTCCAAAGACGGTTCTACATGCGTATCTGATGAACTTTAAATCTCATCTTCATCCATGCCCACCAGCAGGCCATATGAAGACCAGCCGCTTGATCTTAATCCTGCCGTCACGGCTCCAACAGGATCCAGCCCGAGTATATGGCGCTGCTGTCAGTTTTTAGGCTGACCCGGCCCTCAGGCGAACCGGTGCAGCGTCCCGCTGGCATTAAGCAGCGAGAGCGTAACGCTTGTTATTGGCGTTTATTACTTTTCCGAACTGTTTAACGAGGATCTCGGACCTCGACATGCCCCGTGCTCCTTCGTAATCCACGTCGAAACCAAGGCAGCCCCAAGGAAGGTCTATTCTACCCGCTTTTATTTTTTCCGGTGAGACCGAGGACGCTTTATTTTCCAAAGAGCCCGAGAAGTCTGCGGATCTCATCCTCGCGGACTCCCTTTCTTGCCACAAGATCGATACGCATCGTACGGTAAGGTTCTTCCATTGGATCCGCCTGAATCTCTGTCTTATAAGGAGATCCGGCAAAAAGCGATCCCGGCACCGCGCTGAAGCCCGCGCCTTCAGAAACGAGACGGATAATCGTTAAAAAGTCCCCCGCCTCCTCAATACCGATCGGAGCCTGACCGGCATCTGACAGCCATGAAAGCATCCGGTCTTTGCAAACTGATTTTTCAGGAATTACGAGGAACGGCACATCGTCGAGATCCATCTGAGACTCCACCGGAATATGAGAGTCCGGATAAATCAGCATGATGTCCTCAAAGAAAAGAGGCCAGCGGTTAAACGCGTCGTCTTCCTCGCCCCTGACAGTAAAGCAGGCGTCAAGCTCTCCCGACATAACCGCGTCGAGCACATCGGTATCCGATTCCTCAATGACCTGAACCTGACCATCAAACGTTTCATGAATCTTTGGAAGAACGGTTTTCAGCCGGGATTCAAGGACTTCCTTCGAAGCCCCGATTTTCAATATTTCTGCAGATGCCATGCCGGAACCCTTTAACTGTGTATAAGTGAGCGTGACTATTATTCCTGCCGGAGGGCCTCCTGTCATCAGGGAGATGGTGAATGTCCTCCGGGATACCTGACGCGGCTGACATCAAACGCCGTAAGAAAAACCGGAGAGAGGCTGCCCCCATCTCCGGTTTCGTTCTGAACGCCTGACCTGTTTTACTTCACATACTTCAGGTACGCCCCGTAGCCTTCCTTCTCCATTTCCTCTTTCGGGATAAATCGGAGAGACGCGCTGTTCATACAGTAGCGAAGTCCGCCCTTATCAGACGGCCCATCCGGGAAGACATGCCCGAGATGCGACCCGCTTGCTGCTGATTTCACCTCAGTTCTCACCATGCCGTACGACGTATCCGTCGTATTTTTCAGAACGGACTCTGAAATCGGCTTCGTGAAGCTCGGCCACCCAGTGCCGGAATCAAATTTGTCTGAAGAGGAGAAAAGCGGCTCTCCGCTCACAATATCCACGTAGATCCCTGCCCGGTGCTCATTCCAATATGCGTTATGGAAAGGCGGCTCGGTGCCGCAGTTCTGCGTGACGTCATACTGTTCTGGTGTCAGGCGATCCTTGAGACTCGGCGATCCGGCCTTTCGAAATCCCTTATGGGTCGGCTCATACTTGGCTTTCTCAGCCTCTTCCATCAGGCGCCGCGGAATATGGCAGTAGCCGTCCGGATGCTTCACAAGAAAATCCTGATGGTATTCCTCAGCCCGGTAGAAGGATGTCAGCGGCTTCACTTCAAGCGCCAGAGGCTTTGAATATTTGGCTGAGAGCTTCTTTACCTCATCCTCAATGATGGGTTTGTCGCCTGGATCGGTATAAAAAATACCGGTCCGGTACTGGGTTCCGATGTCATTCCCCTGACGGTTAAGGCTTGTCGGATCGATGGTTTCAAAGAAGAGACCGAGAAGGAATGGCAGATCAGCTTTTTCAGGGTCGTAAATAACGTGCACTGTTTCCGCGGCTCCGGTTCGGCCGGTACACACGTCTTCATAAGTTGGATTGGCAACGGTGCCATTGGCGTATCCGGACTCAGACACCCTGACACCAGCAACCTTCGACATGAAGTGTTCAGTTCCCCAGAAGCAGCCGCCGGCGAGATAAATCTCCTTCTCTCCCGCCCGGGGCTTTTCCGCGGGAAGCATTCTTGTATCTTTTTCCATGGATTGAGCTCCTCCCCTGCTGCAGGCAATCAGAAGAGAAAACGAAGCCGCTCCCAAGGCCAAAGTCCGTCTCAGCATCGTCTCTTCCTCCCTTCGGGATTAATAACCATTTTCAATATCAGCAGTATAGCGTCCGAATCTTTTTCTCATAAGGGCTTCAGTGTCACAGACAGCATTGAAGATATCTGACGCAAATTCAGTCAGTTTCCTGTTCCAAGAAGACTCCCAGTGCATAGAGTTTTCCGACAGAAATAAGCCTCTCGCTTTTCTGAGTCTCCATTTAAAATGATTCCCGTTTTCTACCACCCCCAACATAAAACACAGGGTTGCCATGACCTGCTTGAAAGAAATTCCCGGACTTGATAACGCTAAGCTAGAAAAGGCGGTTGCTATCCGCAAGGCTTATGACGAGAACCAGATTTCACTTGAAGAAGCGCAGCGTCAGCTGAAGAGCGAAATCCAGTCTCTGAAACCCTGGGAGATCGCCCAGATCGAACAGAACATCAGCCCTGAAGAAGGCGATGAAGCCTGCCGTCTGAATCGGATTTCCGACATTTTCAAGATCTACGGTCCCATCATGGATCGCAGCCGTCCTGAGCTGCCCGAGGATCATCCGATTGCCCGCTACTTCTGGGAAAACGACAAGGAACGCGGCATTGTTAAAGAGATCGAGGATCTGGCGCAGTATCCCGTGATCCGCAATCAGTGGCTCGATATTTATGATCGCCTCGCCGAGATCAAGAAGCATTTTTCCAGGAAGCAGAATCAGCTTTACTCGGTGCTTGAAAAGAAGGGCTTTGACCGCCCGTCCACTCATATGTGGCTCTTCGACGACACGATCCGGGATGAAATCCGCGATAACCGCGCGCTTCTCGAAGCTGGGTCTGATGACGAATTCCTCTCCCGTCAGCAGGATCTGATTGACGATCTGACCGATCTTATGAATAAGGAAGAGCAGATTCTTCTTCCGACTTCCCTCATGCTGATCAGCAGTAAGGAGTTCGATGACATGCGCTCGGGCGACGCTGAGATCGGCTACGCCTGGCTTGAAAATACCGGCGCTGCCCTTGCGGCTGCCCCGGTTGCTTCGGCTCCGGCCGCCGCGGCTGAAGCAACGGACTTTGTCGGCGACCTTCAGAAGCTTCTTGCTAAGTACGGTCTGGCGTCTGGAGCCGGCTCTGATGAGAAGCTTGAAATGCGAAACGGGAAACTCACGCTTGATCAGGTGAACCTCGTACTGCAGAACCTGCCTCTTGATATCTCCTTCGTCGACGAAAATGATCTCGTCGCGTTCTACTCCGATACGGAACATCGTATCTTCCCCCGAAGCAAGAACGTGATTGGCCGTCAGGTGCGTAACTGCCACCCGAAGACGAGCGTGAAGTATGTGGAAGAAATCCTTGCGAAGTTCAAGGCCGGAGAAGAGGATGTTGCTGACTTCTGGATCAATAAGAAGGATGCTTTCATCTACATTCGATACGTTGCCGTGCGTGATGCGGATGGCAAGTTCCGCGGCGTTCTTGAGACGATGCAGGACTGCACCCGTATCCGCGAACTGACGGGATCCCGCACACTGCTCACCTGGAGCAACGAAACCCATGCCCCCGAACGGGTCTATGGCATCTCGGAACCCGGTACCAGCGACGACGCCCCGGTGACAAAGGATGGCAACCTGACCGGCAAAGCGTCTGACGCAGCCGAAACCCCTTCCATCATTGACACCCTGACGGAATCCACCCGACTTGAGGATATTCTGAATGCCTTCCCCTGGCTGAAGGATGAACTGTCTACCATTTCGCCAGTCTTCAAAGCCCTTAAGACGCCGCTCGCAAGGATCATGATCCCCAAGGCCACGGCTGGTGACATGAGCCGCCACAGCGGTCTTTCTATTGATGAGCTGAAGTCCGCTTTGCTTGCTCTGATTGCCAAGCACTAAAAGAAGCCTTTTAAGCTCTTTCAATCCCCTTTGACTTCCTATGGGAGGTCTGAGGGGATTTTATTTTCTTTGCTCATGTATTTGTCTTGACGGAATTCCTCTCTAAGCCTGCAGCTCTGATCCAATGACAAATCGATGCAATATCCGTAGGTGAAACAGGTTAATATTGTCAGGATTCAGGGCACTTCGCTGAAAGAATCAGCAAATGCCCTCCCGTTTATGACCGCTTTCTACGTGAATTCCGAAACGGTCACGGCAAGGGAATTAAGTCATTAAAAATAGTACTTGATTCCAATCTAGGCAAGATCGGTGTCAAAGCGCTGTTTTTCAACGTTTTTGAGTCAGAAATTCAGCCTTATCTGTTTGATACCCTCTCCGTATGCCCTAAGCTTGCCGCTTATTTAGTTTTTAAGGCCTTTCATGATACTGAGGAATCTTTTTTCTGGTTCAAGCCTGAAAAGACTCTTAGGCTATTTGCCCCCCTATAAAGGCATCATCGCGCTTTCCATTTTTTTCATGGTATCAGCAGGCGCAGCATCTTCTTTGATCGCCTGGCTGCTGGGCAAACTGACAGATGTGGGGTTCTATAACCAGGCCGCCTGGATTATCGTCGCAGCACCGCTTGGACTGATTGGCGTGTCTTTCCTCCACGGCGGCAGCATGTTTATGAGCAACTATCTGCTTGGGAAAGTCAGCCAGTCCGTATCTGCCACACTGCGTCAGCAGATGTTTCATCGGTTGCTGCGGTGGCCTTCTGCTGCCTATCAGAACAACTCCACCGGTGCCATCACGTCCAAGTTTGTGTTTGAAGCGAATGCCATGCTTTCAAACGCAACAAAATCCTGCATCATTCTGGTCCGTGATTCAAGTCAGGTAGTCGGTTTGGTGGCCACTCTCTTCTGGCAGGACTGGAAGCTTTCGCTCGTTGCTCTGATTATCGGACCTCTGATCTTCCTGCTTCTTAGATATGTAGCGATAAAAATGAAGTCAGTCATGGCCTCGTGCCAGGAATCTTTTGCCAGTATTCTTTCACGCGTTAAGGAAGTATACGAAGCACACCGTCTTATCAAAATTTCCAATACATATAAGGCTGAGTACGACCGTTTTGCTCACATCAATAATGAAATTTACAAAATGATGGTGAGGATGACGAAAGTCACAACGCTTGGAACTCCGGCGTCTCAGCTCCTCTGCATGATCGGTATTGCGGTTGTTCTGACTTTTGCGGTATTTCAGATGCAGAACGGCGCTCTCGACCGGGGGCAGTTTGTTACGTTCCTTGCTGCTCTCCTGCTCCTGATTCCTCCGGTCAAAAACCTAGCTGGCATGAATACAGGCTTCATCATGATCAGGATGGCAGCGGACAGCATTTTTGCCACCCTGGATGAAAAGGAAGAGGAAGATAATGGCAAAACCGAACTGGATTACTGCAGCGGACAGGTAGTCTTTGACCATGTTTCTCTTCGCTATCCCAGCGCTGAAAGAGATGCTGTTCATGACTTCAACCTGACAGTCAATCCCGGCGATTCGGTTGCTCTTGTAGGCTTCTCGGGATCAGGAAAGACCTCTCTGGTGAACATGATCCCGCGGTTCTGGAATCCAACGTCAGGACGTATTCTCATTGATGGCTATGACACCCGTGATATCACACTAAAGAGCCTGAGAAAACAAATCGCCATTGTCTCTCAGGATGTCATTCTCTTCGACGATACGATACGGAACAACATTGCCTACGGTGTTCCTGACGCGACAGAAGCTCAAATTAATAAGGCCATTGATGATGCGGCCCTGAGGGAATTCATCGATGCACTGCCAAAGGGTTTGGAGACTCCGGTTGGTGAAGCAGGAAATTTCCTCTCAGGGGGGCAGAAACAGCGCATTTCTATTGCACGCGCCATTCTGAAGGATGCCCCGATTCTGATTCTGGATGAGGCGACCAGCGCTCTGGACAGCTTCAGCGAAACCCATATCAAAAACGCTTTGGCAAAACTGATGAAGGGCAGAACAGTGTTCATTGTCGCTCACAGACTTTCAACAGTATCCGGAGCCACAACTATTGTTGCGATGGCTGAGGGGGAGGTGAAAGAGATCGGGACGCGGGATGAGCTACTGAAGAAAGGCGGTCTCTTCGCGAATCTCTGCCACCTGCAATCTCTTCATGTTTTGGAATCAGAATGATCAATATACTGAAGCATAGAGACGAAAACCTAGTGAGGCTTTATAAGTACTTTCTTCCTTATAAAGGCAAGATAGCTGTCGCCAGTATTTTTCTGATTGCCACCGCATTAACTTCATCCGCTACAGCCACACTTTTAGGTAAGCTGACCGATGTGAGCTTTTACCAAGGCGGTAGCTGGCTGGTTTTTGCTTTGCCTGCTGCATTGATCGCGGTCACTCTGGTCTTTGCCATTTCGACAGTCCTGAGCGCCTATATCATGTCTCAGGTAAGCCAGTCTGTACTGGTGACTCTACGAAAGGAACTCTTCAACAGCGTACTACATTGGCCTGAATCCCAATACCAGAAAGTATCTACTGGTCTCATAAGCTCAAAGTTTGTAAATGAATCTACCCTCGCCCTTTCCGGAGCAGCAGATTCAGTGACCGTCATGATTCGCGACACCGTCCAGATCATTGGTTTGCTATGTGTCCTATTCTGGCACGACTGGATTCTGACTTTGGTCACGTTTATCATTGGGCCGGCGTTGTTTATAGTACTTCGTCTGCTATCCAAAAAAGTCAAAGTCGTTGTCAAACAAAGTCAAGAGACGCTGGGTAATATGATCTCCCGAATCCAGGAGTCATATGAAGCGGAACGAATAGTCAAAATCAACGACTCCTATGATTTTGAAGATGAACGATTCTCAAAAGTTAATATGAGAATCCGCCGTTTGGCTCTAAAAACGAATATTCTGCAGGGGCTTCCAACGCCACTGACGCAGATTCTGACAATGGTAGCGGTTGCGTTCGTCGTGGCAGTAGCGCTGATTGAAGCTCAGGGGGGAGCGCTAACATTCGGTCAGTTCGTTACTTTCCTGTCCGCTCTCCTCCTTATCAAAGCCCCGGTTCAACACCTTGCAGGACTTAACTCAACATTTGCCAGTATCTCAGTAGCAGCCAAAAGTATCTTTGATGTCATTGATGCAAAACCCGAACTGGATACTGGAAAGAAAGAACTTAAAGAAATTCACCAAGGGATTGCCTTCACAGACGTGCATCTCAGATACCCTGGGCAAGAAGCAGACGCACTGAAGGGAATTTCTTTTACCGTCAAAAATGGTGAGTCAATCGCCTTGGTCGGGCAATCTGGCTCAGGAAAGACCTCGATCGTAAACCTTCTGCCCAGATTTCTGGAAGTAACTGGAGGAAAGATAACAATCGATGGTATTGATATCAGAGATTACACACTCGAAAGTCTACGGTCTCAGATGTCTCTCGTATCACAGGATGTATTCCTCTTTGAAGATACGATAAAAAACAACATCACATATGGTGTGAAGAGTTCAGTAACTGAAGAAGAAATCAATGACGCAATAGATGCAGCTGATCTGAGAGGACTAATTCAAAGCCTTCCTAAAGGCATCGACACATCCGTCGGAGAAGGGGGAAAACTGCTTTCAGGTGGACAAAGACAAAGAATTTCAATTGCCCGGGCAATCCTAAAGAATGCTCCAATTGTTATTCTCGATGAAGCCACCAGTGCGTTGGATAGCAAAAGCGAGAATGATATTAAAAATTCTTTAAAAAAACTTACCAAAGGTAAAATATCAATTACAGTCGCCCATAGATTATCAACCATTGAAGATTGCAATAGAATCTATGTAATATCTGATGGCAAGATACAGGAGGAAGGACCACATAAGTTACTTTTATCACTCAATGGAATATACGCCAAACTTTGTCGAATGCAAAAAAATAAAGTAGTGTATTGCCCCCTTGATTCAGGGCAGTCTTTCTAATTTAATTAAGGACCTGTCATTTAGGATCTAGGGTGCAGGAAAGGTCCGGAAGCCTGCTTTACCAATTTAATTGCCAATGGCGGAGCGGAGATCATTTTCTCGCTGACGCGGTGGCTTTGTTCGAGAGTCTCGGGATAGCCATGCAGTTCACGGTAATCCTTTGGAGACAGGCAACCCAATGCCAAGTGAGGATGATGTCTGTTGTAAAGATCCTGTACTTTTCCTAATGATTTCATTGCGGTATAAGCACTGTTTAAATCAATAAAAGGCAGATAATCCCGCTTCAGGATTTTGACAAAAGCCTCAGCTTTGCCGTTGCTTTGCGGGTTGCAGACCGGAGTTTTGCAATCAATCAGTCCCAGTCTGCAAACGAGAGCCTGAGTGGATATGGATGTGTAGGCTGCCCCGTTATCCGTCAGAAATTGCACAGGGACGTGATTTCCTGAAAGATTTCCAAATCTTCTTTCTGTGGCGATAATCAAGGCGTCCTGCACCATAGCGGAGGTCAATCCCTTGCCTGATTTTGCGACAAGAGAAAAACACTCCCTGTCACAGCAATCAATTACGAAGGTGGCGGTGACGATCTCACCATTCAGGCATCTGAATTCGAGACCATCAGAGCACCAGCGGCGATCGGGTTCAGCGACAGCAACATGTCCCCGGTGATCGGAGGAAAAGCCATGCAGCGGTTATTTCTGAGGCAAAGTCAGATTAAATTGATGGATTATCCGGAAGATTCCTTTATGGTTTACCGGTGGTTTGCCCAGGTTCCTGCGTCTCTGGGTTATGACCGCGCTGATTCGGCGGTACCCAAACGAAGGGAATACCTTAAGCACTCCCATTACGTCAGAAAGAATGGATTGGTCAGACTCTGCCGAGTCCGTCCTGTTGGCTCACCATTGTTGAGCCTTTGGGACACAGCTGAGAAAATGATTTTCCGCTTTGGAGCAGTCAGTTGAAAAAGATAGCTGTAGATATCGGAAGGGATGATCTTGCCAAACGACGAATTTTTGAAAGCGCTGGGCCTTTCTGTTAGCAACTGAAGCTCTACAATCCAATCAACAAAGTCTTTCCTGATGTCATAGCTTCGCTTGTGGTTTGACACGAGTTTCCCTGTCGCATCGAAAAAATATGTCAACGGACAAGAGGTTTGAGCCAGTAATTGAACCGACCCCCAGAAATGCGACACTTTTGAGGAGAACTTGCCATGGCAAAACCATCAAAAGAACAGCGTCTGGAAGCTCTGGCTTTGTTTAGTGCCGGCAATAGCGGTGTGAAGGTCGCGCAGAAGCTGAACATCAGCTATGAGCTCGTTAAAGACTGGCTGCTCCGATTCAAATTTGGTCATACGGATTAGACGGAAAAAAAGTCAAAGTATTTCTCCAACGAAGAAAAATTGCTGCTGATGAATTTGTATTTTGCAACGATACCGGGAAGGAGGAAATTCGCGGCCAAGTACAATATTCCTGATACTCTTTTTAAATCCTGGCTTTTGTCTTGTGAACGC
>OMGF01000333.1_pt1 | contig 46365 bp, 40 predicted proteins | sample 1645861 | NCBI WGS metagenome assembly OMGF01 (sample SAMN05578586, study PRJEB25193) | human gut metagenome | biome: Human Microbiome; feature: human-associated habitat; material: feces | host: Homo sapiens | place: USA:Birmingham
AAGCAATTGTATTAACATATGACATATCGGCAGATGACTTCACAAGGGCAGGTGAGGCCAGCAGCGATGTGAAACGAAAACTGAAACAGATGGGTGTGAGTCCCGATGCCATACGCAAGGTGGCCATAGCTATGTATGAAGGGGAAATCAACATGGTAATCCATGCCAAAGGGGGCGTCATTACCGTGGAGATAACGCCGGAGAAAATTAAAATGATACTGGCAGACGTGGGCCCCGGTATACCGGATGTTAAGCTTGCCATGCAGGCAGGTTATTCCACTGCGCCGGATGAAATACGTTCCCTGGGATTTGGGGCAGGCATGGGTCTGCCGAATATGAAGAAATACTCTGATTCCATGGATATTGACACCAGAATCGGTGAGGGCACCACAATCACCATGGTGGTGAATCTGTAGTATGCGAGAATGAAAGAATGAGGTGGTAAAATGGATAAATTTTATCATTCCGTAAGGCTGGATGAATCCCTGTGCAAGGGCTGTATCAACTGTATCAAGCGATGTCCTACGGAGGCCATCCGGGTGCGGGGCGGCAAAGCCAGTATCAATAACAAATTCTGCATTGACTGCGGTGAGTGCATCAGGGTTTGCCCCCACCATGCAAAGCTTGCGACCTATGATAAGCTGGATGTGATGAAGAAGTATAAATATACGGTGGCGCTTCCGGCCCCGTCCTTGTACAGCCAGTTTAATAATCTGGATGATGTGAACATTGTGCTTAACGCGCTGCTGCTTATGGGCTTTGACGATGTGTTTGAGGTCAGCGCCGCCGCGGAGCTTGTCAGCGAGGCTACCAGGCAGTACATATCGGAGCATGAGGAACAGCTGCCTCTCATCAGTACGGCATGTCCGTCTGTGGTGCGTCTGATCCGGGTCCGTTTCCCGAACCTGATTCCCCATCTCCTTCCCATCAATCCGCCGGTGGAGGTGGCTGCTGTTCTGGCTGTCAGAAAGGCCATGGAGGACACGGGGCTTCCGAGGGAAGAGATTGGTATTATGTTCATTTCCCCCTGTCCCTCCAAGGTGACCTATGTAAAGTCGCCTCTGGGAACAGAAAAGAGCGAGATTGACCAGGTGCTGGCCATCAAGGACGTGTATCCCAAGCTGCTGGCCTGTATGAAGACCGTGGTGGGAGAGGATTATCCTGTCATCGGTACATCAGGGAAAATTGGAATCAGCTGGGGACACAGCGGAGGAGAGGCCAGCGGCCTGTTTACGGAAAATTACCTGGCAGCGGACGGCATTGAGAATGTGATTCGCGTGCTGGAGGACATGGAGGACCAGAAGTTTACCAATCTCCGGTTTGTGGAGCTGAACGCCTGCAACGGCGGATGTGTGGGCGGTGTCCTGACTGTGGAAAATCCCTATGTGGCAGAGGTCAAGCTGAAACGCCTGCGCAAATACATGCCTGTGGCCAGGAGCCACATGCATGAGAGCGAGGAGAACGTAATTAAATGGACGACCGGCGTCCAGTATGAGCCCGTATTCCGCCTGGGCAATAACATGATGGAGAGCTTTTCCAGGCTGAACCAGGTGGAGCGCCTCATGAAAAAGTTTCCGGGGCTGGACTGCGGTTCCTGCGGAGCGCCTACCTGTAAGGCCCTGGCAGAGGATATTGTCAGGGGGGATGCCAATGAGACGGACTGCGTTTACTATCTGCGGGAAAATCTGCACAAGCTGTCCGAGGAAGTGGCTGTGCTGGCAGACGACCTGCATAACGGAGACAGAGGAGGCCAGGAGACGCTGCGCATTCTGAAGGGATACATACAGAGAATCTCGGACGAGATGTCCGTGCTGGATAAGAAGGATGAGGATGAAGAGTGAAAGCGCCGCCGGCCGGAGTTCCGGAAATGACGACGCTTTGAGAGCAGAGGAGGATGTTATGACAGTTCAGGAATTGATTGACAAACAGATATTCGGCGTGGTGAACCTGGGTGACAGCCTGGACCGGCAGATTACGGTTCCGTTTTGCTGCGACCTGCTGAGCATTGCCATGGGCCGCGCCCCGGCGGGCTGCGCGTGGGTGACCGTCATGGCCAACATGAATACACTGGCGGTGGCAGCCCTGACAGATACGGCCTGTGTTATTCTGGCGGAAGGCGCGGTTCTGGATGACGCCGCCAGGAAGAAGGCCCTTGACCAGGAGATAACCGTGCTGTCCACAGATATGCCTGTCTTTGAAGCGGCCCTTAAGATTCATGGTATGCTGTCATGATGAACCTGGCTTATGACCTGCATATCCATTCCTGCCTGTCGCCCTGCGGGGATGATGATATGACGCCTGCCAACATTGCGGGTATGGCGGCTCTAAAAGGATTGGACGTGGTAGCCCTTACAGATCATAACACATGCCGCAATTGTCCGGCCTTCATGGCCGCGGCCGCAGAGTACGGCGTGCTGGCAGTGCCCGGCATGGAAATCAATACGTCCGAGGAAGTCCATGCAGTGTGCCTTTTCCCTACGTTGGAGAAGGCACTTGATTTTGATGCCTATGTTTATGGTAAACTGATTAAATTTCCTAACAGGGAAGAGATATTCGGAAAACAGCAGATTTACGATGACAGGGACCAGGTGTGCGCCTCAGAGCCCAATTTGCTGATTAACGCAACGGAAATATCCTTTGACAGTCTGTGGACTTTGGTCCGCTCCTATGACGGCGTCATGTTTCCGGCCCATGTGGATAAGGCAGCCAACAGCCTGATTGCAAATCTGGGCTTTATACCTCCGGACAGCTGTTTTAAGACAGCGGAGGTCAGGGACCTGAAGAAACTGCATCAGCTGAAGCGTGATAATCCGTATCTGGAGCAGTGCAGGATTATCAGCAATTCGGATGCCCATTATCTGGAGCATATCAATGAAGCCAATCTTACCATTCAGGTGGAGGAACGGTCCGCAGAGGCGGTGGTGAGGGCTCTGCTGTAGGAATGGCGGCTTTTATCTGCGGCAGTCCTGTGGGGCAGCCGGTGTCTTTTGGGGGCCGTCCCTTGGCAGCGCCGTGTCATAGAAAATAGCAATAACAGACTGGAAACGCATAGAAAAATTGAATTTGAGCCCCTTTGTCATATGTGCTATTCTTGACTTGCAAAAATGTACAAATATGGAATTTATGACAATGGGAGGAAAATATGAAAAAGTTTATAGCAGTAGTTACATCCATGGCAATGGCAGCCAGCCTTCTGACTGCCTGCGGCTCTAATGCGGCATCAACTGAGACAACAACAGCTGCGGCCAGTGAAGCGGCATCTGAGAAGGAGACTGCCGGAAAAGAGGCAGAGGAGACGGAGCCCGGGGCAAAAACAGACGGGGCAGCTTCCGCACAGTTCCAGTCATCCATCCTGTTCTGCGGTTCCACATCCCTGTACCCGATTCTGTCATCCCTGGCATCATCCTTTACTGAGAAGTATGTGACCTGGGATGCGGTGGATTCATCGTTTCCGGATTCCAATATCTCTGTTTACGTGGCACCGGGCGGTTCCGGCGTGGGCGTAAGCGCTGCCATTGACGGCACCGCTGATTTCGGTATGCTGGCCAGGGATATCAAGGACTCTGAGATTGAAGCCCTGGGAGAGCATTACCAGGATTTCGTGGTGGCAAAGGATGCCCTTACCGTGTCGGTCAATGCTGAGAATCCAATCTGCGGCATCATGGACGACATGCCTGTTGAGACCATCCGCCAGATTTTTGCAGGTGAGATTGCTACCTGGGACCAGGTGGACTCCACGCTGCCGGCTGAGGCCATCAATGTCTATATCCGTGATTTATCCGGCGGCGCTTATGAAGTGTTCCAGAAGAGTGTTATGGGTGACAGCGAGGTGACTGCGTCCGCAACCCAGTCAGCGTCCATGACAGAGCTGGCCACCAACATTGCCGGAGACAAATGGGGAATCGGTTATGCGGGATTCGGCGCTTATAATAAGGCCAACGCAGACGGACAGGTACTGACTGCCATGAAGGTGGACGGGGTGGAAGCCACGGCTGAAAACATTATAAGCGGTGCGTATACCATCCAGAGACCGGTTATGTTTGTTACCGGTGCAGAGATTACCCCGTCTGAGCAGGCATTTATTGACTACATTTTCTCACAGACAGGATATGACGTGGTGGAGGCCAACGGATACATACCTGCCTTTACACCTGAGGCTTAATCTGCGCCGGGAAAACGCCGGGGAGATTGTCAGGGAAATATTCCCTTGAAAGAATCCCCTGAAATGGAGTCAAACCAATGAATAAACAGCTGAATGCATTATTTTCAGTTCTGATAAAGGCCCTGACCGCCCTGACCGTGATGGTCCTGGCCTTTGTCATATACTTTATTGTCAAGGAGGCACTGCCCACGTTCGATGAAGTGGCAGTGCCTGATTTCCTGTTGGGCCGGAGATGGATGCCTATTGCTTACACAGGGGAGCCGTCCTTTGGCATTTTTAATTTCATAGCGGCTACGCTCTACGTATCTCTGGTGGCAATGGTCCTGGCTGTGACAGTGGGGGTGGGGGCCGCCATTTATCTTTCCTGCGTTGCCACCCAGCGGATGCGGGGAATCCTATATCCCTTTGTGGACCTTTTAGCAGGAATCCCATCCGTGATATATGGCTTCATGGGGCTGACCCTTATGGTCAGGCTTTTCATCAGGGCCGGAGTCCACACAGGCTCCTGCGTGCTGGCGGCCGGAATCCTGCTGGCCGTTATGCTGCTTCCATTTCTGATATCCTCCTGCAGTGAGACCATGCTGAAGGTGAGAGAACGGTATCAGCCCGCAGCAGATGCCCTGGGTATCTCCAAGTGGCATATGGTGGCCACCATTGTCCTTCCTGGGTCGTGGAAGAACATGCTGCTGTCCATGATTCTGGCCATCGGCCGGGCCATGGGGGAAACCATGGCAGTGATGATGGTCATTGGAAATGCAAACCTGTTTCCCTCCCTGCTGGGCAAGAGTGAAAGCATTGCCGCTGTGATTGCGCTGGAGATGGGAACAGCGGTGGTGGGAAGCACCCACTACCACGCCCTGTACGCGGCGGGGATGATATTGATGCTTTTATTGTTCCTTATCAATTCCGGCATCACCCTGCTGCGAAGTAAACTGGAGCAATAGGCCGGAACCATAAGCCGGAACCATAAGCCGGAACCATAGGCCGGAACCATAAGCCGGGGCCATAGGACGGAACAGGCATAAAGGAGGGAAAACCATGCATCTGCGCGCATCACTTACAAAATTCTGGGCGTATTCCAGTATGTTATTGGTGACAGGCATCATATTGTTCCTGTTCGGATATGTTTTTTACCGGGGGGCAGGCACAATCAGCTGGGAATTTTTGTCTCAGCCGCCCAGGGGAGCGGTACTGGGGGAGGAGGGCGGAATCTGGCCTGCTATTGTGGGGAGCCTGTGTTTTACGGCGACAGCCATTGTCCTGGGAGGAATCCCTGCTGTTGCCACAGCACTCTTTATGGTGTTTTACTGCAAAGGACGCAGGATGGCGGGATTAATCCGCATGGTAATCCAGTGTATTTCGGGAATCCCGTCCATTGTCCTGGGACTGTTTGCTTACAGCTTCCTGGTGCGGGACCTGGCCTGGGGGCGCTGCATCCTGTCCTCGGGTGTGGCTCTGGCCGTGATGATTCTTCCTTTTATAGAGGTCAGGGCCGAGAAGACCTTCAGGGAGCTGCCAAAACAGCTGGTACAGTCCTCCTATGCCCTGGGCTGTTCCAGGTTTTACACCATCAGGAAGATTGTGCTGCCGGCCTGCAAGGGAGAGATCGTGTCGGGCGTAATACTGGGAGGCTGCTACGCCATGGGGGCCACGGCCCCTCTCATATTCACAGGGGCAGTGGCGTATTCCGGCCTCCCGGCCCGGCTCACCGCCCCGGCCATGGCCCTGCCTATGCATCTTTACCTGCTGGTGGCCCAGGGAGCCACTTCCATGGACGCGGCTTACGGGACTGCTTTTGTCATGATGGCGCTGATTTTATTCAGCAGCCTTTTGGCAACAATTTACGCAAGGAGGAGCCAGAAAAAATGGAACATATCATGACGCTTCACAATGTCAGCGCATCCTATGACGGCAGGGAGGTATTGTCTGATTTGTCCTTAGACATACCGGCCCGCCGGATTACGGCCGTCATCGGTCCGTCCGGGTGCGGAAAAACCACGCTGCTGCGGTGTATGAACGGATTGCTGGCAGAGGAAAAGGGTGTATCTGTATCCGGAAGGATTTTGTTGGACGGACAGGAGATAAAATCCATGCAGAAGGATGTGCTTCGCCGCCGTGTGGGTCTGGTGTTTCAGACGCCGGCTCCCTTTCCATTTTCCATCTATAAGAACATGACATATGCGCCCCGGTATTACGGCATCCGGGATAAGGCTTCCCTGGAAGCGCTGGTGAAGGAAAAACTCCGGATGGCCGGACTGTACGACGAGGTCAGGGAGGATTTGGGCAGGAATGCTCTGAAGCTCTCGGGAGGGCAGCAGCAGAGGCTCTGTATCGCCCGTGCCCTGACAGTGGACCCGGAAGTGCTATTGCTGGATGAGCCCTGTTCTGCCCTGGATGTGAAATCATCTGCCGTGATCGAGGAAATGCTCACAGAGCTTAAGAAGCAGTATACCATTGTCATTGTCACCCATAACATAGCCCAGGCCCGCAGGATATCTGACTATGGGGCCTTTCTTTTAGGGGGCCGTCTGGTGGAGTGGGGAGAATCGGACCAATTGTTCGGGTGCCCGGCGCAAGAGGAGACAAGGGCGTTTCTGGCCGGAATCTACGGATAGACGGATTTGGGCCGGAATCTACGGATAGACGGATTTGGGCCGGAATCTGCGGATAGACGGATTCGGGCCGGCAGGGATATGGGGATAAGTGATACGGGATAGAAGATACAGGACAGGAGATACAGGGAGGAGACAGACTGTGATTGTAATAGAGATACCCGGGCGGGAGCCTTTGAAAATCAACCATGTGGTCCTGGATTACAACGGGACAGCGGCAGTGGACGGCATGCTGCTGAAGGGGGTCAAGGAGCGTATTGCCCGGCTTAAGGAGCTGGCCCATGTGTATGTGCTCACTGCTGATACATACGGCACGGTGACGCGCCAGTGCGAACCTTTGGGCATAACTGTAAGGACCTTTCCGCGGGAGGGTGCTGCCGGATGCAAGGAAGAAATCGTAAAGGGGCTTGAGGGAGGCGTGGCCTGTCTTGGCAACGGCTTTAATGATATACCGATGTTTGACGCGGCCCGGCTGTCCATAGCGGTACTGGAGCGGGAAGGCATGTGCGCCGCTCTGTTAAGCCATGCATCTGTGGTGGTTCGCTCCATTGAGGACGGGCTTGACCTTCTGCTGAAACCGGACCGTCTGCGGGCCACACTGAGAAGCTGACGGACCGGCAGGCGGTTGTCCTGCCCTCGTCAGGGAATGAACTGTTTACAATGAAGTTCCTGCAATGAACAGCCCTTAATGGACGGTTTCAAAATGAAAGAAATCCAAAAAAGTTGCATGGTAAATTATGAAATTTTAGGAAAAGGATTGAAACAGTTTTTTAAGTTTAATTACGGAACCATTAATGTTGGCCTGGCTGTCTTGACAAAAGGAGCCAGGCTCTTTATGTTAGAGTGTATCACCGGACGCGGTGGATGAAATGCGTATTTCACAGGGGTGCATGCACATACCGGACTCTGGGAATGCAGCTTATACATAAAGAATATGATACTGAAAATCAGATAGATGAGGAGACGTAATTATGAAAAGAAAATTAGCAGTTTTAGGAACAGCCATTATGGCGGCGGCAGCCATCACAGCCTGCTCAGGCAAGGATGCCAAGACCACTACAGCGGCAGAGGTGGTAACACAGGCCGACACCACAGACGGGGTGACGGATGGGGAGACAGAGGCAGACACTGCTTCGGACTCTGAAACAGCAGCAGAATCCCAGTCATCCGAATCCGCCTCCCAGGAGGCCGCACTCCTGGAGGAGGCAGAGGATGTGTCCCATGCCGGGGCAGAGCTGGAACAGAGTGAGATTAAGCCTTTCGCAGAGAAGGTGCAGAAGGCGGTGGCAGATAAGGATATGGAGGCATTGGCAGGCCTGTGCGCTTACCCGGTCTATGTTTCCCTTGGAGAAGGACAGGGTGAGGAGATTGCCGACGAGGCAGCTTTCTTAAAAATGGATGCGGACAAGATTTTTACTGAGAGTCTGTTAAAGGAAATTGCGGACACGGATGTAGACACGCTGGAGCAGTTTGGCGCGGGAGTCATCATGGGCGAGGAAAACAGCATTATTTTCAACAATGTGGATGGACAGGCAGCCATTACAGGTATTAACCTGAACTAGAGCGTGTCTGAACATGCAATGTCTGGACACACGGTGAAGAAGAACAAAATATCCCATTAATCAACAGGGCGTCCTCCTGCCGCAAGGCAGGGCGGGCGCCCTTTGCATCTAATCTTCCAGCGCATCCTTAAGTGCTCCTAAGAATTCCAGGTCGGATTTTTTGACCCGGATGTTGGAAGCAATGGTCTGGCCGGTGCTGGATGTGACGGTAATTTCAATCAGGGTCCCCTCGTCCATGACCCCGTCCCTGGATGCGGCTTTCACAAATGACAGCATTTTGGGATGGTTGGCCTTAAACTGGTTCCAGGCCGGTTTTAACTGAAGAAGATTCATTGGATTCATATGCTCACCTCCAAACAGGAATTTACGCTATAGTTTACCATATTTGAAAGGCGGAGGTCCAGTCCAATCTTTCAATAAGGCGGTCCTCATAGTTCAATAAGGCGGTCCTCATGGAAAAGGACGGGCCGTATGGTCTTGTAAATGGTGCCCGGCTCGTGGTATTATGGTTAAAGATGTACATGAAAGGAAGAACTATGAAATTTATTCATTTATCAGACCTTCATATCGGAAAACGGGTCAATGGTTTTTCCATGCTGGAGGATCAAAAATATATATTAGACCAGATTCTCATGATTGCGGAGGAGGAAATGCCTGACGGTGTTCTCATAGCCGGGGATGTTTATGATAAACCTGTGCCTCCTGCTGAGGCAGTACAGGTCTTTGACGCTTTCCTGACCGGGCTGGCGGACCGGAACCTGCCCGTGTTTGTTATCAGCGGGAACCACGACAGCCCGGAGCGGCTGGCCTTTGGAGGGCAGCTTATGAAGGACAGGAGAGTTTATATGGCGCCTGTGTATGACGGTCATCTGGAGCCGGTTCAACTGGAGGACCGGTACGGAAGCCTGCGGGTCTATATGCTGCCCTTTATAAAACCTGCTGTTGTGAGAAGGTGCTGCCCGGAGGAAGGCATTGAAACCTTTGAAGATGCGGTCCGCTGGGCGCTGGAGCATATGACGGGACATAAGATAGGGGAAGATGACCGCAATATCCTGATCGCCCACCAGTTTGTCACCGGTGCGTCCTGCTGTGACTCGGAGGAGCTGTCCATAGGCGGCCTGGACCAGGTGAGTGCTGAACTGTTCGATTCCTTCGATTATGTGGCCATGGGACATATCCACGGGCCCCAGAAGGTGGGAAGGGATACCCTGCGCTATAGCGGGACTCCCCTTAAATATTCATTCTCAGAGGTGAACCACAGGAAGTCAGTGACCGTGGTGGAGCTGCTGGAAAAGGGGAATGTGACCGTGAATACCCGTATTCTCAGGCCCCTCCATGATATGCGGGAGCTGAGAGGAAGCTATGAAGAACTGACCAGCCGTGATTTTTACCAGGGTACGGCTGTGGATGATTACCTTCACATAACCCTTACGGATGAGGAGGATATACTGGATGCAATAGGCAAGCTGCGCTCCATTTATCCCAATGTCATGAAGCTGGATTATGATAATAAGCGCACCAGGGAGGGCAGGGTGGTGGAAGCTGCCGCCAATGCGGACAAGCCCCCCATTGTTCTGATGGAGGAGCTGTACCAGCTTCAGAATAATCAGCCCATGACAGAGCAGCAGGCTGACTTTGCGGTAAAACTGATGGAAGAGATATGGGAGGGAAGCAGATGAGGCCCACAGAACTGATAATATCCGCATTTGGACCATATGCAGATGAGGTCACCCTGGATATGGCCTCCCTGGGGGACCGGGGACTTTATCTCATTACGGGCGACACCGGAGCAGGCAAGACCACCCTGTTTGACGCCATTGCATTTGCCCTTTACGGCAACGCCAGTGGGGACAGCCGCAAACCCAGGATGCTGCGCAGCAAATATGCCAGGCCGGATGCCAGGACCTATGTGGAGATGGGATTTTCCTATAGTGGAAAGGAATACAGGGTGCGGCGCAATCCTGAGTATATGAGGACAAAGCAAAGAGGTGAAGGGGAGACACGGGAGAAGCCGGACGCACAGCTTCATATGCCGGACGGCAGGCTCGTTACAGGGGACAAAGCAGTAACGGCGGAGGTGGAAGGGCTTCTGGGCCTTAACAGGGAGCAGTTTTCCCAGATTGCCATGCTGGCCCAGGGCAGTTTTTCCAGGCTCCTGTCAGGCAGAACCGAGGATCGGGGCATCATTTTCCGGGAAATATTCAAGACAAAGCCCTACCAGTTGTTTCAGGAAAAGCTGAAGGACCGGGCAAAGGGTCTGTATGGCCGCTACGCGGACAGCAGAAAGAGCATGGAACAGTATGCCGGAGGTGTTATCACAGAGGGCCATAGTGAGGAACTTAAGCTGCGCTGGAAGGAGGTGCCCCAGGGGAGCCTGGAAGCTCTTTTGGAGGTGCTGGACCAGCTGATTGGGGCGGATGAGGCGCAGCAGCAGGGGAAGGACAGAGCCATGGCCCTGGTCAGGGACGAGATGGCTGCCCTTGGAATGGAGCTGGGGAAAATGCAGGGGGATGCCGCGGTCTGCCGGGATATGGCGGCTGCCGCGGATGTGCTCAGGGAAAATATGCCGGTTCTGGAACAGGCAAAGGTCAGGTATGAGAGGGAGAAGGAACGCCAGGCTGACAGAGACGGGCTGATTGGCGCTGTTACCAGGATGGAAGAAAACCTGAAAACCTATGACCGTTTTGACGGGCTGCAGGAAAATCTGAAGGCATGCAGGAAAGAGACAGAGAGCCTTGAAAAAAGGCTGGGGCAGGCTGCCCTGGAGGAAAGGCAGTGGAAGGAACGAAATGACAGCGATGAGAAGATACTGGAAAGCCTTCGCCAGGCAGGAGAAGAATACCAGGCAGCCCTGACAGCAGGGGAGAGACTGCGCGAATACAGCGGGCGCATCGGACTTCTGGCAGAGGAGCTGGGGCAGTACGGGCAGGAGAGGAAGAAGCTGGAGGCAGCCAGAGAGCGTTACAGGGCAGCAGGCGAGGAGAGCCGCAGGGCAGACGATGCCTACCGGGAGATGTACCAGAGATTCCTGGACAACCAGGCGGGAATCCTGGCTTCACGGCTCACAGAAGGCCAGCCCTGTCCTGTATGCGGCTCCGTCACTCATCCGGCGCCAGCACGGTATCTGGAGGAGGGAAACGAGGCGGCCAAGGACAAGGTAGACCGGCTTAAGGCTGCTGCCGAGGAAAAGGATAAGGCGGCTGCCAGGCTGAGCCTGGAGGCAGGAAGACTGGCAGGCAGTCTGGATACCCGCTATGAAAGGATGAAACAGCAGATTGATGCTGAGGTGGCTACCTGGAAGGAGGACTGGCAGAAACGGATTCGCCAGGCGGAAGCCGATGCCGGAGCATTGGCTGCAAAGACAGGGGATGTACGGCAGGGGCGCAGGTATTTCCTTGAACAGTGGGAGCTGATGATGGGCCAGCTAAAAGGTCAGCTGGAGCGCCAGGCCGCTGCCCAGAAGGAGAAGATTCGGGAAAAGAAGAAGAGAAAGGAAGATAAGGAAGCCGTCGAAGGCAGAAGGGCTTTGGGGCGTCAATCCCTGGAAGAAGCCTCGGAGCGGAAACAGCAGGCCCAGAAAATGCTGGCAGAGAGCCAGGCAAAGGAAAGGGAACTGGAAAGCCGCCTTAAGGAGATGGAGTCCTCCCTGCCCTATGAGAACAGGAAGGCCGCCCAGGCGGAGCTGGCAGAGAAGAAGGCATTTCTGGCCGGACTGGAAAAGGCGTTTAAGGAGGCGGAAGAATCCTATAACCGGATAAGCCGCAGAGTGTCGGACGCTCAGGCCCGATTGGAGGCGCTGAGAGGCCGGATGGCGGAGAAGGACGCAGAGGGAAGAGAGTCTGCGGGAGAGGAGATTGCGGGAAGAGAGACTGCGGAAGAGGACCGGGATCCGGCAAAAGGGCCGGACACAATGCTTCCGGGCGGCATGGACGTTAGAACCGCCATGGAACACCTGGAGGCGCGGATGCAGGAGAACCGGCTTCGCCAGTCTGAGGCAAGGGAGAGGCTGACCGGCCTGGAGCAGGAGAAAAGCAGGCTTCACCACAGACTGGAAACCAACCGCATGGCAAGGGAACGTATTTCGGAACAGAAGGCGTCCATGGAAGAGATACAAAAGGAATGGACATGGGTCAAGGCCCTTTCCGATACAGCGGCAGGTGAAGTGGGGGGAAAGGAAAAAATTACCCTGGAAACGTATGCGCAGATGGCATATTTTGAGCGTATCATTGCCAGGGCAAATACCAGGTTCATGGTCATGAGCGGCGGTCAGTATGAGCTGAAACGGTGTACGGAGGAGGATAACAGGGGGAAGAACGGGCTGGGGTTAAATGTCATCGACCATTACAATGGTACGGAGCGCAGCGTAAAGACATTGTCCGGCGGGGAATCCTTCCAGGCATCCCTTTCCCTGGCCCTGGGCCTGTCGGACGAGATACAGTCGGCAGCAGGTGGAATCCGTCTGGACACCCTCTTTGTGGATGAAGGATTCGGGTCCCTGGATGAGGATACTCTGAATCTGGCCATGAAGTCCCTGGGAGACCTGGCAGAGGGAAGGCGTCTGGTGGGCATTATTTCCCATGTGGGAGAGCTGAAGGAACGAATCCAGCACCAGATTGTTGTGGTGAAGGACAAGACAGGCGGAAGCAGGGCATATATTGAACTGTGACGGAACCATGGCGGCGCTGTGGGGGAATCATGGCAACATGATGGCAAAACCATGGCGGCACCGGGAAAACCGCTTTGCCGGAATAGAACACGGATAAGGAGAATATGGTGAGAAGGAAGGACAGGGAAGTTAAGGATACATATGGAATAAGGGAAATTATACGGGAGTGCGACTGCTGCAGGCTGGCTTTTCCAGATGGAAAGAGCGCCTACATTGTACCTCTCAGCTTCGGATACGACGAGGAGGAAAATGTGCTCTATTTCCACGGGGCTGCCGAGGGGAAGAAGATGGATCTGGTCAGGCAGACCGGGTACGCAGGGTTTGAGATGGACACTGCCCATGGCCTTAAGACGGCGGACCAGGCCTGCGGATATTCCTTCCGGTACCGAAGCGTGGTGGGGGAAGGACCCATCCGGGTAGTGGAGGAGACACAGGAAAAGAAAAAGGGCCTGAACTGCATCATGGGCCACATGTCAGGAAAGGACAGCTGGGATTACCCGGAAGCTATGCTTAAGAGAACCGCTGTGCTGCGCCTGGATGTGGAACAGATGTCAGGGAAAGAACAGGTTTAGGAGGCTGTGACAAAGGAGGAAGAATATGTTTGAGTCAAGATGCGGAGTCTGCTGCAATCAATGTGAAAGAAAGGAAGCGGTCCGCTGTACAGGGTGCGCAACCATGGAAAAGCCCTTCTGGGGCGGTGAGTGCGGTGTTAAATCCTGCTGCGAGGCAAAAGGGCTGAACCACTGCGGAGAATGTCCTGATTTTCCCTGTGAGATGGAGGCGTCCATGGGAACAGATATGGGCTTTGATGCAGAGCCAAGGCTAAAACAGTGCAGGGAATGGGCAAAATAAAATCACCATGGAGGAGATATGCTGTCAGAGGATATGGCGGAAGCAGCCAATCAGGAATGTCCGATTTTGGATAAGGTTTATGAAGACCAGACGGTCGTTGGGATATCGGGAAAAAAAGTGGAGTTTGACACGGTGAAATTCGTCAGGTGCAGGATGGAGGAGTGTGATTTCAGCGGCGCGTCCTTCTGCAATGTAGTATTTGACAAGTGTGATTTTTCTAACTGCTCCTTCCGGGATACCTATTGGAAGAATGTGAATGTATCAGACTCAAAGGGGGACGGAAGCCAGTTCTGCAACTCCACGTTTAAGTGGGTGAAGCTTCTGGACAGTCAGTTCCACTACGGGAATTTCTCTACTGCCTTCTGGGAGTTCGGCGAAATAAAGGGCTGTAATTTCCGGGAATCCTTCATGTCTGAGGTGAAATTTAAAAAGACGGTTTTTTCCTCCACGGACCTGGCCGGTACGGATTTTTTCCGTACACCGTTAAAGGGAATGGATTTATCAGAGTGCGTCATTGACGGCATCATGGTCTCAGACCAGTTCACGGAACTGGCGGGCGTAAAGGTCAGCCTGCTGCAGGCCGCCGAGCTGGCCAGGCTGATGGGAGTTAAAATTGTGTAAATGGGTTATATAATATAAACTATATATAGAAAAACAGGAGGATGTTACAATGGTAGAGAGCATGACGATTCAGGAGTTTCTGGATGTATTATCTTCAAAGGAGCCGGTGCCGGGGGGCGGCGGCGCTTCTGCCCTGGCCGGAGCCCTGGGCAATGCCCTGGGACAGATGGTGGCCAATCTGACCATAGGCAAGAAGAAGTACGCGCAGGTGGAGGATGAGATTAAGGAACTGGCAGAGAGGATGAAGGGAATCCAGGGACAGTTTACCGCGCTGGCCGACCAGGATGCAAAGGTATTTGCGCCTCTGGCCAAATGCTACAGCCTTCCCTCAGGTACAGAGGAAGAAAAGGCATACAAGGCAGAGGTCATGGAAGCACGGCTGTTGGATGCCAGTCTTGTGCCAATGGAAATCATGGAAAAGGCATCGGAAATGCTGGAAATCATGGATATCCTTGCGGATAAGGGAAGCAGGATGGCTGTCAGCGACGTGGGCGTGGGAGTCCAGTTCATCCGCACCGCGCTGTTAGGCGCGGTGATGAATGTGTACATCAATACCAAGTCCATGAAGAACAGGGAGAAGGCAGAAGAAATGAATGAGAAGGCGGAGCGTCTGATTAAGGAGGGGACAGAGGCAGCGGACCGCATATATCAGAAGGTGCTTGAACAGCTGAGGTAGAAGGCGTCAGGCAGAGAGGAGAAGGAAAATGAAAATATTAAAAGGCGCCGAGGTTTCGGCAAAAATCAAGGAACAGGTAACACAGATGATGGAAGGTCTGGAAGGCCCGGCTCCGAAGCTGGCCATTGTGCGGGTGGGGGAAAAACCGGACGATATGTCCTACGAACGGGGGGCTGTGAAGAAGATGGAGAACTTCGGCCTGCGGGTCCAGACATATGTGTTCCCGGAACAGATAAGCGACAGCGATTTCAAGACTGAATTCAGTGCCATTAACCGTGAACCGGATGTATCGGGAATCCTCCTGCTCCGTCCGCTGCCAAAGCAGATTGCGGAGACGGACATCGAGAAGATGATTGACCCGGAAAAGGACCTGGACGGGATTTCCCCGGCCAATATTGCCAAGGTATTTGCAGGGGACAAAACCGGTTTTGCGCCCTGTACCGCAGAGGCGGTCATAGAGGTACTTAAGGCCAATGAGATAGATATGACAGGAAAGAACGTGACTATCGTGGGCCGCAGCATGGTGGTGGGCCGTCCGCTGTCCATGCTGATGCTGAAGGAAAATGCCACGGTCACCATCTGCCACACCAGGACCAGGGATCTGGAGACAGAGTGCCGCAGAGCTGAAATCCTGGTGGCCGCAGCAGGAAAGGCTAAAATGCTGGACGGCCGTCACGTGGGACAGGATGCCATAGTCATTGATGTGGGTATTAATGTGGATGAAAATGGAAAATTATGCGGAGATGTGGATTTCCCGTCCATAGAGCCTCTTGCATCCATGGCAACACCTGTGCCGGGAGGCGTAGGGGCGGTGACAACGGCTGTGCTGGCCAAGCATCTTGTGCTTGCAGGCCGGAGACAGAGAGGGAATTAGACGGCATCTTTGCTGATTCTTTGGTGATTCCCGTATTTTCCTCTTGCTAAACCAGAAAAATGCATTATAATATAAAATGTTGAATACATTTATAGTTATGCAATTTGATGCATAAAAGAAAAGAGGAGAATATTATTATGAAGAAGAAGGTTTTAGCGATCACCATGGCGGCACTGATGGCAGCTTCCCTGACAGCCTGCGGCGGCGGTGCAAAAGAGACAACAGCAGCAGCCACAACAGCAGAGGAGAAGGCAGAGGATACCACGGCAGCCGAGAGCAAGGATGAGACCAGCGCAGAGGCGGCTGAGACTGAGGCAGCCAAGGAAGCAGCAGGCGGCAAGCTTGTCATGGCAACCAACGCAGAGTTCCCTCCTTACGAGTATCATGACGGAGATGCCATTGTTGGTATTGACGCGGAAATTGCAAAGGCCATTGCCGATGAGCTGGGCATGGAGCTGGAGATTGAGGACATTGCGTTTGATTCTATTATTCCTGAGATTGTATCCGGTAAGGCTGATATGGGTCTGGCCGGCATGACTGTTACGGAAGACCGTATGCAGTCCGTAGATTTTTCCGATACTTATGCAAAGGCATCCCAGAAAATCATCGTTACAGAGGACAGCGAGATTGCCTCTCCTGATGACTTAAAGGGTGTAATCGTAGGCGTGCAGCTGGGAACCACAGGCGATATCTATGTATCTGACCTGGAAGCTGACGGAACCACGGTAGAGCGTTACAACAAGGGCTTTGAGGCTGTTCAGGCACTGAGCCAGGGCAAGATTGACGCGGTTGTAATCGACGGGGAGCCTGCCAAGACCTTTGTTGCTGAGACAGAAGGACTGAAGATTCTGGATGAGTCCTTTACCGATGAAGAGTATGCCATTGCTGTAAAGAAGGGCAACACAGAGCTGCTGGAGAAAATCAACGGCGCTCTTAAGACCCTGAAGGACAACGGCACACTGGACGAAATCGTAGCCAAGTATATCAAGGCTGAGTAATCGTACCGGGTATGGAATCGCCCACTTAAAACAGACATGACAGTACCGGCATATACAGGAAGACGGCCGGTATAAAACTGCCGCAGGCTGCAGAAAGGGAGGTGCAATACTGCACCGCATCCCCGTTCCTGCAGGGCGGCAGTTTTTGACTGTATGACAGAGGAAAAACAGGGCGTCTGCCCTGCCTTATGAATCATAAAGAAAGAGCAGAGGATGATGAGCATGTGGAAGACATTTACAGATGCGTTTTACCTGAACTTTGTGTCGGACAACCGGTGGAAATATCTGACCGAGGGTCTGAAAACAACGTTGATTATTACCTTTTTTGCCTGCCTTATGGGCATTGTGCTGGGATTTCTGGTGGGAATGATACGATCCACCTATGAGAAGACCCATAAGCTTAAGGTGCTCAATGCAATCTGTAAAGTGTACCTGACCGTAATCCGGGGCACCCCTGTGGTGGTGCAGCTGTTAATCATTTACTTTGTTGTATTCGGAAGCGTCAGGGTAGACAAGGTCATAGTGGCCATCCTGGCCTTCGGAGTCAACTCGGGAGCCTATGTGGCGGAGATATTCAGAAGCGGCATCATGTCCATTGATCCGGGACAGATGGAGGCAGGCCGCAGCCTGGGCTTCAACTATGCCCAGACCATGTGGTACATCATCATGCCCCAGGCCTTTAAGACAGTACTCCCAACCCTGTGCAACGAGTTTATCTCCCTGTTAAAGGAGACTTCGGTATCCGGCTACATTGCCATCCAGGATTTGACCAAGGGCGGGGACATCATCCGAAGCAGGACATACAGTGCATTTATGCCGCTGATTGCGGTTGCCGTTATTTATCTCATCATTGTAATGATATTTACAAAGCTGATACAGATACTGGAAAGGAGGCTGAGACAGAATGAGCGGTAATACAGGAATGTTTAACGGACAGCCCTTAATCCGGGTGCAGGACCTGGGAAAGAGCTTTGGCTCCATTGATGTCTTAAAGGGAATCACGGTGGATATCCACAAGGGGGATGTGGTCTTTGTGGTAGGGCCTTCCGGTTCCGGCAAAAGCACCTTCCTCAGATGTCTGAACCTGCTGGAGGAGCCCACAAGCGGGCACATTTTCTTTGAGGGCACCGACATCACGGACCCTAAGACAGATATTGACAAGCACCGCCAGAAAATGGGGATGGTATTCCAGCAGTTTAATCTATTTCCCCACATGGACATCATGAAGAACCTGACCATTGCTCCCATAAAGCTTCAGGGAAAGGGACAAAAGGAAGCCGAGGATGAGGCCATGGAGCTACTGGAGCGTGTGGGACTGGCAGACAGGGCCCACGCATATCCCAGCCAGCTTTCAGGCGGTCAGAAACAGCGTATTGCCATTGTCCGGGCTCTGTGCATGAAGCCGGATGTGATGCTGTTCGACGAGCCCACCTCCGCCCTGGACCCGGAGATGGTAGGAGAGGTATTAAGCGTTATGCGCGACCTTGCCAGGGAAAAGATGACCATGGTGGTGGTGACACATGAGATGGGCTTTGCCAGAGAGGTAGCCACCAGGGTTATGTTCATGGACGAGGGGCACTTTATGGAGGAAGCCGCACCGGAGGAATTCTTCTCCAACCCTAAAAATGAGCGTCTGAAGTCCTTCTTAAGTAAGGTATTGTAAAGAGGGGTGAGGATGCACCATGCAGCACCTGCTATCCACGCCAGCGGATCTAACCGCAGGGCCCGCTGCGTATCATTGCACCTCCATCGTTTATATCCAAATCAGAAGAAAAATGGCATGCCTGGGTAGATGGCATACCATTTATAAAGAGGACCGCATTATCTTGATATCATCTTGATATGCGGCCTTTTAGTTTAGGATTAATTATAAAGGATATAATCTAAGCGGGCAAAAAGTCCGCCAATTGTCCAATATCATTAGCGGGGATGTTATTTTTTTCGCAGCGGGGAATGCACAGCGGACGCAGGAAGAAAGCAGTGGGTGAGAGGCGGGAACGCGGGGCAGGAGGTGGCTTTGGAGCAGTTCGGAGAGACTTAGGCGGAAGGGACAGGAAAAGCCGGGGTTGCGCAGGGCGCTCAACGCCCGAAGCAAAGCAAACATGGAGCCGGACTCATCAGGAGTCCGGCGTAATTTTTGCGGTCCCCGGGTTTTCCTGTCCCTTGCGCCTTAGTCTCTCCCACTGCGGAAACGGCCATCTTTTGCCCCGCATTCCCGTCTCTCACGGACGCGAATCACCACACGCGTCCGCGTACCTCTCCCCATTCCTCTCCCCCATTCCCTACAACTCAGGAAAATCCCCGCAGGATGCTATATCCTCCGCGGCCCCGAATTTCTCCAACAAGGAGCTTAAACGTATCAGGCAGTCGTCCAGCTCCGCCAGTTCCTCCTGATTATACGAGGAAAGGCGGGACACCGTGCACTCCAGCATGGCTTCCCTCAGCTGCTTCATGATGGATGCGCCTTCCGGTGTAATCATCAGATATACATGGCGCCGGTTCCTGGAGCTGTGCTGTCTGCGGACCAGGTTCTTTTCTTCCAGATCATTGATAAGCTTTGTCAGCTGCTGTTTGGTAATGCCCAGCTGCAGGGCCATCTCCGACATGGTGGGCGCCTGTCTGTCCGGCTGGTTTAACTGCATCAGGACCTGGAAAGCAGCGGAATTCGCCCGTATCTGGTTCTGCTGGTGGTAGCTGTTCTTTGCCAGATTAAAAAAATCAATGGCAAATTCCATGAAATGTTCCCCCACATGTCTGCTGTCTGCTGGTTCACGGTTCATGCCGATTACCTCCTCGCTCTATTCTGTAATCGTTTTATCATATCTGGTGTAAAAAGTCAATAAATATTAAAAGTAAATAAAAACTTACAATCAACCATTGACAAAAGTTGCAAATGGTATTATCTTACATGGTGAACAGCGGGAAGCGGATGCAGCTGGAATCAGGCTGCGTGTATCCCGGCCTATGAGTATGAATTAAGAAAAGGAGACCTGGTATGGGTGCGAATGAAGACAGCGGAAAGAGAAACTTAAAAAGCGGCACGCCTAAAAAGCCGTTCATTTACTATTATTTCCTGGTCATATTGGCAGTGATGGTGTTAAATGCCCTTGTATTTCCCATGATGGAGCATTCCGTGGAAGTGCCGTACAGCGAGTTCCTGAAGGAACTGGACGCCGGTAATGTAAAGGATGTGTACGTCAGCAACGGGGAATCACAGATTCAGTTTACGAAAAAGGACCAGAAGCAGTGGAATGTCAGCTATAAGACAGGACCGATTCCGGGAGACGACCTGGTTAAGCGGCTGCAGAATGCGGATGTGGAGAATTTTACAGGAGAAATCCAGACAAAGGCTTCTCCGCTCTTAAGCTTTCTGATGTCCTGGGTTGCACCCATTCTCATGTTTGTGGTCATTGGAAATATTATGGGGCGCATGCTTTCCAAGCGCATGGGCGGCAGCAATGCCATGACCTTCGGAAAGTCCAATGCAAAGATATACGCAGAGAATGAGACGGGAATCACCTTTGCCGATGTGGCAGGTGAGGAGGAGGCCAAGGATGCCTTAAAGGAAATCGTGGATTTCCTTCACAATCCGCAGAAGTATGCGGATATAGGAGCAAATCTTCCAAAGGGAGCGCTGTTGGTGGGCCCTCCCGGAACAGGCAAGACGCTCCTTGCAAGGGCGGTGGCAGGAGAAGCCCACGTCCCCTTCTTCTCCATATCCGGTTCTGAATTTGTGGAGATGTTTGTGGGTATGGGCGCTGCCAAGGTCAGGGATCTGTTTAAGCAGGCCAATGATAAGGCGCCGTGTATTGTATTTATTGATGAGATTGACACCATCGGCAAGAAGCGCGACGGCGGAGGCATGAGCGGAAACGATGAGCGTGAGCAGACCCTGAACCAGCTGCTGACGGAGATGGATGGTTTCGACGGAAAGAAGGGCGTAGTCATCCTGGCCGCCACCAACCGTCCGGAATCCCTGGACAAGGCCCTTCTGCGTCCCGGCCGCTTTGACCGCAGAGTGCCGGTGGAGCTGCCTGATTTAAAGGGACGTGAGGCTATCTTAAAGGTTCACGGACAAAACGTGAAGATGTCGGATGACGTGGATTACAATGCCATTGCCAGGGCCACGGCAGGCGCCAGCGGCGCGGAGCTGGCCAATATCATCAACGAGGCAGCCCTGCGGGCAGTGCGTATGGGCCGCAGCGCCGTGGTGCAGGCCGACCTGGAGGAAAGCGTGGAGACGGTCATTGCCGGATACCAGAAGAAAAATGCGGTTATTTCCCAGAAGGAGCGCAGAATCGTGGCGTACCATGAGGTGGGCCATGCTCTGGTGGCTGCCTGCCAGAGCCACAGCGCCCCGGTTCAGAAGATTACCATTATCCCCAGGACATCGGGGGCATTGGGATATACCATGCAGGTGGAACAGGGAGAGCGCTACCTTATGAGCCGGGAGGAGGCACTGGATAAGATTGCCACCTTTACAGGCGGCCGGGCGGCGGAGGAGCTGATTTTCCATTCCATTACCACAGGCGCGTCCAACGACATTGAGCAGGCTACCAAGATTGCCCGTTCCATGGTGACACGGTTCGGCATGACCGATGAGTTTGACATGGTAGCCATGGAAACCGTGAACAACCAGTATCTGGGGGGAGATACGTCACTGATTTGCGCTCCTGACACGGCAAAGCGCATAGATGAACAGGTGGTGTCCATTGTTAAGGAGCAGCATAAGAAGGCTCTTTCCATTCTCAGGGAAAATGAAGGCAGGCTCCATGAGATAGCCGCCTATCTGCTGGAAAAGGAGACCATCACAGGAGACGAATTCATGGAAATCTTTAACCGAGCAGAAGAAGAGCAGGTCCGGGGTGAATAGGATATGTTTAGTTGCATTTGACCACGGGCTGTGCTATCCTGGATATATAGACAGGTGGGGGAGCCATAGCCCTGCGCTGCGTATATCCTTTATAGATGATGAGAGAAGATGATTGGTTGATGAGAGAATGAGTTGAGAGCGGATGGAGAATGCGGCGTGACGGCCCCCGCCTTTCTGTGAAAATAATTTGACAAAAGAAAGGCAGGAAAAAGGTATGGGAAAGATTTTGCAGCAGTTGTACAGGGGGGACTTATGCCCGGCGGAAAATACCATACGCGGCAACGCGGAATACGATGCACTGACCAGGCAGTCCATGGACGACTTCAACCGGTTTACCGACAAGCTGGACAGGGACATGAAGGAGGAATTCGACCTTCTGATGGAACATTACCTGGAGCTTACCTTCATTGAGAAGACCCAGTGTTTTACAGATGGGTTCCGCATTGGTGCAGGTGTTATGTGCGAAGTATTTTATGAAAATGCAGCTGAAAGAAACTAAATTATAAGCATGGCTTAAGAATGAAAGACGGGATTGCTGATAAATAAAAGCAATCCTGTCTTATTGTGTAAAAATGGGTCGATTTCCCTGGTTAATATTGACAATAGGGAAAAAAGTAGATATACTTAACTGGTATTTGTGTTACTTTTTAATGGGTAGGACAACGATGGAACGTCAGGTGTAATGGAGTAGCCAGTACCTGACGTATTTTAATCGGGTTCTGCAAACTTACACTTCATGGAGGAGAGTATTATGAAATTAAAAAAGTTAGCAAGCGTGGCCATGGCAGGCGTGATGGCAGTATCACTGGCAGCCTGCGGCGGATCTGACACAGCAAAGACAACCGCGGCAGACGCAACCACAGCAGCTGAGGCTGAGACAACTGCGGCAGCAGAGGATGCAGAGACCAAGGAGACCGAGGCTTCAGAAGCACCGGCCGCAGGCGGCATTGCCAAGGAAGATTTAAAGATTGGCTTTGTCTACATAGGCGATGAGAACGAGGGCTACACAGCCGCTCATTACAACGGCGCCATGGAGATGAAGGAAAAACTGGGCCTGAACGATGACCAGATTATCGTTAAGTGGAACATCCCGGAGGATGAGACTGCAAAGGATGCGGCCATGGACCTTGCGGACCAGGGATGCCAGATTATATTTGCAAACAGCTTTGGACATGAGTCCTATGTGATTGAGGCGGCAAAGGAGTATCCGGATGTCCAGTTCTGTCATGCAACCGGCTTCCAGGCAGCTTCCAGCGGCCTGAGCAACATGCACAACTATTTCACATCCATCTACGAGTCACGTTACGTATCCGGTGTTGTGGCCGGACTGAAGCTGAACCAGATGATAGAGGACGGAACCGTGAAGGCGGATGCGTGCAAGATTGGTTATGTGGGCGCTTATCCATATGCTGAGGTTATCAGCGGATACACCTCCTTCTTCTTAGGCGTGCGTTCCGTATGCCCGGACGCCACCATGGAAGTGAAGTACACCAACAGCTGGGCAAGCTTTGACCTGGAGAAGGAAGCGGCTGACGCCCTGATTTCCGACGGATGTGTTCTGATCAGCCAGCATGCAGATACCACCGGCGCTCCTACCGCATGTGAGGCGGCAGGCGTTCCATGCGTGGGCTACAACATTTCCATGATTGCCACTGCTCCAAAACAGGCTCTTACATCTGCTTCCAATAACTGGGCCGCATATGTGACTGAGGCTGTACAGCATGTCATTGACGGAACCGAGATTCCGGTTGACTGGTGCAAGGGCTTCTCTGACGGCGCTGTGCTGATTACAGAGCTGAACGAGGCGGCTGTGGCACCCGGAACAAAGGAGAAGGTGGATGAGGTAGAGGCCAAGCTGGCATCCGGCGAGCTTCATGTATTCGACACCTCCACATGGACCGTTGGCGGCGAGACACTGGATACATATAAGAAGGACGGCAGCGACATCGAATATATCTCCGACGGATATTTCCATGAGTCAGAGTTTGGTTCCGCACCTGCCTTTGACATCCTGATTGACGGTATCACCACAATTGACAACTAAGATAGCAGATGCTATAATTTCCCGCTGGAAATTAAAGGCTGTAAAAGCGGAGCCATTCATATCTGGCTCCGCTTTTTTCCACGAGACAATGCAACAAGGCTAAATACAAAGAACGGAGGTTGGCCGGGTGAGCGAAGAATACGCAATTGAACTGAAAAATATCACAAAACGGTTCGGCAAGGTAACTGCCAACGACAAGGTATGCCTGTCTGTAAAAAGGGGGGAAATCCTGTCCGTCCTGGGTGAGAACGGAAGCGGAAAGACCACCCTTATGAACATGATTTCCGGTATCTACTACCCGGATGAAGGGCAGATATTCGTAAACGGAAAGGAGGTTACCATTCGTTCGCCTAAGGACTCCTTTGCTCTGGGTATCGGCATGATTCACCAGCATTTCAAGCTGGTGGATGTTCTGACAGCGGCTGAGAACATTATCCTGGGACTGTCAGGAAGGGAAGTGCTGGACATGAAGGCTGTGTCCGCCAAAATCAATGAGCTGACAGCCAAATACGGGTTTGAGCTGGATCCGGACCAGAAGATATACACCATGTCCGTATCCCAGAAGCAGACCGTGGAGATCGTAAAGCTTCTGTACCGCGGGGTGGATATCCTGATTCTGGACGAGCCCACAGCCGTCCTCACACCCCAGGAGACAGACAAGCTGTTTGCAGTGCTGCGCAACATGCGTGAGGCAGGCCATTCCATTATTATCATCACCCATAAGCTCCATGAGGTTCTGGCGCTGTCAGACCGGGTGTCCGTACTGCGCAAGGGCCAGTATATCGGTACGGTATATACGGCAGACGCCACCGAGGAATCCCTGACCGAGATGATGGTGGGCAAGAAGGTAAGCCTGAACATCGAGCGCCCGGATCCTGTGAACCCGGAGCGCCGCCTGGTGGTGGAAGGCGTCACCTGCGTGGACAAGGAGGGAGTGACCACCCTGGACCATGCCTCCTTTACTGCTTACAGCGGGGAGATACTGGGGATTGCCGGTATCGCGGGAAGCGGCCAGAGGGAGCTTTTGGAGTCCATTGCCGGACTGGAACCCATGACGGGCGGAACCATCACCTATTATCCGCCGGAGGGCGGCGAAAAGCAGCTGTCCGGCATGAGCGCCTCAGCTATCAATAAGCTGGGGATAAAGCTTTCCTTTGTGCCGGAGGACCGCCTGGGTATGGGACTGGTAGGCGCAATGGACATGACGGACAATATGATGCTCAGGGGCTACCGCAGGGGACGTTCCTTCTTTACGGACAGAAAGACGCCAAAAAACCTGGCGGAGCAGATCATAGAGGAGCTGGAAATCGTGACCCCCGGCGTCTCCACCCCGGTGCGCAAGCTGTCAGGGGGCAATGTCCAGAAGGTGCTGGTGGGAAGGGAGATTTCATCCAATCCCAAGGTGCTTATGGTGGCCTATCCGGTCCGGGGACTGGATATCAACTCATCCTACACCATCTATCATCTCCTCAATGAACAGAAGAAACAGGGAGCTGCCGTTATCTGCGTGGGCGAGGATCTGGATGTGCTTCTGGAGCTGTGCGACCGTATCCTGGTGCTGTGCGCGGGACAGGTAAACGGTGTTGTGGACGGCAGAACAGCGACCAAGGAACAGGTGGGGCTGATGATGACCAGGACAGGAGGTGGATTAAGTGAGTAAGGAGATGACGGCAGTATCCAACAAGGAACCTCTGATGCATATATCCAAGAGGGATGAGATTGATATGTGGAAGGCCTGGGCCATCAGGCTGGGAGCGGTTCTCTTATCGCTGGTGGTCTGTGCAGGGGTCATCTATGCCCTGACAGGGCTTAATCCCCTGGAGGTTTATAAAGGAATCTTTGACGGGGCAGTGGGTACCAAAAGGCGTACCTGGATGACCATTCGCGATACTCTGGTGCTACTCTGTATAGCAATCGGCATCACGCCTGCATTCAAGATGCGGTTCTGGAACATCGGAGCAGAGGGGCAGGTTCTGATTGGCGGCGTCACATCCGCGGCCATGATGATTTACCTGGGCAATTCACTGCCTCCCCTGGTTCTGTTTCCGCTGATGCTTTTGGGAAGCGCCCTGTCAGCCATGGTCTGGGCAGCTATCCCGGCATTTTTCAAGGCATACTGGAACACCAACGAGACACTGTTTACACTGATGATGAACTATGTGGCCATGCAGGTCATCACATACTGCATCATTTTCTGGGAGAATCCAAAGGGATCCAACTCCGTGGGAACCATCAACTCCTCCACAAAGGGGGGATGGCTTCCAAAGCTGTTCGGCCTGGAGTACGGCTGGAACCTGGTAATCGTGCTGGCGCTGACCCTGGCCATCTTCATCTACCTGAAGTACAGCAAGCAGGGATATGAGATTGCGGTAGTGGGAGAGAGCGAGAACACAGCCAGGTACGCCGGAATCAATGTGAAGAAGGTAATTATCCGCACCATGGCCCTGTCCGGCGCCATCTGCGGTATTGCAGGCTTCATCATAGTCAGCGGCGCCAGCCATACCATTTCCACCAGCACGGCGGGCGGCAGGGGATTCACGGCCATCATTGTATCCTGGCTCAGCAAGTTCAATGCATTTGCCATGGTCCTGGTGTCGTTTTTCCTGGTATTCATGCAAAAGGGAGCCGGGCAGATTGCCTCCCAGTTTAACCTGAATGAAAATGCCTCTGATGTAATAACAGGCATCATCCTCTTCTTCATCCTGGGCTGTGAATTCTTCATCAACTACAAGGTGGGAATCCGCAGCAAACGGAAAGAAGCAGGGGCAAAATTGTCATAAGGAGGCTGAAATATGGGTTTTTTAGTTATATTTATTCAGAAAGCAATCGGCCAGGGTATCGGCATCCTGTACGGAGCCCTGGGAGAAATCATGACGGAGAAATCAGGCAACCTGAATCTGGGTATTCCCGGCATGATGTATATGGGCGGCATTGCCGGACTGATCGGGGCTTTCCTGTATGAAAACGGGACAGCCAATCCAAACGGTCTGGTGGGGCTTCTGATTTCCTTTGTGTGCGCCTTTGTGTGCGCTGCCCTGGGAGGACTGGTATACAGTGTACTGACCATCACGCTGCGGGCCAACCAGAACGTGACAGGTCTTGCCCTTACCACCTTTGGGGTTGGCTTCGGCAACTTCTTCGGCGGTTCCCTGGCAAAGCTGGCAGGGGGAGTGGGACAGATTTCCGTGGCAGTGACAGGCGCTGCCTATAAGACTCCTATTCCCGGACTGTCCAAGTTTGGCGTCATCGGACAGATTTTTTTCTCCTACGGATTTCTGACCTATCTGGCAGTTGCCCTGGCCCTGGCCCTGGCGTTTTTCCTGGCTAAGACCAGACGGGGACTGAACCTGAGGGCTGTGGGCGAGAGTCCGGCCACGGCAGATGCGGCCGGCATCAATGTAACGGCCTACAAGTATCTGGCCACCTGCCTGGGAGGAGGCATCAGCGGCCTGGGCGGATTATACTTTGTCATGGAATACTCCGGCGGTACCTGGACCAACAACGGATTCGGCGACAGAGGCTGGCTTGCAATCGCCCTTGTCATCTTCGCCCTGTGGAAACCGGTCAATGCCATCTGGGGTTCTATCCTGTTTGGCGGTCTGTACATCCTTTATCTGTATATACCTGGCCTGGACAGGGGCGCCCAGGAGATATTCAAAGCCCTTCCCTACGTGGTCACCATTGTGGTCCTGGTTATAACCAGCCTGAGAAAGAAGAGAGAATACCAGCCGCCCCAGAGCCTGGGACTTCCGTATTTCAGGGAAGAACGGTAGGGAATTGAGGCCGGATGCCAGGGAAGGAATCGTCATGCAGTACAGGAAACAGAGAAGCAAAGAACGAAACAGATAAGTAAAAAACGAAACAGATAAGTAAAAAATAAAATTGATAAATGAGTAAGATAAAAGACCCTCCCGCAGGACGGATAGAATATCAGTATCTAACCGGCCCGGGAGGGTCTTTGCGGTCCAGTGTCACCACCGCAGTTGTATTCAGGACTCTGATGTTTTTCAATGGTTTTCCCTCCGCTATATCTGAAATAAAATGAATACAGGAATTTCATGATATAAAAAAACTGCTTATAATACCCCTGTGAAAGTATTATTAACAGTCTTGCTTACCCTTACGTAATAACAAACTTGTTTTCTGCATCTACGATAGCAACCCTGTTGTTTTTTTAAAATAGGGAATTTTATTTTCGTTAAAACAACCATTTTGGTACAAGGTTTTTTGTGCAGGTTATACAATGGGTATTGATATCCCGGAATGAATGGAATATACTGGGTCATATATAAAATAAAGGCAGTATTCAGGAAAAGAGGCGTTTGCTTTGTTGTTTGAAAAACAGATATATGATTACCTGCGGGGGATGGTTTCCATTCCCAGCGTGTCCAACACCCCACAGGAGAAGGAGGTTTCAGACTATATCGCAGGATGTCTGGAACGCCAGCCCTATTTTGCGAAACACCCGTCCCTCTGCGGGCAGTGCGCTCTGGAAGGCGACAGTCTGGGACGGACCGTTGTGTACGGCCTTGTGAGAGGGAAGGGAGCCGGAACGGTTGTGCTTACCGGTCATTACGACGTGGTGGACACGGACGAGTATGGAAGGTTCCGCGCCCTGGCATATGATATGGAGGCATGGAAGCACATCCACGGGGAGGAACTGGAGGCGCTTAAGTCCATGCTGCCCCAGGAGGCCAGGGATGATTTGGCGTCAGGGGAGTGGCTGTTCGGCCGGGGAGTGAACGACATGAAAGGCGGGCTTTCCATTGGTCTTGCCATCATGGACTGGTTTGGACAGAAGGTGCTGGAATATCCTGAGACAACCGGAAACCTGCTCTTTGCGGCGGTGGCGGACGAGGAGGCATATTCTGCGGGGATGAGGGGAGCTGTTTCCCTGTTTACAGGGCTGCGGCAGGAATATGGGCTTACATATGACTGTCTTGTGGATTTGGAGCCCAGCTTTAATGAGGGCGGCAAGCAGCAGGTCTATATAGGGTCTGTGGGCAAAACCATGCCGGCTGTTCTTGTACAGGGCGCCAAGGCGCATGTGGTGGAATGCTTTCACGGATTGAATGCCATCGGCGTGCTGGCGGAGATGTTTATGGCCACGGAACTGGCCCCTGAATTTTCCGAGACCTTTGAGGGAGAGCATTGTCCTCCTCCCACCTGGTTTAATCTGCGGGACCGCAAGTACGGATATGATGTGTCTGTCCCCCTGCGGGCAGCCGGATATATGAGTATGCTGGGATTTTCAAAGACCACCAGCCAGGTCATGGAACGGCTGAAGGAAATGGGCCGGCGGTCCTTTGCGTCCTATATGAAGCGGATGGAGAGCCAGGAAGCCCTGGTCAGGTCGGGAAATATCCTGCCCAAGGTGGACTTGGAACACTGCGTGCTGGAGTACGGGGAGCTGGCAGAGATATGCCGGAAGAAAAAAGGATATGGGAAATGGTATCAGGACCTTTACGGAAAAATAGAGTCGGACGTGCGGACAGGTGCCATGAATTATCCCCAGGCTACGCTGGAAATGATGGATGCCATGCTGACGTTTTCGGGCATCACTTCGCCTGTCATGGTTATATCTTTTGCGCCTCCATATTATCCGGCCTTTCACAGCGACAGGCTGGGGGAGACAGATAGGGCGGGACGGACTGGAGGTATACAGGAAGGAGGTATACAGGCAGGAGGCATACAGGCAGGAGAGGGTACCCGTCTCTATAACCTGCTGCAAAAGGCGGCGGAGGACACCTGCGGTCTCTGTCTTGGAAAGCGCAATTACTGCTGCGGGATATCGGATTTAAGCTACTGCGGGGGACCGGATCGGGAGGAAATGGCCTCCTATGCGGTCAATGCCCCTCTGTGGGGAACCATGTACCGGATGGACCTGGATGCCATGGCGGATTTCAGGGTCCCCTCCCTTTTATTCGGCCCCATCGGCAAGGATGCGCACCAGATGTCGGAGCGGGTTCACGCCAGGAGTCTGCTGGAAGAGGTTCCAGTAATTTTGCAGCAATTCATCGAACAAATGTTTGCAAATACATAGGCGATGTGCTATACTAGAGGCTGTCAGCGCTGTGTATCAGCACTATGCAGAAAGAACATTTTACAAGAAGCCAATTAAGATAAAAGACAAGGAGCATGTTCGATGGCAAAGCAGTACATTAAAATCCGCGGGGCGAATGAGCATAATCTGAAGGATATTTCCGTGGATATACCAAGGAATGAGCTGGTGGTCCTTACGGGACTGTCCGGTTCTGGCAAATCATCCCTGGCTTTTGACACCATTTATGCTGAGGGGCAGAGGCGTTATATGGAGTCCCTGTCTTCCTATGCCAGGCAGTTCCTGGGACAGATGGAGAAGCCGGATGTGGAGAGCATAGAGGGTCTGTCGCCGGCCATTTCCATTGACCAGAAGTCCACCAACCGGAATCCCCGTTCCACTGTGGGAACGGTTACGGAAATCTACGACTACATGAGGCTTTTATATGCCAGAATCGGTATACCCCACTGTCCAAAATGCGGCAAGGAGATACACAAACAGACCATTGATCAGATGGTGGACCAGATTATGTCCATGCCTGAACGGACCAAAATCCAGCTGCTGGCCCCTGTGGTCAGAGGGCGCAAGGGCGAGCATGTGAAGGTGCTGGACCAGGCCAGAAAGAGCGGTTATGTGAGGGTCCGCATTGACGGCAATCTCTACGAGCTCTCAGAGGAAATCCGGCTGGAGAAGAACATCAAGCACAATATTGAAATCGTGGTGGACCGTCTGATTGTAAAGGAAGGCATTGAAAAAAGGCTTACGGATTCCATAGAGACAGTCATGGCCCTGAGCGGCGGACTGATGATGGTGGATGTGAGCGGCGGTGAGCCGGTGAATTTCAGCCAGAGCTTTTCCTGTCCTGACTGTGCAGTCAGCATTGACGAGGTGGAGCCAAGGAGCTTTTCCTTCAACAATCCCTTCGGAGCCTGTCCGGAGTGTTTCGGCCTGGGCTATAAGATGGAATTTGACGAGGACCTGATGATTCCGGATAAGTCCCTGTCTATAGACCAGGGCGCAATCGTGGTCATGGGATGGCAGTCCTGTGCGGACAAGGGCAGCTTTACAAGGGCAATCCTGGAAGCGCTGTCCGAAGCTTATGATTTCAGGCTGGATACGCCCTTCCAGGATTACCCCAAGGAAATCCACGATGTGCTGTTATACGGAACCGGAGGCCGGGAGGTGAAGGTCCGCTATAAGAGCCAGAGGGGCGAGGGTGTCTATGACGTGGCGTTTGAGGGCCTGATTGAGAATGTAAACCGCCGCTACAAGGAGACTTTTTCCGAAGCGTCCAAGGCGGAATATGAGACCTATATGCGGATTACCCCCTGTCCGGTCTGTAAGGGGCAGAGGCTTAAAAAAGAGTCCCTCGCAGTTACGGTGGGCGGGATGAATATATATGAAGCCACCAACATGTCCATTGTCCGGTTTAAGGAATTCATGGACGGGCTGAAGCTGACTCCCATGCAGGAGACCATAGGCGCCTCTATTTTGAAGGAAATCAGGGCCAGGATATGCTTTCTTATTGACGTGGGACTGGATTATCTTTCCCTGTCCCGGGCCACAGGCACCCTGTCCGGCGGAGAGGCCCAGCGCATCCGCCTGGCCACCCAGATAGGCTCCGGCCTGGTGGGAGTGGCCTATATCCTGGACGAGCCCAGCATCGGACTCCATCAGCGGGATAATGACAAGCTCCTTAAGACGCTGACCCATCTGCGGGATTTGGGCAACAGTGTATTGGTGGTGGAACATGACGAGGACACCATGCGGGCAGCGGACTGCATCGTGGATATCGGACCCGGTGCGGGAGAGCACGGCGGAAAGGTCATTGCCATGGGGACGGCCGAGGAAATCATGAAGAACCCGGATTCCATTACAGGAGCTTACTTAAGCGGGCGCGTGAAGATTCCGGTGCCTGCCGAGAGAAGGAAGCCCACGGGCTGGATTACGGTAAAGGGCGCAGCGGAGAACAATTTAAAGAACATCAACGTGGACATTCCCCTGGGAATCATGACATGTGTGACCGGCGTGTCCGGTTCCGGCAAAAGTTCCCTTGTGAATGAAATCGTTTATAAATCCCTGGCAAGGAAGTTAAACAGGGCCAGAACCATACCGGGCAGGCACAAGAGCATCGAGGGCGTGGAGCAGCTGGATAAGATTATCGACATCGACCAGTCGCCCATCGGGCGTACTCCCAGGTCCAACCCGGCTACCTACACAGGCGTATTCGACCTCATAAGGGACCTGTTCGCCTCCACTCCGGACGCCAAGGCAAAGGGGTACAGCAAGGGAAGGTTCAGCTTTAACGTAAAGGGCGGCCGGTGTGAAGCGTGCAGCGGAGACGGCATCATCAAGATTGAGATGCATTTCCTGCCGGATGTATATGTGCCCTGCGAGGTATGCGGCGGCAAACGGTATAACCGTGAGACCCTGGACGTGAAGTACAAGGGAAAGAACATCTACGATGTGTTAAACATGACCGTGGAGGAGGCTCTTAAGTTCTTTGAAAATGTACCCTCTGTTACCAGGAAGATACAGACCCTGTATGACGTGGGACTGGGATACATCCGGCTGGGACAGCCGTCCACGGAGCTGTCCGGCGGCGAGGCCCAGAGAATCAAGCTGGCCACGGAGCTGTCCAAGAGAGGCACGGGAAAGACCATTTACATCCTGGACGAGCCCACCACCGGACTTCATTTCGCAGACGTCCATAAGCTGATTGATATACTTCACAGGCTGTCGGAGGGAGGCAACACGGTTGTGGTTATTGAGCACAATCTGGATGTAATCAAGACAGCGGATTATATCATTGACATTGGTCCGGAAGGCGGGGACAAGGGCGGAACAGTGATTGCAAAGGGAACACCGGAGGAAGTGGCCTGTTGTCCGGTGTCCTATACGGGAATGTATGTAAAGAAATATCTGAATTGACCACAGTTATGGCAGCAGATGCGGCCGGGAGCGGCCGGAGCGCGGCGGGGATGAGGTAGTCCCCGCCTTTTTTCTAAAAAGACAGGAATCAGGTATAGAGTGGAAAAAGTGTGGACAACCGACGGAATTTACAGGGAAACCAGGGATAAGGCGGCCCGCAGGAAGGCGTAGGGCTGTGCCTGTGTGGAGATGGAATGTGATGCCATAGCGGCTCCGGCTCAGTTCAGGAACCGGTCTATCAGCCGGTCTTTTTACAGCTCGGACAATCTGGAAAATATCATGGATATTGAAAATCCTTTGACATTTGCGCAGGGCCTACGTTATAATGGACAGGTTAAAGAGCAGTGCTAGGAGCGGGGATTGTAATGGATAAGGGAAAAAAAAGAAATCTTTCAGAGGTGGCAGCAGATTATGTGAGGGAGCAGATTCTTCAGGGAAAGCTGGCTCAAAGAGAAAAGCTGGTTGAAAATGATATAGCTGTAACGCTGGGGATGAGCCGGGGACCGGTGCGGGATGCGCTGAAGCAGCTGATGTACGAAGGGTTTCTGGATTATGAGACCAATAAAGGGTACTCTGTCACCATGCTTTCGCCTAAGGATGCCTATGAGATATTCTTTCTGCGGGGCAACCTGGAAAACCTGGCTTTGGAGCGGTGCGGGGGCCGTCTCCTGAGCGATAGCATTTTTCTCATGGAGGACGCGGTGCTGGCCATGAAGGAGGCTGTGGCAGAGGACGACATGGGGAAAATCATCCAGTATGATGAGATATTCCACAGACAGATTTTATTATCAGGCCAGATGGAGCGTCTGACCAGTCTTTGGGAGACATTAAGCCCTTTAAACGGAGCCATGTTCTATACCATCAAGCAAATTAACGGGTATGTGTCTGAAAAACAGGTGGATTTGGACCAGGAAGACATTGCTGCCCAGGCAGGACGGCGGGGAAACAACTATCTGGAGCATAAATGGCTTTTGGAAATCCTGCAGCGGGGAAACCTGGAACAGTCCAGGAGCGCAATCAATACCCACTACATAGCCAACGGTGAGAGAATTTACCGGATTGGAATGAAGATGAAGAACCAGGAACTGTTTTATCATGTGTAATTGCGGCTGCAGGAACAAAAAATAAATGCGGACATGGAAAAGCGGAAATGCAGGACGTGAAGACGATTGTATCACGTTCCCGTATTTCCGCTTTTTAAATATATATGTATGTTTCCGTTCATACTATCCGTCCAAACAATCCGTTCATATGCTTCCGTTAGGTTTAAGCCCTTACGCTTCAGGCATCCCCTCTATCTGTCTGCATATATATTCCATATCCTCAGTCCCATATCTCTGGTCGCAGGTAAAGGACAGGACATGGCTGTAAATGTAGTCCGCGTCGCCATGGCCCTCGGTGTCCACCATGGGGCCCTGGGGCCAATAGGTGGTGGTCTTGACGCCTTGTCCGGCCAGATAGGACTGGACCATGTCCCTGTCCTTTGCATACACGGTAAAGTGGCTGGGAACAGCGCCCTCTTTAAGAACCGGGAATATTACGGTAATCTGGGGATGTTCCGGCATATGATCCAGAAGATACTGGTAATTGGCACGGCGTCTTTGTTTCAGCTGCTCAAAGTCATAGTGCCGGATGATGTACTCTGAATCCCGGTCGCTTCCATAGGAATCAAAGATGCGGCGCAGCATCATCTCGGCGTCCCAGAAGGTATCATTGAACTTCTGCATGGCCTTGGGGTCGGGAGTCCCTGCCTGAAGAAGCTGCTGTTTGCCTCTCATGGACATACTGCGCATGGAAAGGTGGGTTTCGTCAGGAGGCAGAACGGGAAGGGAAAAGCCGCCTTTCCTCTTAATAGCGAATCCGCCAGCCGGTACTCCAATCCATTTGCGCATGCTGCCCACCACATAATCGCAGTGAGGGTCAACACCGTCGGCTGAAAAGATGGAGTGGGTCGTATCCTCCACAATGATGATGCCCCGTTCGGAGCACTTCCGTATAAATTCCCTGTCGTAGCTGCAAAAGCCGTAATAGCCGCAGAGATTGACAACGCTGATGCGGTCCAGGACCCTTTCATCAAAAATGGGGGTCAAATCCCTGGATACATCGTAGAATAAAAGTTCATAGCCGGCTTTCAGAAAAGGGGCCAGGACTGTCTCGCAGGTGTAGACAGGCACATAGGCCACTTTTTTTGTGTCGGACAGGCAGATATCCTGGAGCGCATAGTAGTTGGCACATCTGCCGGACATGAAAAAGCGCAGGCTTCCTCCTGGCGGGCATAGGTTTTCCAGATAATGGTTCTCGGTTTCGGGCAGTGGTTCATATGTAAAAAATCCGCCAATCTGTTTCAAATTTTCTTACCTCCCAAACATGTGCCGGCTCCAAGACGTGTGCGCCCCAGAGAGACACTTAGATTTAATATACAGACAAGTATATCATAGATTTGAAAAAAAGCACAATAGAAATGTTGACAAAATATTTAAAGTGTAAAATTTAAACAATGATTGTTGACAATTTTGATATATTGTTTTATAATTTGAATGAAGCGAGGGAGTTTCAAATCCTAAGGCTTCTTTTTTATTATTTTGGTTTCAAACCCCTGTGCGGGGTTGTGAAATATGTATTTTGCTTCGCTGCGTTAATGCAGCAAATATACGAGGATTGGAGAGAGAAAAATGTACAAGTATGTGTTAAAAAGACTGCTTATGCTGATTCCGGTTATTATCGGCGTGACGTTCATTGTGTTTTTCATTCTGAACCTGTCACCGGGCGACCCGGCGGCAATCATCCTGGGTGACCAGGCATCAGCCGAGGCGCTGGCCATGAAGAGGGAGGAGCTGGGACTCAACGACCCTCTGCTGGTCCGTTACGGACATTATATGATTAACATGCTTCACGGCGACCTGGGCACATCCTATAAAAATAACCTGAGCGTATGGTCACAGGTTATGGAGCGGTTTCCTAACACAGCGGTGCTGGCAGTGGCAGGTATTCTGGTGGCCATTCTGATAGGAATTCCAACGGGAATTATTTCCGCCAAGAAACAGTATTCCATGATGGATAATACAGCCATGCTGCTCTCACTGATTGGCGTGGCCATGCCTAACTTCTGGTTCGGCCTGCTGATGGTTATTCTGTTTGCGCTGACCCTGGGCTGGCTGCCTTCACAGGGAATGGGGGAGGGATTCATACCTCTCATCAAGAGCCTGGTCCTTCCGGCGGTGACGCTGGGCACAGGGGCTGCTGCCATGATTACGCGTATGACACGATCATCCATGCTGGAAGTTATCCGTCAGGATTACATAGACACAGCCAGGGCAAAGGGTGTTTCCGATAAGAAAATCACCACCCGCCACATGCTTAAGAATGCCATGATTCCGATTATCACGGCAGTGGGCCTGCAGTTCGGCACCCTTTTAGGAGGCGCCATGCTGACAGAGACCGTATTTTCCTGGCCGGGCCTGGGACGTCTCATGGTGGATTCCATCAAGTCAAAAGATATTCCCATGGTATTGGGGTCTGTTATCTTTCTGGCAATCATGTTTACCGTGGTCAACCTGGCGGTAGACATCATATACGCCTTTGTGGACCCGAGAATTAAATCACAATACAAGAGAAAGTAGGTGCAGTTCATGGGAAAGAAACATCTGATTGCCGCGGAAGCGGAAGGCGACCAGCGCTCCCTGTGGGGCGAGGCATGGCGCAGATTCAAAAAGAACCGGCTGGCCATGATTGGCATGTATTTTATCCTGGCACTGGTCATCATAGCAATAGCAACCATCATCATTGACGCGGTTACAGGCAAATCCATTTACCTGAATTACGTGGTAAAGCAGGATCTGAGGGGACGTCTGCAGGGACCAAGCCTGGCTCACCCCTTTGGGCTGGATGAGTTCGGCAGGGACATGCTGCTGCGTATGCTGTGGGCGGTCCGTTACTCCCTGTTTATGGGAACCGTGGCCATCGTTATTTCATGCATCTTCGGCGGCCTCCTGGGAGCCTTCGCCGGATATTACGGCAAGACCGCTGACAATATTATCATGAGAATCATGGATATTCTTCTGGCGATCCCGTCCATGCTTTTGGCTATCGCCATTGTGGCGGCCCTGGGGACCAGCATCACCAATGTGCTGATTGCCATTGCCATCTCCTATGTGCCCACCTTTGCCAGAACGGTCCGGGCATCGGTGCTTACGGTGAAGGACCAGGAGTTTATTGAAGCGGCCCGCTCCATTGGGTGCAGCGACTGGCGCATCATCATCAAGTACGTGATTCCCAATTCCATGGCGCCCATTATCGTGCAGGTGACCCTGGGAATCGCAGGAGCCATCCTTTCCATCGCAGGACTTTCCTTCCTGGGCCTCGGCATCCAGCCGCCCACCCCTGAGTGGGGCGCAATGCTGTCCAATGCCCGAAGCTATATCCGCGACGCATGGCATGTCACCATCATCCCGGGCATGGGAATCATGCTCACCATCCTGGCCCTTAACCTGGTGGGAGACGGACTGAGAGATGCCCTTGACCCGCGTTTGAAGAGCTGACGGATGAACACTAAGAAAGGACGAGTATGACATGGCAGATAAACCATTATTGGAAGTAAAAGATCTGGTCATCCACTATGAAACGGATGACGGAGTGGTAAAGGCGCTAAACGGCGTCAATATACATATCGGCGTGGGAGAGACCCTTGGACTGGTGGGAGAGACCGGTGCGGGAAAGACCACGCTGGCAAAAGGAATTATGAGGCTGATTCCCAATCCTCCGGGCAAGATTCTGGGCGGAGAGGTGATTTTTGAGGGACAGGACCTGCTGAAGCTTTCCACCAATGGAATGGAGGCCATTCGCGGCAGGGACATTTCCATGATATTCCAGGACCCTATGACCTCCCTGAACCCGGTGCTCACGGTAGGCGAGCAGATCATGGAGGTAATTGAGAACCACAACACCAGCCTGTCCAGGCAGGAGGCCAGAAAATGGGCTGAAAACATGCTGGAAAGGGTGGGAATCCCGGCAGAGCGTTTTGGAGAGTATCCCCACCAGTTTTCAGGCGGTATGAAGCAGAGGGTGGTCATTGCAATCGCCCTGGCCTGCAACCCCAAGCTGCTCATCGCGGATGAGCCCACCACGGCTCTGGACGTTACCATACAGGCCCAGGTGCTGGAGATGATATACAAACTTAAATCTGAAAATAACACATCCATGATCCTCATTACCCACGACCTGGGAGTGGTTGCCCAGAACTGTGATTACGTGGCAATCATCTATGCGGGGGAAGTGGTGGAATACGGAACCCTGCGGGAAATATACAAGGATACGAAACACCCGTACACAGAGGGACTCTTTGGTTCCATTCCCAGCCTGACAAGCGATGTGAAGCGGCTTCAGGCCATTGACGGCATGATGCCCGACCCCACCAAGCTGCCTGAGGGCTGCGTTTTCTGCGAGAGGTGCAAGTATGCGGTTCCTGAATGTTCCAAGACCCATCCCGGGATGGTGACTGTAGGCGGAACCCACCAGGTCCGCTGCATCCGCTACCGCTAAGAAAAGGAGATTGACATATGCAGGAACAGAAAACAGAGATATTACGTGTGGAACATCTGAAAAAATATTTTACAACCCCCAAGGGCACGCTCCACGCGGTGGACGATGTAAACTTTTCCATCCGTACCGGGGAGACACTGGGAGTGGTAGGGGAGTCCGGATGCGGAAAATCCACCATGGGAAGGGCTATCCTGAGGCTTCACGAACCCACAAGCGGCAAGGTTTATTTTGAGGGCAGGGATATCCTGGGCTACAACAAGAAGCAGCTAAAGGATTTGAGGAAGGATATGCAGATTATATTCCAGGACCCCTTTGCTTCCCTGAATCCCAGGATGACGGTCAGCGAGGCAATCATTGAACCGCTGCTGGTGCAGGGTATTTACAAGCCCAATGAAAAGGCCGCCATCACCCAGCAGGTGGAGAAGATCATGAACCTGGTGGGACTGGCCAAGCGTCTGGTAAACACATATCCCCATGAGCTGGACGGCGGCAGGCGCCAGAGAATCGGAATCGCCAGGGCGCTGGCGGTCAATCCCAAGTTCATTGTATGCGACGAGCCTGTATCGGCCCTGGACGTATCCATCCAGGCCCAGATCCTTAACCTGATGCAGGATCTGCAGGAGGAGCTGAACCTTACCTATATGTTTATTACACACGATTTGTCGGTGGTAAGGCATTTTTCCAATGACATCGTGGTCATGTATCTGGGACAGATGGTGGAGTCAGCACCTGCCAAGGCACTGTTTAAGAATCCCATGCATCCGTACACAAAGGCGCTGCTGTCAGCCATACCGGTTCCCGATCCGGACTTTAAGATGGAGCGCATTCCGCTAAAGGGCGAGCTCACATCGCCTATTAACCCGGAGCCGGGATGCAGGTTCGCAAAGCGCTGTCCTTATGCAACGGAAGGCTGCACCAGCAATGAAATGACCTTAAAGGAAATGGAGCCGGGGCACTTTGTAAGCTGCCGTATGGTTCAGGAGCAGGGTTAAATTCCGGAGAAATCCAGGGCAGAAGCCTGTGGTCCGGTATTTATAGAGAGCAATATTGACAGAGAGAAATGTAAGAAAGAGAGGAGCTAGTATGAGAAAAACATGGAAGAAAGTCATTGCATTATCCTTAGTGGCAGCAATGGCAGTAAGTGCAGCCGGCTGTTCCAAGTCCGGACAGACCACCACAGAAGGCGGCAGCGCTCAGACAGAGGCGGATTCCAAGGCAGCAGAGGCAGGAGGAAGCGCCGGCGGTTCAGGGGAGTACAAGGACACGCTGGTATGGGCGCAGGGAGCGGATGTTACATCCTTAGACCCCCATCAGGGCAAGGAGACACCGGCTGTAGAGGTTACGGACCAGATCTTCGACACGCTGACTGTTGTTGACGCTGCGACCGGAGAGCTGCAGCCCCAGATTGCAGAGAGCTGGGATCAGAATTCCGATACATCCTACACATTCCACATCCGCCAGGGCGTGAAATTCCACGATGGTTCTGAGGTGAAGGCAGAGGATGTAAAGTTCTCCCTGGACAGGGCCATTAATTCCGCCGCTGTTTCCTACATTGTTGACTTTATCGACAAGGTGGACGTGGTAGACGATTATACAGTTAACGTAGAGCTGAAGGCGCCTTATGCACCGGCTCTGAGAAACCTTTCCGTACCATTTGCAGCCATTGTTCCAAAGGCAGTGGTGGAAGCGGACGAGGAAGCCTTCAAGCTTCATCCAATCGGTACCGGCCCATATAAGTTTGTAGAGTGGAAGCAGGGCGATTCCGTTACCCTGGAGCGCTTTGACGATTACTATGCAGGACCGGCAGAGACACAGAAGCTGGTTATGAAGGTTATCCCTGAGGCATCCCAGAGAACCATCGCCCTGGAGACAGGAGAAGTGGACCTGGCTTACGACCTGCTTCCAAATGACCTGGAGAAGGTAAGGAGCAATTCCGACCTCCAGCTGTTTGAGGCTCCGTCCCTGACCTGCTACTACATTTCCATGAACATGAACAAGGCACCATATGATGACCAGAAGGTAAGAGATGCCGTTAACTACGCCATTGACCGCCAGCTGATTATCGACACCATTGCCAGCGGCTCCGGAGAGCCGGCTGACGCCATCATTGCACCGGCTGTATTCGGATACTTCAGCCCGGGCGCTTATGAGTATGACCCTGAGAAGGCAAAATCCCTTCTGGCCGAGGCCGGATATCCAAATGGATTCGAGACCAGCATCTGGGTAAATGACAACCAGACACGTGTAGAGGTATGCCAGGCTGTACAGGCCATGCTTCAGGATGTGGGAATCACCTGCAACATCGAGGTAATGGAATTCGGCAGCTTTATTTCCAGGACTTCCGCAGGGGAGCATGACATGGGATACTTTGGCTGGGTGACCTCCACCACAGACGCAGATTACACCTACTATTCACTGGAACACTCCTCACAGCAGGGAGCAGCCGGAAACCGCAGCTTCATCGCAGATCCTGAGGTAGACAAGCTCATTGAGACAGGAAGGACCAGCGCAGATGAGTCCGTGAGACTGAAAGCATATGAGGACCTGGCTGTGAAGTTAAAAGAAGTGAACAACAACGCACCTATCTACTACAGCACCATCACCGCAGGCGCCAATGCCAAGGTGGAAGGTTTCGTGATGGATCCAATCGGCTACCACAAGCTGGAGCATGTAAAGGTTGCAAAATAAGAGAAGTAAAAGGAGAGATGCATCATGAGATTATCAAAGATTACATGGCCAACAGCGGAACGGTATTTTAAGGAAAATGACATGGTCATTCTTCCAATCGGCAGTACGGAGTGCCATGGACGCCATATGCCGCTGGGAACCGACACCCTGATACCTGACAAAATCCTGGATCTGATTGAGGAGAAGAATGACAACATCCTCATCGCGCCCATGATTCCCTACGGAGCATGCCAGTCACTGGCTGATTATCCGGGAACCATCAACATTGATTCCGACGTACTGTACCAGTATGTATACCAGATTGTGGACGGGCTGTACAAGCACGGCGCGCGGAAAATTCTGGTGCTCAACGGACACGGAGGGAATATCAAGACCATCGAGCGCATCGGCCTGGAATTTGACAAGAAGGGCGCCATGGTCGTGATGCTGAACTGGTGGCTGATGGCCTGGGATATGAAGCCTGAGTGGAAGGGCGGACACGGCGGCGGCGAGGAGACAGCTGGCATCATGGCAGTTGACCCCTCACTGGTAGATATGAGCAAGATTGACCTCCCTCTGGAAATGACCAATCTCACCGAAAACCTGGTGGCTACCGGCTTCCGTACCGTGCGCTTCAAGGGTGTTGAGATTGAAATTCTCAGGAACACGCCAAAGGTGACAGACAACGGATGGATTGGACCGGATCATCCAAACACCGCCACCGTGGAGTGGGGCCAGGAGATGGTACAGACCACAGCCGACTATATTCTGGATTTGATTGAGGAGCTTAAGAAGGTTTCACTGTAAGGCTTTTCCTGCGGAGGCAGGGGAGGTTGGGCAGAGATAGGTGAGGCAGAAATAAGTGAGGCAGATTAAGTAAGGCAGAAATAAGTAAGGCAGAAATAAACAGAGCAGAATTAGTTAGGCAGAAATAAGTTAGGCAGAAATAAATAGAGCAGAAATCAATAAAGCAGAAATAAGTTTAGAAGAAATAAGTTAAGCAGAAATAAGTTAAGCAGATGCAGTGCCGCAGGCATGGTATGGCAGGAGCGGTACCATGCGATGCGGCACTTTGCGTCTCATACCTGGAGGAAATCATGGCAAACATAAAAGAAATCGAAGCGTTGACCAATGCCTTTGGTCCCAGTGGATTTGAGGACGAGGTCATCCGGGAAGTAAAGAACTGGTGCGGGGGTTTGGACGTGGCAAATGATGCTATGTACAATGTTTACGCCACCATGAAGAAGAAAAAGGCCGGGCGCCCCGTGCTCATGCTGGACGCCCATCTGGACGAGTGCGGATTCATGGTACAGTCCATACTGGAAAACGGACTTTTAAGTATTCTGATGCTGGGAGGATTCCATCTCACCAGCCTGCCCGCCCACTCTGTCATCGTAAGGACAAGGGACGGGAAAAAGCACAGGGGAATCACCACATCCAAACCAGTTCATTTTCTGACAGCGGCTCAGAAAAACGACAACTCCCTGGCAATCGAGGATATCCTGGTGGATGTGGGTGCCAGCAGCCGGGAGGAAGTGACGGAGGTCTATGGAATCCGCCCGGGCGACCCTATTATGCCGGATGTAAGCTTTGAGTATCATAAGGAAAATGGAATTCTGTACGGCAAGGCTTTTGACAACCGCCTGGGCTGTGTGAGCATTATTGACACCATGCAGGCGCTTCGGGATGAGGCGGACCAGCTGGCAGTGGAAGTGGTAGGCGCATTTGCGGCCCAGGAGGAAGTGGGTACCAGGGGGGCCACGGTGACGGCACAGCAGGTTCAGACTGATTTGGCCATTGTGTTTGAGGGATCACCGGCGGATGATTTCTATTTCCGTGCCGGTATTGCCCAGGGATGCTTAAGGAGCGGTGTGCAGATTCGCCACATGGACAACAGCTATATTTCCAACGTGGAATTCATACGTTTTGCCCAGGAGACAGGAGATAAGCTTGGAATCAAGTACCAGGACGCAGTGCGCCGGGGCGGCAGCACAAATGCCGGAAAAATCAGCCTCACGGGAAAGGCGGTCCCGGTACTGGTGTTAGGCATTCCGTCCAGGTATGTACACAGCCACTATAATTTCTGCGCGGAAGAAGACGTGGACGCCACTGTCAGAATGGCCGTGGAGGTAATCCGGGGACTGGATGAGGAGAGGATTGCGAGGATTCTGCGGAAGGAAGTTATCTGATTAAAGGGTTTGCGGCAGAGCAGAAGATGGGGCGGAGCAGAAGATAAGGCAGTGCGGAAGTTGGGGCGGAGGATGGGAGTCTGTTAAAAAGTTTCGATAAAGAGTTCCGGCAAAAAATCATAATATAAATGCTCGTCAAATAGCCGGCAAAAAATTCTGAAAAAAGTGTCGAAATAGCTTGATATTTGTCGTTCTCTGCTTTATAATGTATTTATACGAAAGATAAAAAAGAGATTGTACTATTCTGTACAATCTCTTTCAATTTTATAGGGAATAAATATTTTTCGGTAAATTGGGTCAAGGTATATAATAAGGGCGGGTTTGGAAATGGTTTGTATCTGGTTAGACCTTTGGCACTGGCAGCAGGGGAAGCAGGCGGGTTGCGCACAGCTTTCATCAGACAGGCTGCTGTGGGGCGTCGGATACAGGGTATTTTCAAACCCGTTCTGGGATACAGTTTTACTATAATTGTTTTGGTGGGAAAATCCGTAAAATAATGGAGGAACGAATCTCATGAACAGAGAGATGATTATTGTATTGGACTTTGGCGGCCAGTACAACCAGCTGATTGCACGCCGTGTCCGCGAATGCAGCGTATACTGTGAAGTGCATCCTTATGATATGAGCCTGGAGAAAATCAAGGAAATGAATCCAAAGGGAATCATTTTCACAGGCGGACCTGACGTTGTGTTTGAAGACGGGGCACCCCGCTGCTCAAAGGAGATATTTGAGCTGGGAATACCGGTTCTTGGAATTTGCTACGGCGCTCAGCTTATGAGCTACCTGCTGGATGGCGTTGTAAAGAAGGCTGTGGTCAGCGAATACGGACACACAGAAGTGGATGTGGATACTTCCTCCAAGCTGTTTGAGGGCGTTTCTTCCAAGACCGTATGCTGGATGAGCCACGGCGTGTACATTGCAGAGGTGCCGGCGGGCTTCCGCATCACTGCACACACAGACTCCTGCCCGGTAGCCGGCATGGAGTGTCCGGAGAAGAATTTTTATGCGGTGCAGTTCCATCCTGAGGTGGTTCATACCAAGGAAGGCACCAGAATGCTCTCCAATTTTGTATATAATGTCTGCGGATGCTCCGGCGACTGGAAGATGGATTCCTTTGTGGATACCACCATCAAGGCTCTGAGGGAGAAGATTGGCAACGGTAAGGTGTTGTGCGCTCTGTCCGGTGGTGTGGATTCCTCTGTGGCTGCCGTCATGCTGTCCAAGGCTATTGGCAAACAGCTTACCTGCGTGTTTGTGGACCACGGTCTGCTGCGCAAGAATGAGGGAGACGAGGTAGAGGCTGTATTTGGACCTGAAGGTGCGTATGACCTGAACTTCATCCGTGTCAATGCCCAGGAACGTTTCTACGCCAGGCTGAAGGGCGTGGAAGAGCCTGAGGCAAAGCGTAAGATCATCGGCGAGGAGTTCATCCGTGTATTCGAGGAAGAGGCAAAGAAGATTGGCGCAGTGGATTACCTGGTACAGGGAACCATTTATCCGGATGTGATTGAGTCCGGCCTGGGTAAATCTGCTGTCATCAAGTCTCATCACAATGTGGGCGGACTGCCGGAGCATGTAGATTTTAAAGAACTGGTAGAGCCTTTAAGGCTGCTTTTCAAGGATGAGGTGAGAAAGGCCGGACTGGAGCTGGGTATACCTGAGTATCTGGTATTCAGACAGCCATTCCCGGGACCTGGTCTGGGCGTCAGGATTATCGGTGAGGTGACAGCTGATAAGGTCCGCATTGTACAGGACGCTGATGCGATTTACAGGGAAGAGATTGCAAAGGCCGGGGTGGACAAGAATCTGGGCCAGTATTTTGCAGCTCTGACTAATATGCGGTCTGTTGGCTGCATGGGCGATGAGAGAACCTATGATTATGCTGTTGCCCTGAGGGCTGTGCTTACATCTGATTTCATGACCGCGGAGTCAGCTCAGATTCCCTGGGAAGTGCTGGGGAAGGTGACCAGCCGGATTGTGAATGAGGTTAAGGGGGTTAACCGGGTGCTGTATGATTGCACGGGGAAGCCGCCGGCTACGATTGAGTTTGAATAACGTCCTAAGTTCCGGGAACCACGTATTTATGCGGGTTCCCGGGCTTTTTTATGCCTCCGTGACATTGCTGTGACATTATAACGCGTAGAGCCAGCCCATTGTATTGCTGGTTGAATTTTAGAATATAGGTTAGTATAATATGAATATGGTAGTATATTCGTATTAGGAAATTAGTTAAACAGCATTAAGATATAACAGAATTAAAGGTAGACACATATTTAGATGAAAATTAGATAGCACGACTTTACAAGTTTTTGTAAAAAAGATATCGCACAAGGCACTTTGTTGTATAATAAGTTTGCATACAAAATATACAAAGTAAAGTGACCCTGTATGACAAACTTATTCGGTTCCAACAGCTAATACTCTGTTTTGTTGGTGCTGTCCATGCTGGCTATAGGAAATTTGAAGATGTTTCCAAGCTGTTTGACCATGCAGCCCATAATGGCTCCAACTATCTCAATGGCCACTGCTTTGTAAGCCTGATGCTATACGTCCCTGTCCGGAATCATAAAAAAGTTGTTTTCCTTGCTGTACCTCTTGGATACTGGTTGTAGCAAAAATCGGAATCCAAACTGGAACTGGCAGCTTCAATGGCCCGTCAGGTCATGCCTGAATTTCAGGAAAAGAGAAATGTCATTATACTTTTCGAGAGCTGGTACATGAAAAAGAATCTGGTAGCCATCGTAGAGGAATATCAGAATCCGTCGTGTCCTCACAGACATCTTTGGTTCAAGGCAGATAATGGCTTATGTAACCGCAGCAGAAAAGGATACGGGCTCCCGCCGCCAGTTCTTCAGCACAGTATTACCGGAACAGCAGCAGATTTTCTGCGCATGGCAGGAAAAAGTCCCCTAAACCAGACGGGAAGCAGACGGATGAAATACATCCCGTTGTTTCTATACTCCTTGTGATGGAACATTGAGGTAAGCTACTATAAGCAGAAAACATTCTGGTCTTTATGCGATTATATGGTACGCAGCCGAAAGGGGATTGAGATGTTGG
>OMGF01000425.1_pt1 | contig 40035 bp, 38 predicted proteins | sample 1645861 | NCBI WGS metagenome assembly OMGF01 (sample SAMN05578586, study PRJEB25193) | human gut metagenome | biome: Human Microbiome; feature: human-associated habitat; material: feces | host: Homo sapiens | place: USA:Birmingham
AGTAAATCGATGAACTTAAATTTATTAATCGTCATCTGTGTTTATTATGCTGTTAACGTTAGCTATTAAATATCGATAAATATCTATCTGAATGGAAATTGAAATTTAGGTGCATAAGGAGGCAAAATCAGTCTGAAAAGTCTTCAATTTCTCCAAAAAAGGGGCAAATCAATACGGGAATAGGTTCAAAAGAGCCAATAAATGTACAGCTTGGCGGGAAAATGCAAATAGAAAATCATAAAAAGAAATATGCATTGAGCGTTTCGGAGCTTTTTCATCAATCCAGGAGCATGAAAAATAGCAGCAGAGGGCTGGTTAAAAGAAAGAAGTCAGAGGATCTTTTTTGAGGCCTTATTCAACATAACTTATATTATGTTGAATAAGAAATTTGAAGAAAATAGGGAACTCTTTAAAAAATAAAGACTTATTCTTTGTTTTCTGAAATTTTTATAGCGGAATTTTTGTTTATGGCTGTTCGGCAGCAGCTCTGAATCGCCATGAATACCAAAAATCACTGTGATTTTCCTGTAATGACTCGGCGAGGACCGATTTATCTGGCGAAAAGCTGTGTTCCAAATCCGGATAAATACCAGGAGCTCAAATTTCTGCTGAAATTTTGTGCACTGTCGCCAATCGAAATAAAAGACATCACGTGAATAAATGATCGTCTGCTAATTTTTGAAGGCTTTTAAACTCATCTTCAATTTACGCCATAATTAATGTATATGTAATGTTAATGTTTTATATCTGCATAATAATAAAAAGTGAGAAAAAAGTCAGAAAACCGGATTTGCCCTTCCACTGCAAAGATGTTTCAGAAGCGGGAGAAAGAAAACGAAAAGGGCGATCATTTTTCAGATCGCCCTTACCCATCAAAGAGAAATTGAATTTTGAAGCTCAGAATGAATTGAGTTTCACCTGGCGGAAACCTTGCGGCTGATCGGGTGTTCTGCCGCATTTCGTCGTAACGATGAATTCACCGATCGTGTCAGGTCCAGGTGTCTGCTCTTTCTGGTCTCGGCGCGGAACCGGGATTTCCACGGAAGGCGTTCCCATACCGAAATCCCTCGAATACAAAGAGAGCTTCCGCATTTTGATGGTTCCCTTGTCACAGTCCACTGTGAAAGTTGACATCAAAGAACGCGACCGGCAGGAGTCTACCTCCATCAGATCGCAGAAGACTCCTGTTCTTTCAGAGGGATAGAGAGATACAAGGCTGTAATACGTTCTTCCAGCACCGTTCTTGAAAAAGAGGTGCGTTTCGCCGCCTTCCATTGGAAACTGGTAATCCCAATCGCCCATGAGGAAGGCATAGGCTGCCTGCTGCAGATCCCGAGCAGTCGGTTCGTAAGCCGAGGCCGGAGACGTCATAACCAGCAAAGCGCCTGCGGCCGCCATTGTTTTCAGTATCAGGCTTTTGAATCCTGTCATAGCAGTCGCCTCTTATAGCTTAGAGCCTGAAGCGTTGGAACGCCGCTTCATTGGGGGTGTATGGACAAAGGCTCTTATAACTTTCATTCTATGCCCACATCCTGAAGAAAATGAGATTGAGAAATCACCATTAGGTGTTAGCAGCGCTCTTAGGCTGTTTTTCCGACCCCGAATTTTCCCTCAAATCTGAGCAGAGAAAGGCGCTTCCTTCCTTAAGGAAAAGTCATCTGCCCGATTTTATAAAACATAACTTCAGTATTATGCCCTTTCATTCAATAAAGCCCCCGTTCATAGAACTGACAGCCTCCCGCAGTTAAAAGTCATTCTTATTTCTGTGGATAGCATCGCTCCTATTGACATAAATTTCCCCTTAAGCAAAATTCGATTTATCAGATACACAAATTCACATAAATTCCCAATTTCATTAATTAAGCCTCATCAACCGTGTAATTTAAGACTATAGTGTGAATTACCTACTAAGTGTGTTTAATCAGTTTTCACTGTCGGAGCCAACAGGCTTCCGACGGTCAACCCCATTCCGGGGAAAGTGAGGAAAGTTATGGCATTTGGTGATCCTTTTGCGGCAAATGTTGACCGCAAAATGACTAAGGGCGAACTGATCCAGTCAATCCGCGCTGACATTTCAGGCGAGCTCGACGCGATCTATGGATATGACGCCCATGTCCAGGCAACTGACGATCCTGTGGCAATTGCGGTGCTGAGTGACATCCGCGATGAAGAAAAAGCCCATATCGGCGAACTGATGACGCTGCTCCGTTATCTGGATCCGGATGAAGCCAAGCATTTCGCAAGCGGTCAGGCTGAAGTGGCTGAAATGTTTGAGAAACTCGGTATCAAGACGGATGAAACTGCGGCTGCGGCGGAGCCCGAGGCTGAAGCCGCTCCCGCGGCTTCTAAGCTAACGATTGGCAGCCTGAAGGATTGAGGAGGAATAGTGATGGATTATTTGATGAGAGATGAAGCAATTCTGAATCCGGAACAGTGGACGGAACTCGACGCGGTGGTGGTGAAGACCGCAAAGACTGTTCTGACCGGCCGCAAATTCCTCGATATTTATGGTCCGCTAGGCGCAGGAACTGAAGCCATCGCGACAGATGCCCTGCCGACGCCTACGGTTTCTGAAGATTTCTATGGCGAAGGTGAGAATGCTGCCGGACTCGGTACACGCAAAGTTCAGCAGATTCCTCTCCTCTATTCGGACTTCACGCTTTCGTGGCGCGAACTCGAATCAGCTGCTCAGGCTGGCCGCCCCATTTCGTTCTCGCGCGCTGCGGCGTCTGCCGCGCTCACCGCGACTGCTGAAGATAAGCTGATTTATCTTGGCAATCCGAAAGCGGGTTATGACGGTCTCACCACCGCGAAAGGCGTGGAACACGTGAAGATCTCTGACTGGACCAAGGGTGACACTGCGTTTACCGATGTCGCTAATGGTCTTGCCAAGCTGATCGCGAATCACGCCTATGGGACTTATACCCTTGTGGTCAGCCCGGATCTCTTCGCTGCGATGCAGAAACTCGAACCCGGTACCGGTGTTCTGGTTGCGGAGCGCGTGAAGAATCTGCTGGACGGAGGCCAGGTGATAGTGACTCCGGTTCTCCCGCAGAAGACCGCTATTCTCCTTGCCGCAGCAACCCAGAATATGGACCTTGTGATTGGTCAGGATATGATCACCGGGTATCTGGGATCCAGCAAGCTGAATCACGATTTCCGTGTCTTTGAAACGGTTATGCCGCGTATCAAGAATCCGAAGGCCATCATCGTCTTCGAACCGTAAATCCTGAACCCTGAACTCTGCGCCCGGATCCCCTTCTGGCCAATGGATTCCGGTGCGGTTCAGATGAAAAAGAAGGCTCTCAGTTCATTCTGAGAGCCTTCTTCATTGCTTAGAGAATTGCTTGACATTCAGTCAGGCAAGATAATGAAAACAAAATGATTTCTTAATTGTTTTCAGCCATCCGATTCAGGGCGACTGTGAGGAGAACTGCGGCCCCTGTTTCAATTGCCTCATCGTTAAAGTCAAAGGTATCTGTATGAACCGGGGACTGATGATCGCGGTCACGGATCCCAAGACGGAAGATGCATCCCGGCCTCTTCTGAAGCATAAAGGCGAAATCTTCTCCGCCTGGAATCCGGTGGAAATCGATCACGTTTTCTTTACCCAACGCGGTTTCTGCTAAGGATCTCGCTTCGGCGGTGCGCTCGAGATCGTTATAAAGCGCGGGGTAAAGCCGGTTATAAGTCACTGTTGGGTTCATACCGTACATGACCGCGATTCCATTCGCAATCTCATGCATCCGGAGTTCAATCAGGTCCTGAACATCCTTTTCATATGTCCGGACTGTGCCGCGGAGCGTGGCGGACTGGGGAATAACGCTCGTGCCCTCGCGTTTTCCGGCTTCAATGGAACAGACGGAAACCACGGCCGCGTCATCAGGATTCACATTCCTCGAAACGATCGTCTGCAGCGCGAGAACTGCTTCACTTGCCGCAACAACCGGATCATGCGTCAGCTGAGGTTTCGAGCCATGACCGCCCTTCCCTTCGAAAACAATTTCAAACGCGTCTGCGTTTGCCATGGCGTACCCCGGGAAGAATGCGACCTTACCGAGGTCTACCGAGGCGTCACCATGCAGCGCATAGAATTCCTCAATCCCGAACTTTTCGACCAGTCCGTCCTCTATCATGTATCGGCTTCCGGCAAAACCTTCTTCTCCAGGCTGAAATACAGCGATCAGAGTGCCGGCAAAATTCCTGTGACGTGACAGATAGGAGAGAACAGTGAGAAGCGCGGCCGTATGACCATCATGGCCGCAGGCATGCATGCGGCCCGGAGTCCGGCTTGCATAGTCTTTTCCCGTTTTCTCCTCAATAGGCAAAGCGTCAGTATCCGCCCGAAGCGCTATTGTCCGCCCGGGTTTCGTTCCGCGGAGAATGGCCACAATACCGCTTACCGCTCCGCCCCCAATATTCGTGTGCACGTCATCGATTTTCAGCGCCTTCAAAGCGGCCAGTATTCTCGCTTCGGTTTTCGGAAGGTGAAGACCGATCTCAGGATCCGAATGCAGCGCTTCCCGCACGGGAACCGCGAATGCGGCATCTTCAGATAGGTCTTCCGGATGGATAACGATTGTCATGGGCAGATCCTCCTTCTCCGTTATGAAAGCACTTTCTTTATCTTAGACTCTGACTTCTTCTGAATTCCTTTTCTGAAACACGGTTTTGCAATTTCACACAGGAACCGCCTTTTTCGCTTAAGCTAGCGCCCCATGAGGCAAAAGTTTGCGAAGTCACTCTGATTCAAAATCTTCGCGACCTTCATTTTTGTATTGCGGGACGTATTTTTCTCTGGGTCGGCACAGCATGACGCTCTTCATTTTTCTGTCTCTCATAGCCCTCGGTATAGGATCGGGCTTTCTCGCGGGGCTTCTCGGAATCGGGGGCGGGATGATTATTACCCCCTTCCTTTCCGTGCTTCTCACGATGCAGGGGGTGCCGGCAGAGTATGCGATGCACGCAGCGATCGCTACATCGCTTTCCATCATTCTTTTTACCTCGATGTCGTCTGCCCGGGCCCATAACCGGAATCACTTTGTGCTTTGGAACGTGTTCTGGGGTATCGCCCCTGGGATTCTCGTGGGCGCTGCGCTCGGCGCTCAGATTGCAAGCTATCTTCCGACCTTCTGGATCACGCTGATTTTCATTATTTTCGTGGGTTTCTCCGCGGTAAAGATGTTCTTCGATCTGAAGCCGAAACCGACCAATACGCTTCCCGGAAAGCCAGGGCTTTTCGCGGTGGGTACCGTGATTGGCGGTCTCTCCGGCATTGTGGGCGCGGGCGGCGGCTTTATCTCAGTGCCTTTCATGGTCCGTTCCAACGTGGAAATGCATCACGCGGTAGGGACGTCCGCGGCGCTTGGATTCCCAATCGCCCTGGCGGGAACTATTGGCTATATCTACGCCGGATGGAATCTCACGGGGATGCCCGCATGGACCGCAGGTTATATTCATCTGCCGTCACTCGCCTCGGTCGCTTGCGCCACGATACTGACCGCTCCGCTCGGAGCCGCGGCAGCCAAGCGTCTCAACACGAAACCGCTGAAAAAGCTTTTTGCCTGCCTTCTGATGGTTCTCGTTTTCTGGATGGGTTCCAAAATCTTCTGACTCCATACCGCTTAGTCAGTTATTTAAAGACAAGAAAACGCCCCTTTGGAATTCCGAAGGGGCGTTTCATCAATCCGGCTCAGGAGAATTTATTTACCGGATTGTCTTACGCTGTACTGCTGATCAGGCAGCGGACTTGCCAGCATCTTCACCAACGATGCGGCCGTTCACGAGGCAGTCCAGAATGGCGACAGAACCAAGGCGGACAGCGCCGTGAACCATACCGGTAGATTCACCGGCAGCCCACAGATGCGGAATCACCTTGTCAGTGCGGACATCGCGGACGCGGCCCTTTTCATCAGTCACCAGACCGCCCATGCAGTGGTGAACCTTCGGCTGCAGTTCACCGATGTACCACGGGCCCTGTTCAAGCGGCTGACGGTCGTGGTTGATGTAGGTGCCCCACTCGGGTTCCGTCTTGTCCTTGTACTGAGCAACAGCCTGGTCCATCTGCTTCACTGTCGCCTGGAGGGTGGCGGGATCAATGCCAACGGACTTCGCGGCTTCGTCAAGCGTGTTGTACTTGGCGATGATCTTCATATCAAGCATGCGCTGCAGGTGACCCGGACGCTGCTTTTTGAGCGGCTTCATATTGGGCTCATTGCAGATGGCGTAGCATTTGTTGCCCATCTGCTGCTGCACCATGATGGCGTCAGCACGAACTTTGCGGTTCGCGAGTTCATTCACGAAGCGCTTGCCCTTCTGATTGACCCAGAGGCCATACTCAGCAGCAGCGGTCTGGTTGTATTCCCAGCCGATGCCCATGCCCTTTTCCTTCGGGTTGCCCCACGGGCCGCACTGAATCCAGTCGTTCTGGACCTGCAGGCAGCCAATGGCGCTGGTTTCACGCCAGAGTTCGGACGTTGCGCCCGGCTGATTCGTCGTATCAAGCGTAGCGTTCAGCTTCGGATCCTGGAAGGTACGGAACTTCACGTCAGCAGAGAAGCCGCCGTAGCAGAGGATCACACCCTTGCGGGCACGAATGGCCTTCTGCTTGCCGCTGCCGGACTTCGGGAAACGATAGCCTTCATGAACGACAACGCCGAGAACCGGGCCTTCGTTTTCCTGGCTGCGGACAATGTGATCGACATAGGTGCGGAGGCGAATCGGCACGCCGAGCTTCTTCACCATCTCGAGTTCCTTCAGCACAATGCCGGAACCGGAACCGTTCTTCGTCGTCACATAGCGCGGAACGCTGTGGCCGCCTTCCTGACCGATGGCGTCCGGGAGGAATTCCACGCCCAGTTCATTCACGCACCACTCGTAGTTCGAGAGCGCGTGGCTGGCAATTTCATGAACCTTCTTCGGATCGTTCATGTAGTTGCCGGCCTTCAGAATGTCGTGTTCCAGCAGTTCAACGGAGTCCTTAATGTGGTGCATCTTCTGCTGCGGGCAGCCCGTAGCCGTCAGAATGCCGCCATTGATGATCGAGTTTCCGCCGGCAGTCGGCATCTTCTCGAGCACGATGACGTTTGATCCAGCCTTCTTAGCCTCAATAGCAGCAGCCAGTCCAGCGAAGCCAGAACCGATCACGACGATGTCGACCGTTTCATCCCACTTCGCAGGGACCGCAGCAACAGCCGCCTTGCTGGCAACGAGACCAGCAGCTCCCATAGCAACTGATCCCTTCAGAAGGTTTCTGCGGTTCATCTCCATCATTACTCTCCTCATTTGTTCATACGAACATAAGACAGGGAATCGGGGCTGACCCCTTTTCCCGATTTGCACGGGGACTATGTCCCCCTGTCCTTTTGTATTATCGCCTTGAGGTGCGGATTTCGTAATGATCCAAAAAGTCGGTAGGTTTTAACCAAAATGCAATTCCATAAAAATCAACTAAATACTTTTATTTATGAATCACGGTTTTGATGGAAATATCGGGCAGGCTTTGATTTTTGTCTTGACTATCATACGGTTGCTATAATTATAAATAACTAGATAATGACCCGTGTAGGTAGATTCTTTATAGGTATCTACGTCTTTTGCCGAGTCAATTGCGGTTGCAAACCAGTTAATATTTGTTTGAATGTGGATGACAGCTGACTCCATCTTCGCGGGATTATGAAAGAGCATTCAGCATTGAGGAGAGTCTATGGGCGCAGCGGAACATATCGAACTTGAAACCTGGGAGCTCTTTATGGCTGTAATGGAGTCCGGGAGCTACCTGCAGCCGGCGCGCGCCATGAATGTGGATCCCTCCACAGTGTCCCGGCGTCTCAGGAAACTGGAAGACCGTCTGAGGATGCAGCTCTTCTATCGTGAGAGCACCGGTCTCCGTCCTACAGAAGCCGGCCGCCGTGTCATGAACCAGATGCATGATGTGCTGACCGATATTCTCGCCGTGAGAGATGGGTTGGCAAAAAGTGTGTCTGGAGTCCGCGGACGAATCCGGGTGAGTATTCCGGAACCGATTCAGACAGACGCGGTCTGGGAAGTGATGTCGCAGCTTGAGTTTGAGAACACCGGACTGAGACTCGATCTTGAGCCCCCGGGGTCCGGGGATGATCCAGCGGGGCTTGCCTTTCAGGTGAGTCCCATGATCCCAACAGGTTCACACCCTGTCTCTCTGCTGCCTCTGGTATGTGTCGCGTCTCCCGGTTATCTCGCGGAACACGGTACCCCTGAGAGCCCTGAAGCGTTGACAGAACACACATTGATTTTTTCTGAACTCTCAAGCTACAGCCGACGGTTTACTTTCTCCCGGGGGGCTGAAACCATTTCCGTTCCGCTAGGAACCGGTCCCGTCCGACGGACTCCGCGGCAGGCAATCTGCGGCGCTCAGGCTGGGGCCGGTATCGCGATCGGGGTACCCTACTGTATTACAAAAGATCTGATCCGCGAGGGGAAGCTTATTCCGGTTCCATCAGACTGGCTTATGCCGCCGCTTCAGGTCTCAGTCACAGTCCATGCCTTACAGCATTCAAAATACCTGCTCTTCTATCTCGCGGAAGAAATACGAAAGCGGTTAGAGGCTATTTCTTCAGAGGAACAGAAGGCGCTTGAGAAACTTGCGGAAAAGGTGAAACATGGCAAAAAGTGATTTTCTTTCCCGGACCAGACTTTTCCTTGAAGTCCTGAATGAAGAGAGTCTCAATCAGGCGGCTGAAAGCCTGGGGAAAAGCACGCCGCAGGTGAGCCGCGAAATCGCGAAGCTCGAACAGGAACTTCATGTAAAACTCTTTACCCGGCTTCCGACCGGAATCCGGGTTACCCGTGAGGGGGCCAAATTTGCGGAGCAGATCCTTCCCCTGATTGAACGGTTCGACACACTGGAAGAATCGCTTATCCGGGAGACAGATCAGGAAATCAACCTGTTCCTCCCTATTACAGAAGGAACCGAACTCTTTCAGAAATGGATTGCGAGGTTCGCTGAAGCAAATCCTGAAGTTCGGATCAATTCCAGGATCCGAGACCCCAATGCGGGCCAGAACGGCGGGTACTTCAATTATCAGGTGGTGCTTGAACGAGAACCCGTGGATGACACTCTGGTCGCCGTGAGGATCTGCAGTGTGCCGCTCGTCTGCGTAGCGGCACCGGCTTATCTCGCGAAAGCGGGAACTCCAAAGTCTCCGGAAGACCTGCTACGGCACCTGATCCGGGTGTCCAGCCGGGAAATGGAGCTTCCGGTCACCCTTCATGAAACCGGAACGGGCCGCTCTTACACAGTTCCCACAGGTCACGCGGGAGATTCCGGTCTCGTTCTGGCTCTCAAAAACCGGGTGCTTGAAGGCGGCGGCATCGGTATTGCGGTTCCCCGCTATCTGGTCGAGTCAGAGCTTGAGACAGGTGACCTGATTGAAGTCCTTCCTGACTGGCAGATTGAGCCCGAAGTCATGTGGCTCCTGCGCCCACAGTCCCGGTTTCCGAGTGACGCGGGACAGAAGCTCGCCAGGTGGTTCAGGAAAGAGGCTTCCGAAAACCCTTCTCTCTCAGTTTCAGAACGCCTGAATGTGTTCGGGAAACCTGCCCCTACCGATGTGCTTCGCCGGGATCTCTGACAATCTATCCTGAATTTTAAAAATACCCCTTCGGAGGTATTTTTTATTTCCTTCTGACAAAACAGAAGAAAAACAACGTTTCAGTCCTAACCTGACCGTGAATCATGACTTTTCATTACTGTCATTTTGCTTAAAAAATGAAATGAATTTATGAATACAGTAATTAAAAGCCCCTATAATGAGTAGGTAATATATCTTAACTTTGGAAACACCCATTCCGGAGATTCGCTTTCCGGCTGGTTTCAATCATGCAACGACGTACTGCCCTTTTTGTCCCTTTTCTCCTCGCTTCCGGTCTGGCAGCCAAAGCCGGAGCCCGAGCGGCTTATCGGGGACCTGTTTTTCAGGAAGTGGCAACGTCCGAGTACCAGTGGAACAGCACGGCGGTTTCAAGAACCGGCCGTGTTTTTACGAGCTTTCCTACCCGGAATGAGTTCCCATCGTTCCATGTCGGGGAGCTTCGGGGCGGTGTTACCGTCTCATTCCTTCCCCGTGACGTAAACGAGTCTCTCGTCAACGTTTCCAATATTTTCATTGATGACGCTGACAGACTCTGGATTCTGGACTCCGGAAAGCTTGCGGGAAGACCGGTTAACAAGAGCGCGGCGCGTCTCATCTGCGTCAATATCACGCACCGTATGGTGCTCCAGACCTTTCGGATTCCTTCGGAACTCCTTGAGAGCAACAGTACGCTCGCGAATGTCCGGGTGGATTCCCAGCAGAATATCGCTTTTATTTCGGACGGCGGCGCGGGCGGTCTGATTGTTCTTGACCTGGAGTCCGGCAAAGGATGGCTCGGGCTTGATCGCTCGGTTCAGCAGACCCGCGCAAACGCGAAGTTCCTCGCGCTCCCGACCGGCAATTACTACCCGATCATGCCGAACATCGCGGCGCTTGCCCTTTCAGAAGACCGCCGCACGCTCTACTTCACGCCCCTCATTGAAACCAAGATTTATTCGATTCCGACTCATATTCTTCGGGATCGCAGTCTTCGCTCCCATGACCGGGCCCGCTACATCATGACAGAAGCGCGGGATGCTTTCCCCTCTGCCGGCATGGTTGAACGTTCGGGTGTGCTCTATTTCGGTGACGTCCGTCATGACCGCGTCGCGTCGCTTCATCTGATGACGCATCGTGTCTCTGAAATGAAAACCCCGACCCCGATCCGGTGGGCCGACGGTTTCTCGCTCGATTCCCGGGGCAACATCTGGTTTACGGAAAGTGAAAGCAATGTTCCGGTTCAGCGCCGGTCGGCCTATCGCCTCTTCCGAATCGTCTGGGCCTGACGCAATCTCTTTCGGGGTTACATCAGTGACCCCTCCTATCCACTGAGACTTTCGCAATTCTCCGAAGATCGCTTATGACCGTGGTTGTAAATGAGTATTATTACGTTTATCAGAAATAAGGAGCGTATTCATGGTCAAAATGACGGTTGGCGTCAAAGGCATGATGTGCGCGATGTGCGAGTCGCATGTCGCCGGAGCCGTGCGGGACAAATTTGAAGTCGAAAAGGTGAAAGCCGATAAGGGTAAAGAAAACTGCGTCGTGATCGCAGCGCGTGAGATTCCGGAAACCGAACTCCGCGCCGCCATTGACGCGACGGGTTATGAAACCACCTCGTACCAGTCGGAGCCCTACGAAAAGAAGGGATTTTTCTCGAAACTTTTCGGCTGATTACTACTTCTGTATCGCCGCCTGAAGCCTGGATCTGTGTCCAGGCTTTTTTTTCGGGTATTTGTTTCCTTAAATCCCGCATCTTTTTTGATTATAGAAGTCATGTATATGAATCTAGACTTCTAGGTAAATCACCGTATTTTCTAGCGTTTATGCCCTATTTATCGGCTTCTTGATTAGAAGGCCTTTGCTCCAAGTCATGTATATGAATTCGGATTGGGGTGTTTTTTTGTAATTTTTTAAACCAAAATCCTTACGTCGGCAGTTCGAAGGTGTAACGCACTCTGCTTTCGGATTACGCCGGCATCCCACTTCGGAGATAAAAAAGAAATTCCCCTGGCTTTGTCCAGAGAGAGTTTTCACGTTTGGAGATTTAGCGCAATGCAGACATTTACAACAATCGTTGCCATTGTCGCGGTGATCGGTGTCATCTGGGGACTCATCAAGCGGTATGAGACCCGGCTGGTTCTGATTACCGGCGGCCTCGTCATGGCATTCCTCTCCTTCAAGCCGATGATCGCGTTCCATCAGTTCGATAAATCGATGACGAACCCGAACCTGATCATCGCCATCTGCTCGGCCATGGGCTTTGCCGCGGTTGTGAAACTGACGGGCTGCGATACGCATCTGGTTTCGCTTCTCACGAAGCCGCTGAAGAAGCTGGGTCTTTTCCTGCTTCCGGCCTGCGGCCTGGTGACCGCCATTATTGCTGTTGCGCTTCCGAGTACGGCAGGCTGCTCTGCCGCTGTTGCTCCGACGCTTATCCCGATTCTCGTGCGTGCCGGTTTCAAGCCGGCGATCGCCGCGGCTATGATCATCGGCGGCGGTATTGCGACGACCCCGTTCCTGAATCCTGGTATTTCGCATAATGCCTTTATTGCGAAAATGGCCGGAATGGATGTGATGCAGCTGATTGCTTTCTCCGCTCCCCGCACAGTGGGTCTTGGCATTCTCGCCATCATCCTGATGACAGTCGTCTGCGTGGTTTATAAGGACTACAACAAGAACCAGACAGAAGAGGAAATGGAAGCAAACCTGGCGCTTGGCGGCACTGCCGGCAATGCGTCACTGCCTGAGCATCCAAATATTCTTAAGGCTATTGCTCCGCTTCTCCCGGTGGTGATCCTGGTTGTCGCTTCAATCTGGTTCAAGGACCTGAAGGTTTCGGTCGGCACGGCCATGCTTCTCGGTACGATCTATGTCTTCCTCGTGACCCGCGCGAATCCTGCTGAAATTTCGAAGAAGTTCTTCGACGGTATGGGTGAAGGTTACGCGAAGATCATGGGCATCATCATCGCGGCCGGTGTCTTTGCTTCCGGTCTGACGGCTGCCGGTGTGGTCGGCGACCTCGTTGAATTCCTGAAGCACGCTCAGTCGGTCGCTAAGCTCGGCGGTTCTGTCGGCCCGTTCCTTCTCGGCCTGATTACCGGTTCCGGTGACGCCGCGGCCTTCGCGTTCAACGAAGCTGTGACGCCTCATGCCGCTGAATTCGGTATGTCGATCCCGTCCCTCGGTGTTCTCGCGGCCTTTGCCGGTGCCTTCGGCCGTCAGGCTTCCCCGCTTTGCGGCGGCCTGATTCTGGTTGCCGGTATCGCGGGTGTCAACCCGATGGATATCGTCCGCCGTACGGCTCCTGTGATGGTGATCCTGCTTGTCTGCCTCTACATCGTCTCCTGATGTATTGAAGCTTTCTGCCGGGGTCTGATCCTCGGCAGAGGATCCAATAAAGAAGCCCGGAAGTGTTTAATCTTCCGGGCTTTCTCTTGTTCTAGGGAACCGCTTTTATGGAACGCGTTTGAAGATCAGCGAAGTATTGACGCCGCCGAACGCGAAGTTATTCGACGCGAAGCAGCTGATATCCAGGTTCCGGCCTTTTCCCGTGATGTGATCGAGCTCCGCGCAGGCCGGATCCGGGTGCACCAGATTCAGGGTCGGCGAGAACCATCCATCCCGCATCATCATGAGGGAGAGCCAGGCTTCCATCGCGCCGCAGGCACCCAGTGTGTGGCCGAAATAGCTCTTCAAAGTCGACACTGGAACGTGGCTTCCGTAGGCCGCGGCGGTCGCGAAGCTTTCCGCTTCATCCCCCCGTGCGGTACCCGTACCGTGCGCGTTGACGTAGCCGATTTCGGAGGCCGGCAGACCGGCTGACTCGAGCGCCATCCTGAGGCAGGCTTCCATCGTGACCCGATTCGGACTCGTGATATGCGTCGCATCGCAGTTTGTCGCGAACCCGGCCACTTCACCGAGGATCGTGGCGCCGCGGGCTTTCGCGTGCTCATATCCCTCAAGCACGAGAGCCGTGCCCCCTTCCCCGATCACAAGACCGTCACGGTCCTTATCAAACGGAGAAGGTGTGAGTTCAGGAGTCTCGTTTTTGGTGCTGGCAGCGAAAAGCGCGTCAAACGCCGCGGTGTCCGCGGGGGAAAGCTCCTCCGCGCCGCCCGCGATCATGAGGTCTGCCTGACCGTAGCGGATTGCTTCAGCAGCGTACCCAATCGCCTGGCTTCCAGAAGTGCAGGCGGACGATGTCGGAATGACGCGGCCTGTGATCCCGAAAAAGAGACTCACATTCACGGCTGCCGTATGCGGCATCATGCGGACATACGTGGTGCCGTTTACGAAATTCGTGTCATGCTGCAGCAGCATGCCGCCAAACTCCATGACACCGTCCAGACTTCCGCAGCAGGAGCCGAAAGCAACACCCATACGGCCTGAAGCGAGCACCGGGTCATTGATGAGACCGGCTGACTCAAGCGCGAATTCGGAGGATCGGACCGCGAGCTTCGAAACACGGCCCATCGAGCGGGTCTTTTTCCTCGTATAGGTGTCCGGAAGCGTGAAATCCTCAACCGGGGCCGCTATCCGGGCATTCAGTCCCTTATAGACATCCCAGTCTGTCATCCGCCTGACAGCGTTCCGGCAGAGCTGCAGACGCGGTTTGATCTCGTCCCAGCTGTTCCCGAAGGCGGTGACTCCGCCAGCCCCCGTAACGACTACCCGTCTCTCTTTCATGCGAGGCCTCCATCGACCGCGATGACCTGCCGCGTCACGTAACTCGCCCCCGGTGACATAAGGAAGCGGATGACTGACGCCACTTCTTCCGGTTTCCCGGCGCGCTTCATCGGGATCATGCCGGTGATCGCTTTGAGGGCTGTTTCATCCATCTTCGTCATATCAGTGTCGATAAGACCCGGCGCCACAGCGTTCACGGTGATTTTCCGTTTGGCGAGCTCAAGAGCGAGTGACTTCGCGGCTGCGATGAGACCGCCCTTCGCCGCGCTGTAGTTTGTCTGACCGCGGTTTCCGATGAGCCCTGAGACGCTTGAAATCACGACAATACGGCCGCCGTCCCGAAGACCGATCATCGGCATCACGCAGGGCTTCAGAACGTTATTAAAAGAATTGAGATCGGTATTGATGACATCAAACCAGTCGCTGTCAGTCATACCAGGGAACGCCGCGTCACGCGTGATGCCGGCTGAGTGCACGACACCCCAGTAGGCACCGTGAAGCTCAATATCCGCTTCAATCGCCGAGCGGCTCGCAGCTGGATCCGCGGCGTCAAAAACGACCGTCCAGGCGTCTGCCTCTTTTGAACGGAGTTCCTCCGCCAGCGCCTCAGCCCGCTCAGGGTGCGAGGACGCATGAAGCGCCACCCTGAAGCCGTCAGACGAAAGCGCTTCCGCGGTCGCCCGACCAATGCCGCCGGACGCTCCAAGAATAAGGACCGATCTACCAGAGGCCTCTGTCATCAGGTAGCCTTCCCGCCGAAAAGCTCGCGGTACTCTTTGTTGCTCGGCTGATAGACCGAAACGCGGCCCGTCGCGATCAGCGTGTCGCCATCCTTCATTTCACCCGCGAATGAACCAATCGGTCCTTCATACACTTCGCGGTGCATCGTGATGCGGAAAGTCTTTCCTTCCGGAATCACGGGAACCTCAATCTTCAGATTGCGGGCCGAGAGGAGATAGCCGATCGGGGCATCCTTCTCATCCTCACGCTTATCCGACTTGTCCTGCTGACGCCAGTAACCCGCCCAGGCACCCACCGCCTGCGCCATCATTTCGATGCAGAGCGTTTCAGGGAGCCGGCCGTCCGGACGGCGGAAGGGTTCAAGGATCTTGGAATCCGCCTCAGCGATCACGTCATCTTCGGTGAATTCAAGGATGCGGGACACGAGAAGCATCGGAGGACGCTGGGGCAAAAAGAGTTCCGGTTTCCCCGGATTAAGAATCTGAGACATCGTCAATCTGTTCCTAGAATCAAAGCCGCGTTGCTGCCGCCAAACGCGAAATTACAGCTCATCATAAGGGAGCCTGAGACGGCGGTAAATCGGCTCACAAGTGAAATTGGGGGTAATGCGGGGTCAACTGGGACAGCGTCCGGAAGCTGAGGCGGAAGCACGGAGCCCGGATTCTGAAGAAGGAGCGCGATCAGCGCGGTTTCGGCGGCTCCCGCGGCCCCGAGCGTGTGTCCGGTCAGATTTTTGGTGGAGCTCGCTGTTACCTGGTCACCAAACACCCGGTAAACGGCTTTTGCTTCCATCGAGTCATTAAGTTTCGTTCCAGTCCCGTGGAGGTTCAGGTAATCGATCGCGTCAGGCGTGACGCCTGCCATCTGAAGCGCTCCGCGGATCGCGGCCTCAGCCCCTTCGCCCTCCGGATCAGGAGCGGACATGTGGTGAGCGTCGGACGATTCACCGAATCCCCGGACTGCGATTGGGCCCGGTTCCAGGCTGAGCCAGAGTAGCGCGGCCGCCTCTCCGATCGCGATTCCATCCCGGTGCCCGGAGAACGGAAGACAGCGGGTGTGTGAAAGCGCCTGCAGCGCGTCAAAACCGTTGATCGGAAGCTTCGCAAGGGTGTCCGCTCCGCCCACGATAGCGGCGTCAATCATGCCCGCTTCAAGAAGTCTCACCCCGGAAATAATGGCGCGGATACTGCTCGTACAGGCGGTCGACACGGTGTACGCAGGGCCCGTGGTGCCAAGCCAGGCGGAAAGGAATTCAGACGGATCACCGAGTTCCTGCGCTTCGCCTCTGAAGTCAGGATCGGGTTCCCCCTTTCTGAAGCCGTGGATATAGTCTGCGAACTCTTCAGAACCAGACGTGCTGGTTCCGAGAATGATCCCGACCCGAGATAGATCGGCGTGATCCAGCAGATCCCTGAAACGGGGTTCCGAATTGAAGACCGCCATCAGGGCGCGGTTATTCCGGCTCTGATGTTTTGCGAGATTTTCCGGGATTGCCGGAAGAATGCCTGTCATGTGGCCGAACGAAAGCGGTTCTCCTGAAAGAAGCCAATGACTGTCAGGCGTCAATCCTGGGGCCTCATTTTTCCCGAGGTTCGCGAGAATTTCCTGAGGCTTGGCCCCAAGCGCGCAGTCCAGCGCTACAGCGTGGATATAGACCATCAGACACTCTCCTCTTTCCGATCAAGCCGGAGGATGAGAGGCGACGCAAGGAATGCCGTGAAGACACCGGCTGCGAGCACGAGGCCAAAATTCGAAATAGCCGCCGTGCCGCTGAAAACGAGAATACCGAGTGAAATCATTGTGGTCGCCATCGCGGTAAAGACGGCGAAGAGCGTCGAATCCGCTTCCTTCTGGAAGTTCCCGAAGAAAAGTGAATAGTCGATCCCGATTCCGAGTACGAGAACGAGCGCGAAGAGCGAAAAGATGTTCACCGGGAGCCCGGCCCAGCCGAGCGCCGCGATCCCGCAGGCGACGGAGAGTATGCAGGGGACGATGATGCCGGCGGCGCGCTTCAGCCCGTACCGCCAAGCGTAAATCGCGAAGATCAGCGCGAGCGACGCGGCAAGCAGCGCCTCAATCATGGTTCTGACGCCGGAGAACAGGTGATTCAGGTCCGCGCGGCGATCCACCCAGACCGTGCCAGGGACAGAAGCCGCCGCTTTCTGAAGCGCGGCGTCCGCTTTGGCGCTCCGGTCCCCCTGCACGGGGACCATGAGGGAGGTTTCCCCGACACCGCCCGCGCCGCCGAGAACCAGCCGCCCCCAGTTGCTGCTCACGGTGTCCCGGATCCAGACCCCGAAGGGAAGCGTCGGATTCTCGCTCTCAGGTTTCGCTGAAATCCCGGATTCCCGAAGCTTCGCGAGCACCGCGGGCGACGCCTTTTTGATGAGCTCCCAGTCAGACTGCTGAGTCGCCCGGGAGTTAAGCGGTATGAGTGTCGCGCCGGTAATCAGCCCGTCTTCCTTAAGCGCCGAGAGTCTTTCGCCAAGCGCGTCCTTTCTCTGAAGCGCTTCTTCGGTAGACGCCCCAGTCACGACGAACCAGCGCTGCGTCATATCGTTCCCCGTGAGTGTCCGGATAAGGTCTTCATCCGCTTTCAGATGAGCGGGAGCGGTCTGCAGAGCGCCGATATCGTCGTTTGTTCCAGCGAGCATCAGGCCGCCAGCCGCAAACACCGCGAGGCAGGCGAAGAGAATCGCGGGGTAACGGTTTTTCCCGCTCCACACAGCGATATAGCGGCGAAGGAAGTCCCGCCCGATGAGGGGCTTACGCTTAAATCGCTTCGAGAGGAACGGGTACCAGGCGAAAACCGTAGCGCAGGACGCAGCAAGCCCCGCAATACTGAAGACTCCTAGCTGGCGGAGTCCAGGGAACGGCGCGATAAGAAGCGCGGCGTACGCGAGACACGTTGTCCCAAGCGCCTGAAGCATCGTGGGGGAGAGGGTCTGCAGGGTATTAAAGGTTGAGACGCCTTCTTTCGCGGTCATCCGGGCTGTGAGGAAATGCGTGGTGTAGTCCGTTGAAATGCCGATGAGGGAGAGGCTCATCACGAGCGTCACCATATGGATGCCGCCAAACGTAAGGAGAGTCGCCGCGGTGCCGGCCGCGGCGCCCACGGCGACGGAAAGCAGTGCGAGGAAAAAGGGAAGCGGTGAGCGGTACGCAATCCCAAGCACAATAAAGAGAAGGATCGCGGAGATGGTACCAAGCGTTGAAATGTCGTTTTTCGCGGAATCCCCCGCGAATCCGGAATAGAAAACAGAGCCTTCACTCGCGAACCGCGCGTTTGGATAGGCATCCTTCACGGCCTTCTGGGCTGCTTTCACTTTGTCGAGGAACGGGCCGACTGAGCCCGCGGACGCGGTCCCTTTCTTCACCTCACCCGAAATAAACCGCCAGGTGACACCCTTGTCATCAGTCGCTGTGAGCCAGCCGCCTGACGTACTCATCCGGCTTGTGCCGGAATCAAAAAGCGTCGACCCCCGCATCAGAAGGAGAGGGTCGTTTTTGATTTCAGGGGCAGAGACACCGGCAACCGGTGAATAAAGCTGCGAAAGCACCCATTCGGCTTCCGCGTCTTCCCCTTCCTTCAGCCTCGAGCGGGCATCGTAAGAAAGAAACGCCGCGCGGTTCTTAAAGAGGAAAGAGGCCGACTCCCGCCGTCTGACATCCGAGAGCCGCCCGGCAAGGCGCCGGAATTCCGGAATCGCTTTCAGTTTTTCGAAATAAAGTTCCGCCGCCCCTTCGCCTCCGGTGACCGCGAAAAGCATCTGCCGCGACATTTTGTCCGCGAGCCCATTTGTCACGGACTTTGGAACCGCCCGGTAGGTTTCTTCCGGCAGCAGCTCCATCACGTCACTCGACACTTCAGCCTTCGGCACCGCGATGAGAAGAAACACCGCGATCACCGAAACGATGAAGAGCCAGAGGAACGCCCGGACTTTCGGGGAATCGAGAGCGTCTAGAACCGCCTTAGCGGCTGAGCCGTTCTTCGGCATCGGCGAGCCCCCCCTTCGTTCACATGGACATCATCAAACCGGATCCGGGTCCGGTCTTTCGTGGGTGAGAGGAAAGAGACACCCGTCACGGCGTCACCGCCCTTGATCGTGACGGTGTCGAACGCCTGGCGGAGCGGATCGCGCGAAGGTTTAAGCGTCACGGTCCACCCGGAGGCGTTCCCGCTGATGGAGGAAACCGTGAACCAGTTTCCGAGCGTCTTCGCGTCCGCCCCGGCGAGATTCCGCATGAGGCTCGCGAAAGCGAACGCCCGCGGCTGTGATTTCTTCGTGATGATTTCGGGTTTTGACTTCCTGCGCCGGATTTCGACCTGCTCATTCTTCACGAGAATCTCTTCCGCGAACGGTGATGTCTGCTCCCAGACCACTCCCTTCCCTTCGATGAGAGCCATCCTGCCCTTAGCGACGAGAGGTTTTGAGGCGCCTTTGAGATTTCTTTCTGACGTGAAATTCGCCGTGACGGTTTTGATTTCGGAGAGCTTCGTACTGATATCGTCGAGCGTGAGCGAAAGCGCCGGAGCGCTCACTAACGCAAGCGAAAGCGGTACAAAAATCAGAGTTTTAGCATTCATAAGATAAAGCTCTCCATTAATTCTTCCCGCAGGCGAAATCGCATCCGGCACCCTGCCAGAAGTCATAAAAGTTAAACCATTCAAGCGGCGAATGGATCACTTCACGCTGAAGCCTTGAGGCGAATTCTGAAGCGTACCCGCGGATCGCGTCGTTTCTTGACGCGCGGGGAAGCGTCACCCGGTCCGCGAGTTTCTCGAACGACACCCGGAACGCGTCACCGTCACGCGATGCGAAAAGCGTCCACACTTCGCATCCGAGAAGTGACGCAAGCACCCAGGGCCCTGCCGGGAATTCGGCCGGGCTTCCGAGGAACGGAATCGTTACGGTTCTAATTGTCCTGCGGCCTGACGTGACCGGCGTCCGGTCCGCCGCGATCGCGACCCAGGCACCAGACTGAATGGCGTCAGAGAGCTGCACCGCGGTTTCGGCCCCCATTTTATCAACCGGGACCACGTCAATCCGACTTTCGGGGGCCACCGTCCGCATGACGCGGGTGAACCCCTCGGCGTTCTTTTCGTAGAGGAGCGCGATGACCCGTGCTTCCACGTCACGCTCCGCCACGGCTCGGCACACTTCCGCCGCTCCGAAGTGCGACATGAGGACAAGTTTCCCGGGGGCACCGGGGGCCGGAGTCAGCGCGGCGCGCGCGTCGTCTGTCATAAGAAGCCGGATACGACTCTTTCGGTCCGGATCCCAGGCCTCAAGCCTGTCGTAAACCGATAGCGCGAAGTGGCGGAAATGCCGGTACGGCGTGAGGGGTTCCGGAAAGCGGGGAAGGCCCGCCTTTTCCCTCGCGTTCTTTACCCGCGCGAGATACCGGAGGCTCTCCTTCCGGGCTCCCTTCGCGAACGCCGCGTAACAGGCAACAACGGGAGAAAGCGATACCTCAAACGCCCTCCTCCCCATCGTTTTGGAGATCCAGAGAAGGATCCGGATCCAGCGGCTCCCTGGCTGTTCTGGGGTCTGATCCCAGGATCCGTCGCTACGGCCCGTCATGAGGTCTCCTCAGACGCGCGAGCCAGTGAAGCGGTGACTCCAGCACGAGTTTCGTATGCATCAGCGAAATCCGGACGTTATCCCGGAAGTAGTCGAAATTCGAGACTCCGCCCTCCGGATACCGGACCCGGGTCGGAATAAAGCGAATCCGCTTCCCGTCCCAGAAGTAGCGCACCATGATTTCGGTGTCGAAGTCCATCCGGCGGCCGATACGGTAGTTGCGGGCTATCGTCAGGAACTCCTGCACGGGGTACACGCGGTACCCACACATGCTGTCCCGGATTTCGGATGACAGTGTCTCGATCCAGACCCAGAAGTGGGTGATGTAGCGCCCGATCACACGGCCCCGGGGCGCCGAGTCGTCATACTGCGGGAGCCCCGAGATCAGTGCGTCCGGGTGATGCTTCGCGTCTTCGATCAGTCTGGGGGCGTCCGCGATATCGTGCTGCCCATCGGCATCAATCTGAAGCGCGTGCGTATAGCCCCCGAGACTCAGCGCCTCGATTCCAAAGGTCACCGCGGCGCCCTTCCCGCGATTCCGGGACATGGGGAGGTAACAGGTTCCCGGAACGGATCTCACCGCAGCGAGGATCGCCGCAGACTCCTCGGGCTCATTCCCATCATCCACGACATAAGACCGGATTCCGAGTGCACGGAGTGACTCGAGCACCCCCTTCAGGGTGTCCGCCTGGCGGTAACAGGGAATAACCGCGGCGAGACGGAACGGAGACTCCGTTACGCGGCCTTGCATAGCTTCAGGCGCCCAATTGACGCGAGACGCCATGAATTGTTCCGATAGACCTGGTAATCGAACTTCACGTTCGTGCTGAACTCGGGGTCGAGTGACGCGAGCGTGAGGCGCACGGTGTCGCCCGGCGTCATCGGTGTCGTGAACTTCATCTGAACGACTTCTTTCAGGGCCGCGGGACCGGCGAACTGAGACGCGAAACGCGTCACGAGTTCGAGCTGCGCCACGCCCGGAAGAATCGGCTGCGCGTCGAAGTGCCCCTTGAACCAGCCAAGTTCCGGCTCCAGATCAAATGTGACGCTTACCTTGCCGATCTCAAACGGCGTGCTTTCTTTGATTTTCGGGAGAAGTTCAGTAGTCATAGTTTCTTCAAATAGGCTTCGTACTGCATCCATATCGGTCTTGCCCTGCGTATTCTGCGGCAACACGGGAACGGAACGCCAGAATCGGGGTACCGCGGCGGGCTTCAGGAGTTTCCGGAGTTCCCGCTCATACTGCCTCACGCGCGTCGGATCGTATCCGGGCGAGCGGCTCTGGTCAACCGTGATGCCGATCGCCTGCCGTCCCTTCAGGGTAACGGCGAGCGTGACCGTATGGAAATCATAGCACCCCAGAACGGTCTTTTCGATTTCATCGAGGCTCACCCGCTCTTCAGCGATCTTCACAATCCGGTCGCGCCGCCCGAGAAGGCGGAACGTGTGGGAGCCGATCGGTTCGATCCGGTCGTCGAGTGTCGCGTCGCCCCGCGCGGTGAGCGGTGTTTTGATCCGCCCTTCTCTCGGGTCCCCGATAAAGGAGACACCTGGAGCGAGCTCCGCATCCCCCTTCCCGGCTTCGCGCGTAAAAGCGACAACGCCGGTTTCGGTGCTCCCGTAGATTCCGGAAGCCGGAATTCCGACTATCTCTTTCACCCGGGCTCCGGTGTCCGCCCCCAGTTTTCCGCCCGCGGAAAGGATAAAGCGAACCGCGTCATGCGGCACCGCGGGGTCAAGATACCGAAGGAAGGTCGGGGAGGAGATGAGAGCGGAGGGCACGGTAACTGATGCCAGGTCTTCCGGTACCTCCAGCCGCGGAACAATCCGCGTGAGGCCGAGCGCCATCGGCACCCAGACCGTAAAGGTGAGCCCATAGAGATGCAGAGGGTCAACGCTCGATGCAACGGCGAGGTGCCGAAGGTCCGGGAAGATCTCAGACACCATCTCCGCCTCGCGGTCAAGAAGACGCACAATCTTCCGTACGGGCTTCGGTTTCCCGGTGGTGCCGGACGTGAAAAGGAGGAGCTCCGCGTCAGGGCTGATCGGCGGGAGATCTGTCGCCGGCTCTCCTTCGTCTCCGGACGGAATCACGGCGGATCCCGCGGGCGGCACCGCGGTTTCAGTACTCCACACAGCGTCAGGCGCAGGCTCGAGAGAAGCAAGGCGGTTCCCGCCCGCGAGCACCGGTGTCCGGCGAAGCGCAAGTGTCGCGATGAGTTCCGTGATGAACTTCACCGGATCCCGCTCCGCGATCCCCACAGTGCGGCAGGGAGTGTCGACAAGGCGTGCGGCGAGCACCGAGGCCCGGCGTTTGATTTCACCCCGGGTGATCGGTGTGCCGCGCGAGAGAAAGAGGACATCGTTCTCCCGCTCCTCAGTCATCCAGTCTGATGTTTTAAGCAGCATGACGCATCACCCGACGGCGGACAAGATATTCAAACCCTATCATGAGACCGATCGCTCCGTAACTGAGACACCCGTTCCAGAGAAGCCATGCGGCACGGTTACCGGAGAGCACGGTTGCCATGGCGACCCCGCCGTTCGCGATAAAGAAGAAGCACCAGGCGACGGTGACCTTACGGCAATATCGGATACCGGCTTCGGGGAGCGGTTCTTTCGATAGTTTCCGCGCAACGGCCTCCGCGACCGGAGTGCCGAAGAGCGACGCGGCAAAAGCGAGAAGCAGCGCGAGATTCACGAACACCGGGTACCAGAACGCGAGCGCAGCTTCAGAGAGCAGAAGCCCAAGCCCGCAGACCGCGGTGCCGATGATCGAAATAAGAAGCGCGGGGATAGAAGCCCCGCGGATTCCCTTCCTCAGAATAAAGAGTGCCTGAAACGCGAAGAGCGGGAGTCCCACTGCGAGAAGGAGTGACATCCGGCCGAAACTCACCGCGGCGATCACGGCGAAAGGCCAGAGAAGCGACAGAGCCTGAGCGGCCCGCTTCACTCCCTCGGCCGGCGTCATGCCGCTTTGTCGTCAGAAGTCAGCCGCACGAGCGTATCCACCACGTCCTGCACGGTTTTCACGTGCTGGAAATCCTCGGGGCGGAACCGCTCACCGGTCTTCTTCTGCATGTGAACAATCAGGTCAATTGCGTCGATCGAATCGAGCTCGAGATCTTCGGCAAGCCTCGCTTCAGGCTTAATGGATTCAGGATCCGCTTCGAAAAGGTGAGCGAGGGTTGCCGCCACTTCCTGATAGAGCTCTTCCCGGGTCATTTTTTCCATGGCGGTCAGGCCTCCGGCTTCTGGGTGCGGATATAGTCCGCGAGCGTTTTCACAGAGGCGAAGCGGCTGCGGTTCTCTTCAGTCGTACCGGAAAGGTTTACGCCGAAACGCTTCTTCACGGCCATGCCGAGTTCAAGCGCGTCGATCGAATCTAGCCCCAGCCCCTCTTCCCCGAAGAGCGGCGTGTCATCCGCGATTTCTTCGGGCGACATGCCTTCAAGGTTAAGAGACTCAATAATGAGTGACCGGATCTGATTTTCAAGCGTTTCCATTGTGTGTCTTTCCGTTATTCCCAGCGGGCTCAGAGCTGAAGCAGAGGGAGGCGAAGATTTTCGCCGTGAGTGACCGGGCGGCGGCAGGCGCCGCTTCCGGGTCCTCAAGCGGCTCAGGTGTCAGCCGTCCAACGTAGGAAAGCCGGATAATCGGTTTCCGCGTCGGAACAGCGTACCAGGGCGCTCCCTTTGTGAGCCAGGGGTCACTAGATTCTATCTGAATGACCTCAATCGGGGTATCGGTGCGGACCGCGATCTGAGCGGCACCGCGGTGAAGCGTCGGCGTAATGCCGGGCTTCGTCCGGGTGCCTTCGGGGAAGATGAGGAGCACACCGCCTTTCGCGAGCCGCGCTTCAGCGTCCCGCACGAGATCCGAGGGATCCTCGCTGTTCACGATATAGTCCGCGCCGCTGACCACGCGCTTCAGAAAAAAAGTTATGGGTGAGCGCTGATTTCACAATGCAGTCAGTCTCAGGAATAACTGACGCGATCAGCACGTAATCGATTAGCGTCGGATGGTTTGCGACAAGAATGACGCCTTTCTTGTCTTTAAGACATTCAATTCCCGCGGTATCCGCTTCCATGACACCCAGGATATGAGTCAGCCGAAAGAAAAGCCTGAATGACGACGAAATCAGGCGGCGGGTTCGGAGGACGGAGGCTTCCTTCGTGTCTGATGTCGCCCGGATCACCGGAAACGCCGTGAGTGAGAGCGTCAGTCCCCCGATCCCAAATACCGCCCAGCAGAACCCGGTCGCAAGGCGCCGGATCTGAAGTTTCAGGAATGAATCCGGTTCGCGGTTCATGCCGTGAACCTCCATTCAAGAGCCGAGCGGCCGGCAGCAAGGGTGACAGAAGGAGCCTTCCTCAGATAGGCCCGAAGGAACTGAAGCGCGGGCGGGAGGGTTCCGAGAGAACGCTCCTCCGCCGCGACGGGACCCAGAGAAACCGGACCGCCTGACGCAAGAAGAAAGGAAAGAGCGTATGGGAAGGCCGGCAGATGGTCGCGAAACGCCGCCCGGGCTTCAGTCGGTCTCGCGTTTTCAAAGAAGGTGAGGAGAACGGATTTCTTTCCCGAGGCGAGAGCCGCGGCGGCCTCGATCCACCCGGCGAAGAACGTCCGGGGGTCGGCCGCGACTGAGGTTCCCGGCACTTTCCAGCGCTTCGCGATGAGGAGCGTACCTTCCGCGGCGTTATGAACGGACATTGTGAAGTCGGTCGGTGACTCGGGGTCCCCGTCCGCGAGTCCCGTGAGAATCTTTTCGCAGCGCGGAAGCTCAGCGTCGCGGCTTGCCGTCACCACGAAATCGGGGACCGTGCTGCCCGCTGCCGCGATGGAGCATTCAATCCCCGCCCGCGCTCCCGGGGAAAGACGCCGTGAGGTCATCAGGGGAAGCGTCTTCGGAACGGTAAAGGGCGCTGCAGGGGCAATCCCCGCGCCGCTCTCCGCCCACGGAAGCCAGGACGACGGAGCGGCTAATCCTGGCGCCGCAGCGGCCCACGAGAGAATCGAGAATCCCCCCTCCGTCATGATGCATCACTCCGGGTGAGCGTGATCAGCGTGTGCCCGATCCCCAGTCCGTTTTCAACCGATTTGACTTCAAGCCCCGCGTCCAGCGCGAACCGCCTGAAGTCCGCTTCGGAATAAAACCGGCTGCAGCCATTCGCGATCGCGGTGAAGTAAAGCGAAAACGCGGCGAGACACCGATCCCCGATCGGGAACTTTTGATTCCCGATCAGCGGTTCCAGGATGAGAATGCGGCTTCCGGGCTTCATCGCGGCCCGGACTTTCTTCAGAATCCGCACGACATCCGCTTCGCCGAAGCAGTCGAGAAACTGGCTCATCCACCAGACGTCCGGGTCGCCTGGGAGTGTCGTGTCCGACATCACGTCATCCGGGAAACACTCCACCCGGTCACTGAGACCGGCTGACGAGATGTTGGCTGCCGCGGTCTCACACTGCTCCGGGAGGTCGACTATCCGGATCCGGATCGTGGAGTCCGCCTTCGCGAGCCGGATCGCCCACTTACCCGTGTTCCCGCCAATATCGCAGAGAAGCGTCGGGTGAAGCGCGGTGACGCGGGATACCGTGTCAGAAAACGCGTTGTCAGAGAAATACTGGTCATACCCGAACCAGCTCTCTCGGGCGGGGTGAGAGAGTTCCCGGAGATGCGGGTAAAGCGTCCCCTCCCAGGGCCCAAGCGTACTGAGGCCCGCGGGCCGCCCTTCCCTAAGGGAGTCGGAGAGTTTCGCGACTCCCGGAATGCAGACATCGGCCGCGAAGTCGAAGTTGGCCTTCGTCATCGGGTCATTCAGGAGAAAACAGCCGGTTTTGGTGAGTGACGTTCGACCGGACTCCGTTCTCAGGATCCCGGCACCTTCCGCCGCATTGAGGAGTACGCGGACCGCGTAGTCCGAAAGCCCTGAGACAGCCTTGATTTCCTCCTCTGTCAGTCCCGCGTCTCCCGCTTTATCGAGGGCCGCAAGAATTCCAAAATCCCGGAGCGATCTCGCCGCCTCAAACTCAAACGGCGCGCAGGCAATTCTCTGCGCGTTGCAGATTGCGCTGAATGCGGACTCTTCGTTGCGTTTCTTCATACTGGCTAAGCCTCGGGTCTTGGAATAAACATGCAGGGGAAAGATTACCTGATTTTCAGGCCTGGATCACATGAAAAGGGCTTTCTCCTTGGAGGAAAAAGCCCTTGCGTGTTCCGGCGCGGGTCAGTGATTGGGGTTCGGATCCCCAGGACCGTCCTGCCTGTCAGGTCCTTTTTGACCCTGAGGCGCGTTTCGGTTACCCGGCTGCGGGCCGGCCGGTGCCTTGGGCGCGCTGCCCGGAGTGCCGTTATTCGGACGATTGGCGGGACTGCCCGGCTGATTGCCGTAATGGTTTCCGGGATTATTCGGGCCGTTCACGGAACGGTTATTGGGATTTCCAGGATTTCCAGGATTCCCGCGGTATCCGGGACCTTCAGGACGAGACTTTGGACCAGGTCCGGGACCAAAATCATCAGGCGGAATGACGCAGCCTGAGAGGAGCACGGCAGGAATCCCGGCCGCGAGCGTGAGCAGAGTTCTTCTTTTCATACGCACCTCATCAAGCGATTCAGAAGGTATCGCTGTAAGGCTATTGTAGAATCAGTTCTCCGTTATGGCTCACGCGGCATCTGGCATCCTTCTTTGGGGGTACCGCGCGCCTCCCCTCGTTGCCGGAGTCACAAAAGACACCGCGGTTCCCGCTTTCACAAGGCGAAAAGAAGCGTTTAGACTCGAGCCACACACTGATTCACTGTCTCGTATTCCCTGTTCATCTGATGCATTTCGAAACCTGGCTCTCATTCTTTGCCCTCTGCTGGGGCATGAGCTTATCTCCCGGTCCCGCGCAGCTCGCGTCGCTCTCCGCGTCTCTGAACTTCGGCTGGAAGAAATGCATTCCGCAGAGCTTTGGACTCGCGGCCGGTGTTCTCGTTCTTATCATGATTGTCGGGGTCGGAATCGGCGCTGTGCTTGCCGCGTATCCGAAACTCTTCTTCATGATCCGGTTCCTTGGCTGCGCGTATCTTGCCTGGATCGGTATTTCTCTTCTCCGGTCTGAAGGCCGGGCAGTCATTATCCGTGAGGGACAGCAGAACGCGGAATCCGGTGCCTGGCATCTCTTCCGTCAGGGGTTCCTCGTGAATCTCACGAATCCGAAGGGACTCGTTTTCTTTATTTCGCTCCTGACCCCGTTTATCAATACGGACGCACCTATCCTGCTTCAGTACTTTGAAATGGGGCTCACCTGCGGCTTTACGGACTTCTGCGTGATGACCGGTGTATCGCTTGCGGCGGCCTCTCTCGCGACCCGCATGCGGAGCGCCCGGAATAACCGAATACTGAACCGGGTTTTCGGAACGGTCTTCGTCCTCATCGGATGCGGACTCTTTTTCTTCAATCTCTAAATTTAGGCTAAGGCTTCAAAATCATGAAAATTTATCTCGTGCGCCATGGCGAAACGGACTGGAATAATGAAAAGCGCCTGCAGGGCTGGGCGGATATTTCGCTGAACGCGAAAGGCGTGAAGGAAGCTGAAGAGGTTGCGGAGAAGCTGAAGGACGTTCACTTTGATGACGCCTTCTGCTCGGATCTGGAGCGCGCGGAGGTGACAGCCGAAACGATCCTGAAGGGCCGCGATATGGAGGTTCAGATGGATCCCCGGCTCCGTGAGCTTGGATTCGGTCCGCATGAAGGAACGCTTTATAACAATGCGAGAACGGATGAGTCACAGCCGCTTCACGAGCTTTTCGTTCATCCGGACAAGTACGTGCCGGAGTTTGGCGGTGAGCCGCTTAACTATCTTTCGGCTCGCGCCGAGGCGTTCCAGCTTTCCACGCTCGATATGATCCAGGCACAGAACCCGGACGCGACGATCCTCGTGGTATCGCACGGGATCTTTATCCGCGACATGCTGACCCGGGTCGGCGGTTTCTCTTACGACGATTTCTGGAAGCTCCCCGTGGGGAACTGCTCCATCGCAGTGCTTTCCTACGACGGGAAGCAACTGAAGATCGAGGAAATGGGTGAAAAAGTGACCGAGTGGCTTGTCTGATCCCAATAGACACCCCTACCCAGCGCCGACTCGTTAAAAGAGCCGGCGTTTATTTTTTGAGCGCCCGCCGCGCGGCTTCCCGCCCTGCGATCCGCCCGAAAACGAGGCAGTCTGTGAAGGCCATTCCGCCCTCACGCTCCTTCCCTTCAATGCCGCCTGTGGTTTCACCCGCGGCGAAGAGCCCGGGGATCGGCTGCCCGGCATTATTCAGCGCTTCCGCTTTTGTATTGATCCGGATCCCGCCGTTCGTGTAGTGAGGATCCTGATACTCCACGCCGAAGTAGTACGGGGGGCACCTTGATTTCCTGCGTGAAGATCGTCTTCCCGAAATCATCGTCGTGCCCCTTCCGGACAAAACTGTTGTAGCGCGAGATCGTTTTCTTCAGCACCTCAGGATCAATGTCCATGATGCGTGCCATTTCGTCGATATTCGCGGCTTTCCTCACCTGCCCGGTCATCAGCTTATGAGTCACCGTGGTGCCTTTGACTGACTGGGAGTCCGTGATCACCCACATCGTGCCGCCCGGCTGATGCGAGAGCGCCTCGGTGAGTTTTGGATGGCTCACACCCTCATCCACGAAGCGTTCGCCCTTCGAATTCACGAAAATATCGCCGCCCACGTATTCGAGCAGCCGGCCGCCCCGAAATGGAATGAATTCGATATAGGGCATTTCAGCGAGAGCCGCGCCGACCGCGGTTCCAAGCTGAATACCGTCACCCGTGGCCCCGTCGAAATGCCGGCCGCCAGGGTTCGCGGATGAGTGCGTTCCGGGATTTTTTAGATGGCTGTAACGCCGGATCATGTCGGGGTTCGCGGAAAAACCGCCGGTCGCAAGAACAACGGAGGCCGCGTAAAACCGCTCGACCCCCTTCGGCCCGCTCGCGGAAACACCGGTTACCGCGCCTCCGGACCGCAGGAGCTGCACCACGCGGGTATTCAGGCGCACCTCCACCCGAAGCGCCCTCGCCCGGCGGTTCAGCGCCCGGATATATTCGTAGCCGCCCCGGGTCGGGTGCGACGTGAGCCCGCGGGGAAAGTTTGAGGGGTACGGGACGAACACCCAGTCCCGGAAATGAACGTCCATGCCGCGAAGCCAGTCAATCGCGGGGCCTGAGTCGCGCGCCATGACGCGGATAAGGCTGAGATCCCCATCCCGGTCACCCCACTCCCAGATCTGTTTCGCCATCTGTTCCGGGGAATCCTTGATATTGAAGACCTTCTGAAGCCTCGGATACACCGCGCTCACGGTCCCATCCGCGTAAATCGCGTGCCCTCCGATCATCGGCCCTTTTTCAAGCACCAGAACGCGTTTCGCGCCGCTCTCCGCCGCGGACACAGCGGCCGCAAGCCCGGCGATGCCGGCTCCGACAACAATGACATCAAAGCGCTCGGATGAAGCCGCTTCCACCTGGATCACCGGAAGGAGCGCGGCAAGGCTGATCAGCGTGCGGCGGGTCAGTTTCTTCATGAGGCGTCTCCTTTGGGTTCAGTCTTTACATCTGAAGCGCGGGGCTTTGGCTCCACCATATCGATCCGCATTTCCGCAGTGAGCCCTGTGTCGTCATTCCGTCTGAAGCTGAGGCTCGCTCCATGGCGATCCGCGATGTCCCGCACAATGGCGAGCCCAAGCCCCAGTCCCTCAGGCTTCACGCTTTCCTCTATTTCAGTGAGTTTCTCAAGCACAGCGTCTGTCACCACGGGGCCGTTATCCCGGACCTGGAACACGGCCTTGCCGCCATCCCGCGTGAGTGTCACGCGGATCAGGGGATCGGGGACATCCTTCACGGCGTCTCCGGCGTTCCGGATGAGGTTAAGCGTAAGGAGTTCAAGTTCTAGCTCGTGGCCCATCACGTGAATCCCGGGTTCGATTGAATCTGAAACCGCAACCGGAGTCAGCGCGTTCCGGGTAAAGGTCCGGATCGCTTTATGCGAAACGTCTGAAAGATCGAGTTCCGTGAGGGGGCCCTCTTCATGCTTCGCGTAAGCGCGGACCCGGTCCACGATCGCGTTCGCGCGGGTGGCTTCTGTTTTGATGGACTTCACGGCGAATCCTGTCTGCTCCGGGGTTGAGCGCCCCATCTTCGCGAGCTGCGCGAGACCGTTTGCGTAGTTGAGAATGGAGGCAAGCGGCTGCTTCAGTTCGTGCGCGATCATGGAGGAGAGCTGAGAAATAACGCCTGAGCGCTCAAGCCGCGAGAGCCGCTCACGGCTCCGTTTCGCTTCATCTTCCGCTGCTTCCTTTTCTTTCAGTGCGGTAGAGAGTTCGGAAGTCCGTTTCTTTACGAGGTAGTGAAGACGCAGCTCATACGCGATCAGCAGAAGGAAGAGCGCGATGATCGGAATGATGATTTCTTGATTCCGCTTCCAGATCCCGTAAGGCGTCATGTCGTTCAGATAGGCGTAGGGCCCGATCATGAGCGCTTTATAGAGGTGGTCCACTGCGAGGTAGTCAGACGCGACGCTCCAGTCCCAGCTGCGGTTCCCCGGGGGCATCGTGAGGAGCGCGACCGTAACGTCACGCACGAGGTCCGGCTTCGCGCCGGCGACTGAGGCGAAAACCGCGTCCGGATACAGGTCCGTGCTCCGGCGGCAGGTGTAGGCGCTCGGGTGCGGATCCGCTTTTTCATTAATGACGCGGAGCGCGCCCTTCTCGATCCAGCCGTCGTTCTCCAGTGTTTCCAGCGCGCAGGTCGTGAGGATCCCGATATCTGAAGTCCCCGCGAGGACATCGGTCACCACGTCCGGCAGCTGATAGATCACAAAGTCCTGCTTCCCGAAGAAGTCCCGCCAGTTGAATCCCGACTTCGCGATCTCTCCCATCGCGACCTGCCAGCCGCTGAAATCGTTTTTCTGACTCGCGACGACGGATTTCCCTTTGAGGTCAGCAAGCGTCTTCAGATCCTTGCGGTCGCTTCTCACCACAAACACCGCGCCGACACTCCGTGCCGGGTCCGCGACACCCGCCTGGCGGCGGGTCGCGATGTGCCGCGCGCCGACCGTCCGTTCAAGCGTGCTGTAAACACCGGCTGATGACACAAAGAAATCGACGCCGCTCGACTTCACGGCATCCTCCGGGTTGGAAGCCGCGATCACATCAAGCTCAAACCGGTAGCGCGGGAGCTTTGCCTGGATCACGGCAAGCGTCGGATCCACCGTTTCGTTCACGAAACTCGTGCCGAACGTATCAAAGACACCGATCTTCACGACAGGCCGGCTGTCCGGAATCGGGAGATTCGGAAGCCCCGCGGCTCCCGCGGGCATCAGAAAAGCCGGGGCCAAAAGAAGACCCAGAAAAGCGATTCTGCATCTTCTTAAGCGGTTCCCCGGCTTCATGATTATTCAGTCCCTATCGGTTACTTTTTGGCGTGGAAATTCCTAGCGCTGTGCGCGTCGTCATACGCCGACATGATGAAGTGAAGCTCAACACTTTCCATCAGGCTTCCGAACATCCGGGAGATAAAGCCCGGACGTTCATTCACTTCCTCTGGCTTGATCGGTTCGCCCTTCTTCATAGCGGCGAGCACGAGGTAGACCGGAAGCGACACAGAGCGTGTCGCGCCGTCAGGCCAGGTGAGTTCAAGCGACGTTGAGTTGATTTTCCACTTATCGCTCACGCCGAGCAAACGGAATTTGATCAGAAGTTCAGCGTCACTGTAGCCAAGTGCCTTTTCAGCCTTGATACGGAAGGGGTCATTTGGCTTTCGCTTGTCGGAAAGCGTCTTCAGAGCGTTCGTTCTGAAGTCATCAATCGACTTCGTGGCGCAGGTGTAGTGAACCCAGCGGTGTCCCTGAGGGTCCTTATAGGCATCCCAGTTCGTGTCCTTGCAGTCCGGATAAAAGTCGATAACCCGGCCAACGGTGAAGAAAGAGTGATTTTCTTCAATCACCGTATCCTTCACGGCCCGGATGTCCGGGTTGAGGGACGAGCAGCCGGCAAGCGTCAGAGCGGCAAGCACCGCGATCACCGAGGTCCGGAAGGAGAGGAGTTTGCGTTCCATGAGAAAAAATGAAGAGCGGAAAAAGAGAGATTCTGAATCTTTTCTTCCGCTCTGGCAGACGTGAATTTGTGACGCCTTGAAACAGGCGACGATCAGGCGTCGAGTGAATTCCAGAAATCTTCTGTAAATTCAGTGAGCTCCTCTCGGGTCACTTTGCCGCCCAGCACGTAGTAGTCGTACTCAACGCCGAAGTCCTTGCCGGAAATTCCGGATTCGGTGAACCCAGCGTTTTTAAAGAAGTCGAGCCGCTTCTGGCGGGCTTTCTTCTTATCCTCAGAAATCGTGCGGGCCACGTCGAGGACAATACGGTTTCCCTTATGGGCATCAAGAAGCAGGCTGAAAATCACGGTTTCCGCGTCTTTCGGGCAATCCTTGAAAGTGATGTACGGAATGTAAGTGATGTCGCCCTTCGTATAGGCGTAGGAAAGTCCGAGGATTTTGCGTGAATCGGTCAGATACGCGGTCAGAGAGGATTTACCCTCTTCGGGCTGAGCCATGAGCGAGCGGAAAGGTGCCCGCTGGGCCGACGTAAAGGACTCTTTATAAAGCGCCTTTACCTTCTTCCAGTCTTCCAACGATTTATCAACCGAAACAGCCGAAATCTTCAGCGGCTTCTCTTCTTTTGCAGCCATAAAACTTGTGTCCTCGAAAATAGGGTACTTAGCATAACAGAATTGAAATATTTCTGAATATGCTTAGGCCTGTGCGAGTGATTCCCAGAACCCTTTGATGATGTCCATCTGTGTTCCAGGCGGAACGGGACGGCGGCGTGTGAGGAGCTCAAAATCGACGCCGCAGTCGATTGCGTGAATGCCGGTATCTATCCAGCCGTTTCTCGCGTAAAAACGAAGACGGCGGGTCCGGGCGGCATACTCAGGCGTTGCCGCGATCGGCCGCTCAACACCGAGACACCAGAGTGTCTCGGTATTTTCCGCGGTCACGCGGCGGAGAATCTCGGTCCCCAGTCCCTTGCCCCGGAGAGCCCCGCTGATCGCAAGGTACGCGAGATACGTCCGGTCCGCGTCTCCGGGAACCTTCGTGGTGTAGGTAAACCCGGCAAACTGCTGATCCAGGAACCAGAGGTCAAGCCAGGAACGAGCGGGATCGCCCGCCGCGAAGCGAAGAAGCTGCTCAATCGGGAACTGCTCACCGGGCGGGAACGCCTCCTGCATGCAGAGGTTTGCTGCCACGATGTCTGATTCTGTCAGCGGGTACGCCGCGATTCCTGAACGTTTGTTCTTCAGTCCCTTTAAATCCGCCATCCTTTCCTCAATGAAACTCTGGCAATAACTTTTTCATTTTAACGGATCGGTACAGCCCGCCCTTTTCCGACGGTTTGTCGTCCGGCCGCCGCCGTGCTAAAACTCACAGAACCCGATTATGGAGATGGGCAGGAGAGGAAAATCTCATGAGCGCAAGAAAAGACCGTGAGAACTGGGAACGGTTCCGTGATGACTGGGAAAATAACCGGATCGTCGTACATGTGGATCCGTTTAAAGCGATGGATGCCTGGAAAAACGGCGTGACAAATACGCTCGCGCCTATGGTCTGGTTTTTCGGACTCCTTTGTATTCCGGCCTCTTTGATCCTCGCCTTCTTCTTTTTCTGGTGGGTGATTCCGATTGGGCTGATCGCTTTTCTCGCCTGCCACTTTATATCCCAGCATCTGCATGCGAAGGCTATGACCCGCGCCATGCTGGAGGATGAGGCTTTCTTCCTTCAGTCTGATCGGAACGGCTGGGTGAAGATCGTAAGGGTGCTCTAGCGATGGTCGGATTCAGGAACAAGGGATTCAAACTTCTTCCCCTGCTCCTGGCAGGCTGCATTCTGATGGCTTCGCAGGGTGCGATTGCCGCTCGTACAGCGGCAATGGGATCAAAACCTGTGATCACTATTGCTCTGGTTGATACCTTTTCGCCTGATTTCTACCTTCACACTTATGTTCCCACGGTCGACTATCTTCGGACTCATCTCCCGCAGTACGAATTCAAAATCAAGGAAATAGATTATCGAGACGTGGATAACGGAATTAAGAACGTTCATCCTGATTTTCTTTTTTCTTCAGCTTCTACTTTTGGCGAACTTGGTGCTTTTGAGGGGGCTCATCAGGTAGCAACCAAAAAAACACACAGGAAAAAGACGCTGCGCATTCGCTTTCTTCTCTATTCATTGTTCCAGCGGCTAGCCCTATTCATGATTTTGCGGAGATGCGTGGCCGGACGGTGGCAATTACTGACTCTCAAAGCTTCGATGGATGGCAGATAGCGAAGGGAGAAATTTCAAAACATGGCCAGGACCCGGATCGATTTTTTTCAGAGGTTTACGAAACGCATTATGGAATTCCTGACGTAGCTACTTTGGTGTCCCAGGGATTTGCAGATGTCGGCGTTCTTTCCACCTGCGAGTTTGAATCCATGGAAGCTCAGGGGCAGATCAAAAGGCAGGATTTCCGTTTAATTGGAGTCAGAAAAGGGATTTCGGGATGCCTGAGGAGTACCGACCAATACCCGGACGTGGTGATTTCCTCAATGCCATGGGTTTCCTCAGATGTGATGCGCGATATGACAATCGCCATCCTTTCCATGCCTAGAAATGGGAGAAATTTCGACTGGGTGGTGGAAAGTGACTTTCAGCCAACAATGGATTTGCTGAAAAGCCTGAAAATCGGTCCCTACCGTTACTTAAGGGATATGAGCCCTCAGGGAATCTGGAAGCGGTACAAAGCAGAAATTCTTCTGACAGTCGCATTGCTACTGGCTGTAATTTTCCACATAGTGACACTTAATATTCTGGTACGCCGCCGCACAGCGGAATTGACTCAGGCGCTGGAAACAACAAGGCGTCTTTACAACGAGAGACGCCAGTCACATCAAAAGATTCTCAACCTCGAAAGAAACAGCATCGTGTCTCAGCTGTCTTCCATGTTTGCCCACGAAATCAAGCAGCCGATCATGAATATTTCCCTTTACGCGGCTTCTCTGAAGATGTATCTGAAACGAGCGGGAATACTGAAAGAGAAACCCGCTGAACTATTGGAGGCTCTTGAATCTGAAGTCGAAAGATCGTCAGCGATTGTGGAGCACGTCAGGTCCTATGCGAAGAGTAGACCAACAGAGAGAAAAGACACTGCGCTTGAAAAACTGATTGAAGACGCTCTGAAAACGTTTCCGGAACTGCCCCCATGTGTTCGTGTAGATGCATCCGGTCACTATCCAGTGCACGCGGATCCTTTTGAGATTCAATTCATTATTGCTAACTTTATTAAAAACTCTTTGAGTGCCATTGAAGGAAAAAAAGATGGCGCAATCCTGGTTCGAATTTCAGATTTAGGAGAGTCCTGGAAAGTTTCGGTTTCTGATAATGGTCCGGGAATTTCGGATGAAACTCTTGTACGGCTTAGGAAAGGAGAGGCTGGACAAAGTTCGAAAACTGATGGACTTGGGTTTGGACTGGCAATTGCATCGATGCTGGCTGAAAGAAACGGCGGCCATCTTGAATACAACCAGCTCCGGGCTGGAGGGTTGGAGGCATCGCTTATTATTGGGAAAAATACAAATAGAATCAATCAAGATACAAAGCCGGTAAGTGGAGATCATCAAGCATGAGCAATTCCGAGAACAATCACCCTCACGAAACGCTGGGAATAAACACGCTAAAGCGCGACTCAGTCATTCGGCTCGTTGATGATGACCCTTCAGTTCTGCGGGCACTGACTACATTCCTGGAAATGGATGACTGGCAGGTTAGATGCTTCAAATCTGGGATAGATTTTTTGCATTCCCCGGGTAAAGAGACAGGTTGTGTGATCCTAGACGTCAGAATGCCGGGACTGTCAGGATTGGAAGTTCAGGATTTAATGAAGAAAAAAAACATTCCGTTGCCTGTTATCTTCCTTTCTGCCCACGGTGATATTGAGCTGGCTGTAGATGCCGTACGAAAAGGAGCAAAAACTTTTCTCGAGGAACCTCCGAAACCCGATAAATTGCTGTCTTCTATAGAAGAGGCTGTTCAAGCACATGTTGAATTACTCCGGGCCGTAGCCGACCTCGTCACGCTAGAACAAACGTGGAATACTCTTACGGCAGCGGAACAACAGGTCGCTGGACTTGTTGCAAAGGGCCTGACTAACAGTGTTATAGCTTCTGTTCTGGGCGTCAGCGAAAACACAATTCGAGCCCATCGATCGATGGTTAATCAGAAACTGGATACTGAAAACGCTGTGGAGGTTTCTGATTTCATTCACGAGATGGAAAAACTCCAACAAATCAGTGAAACCTGACCACCGCAATGAAAAGACGATCTGTGGTTTTGTTAGCAGGAGTTGGACTTTCTGCAGCCATAGGCAGTTTTTATTGGCTAAAGGATAAAAACTCCTTAGTAAGACAAAACGGTTATAAAGGTTCTGCTCTGCCTGATGCTTGGGATTCCTCCGCTGATGTAATTGTCGTCGGAGGAGGTGCCGCTGGGCTTTCCGCTGCACTTTCTGCCGCTGAATCTGGTGCCAGCGTGATTCTTGTTGAACAGAATGACGCGTTGGGGGGCGATACTCTTATTTCAGGTGGATACTTCAACGCGGTGGATCCTTCGCGGCAGGCCCCTATGGGTATAAAAGACAGTGTCCAACTCTTCAAAAAGCAAATTATTGAGTCTGGAGGAGGAAAGAATTCCCCTCAGGTTGCAGAAGTTTTTGCTAGTGAAGCTAGTGTCTCCCTTGCGTGGTTGGAGAGACATGGAATGCGTTTTCTCCCCGATATTTTCAATGTCTTTGGCAGTCCATCACCCAGAGCGCATAAGCCAGTCCTTCCCCGGGGAGAGGGGTATATCAGAACCCTTTCTTCAGCCTGTTTGAAGAGAAAGGTTGATATCCAATTGAGATCCCGGGCAACCGGTCTTTTCAGAAATGATCAGGGGCGAATCATTGGTATAGAAATTATTCAAAAGGAAGGATTGAAGTCATTACGGGCCTCTAAAGGAGTGATTCTTGCTTCGGGGGGATATGGCGCGAATAAGGAAATGCTGGAGAGATTTGCGCCGCGGTTTGCCACACTGCCTTGTGACAGCCAAAGTGGCGCGACAGGAGAAATGATCCATGCTGCGGCAGAAATAGGTGCCCCATTGCAAAACATGGACCTTGTTGAATGCACACCCGGCAGTCTGCCAGGAAGTGATTTGATGGTGAGACTTGATATCCGACCAAACCGAATGATCATGGTTGATCTTGAAGGGAAACGTTTTGTAGATGAGAGCGGCTATCGAAGCAAAATAGCAGAAGCAATTCTTTCATTACCCGAACAGCATTGTTGGTCGATTTCAGATTCGGATACAGTGTCCAGTTTTGACGTTACTATTCAGAAAAACCTTTATAGAAATCTGTTTGCCAGCCATATTTTCAGAGCAGACACTCTTGAGAAATTGGCACAACAAATTCAAGTTCCTCCTGCTTCTCTGAGGAGTTCAGTGCTCTCGGTTTCTCAGAGTAGGCATATCAACCCCCCCCCTTCTGGGCTGCTCCCGTTTACCTCCGAATTCATACAACCCTTGGCGGACTTGTTATAAATGGCAAGGCCGAGTGTGTTGATTCCAATGGAGTGCCGATCCCCGGGCTCTGGGCCGCTGGTGAGACGGTTGGCAATGTTCAAGGAGCTAACCGCCTCGGTGGAAACGGGATTAATAATGCTGTAACTTTTGGAAGGCTAGCTGGTGCAGGAGTGGCAAAGATGTAATTTTGTGACCACAAAAATTCTTTTTTGTCAACATGCAAAGCGCTGATGAAGTTTCAAATCACCTTTCTAAAATCTAATTCAATAGATCTAATTCTATTGATCTATTTTTTGTTTCAGACAATTTAGTCTGCACTCAGAGGAGAGATGATTATGGAAACTTCACGCCGTTCATTCCTGAAAGGTGCTGTGGGCACCGCTGCTGTCGCTGCTGCAGCAACACTTTCTATCCCGACAGAGGCGGCAAAGGCGCCTAAGAAGTGGGATGTCACAACAGATGTCGTCGTTATTGGCTTCGGTGGCGCTGGTGCTACCACCGCTATTTCAGCCGCGCAGAATGGCGCAAATGTTGTTGTTCTTGAAAAGAATCCCGAAAATCATCACATCAGTAATACCCGCATGTCAGGCGGCATCTTCCACTGCCCGGACAAAGACGGTGACAAGGCTGCCCTGAAAGCTTATGCAAAAGCCATGTTCTCTGGTGAGAACATTCCGTGGAAAGAAGAAGGTGAAATTCCTGAATACTCAGATCCTCTTGCCCAGCTGTGGGCCGATCTGACTCCGACTAATCTGGACTTCCTGAAGAGTCTGGTTCCGACCTTTATTGGCGGCACCCAGCCCGGGTTCAATAAGGCATCCTTTGGCAACTTCCCGGGAGCAAAGGAATGCAAGTACAACGCATACAGGTCTACTTACCTGAAGCGTATGAAGACCTTCAATGACGTTTCCTATGGTCTTCCGAAGGATCAGACGAGCTCTGGTGAAGCGTTCTGGCTCTGCCTTGCAACCGGCGTTAAGAAACAGGGAAATAAGATTCGGGTTCTTTGGGAAACACCTGCATTCCAGTTGGTGAAGGATGCCAAGGGAAATGTGATTGGTGCTCTCGGCAAACATAACGGCAAGACAGTTGCTGTCCGCGCCCGTAAAGCTGTTGTGATCTGTTCAGGTGGATACGAGTATAGCAAGCCGATGCGTCAGGCCTTCCTCGAAGGCCCGGGTGTGACGGGCTGGGCTTTCTACGGCACAACTTCTAACACCGGTGACGGTATCGCCATGGGTATGGCTGCCGGCGCAGGTCTCGAAAAAGTCGGTAAATCGGCGGCACGAATCATTGTCCCGACGCTTGATAAATGCAACGGTATGAGGATCGGTTCTATTACCCCGTCTGTTGGTTCTCCTCATTCCATTGTGGTCGATAACTTTGGCAAGCGCTATGAAGCTGAAACGAAGGTAACGGATAATCCGAGCCGTTATTTCTTCTACAAGGCTACTGTCCAGTTCGACATCAATACGCTCTCTTATCCGAGAACGCCGTCCTGGATGATTTTTGATGACCAACTCTTTAAGTCCAAGCCGTTGGTTGGCCTTGGCATTTCGACGGTTGGCTATGGCCTGACCAAGTGGAGCAAGGACAATACCTCCGCACTGAACTCCGGCCTGATTGTTAAAGCCGATTCGATTAAGGAATTGGGCGAAAAGATCAAGCACATCGAGGAAAACAAGATGCGCATGGTTCCTGACAATCTGGTCCAGACGGTCGAGCAATTCAATAAGTTCTGTGACGAGAAGAAGGACGAGGCCTTAGATCGGAAGAGC
>OMGF01000437.1_pt1 | contig 39243 bp, 29 predicted proteins | sample 1645861 | NCBI WGS metagenome assembly OMGF01 (sample SAMN05578586, study PRJEB25193) | human gut metagenome | biome: Human Microbiome; feature: human-associated habitat; material: feces | host: Homo sapiens | place: USA:Birmingham
TACGGCGACCACCGAGATCTACACTCTTTCCCTACACGACGCTCTTCCGATCTGTTAAAGTATCTGCTCCTTTTTGTGATGACCGTTTTTGTAATGGGCTGTTTTAGTGTATCCGCGGCAACAAAAACAGGATTTGTCACTCAGAAAGGGAAAACCTATTACATAAACAAAGACGGTTCCAAACAGAAAGGCTGGCTGGAACTTAAGGGTAAGAAATATTACTTTAATAAGAAAACAGGAGTTCAGGTAAAAGGCTGGGTAAAAGACTCCAGCGGACAGGCAATCCGATACTTTACCAGCGGAGCCGGATATATGGTGACAGGATTTATCACTGATTCCAATGGAAATACCCGCCATTTTGATGAGACAACAGGCCTGATGACAAGAGGCTGGCTCACAGATACAGATGAGTATAAATATTATTTTTACAGCGGTTCCGGCGTTATGGCCAAAGGCTGGGTGGCGAACAAAAAAGAACAGAAACGCTATTTCAGCCAGGTCAATGGACGTATGTGTACAGGCTGGGTGAAGAGCAATGCCGGAAATTACAGATACTTTAAGCCGTCAAATGGAATAATGTATACAGGTCTGGAGAAAATTGACTCAGACTATTACTATTTTTCAAAATCAACCGGTGTCCGTTATCAGAAAGGTTTCGGAACCGTAGGAAGTAAGAAATATTATTTCAACCCTTCAGATGGTAAGGCGAAGACAGGTTGGCTTGAGCTTGATGGAAAGAAATATTATTTTGATACATCAGGAGTGATGCTGGCAAATACCATCGCTTCCATTGACGGAACTACATACAGGTTTGATTCTGACGGTGCTGCAACAAAGACTTCCGGTAATGATTACACAGTAGAGGGCAAATATGTCAAGGTCTTTGATGCGAAGAATAATAAATACTACTATATGGAAGAAGAGTTCCTGGAACATCCGGGAATTGCAGACGGAAAGGTGTCAGATCTGGATCTACTGGCAGCAGTGTGTGATGCAGAAGCAGGAGATCAGGGAGTCGTGGGAATGGAGGCAGTTGCGCTTTGCGTATTAAACTGTACCATTGACCAGTATAAAGAATTTCCGTCACAGATCCGTTATGTGGTATATCAGGGAAAACCTACCCAGTATGCGGTTGTCACAGACGGAGCACTTCTTAAAAGACTGAAAGGCCAGTTTGAGGACAGGACCAATGCCTATGCGGCAGCAAAGGCAGCCATGGAAGTGTTCAGTAACTATGTGAATCATGGCACAAAGAGAACACTCCCGGGATTTAAGACAAAGGATTTCAATTACAAATTCTTTATGACTCCGGCAGCATTTAAGGCACAGAACCTTAATTTCGGCAAGCTGGAATATGAACAGTACAAAGGACATGTATTCTTTGTGGACTGGATTTCAGGGTGAGTACATTAATGCTTTAAGTTGGTGAAATATGAAGAGGATTGTTATAAATTCCTTGACAAATAAATTTTGTATTTGTATACTTGCAGATATATGATATAAAAAAGCACAGATGGGAAAGAGTAACATAGGGAAAACAGACAGAGAGTTGCCGGCAGGTGAGAGGCGCGTGGGGAACTTATGTGAATACCTCCCGGAGCTCTGCACCGAACACCTCAGAGATATTGTAAGGTAAGTAGACTGCAGCGGAGTGGCATCCGTTAACATGCTTAAGTAACAGAGAGAACCGTTGTTTATCATAATAATGGCATGGTTTGTTACTTATTGAGGCAGAGAATGCGAGTTTTCTGCGAATTTAGGTGGTATCGCGGGACCCGGTTCTCGTCCTAAAGGGACAGGAACCGGGTTGTTTTATTTTATTACGAGGAGGAAACAAACAATGACAGTTTGGGACGAGCTGAAAGCCCGTGGTCTGATTGCTCAGGTAACAGACGAAGAAGAGATCAAAGAAATGGTAAATAATGGAAAAGCCACATTTTACATTGGCTTTGACCCTACCGCAGACAGCCTTCACGTAGGACATTTCATGGCGCTCTGCCTGATGAAACGTCTGCAGATGGCAGGAAATAAACCCATCGCATTATTAGGCGGCGGAACCGGTATGATCGGTGATCCATCCGGAAGATCTGATATGCGTCAGATGATGACAGTGGAGACAATCCAGCACAACATCGACTGCTTCAAGAAACAGATGGAACGTTTTATCGACTTCTCAGACGGCAAGGCATTAATGGTAAACAATGCAGACTGGCTGATGAACTTAAATTATGTAGAGGTACTTCGTGATGTTGGACCACATTTCTCTGTAAACCGTATGCTCTCTCACGAGTGCTATAAACAGCGTATGGAACGTGGACTTACATTCCTTGAGTTCAACTATATGATCATGCAGAGCTACGACTTCTACATGCTGTATCAGAAATACGGCTGCACCATGCAGTTCGGCGGTGATGACCAGTGGGCAAATATGCTTGGCGGTACAGAGCTGATCCGTCGTAAACTTGGAAAAGACGCTTATGCCATGACTATCACACTTCTTCTGAACTCCGAAGGTAAGAAGATGGGTAAAACACAGTCCGGTGCTGTATGGCTTGACCCGGAGAAGACTTCTCCTTTCGATTTCTATCAGTACTGGAGAAACGTGGATGATGCAGATGTTATCAAATGTATGCGTCTCCTTACCTTCCTTCCGTTAGAAGAAATCGATGAGATGGCGAAATGGGAAGGAAGCCAGTTGAATAAAGCAAAAGAAATCCTTGCATACGAGCTGACAAATCTGGTTCATGGCGAAGAGGAAGCAAAGAAAGCGCAGGAAGGCGCAAGAGCACTTTTTGCAGGCGGCGCTGATACAGCACACATGCCGACAACTGAGCTTGCAGACGAAGACTTCTCAGAAGAAGGAACAATCGATCTGATCTCCATGCTTGTAAAAGCAGGAATGGTTCCAACACGTTCCGAGGGACGCCGTGCTATCGAGCAGGGCGGTGTTTCCATTGACGGTGAGAAGATCACAGATGTGAAATACACAGTTGCCAAAGATGCACTTACAGGTGAAGGTGTAGTGCTGAAAAAAGGCAAAAAGAAATTTAATAAAGTTCTGGCAAAATAAAAAATTCATTATAGAAATATCGGCGGATACTGCTGAACCGGTGCCGCCGATTTCAGGAGGAAAAGATTATGAAGAAATACGGAGTAAACGAACTTCGTCAGATGTTCCTCGACTTCATGGAGAGCAAAGGACATCTGGTAATGAAAAGCTTTTCCCTGGTACCACAGGGAGATAAGAGTCTTCTGCTGATCAACGCAGGTATGGCTCCGCTGAAACCATATTTTACAGGTGCTGAAATCCCGCCAAGAACAAGAGTAAGTACCTGCCAGAAATGTATCCGTACAGGTGATATCGAGAATGTAGGTAAAACTGCACGTCACGGTACATTCTTTGAGATGCTTGGTAACTTCTCCTTTGGTGACTATTTCAAGACAGAAGCTATCCACTGGTCCTGGGAATTCCTTACAGAGGTAGTAGGGCTGGATGCAGACCGTCTTTATCCTTCCGTATATCTGGAAGATGATGAAGCATTTGACATCTGGAACAAAGAAATCGGAATCCCTGCTGACAGAATTTTCCGTTTTGGAAAAGAAGATAACTTCTGGGAGCATGGCGCAGGTCCCTGTGGTCCATGTTCTGAAATCTACTATGACCGTGGAGAAAAATACGGCTGCGGTAAACCTGGCTGTACAGTAGGCTGCGACTGCGACCGTTACATGGAAGTATGGAACAACGTATTTACCCAGTTTGAGAATGACGGTAACGGAAATTATACAACACTGAAACAGAAGAATATTGATACAGGTATGGGTCTGGAACGTCTGGCAGTTGTTGTGCAGGACGTAGATTCCATCTTCGATGTAGATACTATCTGCGCACTGCGTAACCTGGTATGTGAGATCTCCGGAAAAGAATACGAGAAGAATTATAACGATGACGTATCCATCCGTCTGATCACAGATCATATCCGTTCTGCAACATTTATGATCTCCGACGGTATCATGCCTACAAACGAAGGCCGCGGTTATGTACTCCGCCGTCTGATCCGTCGTGCAGCACGTCACGGACGTCTTCTTGGAATCGAAGGCCCCTTCCTTGCAAAATTAAGTGAAGAAGTGATCAATGGTTCCAAAGCAGGATATCCGGAGCTGGAAGAGAAGAAAGAATTTATCTTTAAAGTTCTCACAAATGAAGAAAACCAGTTCAACAAGACCATTGACCAGGGTCTTCGTATCCTTGGAGAGATGGAAGATGAGATGAAAGCAGCAGGAGAGAAAACACTTTCCGGCGAAAATGCATTCAAATTATATGATACTTACGGATTCCCGATGGATCTTACAAAAGAGATCCTTGAGGAAAAAGGATATGATATTGACGAGGCAGGCTTCCAGAAATGTATGGAAGAGCAGAGAAACAAAGCACGTTCTGCACGTGAAGTGACAAACTATATGGGTGCTGACGCAACTGTATATGATGATATTGATGTAAATGTTACAACAGAATTCGTAGGATACGATCATCTTACCTTTGATTCCAAAGTAACAGTCCTTACAACAGAGACAGAGATCGTAAACTCCCTGATGGAAGGACAGAAAGGAACTGTCTTTACAGAGCAGACTCCATTCTACGCAACTATGGGTGGACAGGTCGGAGATACAGGTGTGATCGAAACTGCAAACGGTAAGTTCGTAGTAGAAGACACCATCAAGCTTCGCGGCGGTAAATTCGGACATGTAGGTCATATGGAATCCGGTATGATCTCCACAGGCGAAACTGTTTCCCTGAAAGTGGATGAAGCTGCAAGAAGAGACACTGAGAAGAACCACAGTGCAACACATCTTCTTCAGAAAGCATTAAAGACAGTTCTTGGAAGTCATGTAGAACAGAAGGGTTCTCTGGTAACACCGGACAGACTTCGTTTCGACTTTGCTCATTTCCAGGCTATGACAGCTGATGAGATCGCACAAGTAGAAGCGCTTGTTAATAAAGAAATCCAGGCTGGTCTTGAAGTCCGTACAGATGTTATGGATGTGGAAGAGGCTAAGAAATCCGGAGCAATGGCTCTGTTCGGAGAGAAATATGATCAGAAGGTACGTGTGGTATCCATGGGCGACTTCTCCAAGGAACTCTGCGGTGGTACTCATGTGGCAAATACAGGCAACATCATGCTGTTCAAGATCGTTTCCGAATCTGGTATCGCAGCAGGTGTGCGCCGTATTGAAGCTCTGACAGGAAATGGTGTTCTGGAATACTATAAGAAACAGGAAGAACTGCTTCATGAAGCTGCAAAAGCCCTGAAAGCAAATCCTGCAGAGATCGTAGAGAAGATCGGACATCTTCAGGGAGAAGTAAAGGCACTCTCCAGTGAGAACGAATCCTTAAAGAGCAAACTGGCTCAGGGAGCTCTGGGAGATGTTATGGATAAAGTAGTAGAAGTCAAAGGTGTGAAACTTCTTGCTGCAAAAGTAGACGGAGTGGATATGAACGGACTTCGTGACCTTGGCGACCAGCTGAAAGGCAAACTTGGTGAAGGTGTTGTCCTTCTGGCAGCAGTAAACGGTGAGAAAGTAAACCTTCTTGCAATGGCTACTGATGCAGCACAGAAAGCAGGCGCTCACGCAGGTAACCTGATCAAAGCAGTGGCAGCTATCGTAGGCGGCGGCGGCGGCGGACGTCCGAACATGGCTCAGGCCGGTGGAAAGAACCCTGCCAAAGCTCAGGAAGCCGTAGATGCAGCAGCAGGAATCCTTGAAGGTCAGATAAAGTAAAAATTGTTACTGCTCACTTTGTGACCAGCAACACGCTTCGCGATGCACAGAATTTATGCTAATCGCATAAATTCGCGCGGTATGTCTCGGGATTTTGGCATATACATGCCAAAACACCTCGCGGGATAGTGGCGTGTGAATAGTAACTAAAAAAATCTGCAAAATTTAACCAAAAAGATGTTGACGAACCCACAGGCAATGATATATAATATCACTTGTGCAAGAAAAAATACCCAGACAGTTGTATTTTAGCACAATCTACAACTGGAGGGAGGTTAGGTGTGAGTCTATGTCAAACGTAATCGTAAAAGAGAACGAGACTTTAGATAGCGCTCTTCGCAGATTCAAGAGAAGCTGTGCAAAAGCAGGAATCCAGCAGGAAATCCGCAAAAGAGAGCATTACGAGAAACCAAGCGTTCGTCGTAAAAAGAAATCTGAAGCCGCAAGAAAACGTAAATATAATTAATTGTGCGCAAAAATCCCTGGCAGTTCTGTCAGGGATTTTTATCATAATTTGGACAATAATCAGGGGAAGGAAGTAATCTTGAAGGCAGAAAATAACAAAATACTTAAAGAAAAGAAAAACTGGATCCTTTTACTGTTTAAAAAACTGGCAAAGCTGATTTTCAACAGAATCTTTTATGTTGCGGTTGCAATGCTCGTCCAGCTTGGATGGATCTTAATGATGGTACTGCGTCTGGCCGCTTATTCCAGATATATTGATATCGGATTGAGGCTGATAGGTATTGTGCTGGTATTATGGATCCTGAATAAGGAAATAAATCCTTCCTACAAACTGGCCTGGACAATGCTGATCCTGATCCTGCCAATTCTTGGAGTGGTATTATATTTTGTATTTGGACGTTCCAGGATCGCTGCGATCATGCAGCAGCATTTTGAACAGAGGATTGAGGAGAGCAGGGAGTATCTGCGGGATCGGCCACAGACGAGGCAGAAGCTGGAGGCTCTGAATCCCTCGGCTTCAAATCAGTCCAGATATATTTCGGATGTTTCCAGATTTCCGGTCCATGAGAACACAACTGCAGAGTATTTTCAGGTAGGAGACGATATGTTTCCGGTGCTTGTGAGGGAACTGAAACAGGCGAAGAAATACATTTTTATTGAATATTTCATTATCAATGATGGGGTGATGTGGCAGACAATCCTGAATATTCTGGAAAAGAAAGCTGCGGAGGGTGTGGATGTGCGCCTGATCTATGATGGATTTGGCTGTCTCACAACACTTCCCCATAAATATTATGAAGAACTTCAGAAAAAGGGAATCAAATGTCAGGTATTTAATCCTTTCCGTCCCATTTTGAATATTATCCAGAATAACCGGGATCACAGGAAGCTTTGTATCATTGACGGATGGGTTGGATTTACGGGAGGCATCAATCTTGCAGATGAATATATCAACCAGAAAGCGCGTTTCGGACACTGGAAGGATACCGCTGTTATGCTCAAAGGGGAAGCTGTCTGGAATATGACGGTAATGTTTCTCCATATGTGGGCGGTGATCGGCAGATCTGAAGAAAGTATTGATTATGAAGCCTATTTTCCCCACAGATATCATGAGGAAGAATTTGAGAGTGACGGATTTGTCCAGCCGTTCTGTGATACACCTCTGGATGAGGAGGTTGTCGGTGAAGATGTATATCTGAACATTATCAACAAGGCAAAAAAATATGTATATATCTGTACTCCTTATCTGATCATAGACAATGAGATGATGACTGCCCTCTGTCTGGCAGCCAAAAGCGGGGTGGATGTGCGTATTATGACGCCGGGAATCCCTGACAAGAAGCTGGTATTTATCCTTACCCAGTCCTATTACAGGCAGCTTCTGGAAGCCGGTGTAAAGATTTATGAATATCAGCCCGGTTTCCTTCACGCAAAATCCTTTGTGAGTGATGATGAGATTGGAGTTGTGGGAACCATCAACCTGGACTATCGAAGTCTTTATCTTCATTTTGAGGATGGTGTATGGATCTACAGAAACAGAGTAATACAGGATATCAAAGATGATTTTATCCAGACTATGGAATATTGCAGGCAGATAGAACCGGAATTCTGCCTGAACAGAAATATAGGGCTGCGTATCATGCAGAATATTTTCCGCGCATTTGCGCCGCTGATGTAAAATGAGCACTGAAAATCGTATTTTTATGGTTTTCAGTGCTTTTTATCTGATTATGATCAGGTATCGAATCGGATTGCGAATATCTGCCTGATTGTCCTGTGCTCCGTATAGATTGGATCCTATGCGGTATTTTACAGTATCTACGCATTATTTTATTGGATTGCTATATAATGAATAAAGACAGTAGTCTCAGTGTGCCGGCAATCAGCCTGCCGGTACATTGATCGGAGAGATAATATGCGAAAAAAATGGATCTCCATAATATGCGCTGTGATCATCATGGTCTGCACTATCATTACCCCTGCTTATGCCGCCGGAATCTTTTTGCCCGAGGAAAGCAATACCAAACAGGCAGAATCCACAGATCTTATTGAAGCACCATCAGGAATCTTAATGGAAGCGCAGACAGGAACAGTCGTTTATCAGAAGGATGCGGATACCAGACGAAGCCCTGCCAGTATCACGAAGATCATGACTCTGATCCTGATCTTTGATGCTCTGGATAAAGGCAGCCTGAAAATGGACGACACAGTCACAACCAGTGCCCATGCGAAGTCAATGGGCGGTTCTCAGGTGTTTCTGGAGGAGGGGGAAATCCAGACAGTGGAAACCCTGATCAAATGCATTGTGATCGCGTCAGGAAACGATGCCAGCGTAGCAATGGCAGAGCATATCTGCGGCAGTGAACAGGAATTTGTCCGCCACATGAATGAACGGGCAGAAGGACTTGGGATGAAAAATACTCATTTTGAAGACTGCTGTGGTCTGACAGAATCTCCCGATCATTACACAACAGCCAGGGACATTGCCATCATGAGCAGGGAACTGATCACAAAATATCCGAAAATTCTGGAATATTCTTCCATATGGATGGAAAATATCACCCATGTAACCAGGCAGGGGACAAAAGAATTCGGACTTACCAATACCAACAAACTGATCCGAAGCTACGAGGGATGTGTCGGCCTGAAAACAGGAAGCACCAGCATTGCAAAATACTGCCTCAGTGCAGTCGCCAAAAGAAATGATATTACTCTGATCGCAGTAGTGCTGGCAGCCCCGGACTATAAAGTGCGATTTAAAGATGCAGCCTCCATGTTAAATTATGGCTTTTCAAAATGCAGCCTGTACATAGATAAGAAAATGGAAGCTCTGCCTGAGATCCCGGTCAGAAATGGAAAGAAAAAGACGGTTTCCCTAGTTTATGAAGAACAGTTCCACTATCTGGATACCACAGGACAGAATATCGGGAATGTAAAAAGAAAGCTGAGAATCCACAGGGAAGTAAAGGCTCCGGTGAAAAAGAACACCCTGGCAGGGGAGATGATCTATTCCGTCGATGGGAAGGAACTGGGAAGAGTGAGGATCCTTTATGGGGAAAATGCAGGAAAAGCCACATATCCGGACTGCCTGAAAAAAGTTGTCATGAGACTGTAGACAAAAAGTATTTTGGACAGTTTTATAAATTTTTGACAAAGGACAGCAATCCGATGTATAATAAAATCCAAATGGGTATTGAGGGAAATAAAAAACAAAAGGAAGGTACTATATAATGAAAGAAATCCGTACAGAAGATGCCGTAGGGCACATTTTATGCCATGACATCACACAGATTATCAAAGATGTTAAAAAAGGGGTGCTTTTTAAGAAAGGTCATATTGTCAGAGAAGAGGATATTCCTCTGTTACTCTCTGTAGGAAAAGAACATTTATATGTGTGGGAGAAGAAAGAAGGAATCCTTCATGAGAATGAAGGTGCAGAGATCCTTTATAAGATCTGTGCCGGAGATTCGGACACCATGCATGGTTCTGATATAAAAGAGGGAAAAATCGAGCTGATCGCAGACATTGACGGAGTGCTTAAGATCCGCAGGGAAGTTCTGCTGGCTGTCAACTCACTTGGAGAGATGATGATCGCATCCCGCCATGGAGATTTTCCTGTAAAGAAGGGCGACAAACTTGCAGGAACCAGAATTATCCCGCTGGTGATCGAGAAAGAGAAAATGGATCGTGCAGCAGAGGTGGCAGGCACAGAGCCGATCTTTTCCATTCTGCCATATAAGAAGAAAAAGGTGGGTATCGTAACAACAGGAAGTGAAGTGCAGAAAGGTCTGATTACTGACACCTTCACTCCTGTACTGAGAGATAAATTTGCAAAATTTCCATCAGAGGTCATCGGTCAGACAAAACCGGGTGACGATATGGAACAGATAACAGCCGATATCCTGAAATTTATCGAAGAGGGAGCCGATATGGTAGTCTGCAGCGGTGGAATGAGCGTAGATCCGGATGACAGAACTCCGGGTGCGATCAAAGCAACAGGAACCCGCATCGTATCCTACGGTGCACCCGTACTTCCGGGAGCTATGATGCTGGTTTCCTATTATGAGAAAGACGGCAGGCAGATACCGATCCTTGGGCTTCCGGGATGTGTTATGTATGCAAAGAATACCATCTTTGATCTGCTTCTGCCGAGACTGATGGCAGATGATGAGATCACATTATCAGAGATTAACCAACTTGGAGAGGGTGGACTCTGCCTGAACTGTGATGTCTGTACATTCCCGAACTGCGGATTCGGAAAATAATATCCCGCAGAATGCGTTGTCAGACACAAAGTGAACATAAAGGGAAAAGAAAACTTGCATGAAAAGATTTAAAACCGTACATTATACAATCCATTCTAACAAAATAAAGGATGCGAGAGGCATCAGATTTGCGGTGCTCGCAGATCTTCATGGCATGGAATTTGGCCCTGATAACAGAAAGCTTTTGGAGACGATCCACCGGTACAGACCGGATGGGATCCTCATTGCCGGTGATATGGTCGTGAGAAATGATTCTGCTTCTTTAAAGACTGCATCATCTCTTCTGAGGAGCCTGGCTCAGCAGTATCCTGTTTATTATGCATTGGGAAACCATGAATATAAGCTGTACAGGACAGATCCTCAGGAGAACTGTATGGCAGCCCGATATCAGGAATATGAAAAGGAGCTGAAGACAGCCGGGATCCATATCCTGCATAATGAATCCTGCAGCCTGCAGGTGGGAAAAAACAGCCTTACTGTCTGTGGTCTGGAAGTACCTCTGATCTATTATAAAAAGCCATTTTCTCCACAGCTTAAAAGAGAGGAAATCAGGGAACTGATCGGAGAACCATCTTCCGATTCCCTGAATATTCTTCTGGCTCACAGTCCCAAATATGGAGATACCTATTTTGACTGGGGGGCAGATCTGATTCTGAGCGGGCATTATCATGGAGGGATTGTAAGAATTGGCAGGCACAATGGGCTGCTTTCCCCACAGCTTCATCCATTTCCGAAGTTCTGCTGCGGAGATTTCCACAGGAAGGAACAGCATATGCTGGTAAGCGCAGGAGCAGGGGAACACACCATACCTGTAAGGATCCATAATCCCAGGGAATTGCTGATGGTGGATCTGAAACCGAATGCCTGAGAATATTGTTACTGTCTGCTGACTGTATGGCAGCGAAATATTTACTTGAAAAGGAAAAGACTGTGCTATGGGAATTCCGGTAAAGCTGGAAGTATTTGAAGGTCCTCTGGATCTCTTACTGCACCTTATCGAAAAAAATAAAATAGATATCTATGATATCCCCATCGTGGAGATCACAGATCAGTATATGGAATACATCCATGCCATGGAGCGGGAAGACCTTGGTGTTATGAGCGAGTTTATGGTTATGGCAGCCACATTGCTGGATATCAAGTGTAAAATGCTTCTCCCGAAAGAAGTCAATGAGGAGGGAGAAGAGGAAGATCCAAGAGCGGAACTGGTGGAGAAACTTCTGGAATATAAGATGTATAAGTTTATGTCCTATGAGCTGAAGGACAAGATGGACGATGCGGCAAATGTATTCTTTAAAGAGCCCACTCTTCCCGATGAGGTACTGCAGTACAGAGAGCCTGTAGATCCAAAGGAACTTCTGGCAGGTCTCACACTGGAGAAGCTGAATGCAATCTACAAGTCCATCATCCGCAGGCAGGAAGACAAGGTCGATCCTATCCGAAGCAAATTCGGAACCATCGAGAAGGAAGAGGTCAGCCTGTCTGATAAGATGATAGAGATCAAAGATTTTGCCCGTACCCATCGGAAATTCAGCTTCCGCAATCTCCTGGAGAGTCAGTGCTCGAAAGTACAGGTGATCGTCACCTTTCTCTCCATACTGGAACTGATGAAAATGGGACATATCCATGTGGAGCAGGACGGACTGTTCGATGATATCTCTGTTGAAGTACAGACAGACCCGGATACATGGAAGAATCTTACAGAATTTGCGGAAGATGAACCATAGAATACAGAGATCAATATGTAATAAAAGGAATGAGGAAGACTGAGTGAAGATTAAGGAGACAGAAGCTGCGATAGAAGCAATACTTTTTGCAATGGGCGGTTCCGTAGAACTGCCCCGGATCGCCAGAGCCATCGGTGTGGACGAGAAGACAACAGGAAGGATCATCCGCAATATGATGGACCGTTATCAGGAAGAGAACAGAGGCATCCAGATCATAGAGCTGGAGAATTCTTTCCAGATGTGTACAAAGAAAGAATATTATCAGTATCTGATCAATATTGCCCTGCATCCTCAGAAGCCGGCACTGTCAGATGTTATGCTGGAAACCTTATCCATCATTGCATACAAACAGCCGGTTACAAAGGCGGAGATCGAGAAGATCCGAGGGGTAAAATGTGACCACGCCATCAACAAGCTGGTAGAATACAGTCTGGTCAGGGAGCTGGGGCGTCTGGATGCCCCCGGACGTCCGATTCTGCTCGGGACCACGGAAGAATTTCTGCGCTGCTTCGGCGTACAGGATCTGGAATCCCTGCCTGTCCCTGACCCTGTCCAGATAGAGGACTTTAAGGCAGAGGCAGAGGAAGAAATCCAGCTGAAACTGGATGTGTAAGATAAAGGAGAAAAAATAATGCCAACCACATATGCACATGATTTATTTGGAAAAGAAGTATATAAGAGACTGCCTTCAGATATGAAAGCCCTGATCCGCAGACATGGGGACTTGTACAGGATCGGTTTACATGGGCCGGATATCCTGTTCTACTATATGGTTTCAAAGAATCCTGTCACCCAGTTCGGGATTGAGATGCATCATGAAAAGGCAAGAGCCTTTTTTGAAGAAGGGATGCGGCAGGTCAGAAGAAATGATGATGAGGCACTTTTTGCATATCTTCTTGGATTTGGCTGTCATTATATTCTGGACTCCGCATGCCATCCCTATGTAAATAAGATGGCTGCAGAAGGCGTCATTCCTCACATTGTTCTGGAGAAGGAATTTGACCGTGTGCTTATGGAAGAGACAGGCAAAGATCCTGACCATTATTATCCGGCCTGCGGGATCATGCCGAAGATGGAATATGCCAGAGTGATCCACAGGGCCATTCCTCTGGTGAAAACCATAAACATTTATATTTCTGTCAGGATGATGAAAATTCTTACCAATTTCATGGTGTGTGATGACCATGGAAGAAAACGCAGGATTCTGGGGAAACTTCTGAGACTGGGAGGAGAGTCCATCGGCTCTGTCATTGAACATTTCATGACTGCCGAAGCAGTAGAGCAGGCAAAAGCTCCCATGCCTGAACTTGAGAGGCTTTACAGAGAGGCGGTTCCTGAAGCTGTGGAATATCTGGGAGAACTTTATACCTTAAGAGAGGGAGCTTATCATCTGAGCAAAAGATGGGACCGGACTTATAACGGGTAATGGGCATATCCCGATATTTTTCGGAACTGTGACAGTCATATTCCGGACATGCAGGCATAAATTATCTTATAGGGTGAAGCAAAATCCTGCAGATATCCTGTAAACAACAGATCTGTGAATAACCGTAAATTATGAACAGTGATATTCATGGATTGCCAGCATGTGAGGTGGAGTATGAGAATGAAACATATTGCCGCTGTCATTGTTGTGACGGCGGTATTATTGTTTACGCAGACATACACCTCCGCCCGGGGAGCGGAGTACAAAATACCTCAGACAGTAGACATGACACCTGTTGCAGAAGAACCGGCAGAACTGTACGCATTATCAGCAGTCCTCATGGACGGAGAGTCCGGCAGAGTACTCTATGAAAAGGACGGGGAGCGTCCTCTGGCAAATGCCAGCACAACCAAGGTGCTTACCTGTATTGTGGCACTGGAGAACTCTTCGGGGGATGATTATGTTCAGGTTTCTCAGAATGCGGCATCCCAGCCGGAAGTGAAGCTGGGACTTCAGAAAGGAGAACAGTATTATCTGGAGGATCTTCTGTATTCCCTTATGCTGAAAAGCCACAATGATACAGCGGTTGCCATTGCAGAACACTGCGGGGGAAGCGTGGAAGGCTTTGCCAGAATGCTCAACCGGAAAGCAAAACAGATAGGATGTAAGGATACGTATTTTATCACACCCAATGGCCTGGATGCTGAGGATGAGAATGGAAAACATCACACAACAGCCAAAGATCTGGCACTGATCATGCGATATGCTGTTAAAAACGAAACATTCCTGCACATTGCACAGACCAGAGACTATACATTCTCTGAGATCACAGGAAAGAGAACCTTTTCCGTACATAATGCCAATGCATTTCTCGACATGAGAGACGGAGTTCTTGCCGGAAAAACAGGCTATACTTCCCAGGCTGGCTACTGCTATGTATGTGCCTGGGAAAAAGAGGGCAAAACATTTATCGTCAGCCTCCTTGGCTGTGGGTGGCCCAACCACAAAACCTATAAATGGAGTGACACAGAGAAACTGCTGGACTTCGGAGATTACAACTATGAGTACGAAACCTACTGGAAAGAACCACAGACCGGAAAAATCCTGGTAACAGACGGTGTGGAAGATGGTCAGGATATAGGAACGAAAATCTATCTGAGGGGTAAATGCAGTGTAACCGCATATGACAGGGAAAAAGAAGTCCTTCTGAAAAAAGGGGAAACTGTAACCTGTAAAATAGAAATTCCACAGAAAGTCAGTGCACCGGTTCTTAAGGGGGAGAAGCTTGGCCGCATTGCCTATTACCTGGATGGAAAACTGATAGATTTTTATCCGGTCTATGCGGAGAAATCAGTGGAAAAAATCAGTTTTAAATGGTACACTGAAAAAGTATTTCATGATTTTTTTCATTAAATACATTTATATGGGAACCTATAGCAGTCCCAGTAAATAATGCATCTTAATCCAGCTCAGCAGAGTGTGAAATCCTGCGTCAGATATCTTTGCCGTGCGTCAGCACGCCTGCAGATATCTTCCTTGTCTTTCGCACTCTGCTAAACTGTCTTAAATGCATTATTTACTGGGACTGCTATAAAAGAACCGTCATCAGAGTCTTGCCATAGAATTGTTTGTCGAATTCATAGAAAAAAACTATCAAACAGATGAAATAATTTAATGGTTTAAAGGGTTGCTATGCGAAAGCAACATTGATATAATAAATCTTAACAGTCGGCATTCATATATTGCCGTTCGTGAATAGTTTATGGCAGTTTGTGACTGATCTGCGGTCTGCTGCAAACTGACATAGGAAAGACAGAGGAAAGAGATATGAATCAGTTAGAAATACTCAGAGAGAGTCTTGGCCAGTGTGATGAGATCATTCTGGATGCACTTATCATGCGTAACAGGATCGTGGAGGACATTATGGCATATAAAGAAGCCAACGGACTCCAGATTTTACAGCCTGAGCAGGAAGCGAAGCAGAAAGAATGGCTGGAGAAGAGAATGGAAGGCAGACGCCATAAGGACGAGGTTTCTGATGTATTTGAATGCATTCGCACAAACAGTAAACGGATCCAGGCGAGAAAGCTCTTCGATTATAATATCGTACTGATCGGCTTTATGGGTACGGGTAAGTCCACAATTTCTGATTTCCTTAAGAATGTATTTGCCATGGATGTGGTAGAGATGGATCAGATTATTGCCCAGAGACAGGGAATGAGTATTTCCGATATCTTTGAAACATACGGTGAGCAGTATTTCCGTGATCTTGAGACAAACCTGCTTATTGAAATGCAGTCACGCAGCAATGTTGTGATCTCCTGCGGCGGCGGTACTCCAATGAGAGAGTGCAATGTAGTAGAGATGAAGAAGAATGGTCGTGTTGTTCTTCTCACAGCAAAACCGGAGACAATTCTTGATCGTGTCAAAGACAATCACGACCGTCCGCTGATCGAGAACAATAAGACTGTTCCATTTATCGCAGATCTGATGGAGAAACGCCGCGCCAAATACGAGGCAGCGGCTGATATCATCATCGAGACAGACGGCAAGAACGAACTGGAAATCTGCGAAGAACTGGTACACAGACTCCGCACCATGGATGAAGAAAAATAATATAACATGACAGATCTGGTTTATGATATCAGAAGTGCCGGATATCAAGTCATAATATTGAATGTATCGGTTATTATAAAAAGATATGGGGTATCTCGACTGACGGGACAGTCCCATATCTTTTTGTATTCTGATATTTTATTGTGTCAGATCAGCTGGTCTTATAATCCCATTCCTTCTGTGCCTGCTCGATCACATATTTCTTAAATGCTTCCACAACCGGTGGATGGTATACGTTCTTCAACATTGCCATATAGAAGTTTCTCTGCCAGCTTGGAGAAACTAAGGGAAGGATCTTTACATTCAGAGACTGCAGGATCGGAATATTGGGAGCTACGCAGATTCCAAAGCCGTTGGAGACAAAGCCTGCAGCAACCTGATCCTCGTCAATCTCATAAGCCACATCCGGTGTCTGCCCGATACATTCAAATAGTCCGTCAATGATCTGTCTCAGACCACTTCTCTTCTTAAATATAATCTGTTTATAAGGAATGGTATCCTCCAGCCGTACTTCATCTTTTACTGCCAGCGGATGATCAAGAGGTACGATCACAACCAGCTCCTGTCTGGCAACCGGAATAAACTCGATCAGCGGCTCATTATCAAGTTTGGAACAGAACCCCAGATCATATTTCTTCTCTTTTAATCCGTTCAGAATATCAGATGTTAAAACTTTATCACAATACAGATTAAAATCTATCTTTTTAGTAGGATTTTCCTCCAGAAATCCCCGCATGATCTTAGGAAGAAAATCAATTCCAAGTGTACGCAGGAATACCACATCAATGCAGCCTTCCCCTTTACCTGCCAGCTTCAGACTGTTCACAGAAGAGTCCAGACGGTTCAGTACCTCTTCCACGTCATTCAGGAAAACTTTTCCATACTTGGTAAGAGTAACATTCCTTCCATTTTTTTCAAACAGTTTTACGCCCAGTTCTTCCTCGAGAGTGGAGATCGCATAACTCAGCGAAGGCTGGGTGATCGCCAGAATATCAGCGGCTTTTGTGTAATGTTCAATATGAGCCAGCGTAGAAAAGTACCGCAGATGATACAGGTTCATAGAAAAACTCCTTTCTCTGATAAATATTTTATAAGTGACTATATTTTATGTGCAGGCTTTCATAGTCCTTTAATGCTTCGGAAAACTATAATTATAGTCACTCTTGCACAAATAATCCGCGCTGTATTTGTCATATACGTAGATTATATCATGATGTATTGAAAAAATCTATGAATTTAAAGGATAGAACTAATTTGTTTTATATTTAACAAAGATATATAATGCTTATATCAAAAAGATACAAAATATTATCAAAATAAATAAAAAAATTATGCGATTTTATGAGGAGGACATAAGATGTCAAAAGAATTTCCAATTACAATCAGTTCCTGGACACTGGGAGATCAGTGCAAATTTGAAGACAGAGTGATCGCTGCAAAGAACGCAGGATACGAAGGAATCGGCCTTCGTGCAGAAACTTATGTAGATGCGTTGAATGAGGGACTTTTTGACAAAGACATTCTTGCTATTCTGGACAAACATGGTATGAAAGTAACAGAGGTTGAGTACATCGTACAGTGGGCAGAAGAACACAGATCTTACGAACAGAAATACAAAGAACAGCTCTGCTTCCATATGTGTGAATTATTTGACGTAAAACAGATCAACTGCGGTCTGATGGAAAACTACTCCGTAGAATATACTGCTCAGAAATTAAGAGAATTATGCCAGAGAGCAGGAAAATACATCATCGGTGTTGAACCAATGCCATACAGCGGAATCCCGGATATGAAAAAAGGCTGGGCAGTTGTAAAGGCAGCTGACTGCGAGAATGCAAAACTGATCATGGATACCTGGCACTGGGTAAGAGCAAATCAGCCGGTTGACCTTTCTGTGATCGAAGACATCCCTGCAGACAAGATCGTATCCATCCAGATCAACGATGTATGGGAAAGACCATATGCAACAACAATCTTAAGAGACGAATCCATGCATGACCGTCTTGCTCCCGGAACAGGAATCGGATGTACAGCAGCGTTCGTTAAGATGGTAAAAGAAAAAGGAATCAAACCAAACGCAATCGGTGTAGAAGTCATCAGCGATGCAATCCTTGCAAAAGGACTTGAATATGCTGCAAACCATACATATGAGAACACAAAGAAAGTGCTTGAGGAAGCATGGCCGGAGGTTCTTCAGTAAGTCTCTGACGGATAAACCAACAGATTAAAGGATCAGGCAGAAACCTTCACGCCTGCCTGATCCGCATTCTGAATGAACACAAAATAGAGAATGAATAATTAATAGAAAAGAATTCGAAAAAAAGGAGAAGGTTACATGAAATTCAATGCAATGTTTCAGCCGATCAACATCGGTCCAATGACAGTAAAGAACCGCTTCGTAGTTCCGCCAATGGGAAACAACTTTGCAAACACAGACGGAAGCATGAGTGAACAGTCCGCAGCTTATTATCGTGAAAGAGCAAAAGGCGGCTTCGGTCTGATCACAATCGAAGCAACAGTAGTACATAAAGGCGCAAAGGGCGGCCCCCGCAAGCCATGTCTTTATGATGACTCCACAATCGAAAGCTTCCGCAAGGTAGTAGATGCCTGTCATGCAGAGGGAGCAAAGGTTTCCGTACAGCTTCAGAATGCAGGTCCTGAAGGAAATGCAAAGAACGCAGGTGCACCGATCGAGGCAGCTACAAGCATTCCCTCAGACTGCGGAAGAGACACACCAAAGGAAGTTACAACTGAAGAAGTTTATGAACTGGTAAAAGGCTATGGCCTCGCAGCAAAGAGAGCCATGGAAGCAGGCGTAGATGCAGTTGAAATCCATATGGCACACGGCTATCTGGTAAGCACCTTCCTTTCCCCGAGAACGAACAAGAGACTGGATGAATTCGGCGGTTCTTTTGAGAACAGAATGCGTTTCTCCCGTCTGATCATCGAAGAAGTTAAGAAGATGACAGAAGGAAAGATCGCAGTTCTTGCAAGAATCAACAGCTGTGATGAAGTACCGGGCGGTCTTGATGTGCATGACAGTGCTACGATCGCTGCATATCTGGAAGGATGCGGACTGGATGCCATCCATGTATCCAGAGCTGTTCACATCCGCGATGAATTCATGTGGGCACCGACAGTTACACACGGCGGTTTCTCCGCTTCTCAGGTAGAAGAGATCAAACGTGCCGTATCTATCCCGGTGATCACAGTAGGACGTTATACAGAACCGCAGTTTGCGGAATTAATGGTAAAAGAAGGACGCTGTGACCTGGTTGCATTCGGACGTCAGAGCCTTGCAGACCCTTATATGCCATTAAAAGCGCAGGAAGAAAGACTGGAGGATATGATCCCATGTATCGCATGTCTTCAGGGCTGCGTGGCAAACATGTATGCAGGAAACCCTGTATGCTGTCTTGTAAACCCATTCCTTGGACATGAAGCTGAGGGCATTGCTCCTGCAGAAAAAGCTAAGAAAGTAATGGTAATCGGCGGCGGTGTTGCAGGTCTTTGCGCTGCATTTATCGCACAGGAAAAAGGTCATCAGGTAACAATTTATGAAGCAAGTGATAAACTTGGCGGAAACATGCGTCTTGCTGCTTATCCTCCGGGAAAAGGCGACATCACAAACATGATCCGCAGCTATATTGTACGCTGCCAGAAAGCAGGCGTAACAATCAAAATGAATCAGGAAGTAACTCTGGATCTTATCAGGGAAGAGAAACCAGACAGCGTAATTGTTGCTTCCGGTTCCAGAACACTGATCCTTCCGATCGAAGGTATCGACAATCCTGCAATTATCCATGGCTCTGATCTCCTTGACGGCAAGAGAGCAGCAGGAAAGAAAGTACTGGTTGTAGGCGGCGGAATGGTAGGATGCGAGACAGCAGCATTCCTCGGTGAGCAGAACCATGATGTAACAGTCATTGAGTTCAGAGACACTGTAGGTGCCGACGTGATCCACGAGCATAGAGTTTACCTGATGAAAGATTTCGAAGATTACAAGATCAAAGAGATCACAGGTGCAAAGGTATGCAAATTCTATGAGGACGGCGTAGAGTACGAGACAGCAGACGGACAGAGACATGAATCCAGAGGATATGATTCCGTCATCCTTTCCATGGGATTCAGAAACTACAACCCATTCGGCGAAGAGATCAAAGCTATCGTACCGGATACCTATGTGATCGGCGATGCCACCCGCGCAAGAAGAGCACTTGATGCTACGAAAGAAGCGTATGAGGTAGCTTCCACATTATGATGATATCAGGGTCAAAAGTTCAAAAAGTCGTTCGTGCTTGCACGATAAGATTTTTGAACCTGGGACCCGCCAAACATGAGAAAGTAGCGATTTACGCAGTAAATCAACGAATTTCGAATCTTATAATTTATTCGTTTTATAGTTGCAGTTAAGAGACGCTGTATGATATTATCAGCGGACAGCAGCTTGAAAATGATTTTACAAAAAAATTCAGGAGGCAAAAAGGAAATGGAACAGAGAATTAAAGGAACAACAGGATTAATGGCACTTATCGGAAGCCCGGTAGGACACTCAGGATCACCGGCAATGTATAACTTCAGCTTCCGTCATCATAACCTTGACTATGCTTACATGGCATTTGACATCAAGGAAGACCAGGTTCCGGCTGCTCTGGATGCAATCCGTCTTTTCAAAATGAGAGGCGCAAACGTAACTATGCCATGCAAGAACGAAGTTGCAAAACACATGGATGAGCTTTCACCTGCAGCAAGAATCATCGGTGCAGTTAACACAATCGTTAATGAAGACGGCAAATTAGTAGGACATATCACAGACGGTATCGGATTTGTCCGCAACTTAAAAGAACATGGCGTTGATGTGAAAGGCAAAAAAATGGTAGTTCTCGGTGCAGGCGGTGCTGCAACAGCAATCCAGGTACAGTGTGCATTAGACGGTGCAGAATCCATTTCTATCTTCAATCCGAAAGACCCATTCTTTGCACGTGCAGAGTCCACAGCAGAGAAACTGAGCAAAGAAACACCGGATTGTAAAGTTTCTGTATTTGATCTGGAAGATGAGGCAAAACTGAAAGAAGAGGTTGCAAACGCAGACATCCTCGTAAACGCAACACTTGCAGGAATGAAACCTCACGAAGAGCTTACTCTGATCAAAGATAAATCCATGTTCCGCCCTGACCTTGTAGTAGCAGACGTTGTTTACAATCCTGCTGAAACAAGAATGGTAAAAGAAGCCAAAGAAGCAGGCTGCAAGCTTGCAATCGGCGGAAAAGGAATGCTGTTATGGCAGGGAGCTGCAGCTTACAAACTCTACACAGGACTGGAAATGCCAACAGCTGAATACCAGAAATTCCAGGAAGAAAACGAAAACAAGTAATAATAACCTAGGAGACCAAAATGAAACAGAAAACAAACAAAATGCTCATTTTCACCTCCCTTGCAGCATATTTCACTTATTTCATCCATGGAATCGGTGCTTCTATCCTGGGGCAGTACAAACCGGAGTTTGCAGCTGCCTGGGGTGCGAAGCCCCTGGCCGATGGCACACTGGATGTAAGTATGGTAGTATCTGTAATTGCAGCACTTGGACTGGGACGTCTGATTTCTCTTCCTTTCTCCGGCCCTCTGTCTGACAAATACGGAAGAAAACTGAGCGGAATTATCGGTGTGCTCTGTTATGTAGCATACTTCTTTGGAATGGCCAATTCCACATCCATGGCAATGGGATATGCATTTGCAGTGATCGGCGGAATTGCAAACTCTTTCCTCGATACCTGCGTAAGCCCCACCTGCATGGAAATCTATGTAAACAACCCGTCAGTAGCCAACCTGTTTACAAAATTTTCCATCTGCCTGAGTCAGTTTCTGCTTCCATTCCTGATCGGAATCGTAGCATCTGCAAATATGTCATATAAGACAATCTTTATTGTTGCAGGTATTGCAATCCTTATTGACGGAATCCTGATCCTGATCCTCCCTTTTCCGGCGAGAGAGAAGGCAGTACAGGCTAAAGCTGATAAGAAGAAATCCGGACACAAGATTTCCCCTGTAGCGATTGCTGCAATTCTGATCGGATTCACCAGCTCCTCAACCTTTATGTTATGGCTGAACTGTAACCAGGAGCTTGCCCGTTCCTACGGTATGGCAGACCCTTCAAAGATCCAGTCCCTGTATGCCCTGGGAACTGCAACTGCCATCCTTGCAACAGCAGCATTTATCAAAAAAGGTCTGAAAGAGATTAACGTCCTGATCCTCTATCCGTTAATCTCTACAATTATGCTGGCTCTCTGCTACTTTATCCAGGCTCCGTTTATTTGTCTGGTAGGTGGTTTTGTGATCGGATATGCAGGTGCAGGCGGTGTTCTCCAGCTGGCAGTTTCCACAACAGCAGAGTTCTTCCCCGAGAACAAAGGAACAGCAACCTCACTGGTAATGATCGCATCCAGCATCGCGAACTACACAATCTTAAGCCTTGCAGGGTACATTACCAAAGTTGGCGGAAGCAGTGCTCCGAGAATGATCCTTCTTCTGAACATGGCAGTGACCATCGTCGGTATCCTGCTCGCCCTCTTTGTAAAGAAGAACAGAAATAAGTAAGCCAGTGTGCCAACAAGTTGATTTCCTGAATAATCTCGCATCTAAATTTCTTATTTTCGCGTTGTTGTCGGGTGTCGTAGCTACCGCTATGCCTCCTTTCTACGCCTTGAAATAAAAAATTATTAAAATCCAATCCAACTGAAGATATGTTTGGACGTTACAAGTTTCAGATTTTTTCCGGTGGGATTGGATTTTATTAAAATCCGGATTGTCTAAAAATTAACAAAAAAGATGGAATATACAAGATAAAATATAGAAGTAATCTAACAATTCATTGAAAAGGAGAATTTGTATGGCAAATACAAGAACACAAAGAAGAGAAAATGAACTGCCCTACATCCCCTTTGGACCATTTCAGATAAGACTTCCATTTATACATTACAAGATAGAATCTGTTGAGTTCATTCAGGGTCTGATCCTGGGCGTTACTGCGCTGGCTGCTGTTCCGTATCTGGAGCAGTATCTGGGGCTTCCTTATGAGCTGGCGTGGAGCTGTGTAATTATTGAAACCTTCCTTTATCTACTTCACAGTCTGCTTGGCGATCCGGTAGTACCGGGGTGGATCACACCCACATTGCCGCTGACTATTGTATTTCTGGAAGGTTTCCCCATGGGAAAAGAGCGAATACAGGCTATGATCGCACTGCAGATGCTGGTAGGTCTGGTATTTATTTTTATGGGTGTGACCAGACTGGCGGATAAATTTGTTCATGCAGTCCCCAATTCTGTCAAAGGCGGTATCCTTCTTGCAGCACCTGTTACAGTTATGGCAGGACAGCTGGGAGAGAACGGAAATATGCACAAATATCCTCTGGCTATTGTTGCAGGTGTAGGTCTCCTGATCCTGATCAGCTTCTCTGACAAATATCAGGAGAAGAGAAAAACAAATAAGTTTCTTGATCTTGTTGCGAGATATGGAAATCTTTTCCCCTATCTTATCGCAATGGTAGTAGGACTTCTGGTTGGCGAACTGGATGCCCCGGGACTGGAGATTGGTACCTTTATCAAGATTCCTCAGTTCAAAGATATCATTGATCAGGTGAGTATTTTCGGCGTAGGGATTCCTCCTGCATCTATGTTTATCAAAGCATTGCCGCTGGCGCTGGTGTGCTATGTTATTGCATTTGGTGATTTTGTCACTACAGAGACCCTTGTATCAGAGGCACGTCAGGCAAGAGATGATGAGTATATTGATTTCAATTCCAGCCGTTCCAATCTGGTAAGCGGTCTGAGAAACCTGATCCTGTCCATCATTGCACCATTTCCTCCCCTTTCCGGTCCGTTATGGGTTGGAATGACTGTATCCGTATCCATGCGTTACAAAGAAGGAAAGAAAGCTATGAAGTCCCTTCTCGGAGGGATGGCTTCTTTCAGACTGGCCACATTCTTAAGTGTGCTGATCATTCCTGTAGTAAGCTTCTTTCGTCCTATCTTCGGAGTAGGCTCTTCCATTACTCTGATGTTCCAGGCATTTGTATGTGCGAGAATTGGTATGGATTACTGCAAGAGCGACAGAGACAAGATGATCGCAGGCGTTATGGCAGCAGTCCTTGCAACCCAGGGAACCGCATGGGCATCTGCATGGGCACTGGCAGTAGGCTTCGGACTGAATATCTTCCTGTCCAACTGGAATCCCTTTGAGAAAAAATAATATAAACGAAAACCAAGAAGAACAGCCGGGATTCAGGGCTGTTCTTCTTGGTTTTCATCAATTATTATTTTAAGGAGTCATAATTATTAAATTCAAATTCTGTAACAATCTGTTGACGAATATGAGTGATATCAGCTATAGGCAAGAATAACATCTGATATCACATCATTCATCAACAGATCACAGGCTGCTGTGAATGATATCCAGCACCTGTTTTAATTCATGCACACCGACCTGTCCCGGAGCAGAAGCTTTGGAAGCAGCACCGAAAGTGAGAGCGGAGCCGAATGTCTCACCTGTCAGACGGCTTACAACGCCTGTTCCTGCCATGGACATGGTAATGATCGGGCGGTCTGCATATTTCTCAGACATTTCCAGAGTAGCAGAGAGGAGTGTAAGAACATCCTGTTTGCAGGTCGGCATAACAGCCATTTTCGGAATATCAGCACCGAAATCCTGCATCATACGAAGACGTCTGATAATCTCCTCCTTCTCCGGAGTCTTAAAGAAATCATGGTTGGAAGCAATTACCTTTACACCTGCCTCATGAGCAGCATTGATGATTGTCTTAACAACTTCATCACCTGTAAATGCTTCTACATCAATTAAATCTACATAACCGCTCTGAGCAGCTGCAATATTTAAAGCAGCATAGTCATTTACAGAAATTTCTTTCTCACCGCCTTCTTTGGAAGTACGGAATGTAAGAAGAACAGGGATATCTTTTAAGACTTCCTGAAGCTCTTTTGCGGTTTCTAATACTTTTTCAGTAGCAAAGACATCATCGAACCAGTCAACACGCCACTCAACCACATCAACCGGAAGAGCAGTGATCTTTTTGGCTTCTTCGAGAATGTCTGTTTTTGTTTTTCCTACGATGGGAACGCAGATCTTAGGTCTGCCCTCGCCGATCACAGTGTTTTTTACCTGAACTGTGTTCATCTGTTTATCCTCATATTTTCTGTTGTATTATAGTAGTTCCGGATTATTATGGAACTGTTATAAGAATAACCGTAACATAACCGCATGATCAACAGCTTTTTGAAGCAAACTGCAGAATATGTACATTCTGCGCGGAGTAATATATCAGTACATCTCCTGCAGTACGCCGAAAAGCGGTATATATCAAATATTATGTGCAGAAAGATCAGTGAAATGATTTGTTCTGCATCACAATATGAGATATCCATACTGAAGATACCATCAGGTATCAGTCATCATAGGAGATGTGAAGAATCTCTTTCATATGTTCGATAGGCATTGGTTCGCCTGTCCATAACTCAAATGCAGCGGAACCCTGGAATAACATCATTCCCAGACCATTCATAGTCTTACATCCAACTTCCTTGGCCATGGAACGCATTTTTGTTTCCAGCGGAGAGTAAGGAACATCAATAACAATCAGTTCAGGACGGAAGTAAGACTTGTCCGGAACAACGGACTGTCCTTCCAGTGGTTTCATTCCCACACCTGTAGCATTGACAAAGATAAAACTGTCATCCATCTCAGCTTTCAGTTTATCAAGATCTGCCAGATCATAAAGAACTGCATGGCAGGAGGTCTTTGTGTTGATCTTCTCTACTGTGGATACTGCACGATCCCAGAATTCATCCTTGCGGTTAAAGATTGTGATCTCGGCAACGCCGTCCAAAGCAGCCTGGATCTCGATAGCAGTGGCAGCACCGCCTGCACCGACGATAGTCATTTTCTTTCCGATCACATCAATATCATTATCTTTCAGGGCAGACATAAATCCGATACCGTCAGTGATATGACCTGTAAGATGACCGTTGTCATTTACGATCGTATTAACAGCACCGCATAATTCTGCTGCAGGAGAAAGCTCGTCCAGGTATTTTCCAACCAGAGTTTTGTTTGGCATGGAAACATTGGAGCCTCTCATTTTCAGAGTGCGGATTGCTTTTACTGCATCCTCAATTTCATCTGCGCCAACCTCGAAAGCAAGGTAAGCGTAGTCATACCCGAGTTTTGCAAAAGCCTCATTCTGCATTGCAGGAGAGCTGGAGTGACGGATCGGGTAAGCCATCAGACCGATTAATTCAGTATGTCCGGTAATTCTTTCAGCCATTATAATATCCCCTTTCGTATTTTGTTGTAAAGGTTTTTATTGAAGGTATCCCATCTGAGTCAGTGTATTAAGGATATTTCTTCCTTCCAGAGTTCCGTCGATGATCCTTCTTGCACGTTTGCTGTCTCCGATGTTCAGGATCTCAACATCATCAGAAACAAAAGCATCGGAAAGCTCTGCGAAAAGCTGTCCCTGAGCTCTCATACCAAGGCATACGAATCCGTAGTCAAATGGAAGCTCGCGTTCACCTTCTGCATCTCTTACAAGGAAAGAGCTGTCTTTTACTTCCTGAAGAGCTGTCTTTGTAAGCTGGGTCACATGATGTTTCTTCATCTGGTCCTTCATGTCATTCTTTGTAACAGGATCCAGGTCACGTCCGATCTGATCCATCATTTCCACAATAGAAATCTCAGCATTTCTTGCTGCAAAGAATTCCACAACATCAAGACCAACAGCACCGCCGCCCACAACAACAACCTTCTTGCCTGTCATATCTTCCGGATAGTCATTGATGTGATTGATCATTCCCAGGATAGAAGCAACCTTGCTGCCTTCTTTGTCAATGCGGTCGTGAAGTCCCCTGATCGGAGGAAGCAGTGGTGCGGAACCTGTGGAGCTTACGATCAGGTTCGGATGGAACTTGCGGATATTTTCCGGTGTTCCTTCTGTGTTTGTGAAGATATAAAGATTCTCAAGCTGCTCTGCTCTTTGAATCAGATAGTTCGGGAAATCAGCCAGACGCTTCTTTGCAGGAATCTTAGAGATCACAGAAGCAAGACCGCCAAGAGTCTCACCTTTTTCCAGAAGGAAGGTATTACAGCCTACTTCTGCGGCTGTACAGGCAGCTTCCAGTCCGGCAGTACCGCCTCCGATTACTACAACATTACAGTTTTTGTTCACTTTCTGATTCTTATAAACATCACCTTCCAGAACAGCCGGGTTTACAGTACAGCGGATCGGACGGTTAAAGCCGATTCTGTTTCCTGCACATCCGATGTTACAGGAGATACATTTGCGAAGGTCACATTCTCTGCCTGTAGCTACTTTGTTCACCCATGCAGGTTCTGCGATAAGACAACGTCCCATACCGATCAGGTCTGCATCGCCGTCAGCGAGGATCTGCTCGGCAACCTTCGGGTTACGGATATTTCCCATGGAGATACATGGCTTGCCGAATTTCTCTCTGACAGCTTTAGGCATATAGGAACGCCATCCGTCTTTCATGTAGTTGGCATCGATCTGATACTGGATAGAACCGTTTAAACCGCAGGAAACATCGAAGATATCAACTTCATCCTGAACATATTCCAGATATTCAAGAGTATCCTCAAGAGTGTTGCCGCCTTCCATCAGCTCATCTGCGCTGAGACGGAGCATGATCGGGAAGAAAGGTCCGACCTGTTTTCTTACTTCTTCAATGACCATACGGCAGAAACGTGTTCTGTTTTCCACAGATCCGCCGAACTCATCTGTACGTTTGTTTGTAAGAGGAGAGAGGAACTGGCTGATCAGATAGGAATGTCCCGCATGGATTTCTACTGCGTCAAAACCTGCAGCCTGGGCTCTCTTTGCGGCCTCGCCGTATTTCTTTACAATGTGATGGATTTCTTCCACTGATAACGGACGCGGGATTTCTCCGCCTTCTTTGGACGGAACATCAGATGCGGAAACCGGCTGCATATTTGTACGTGCGGAAACAGCGGAAGCACCTGCGTGGTTGATCTGGATCGCAATACAGGTACCATATTTGTGGATCTCTTCACAGAATTTGTACAGACGCGGCAGATAGTTGTCGTGGTCAATACGAAGCTGAGTAGTTCCGTTGGAACCCTGCGGAGAATCTACGCTTGCATTCTCTACGATAATCAGACCTGTGCCGCCTTTGGCACGCTCTTTATAATAATTAATGTGAAGAAAACTCATTTCGCCGTTCTGTTCCCCGTAATTGGTTCCCATAGGCATCATAACAATACGGTTTTTGATAGTCATATTTTTTACTGTGAGTGGTGTGAAAATATGCTGGTAATTGCTTTTCATTACGTCTTTCCTCCTGAAATTTTCTGTTGGATCTATAATTGTTCAGTGCTTTAGCTGTGGCCTGAATTTCTTTGATGTGTTAATTATATAACGGGATAATCCATAAATCTAATTGATAATTCGTGCTATATAATAAAAAACATCTATGGTTTTCCGTGCACTGTCCGCGTACTGAATGAAAGCATTCGCAACTGCATCCACATCATGGGAAAATCCTGCTGAACCTGTATGGCTATAGTATTTTTTCGCCGAGGCGCGCTGAGACTTTTATACCTGTGTAGTCGGATTCGCAGACAAGTGAGTGGTATAGTTACTTCAAACACGCTCTGGTGTGCCGACAAGTTGATTCTTGAAACAATCTTGCAGGATAGAAATAAGAAATTCAGACGCAGGATTGTTCGAGAAATCAACTTGTCGACGCTCCGGTTTATAGGAGAGGGTGAAATACAGGACAATACAAAATAACCGTAATACCCTCTATTAAATAGGAAGAAATACTCAAAAAAACAAAATTTGGAGAAACCTGACAAATTTTTCTGCTATATTTTTAACGAAAATGACAAATAAATGTTGAAATTTTCTGCCGAAAAAGGTAAAATTAAAATCGGCTAAATTTTTGGGTTAACTTTTAAATATTCTCATAAAGATGGAGGGCAAACAAGAATGAGTAATGCAACACAAAGCTTAGCAGGCACAAGAATTACTTCTTTGCTTGACGCAAACAGTTTTGTCGAAATCGGACAGGGTGTAACAGCCAGATCCACAGATTTCAACATGACTGCAAACAAGGCACCATCTGACGGTGTTATCACCGGATATGGTGTGATCGATGACAAACTGGTTTATGTATACAGCCAGGATGCATCTGTATTAAACGGTACTGTTGGTGAAATGCATGCAAAGAAGATCACAAGACTTTATGATCTTGCCATGAAAACAGGCGCTCCGGTTATCGGACTTGTTGACTGTGCAGGTATCCGTCTTCAGGAAGCAACAGACGCACTGGAAGCTTTCGGACAGATCTATCTGAAACAGACACTGGCATCCGGTGTGATCCCGCAGATCACAGCAATCTTCGGAACATGCGGCGGTGGTATGGCAGTTATCCCGTCCCTGACAGATTTCACATTCATGGAATCCAAAAAAGGAAAAATGTTCGTCAACACACCAAACGCACTGGAAGGAAACAACACAGACAAATGCGACACAGCAGCAGCTGATTTCCAGAGCAAAGAGACAGGTGTGATCGATGGTGTTGGTACAGAGGATGAGATTCTTGGCCAGATCCGTTCCTTAGTATCACTTCTTCCTTCTAATAATGAAGACACAGACAATTACACAGAGTGTACAGACGATCTTAACCGCGTATGCGCAGATCTTGCAAACTGTGCAGGTGACACAGCAATCGCACTTTCCCAGATCGCTGACAACGGTGAATTCTTCGAGACAAAAGCAGACTATGCAAAAGACATGGTTACAGGCTTTATCCGTTTAAACGGCGCTACAGTAGGTGCTGTTGCAAACAGAAGCGAAGTATATGACGCAGAAGGCAAGAAAACAGAAACATTTGACGGAAGCATCTCTGCAAGAGGCGCAAGAAAAGCAGCAGATTTTGTGAAATTCTGCGACGCTTTTGATATTCCGGTACTTACACTTACAAACGCAACAGGCTTCATGGCAACCTTATGCAGCGAGAAGATGATGGCGAAATCCGTAGGTGAACTGGTAGCTGCATTCGCAGATGCAACTGTTCCGAAGGTAAATGTGATCATCGGCAAAGCTTACGGTACAGCTTACGTGGCAATGAACAGCAAATCTATCGGTGCAGACCTTGTATATGCATGGGATAACGCAGAGATCGGTATGATGGATGCTTCCCTGGCAGCCAAGATCATGTATGCAGATGCAGATGCTGCTGAACTGAATGAAAAAGCTGCTCAGTACAGAGAGCTTCAGAATGGTGTTGCTTCCGCAGCAGCAAGAGGCTATGTTGACACTGTGATCAGCCCGGCTGACACAAGAAAATATGTAATCGGTGCATTTGAGATGCTGTTCACAAAGAGAGAAGATCGTCCGTCTAAGAAACATGGAACGGTCTAAGCGGGGTGACGCATATGAAAATGATCAAAAAAATAACTTCTGTATTCATGACATTTCTCGTAATGGCTGCGCTGGTGATCGGCAGCACCTCTGTGGTATTTGCCGCAGATAAGGTTGATGATACTGTTAAGTCCACACTGGTAACTACAGCAGAAGGACTGACAGATGCCATTGTCCAGCTTAAAGATGAAGAAATCGAGAATTACATGAGTTCAGGAGATGACTTTACAACAAGTGCCATGCAGTCCTGGCAGACATCCAAGGATGAACTTGGCGCAAAGAAGGACAGCAATGGTGAAACTACTGTAACTTTCAAAGATGATCAGTACACAGTTACTGTTCCTCTTAAATTTGAGAAAGCAGAAGCAAACTTTGTATATGTCTTTGACTCACAGGGAACACCGACTTCCATGTCTGTAGATGTACAGTATGGTATGGGCAAGACTCTTCAGAGAGCAGGTCTTAATACTCTGATGGGTATTGGAACTGTATTCGTAATGCTGATTTTATTAAGCCTTCTGATTTCTCTGTTTAGATTTATTCCGAATCCGGAAGCAAAGAAAGCAGCAGAAGCAAAAGCAGCCAAAGCTGCAAAAGAGGCAGAGGCAGCAGCAATCGCAGCAGCACCTGCACAGGCAGAAGAGAACCTTGCAGATGACGGAGAGCTGGTAGCTGTTATCGCAGCAGCTATCGCAGCAGCAGAAGGAACTACAACAGACGGCTTCGTAGTTCGTTCCATCCGTAAAGTAAAAAGAAATAGAAGATAATTGTCATTTATTTAGGAGGATTTTAAAATGAAAAGCTATACAATTACAGTAAATGGTACAGCATATGAAGTAACTGTTGAAGAAACAGGAAGCGTATCCGCTCCTGCAGCAGCTCCAAAAGCAGCACCTAAGGCTGCACCTGCAGCAGCTCCGAAAGCAGCAGCACCTGCAGCAGGCGCCGGCGCAGTGAAAGTAACTGCTTCTGTACCTGGTAAAGTTGTCAAAGTAGCAGCAAGCGTTGGACAGGCAGTAAAAGCCGGAGACAGCGTAATTATTCTTGAATCCATGAAAATGGAAATCCCTGTAGTAGCTCCTCAGGATGGTACTATCGCAAGCATTGATGTTGCAGAAGGTGCCTCTGTAGAAAACGGAGATACTTTAGCAACAATGAACTAAGACGGGAGGTAGTCAAATGTCTTATGTAACAGAAACATTGTCCAACCTGATTCACCAGACAGCATTCTTCAATCTGACATGGGGCAATTACCTGATGATCGCAGTAGCCTGCGTATTCCTTTATCTTGCTATCAAGAAAGGATTCGAGCCGCTTCTGCTTGTTCCTATCGCATTCGGTATGCTGCTTGTAAATATCTATCCGGACATTATGGCAAACCCGGAAGATATGTCCAATGGTGTAGGTGGACTTCTTCATTATTTCTACATCCTTGATGAGTGGAGTATCTTACCATCCCTGATCTTCATGGGTGTAGGTGCCATGACAGACTTCGGTCCGCTTATCGCAAACCCGATCAGCTTCCTGATGGGTGCTGCGGCACAGCTTGGTATCTATGCAGCTTACTTCCTTGCAATCTTCCTTGGATTCAACGGAAAAGCAGCAGCAGCTATCTCCATCATCGGTGGTGCTGACGGCCCGACTTCCATTTTCCTTGCAGGTAAACTTGGACAGTCTGCACTGATGGGACCGATTGCAGTGGCAGCATATTCCTATATGTCACTGGTTCCAATCATCCAGCCGCCTATCATGAAACTCTGCACAACAGAGAAAGAACGTAAGATCAAAATGGACCAGCTTCGTCCGGTTTCCAAACTGGAGAAGATCCTGTTCCCGATCGTTATCACAATCGTTGTCTGCCTGATTCTGCCTACAACAGCTCCGCTGGTTGGTATGCTCATGCTTGGTAACCTGTTCAGAGAGTGCGGTGTTGTAAAACAGCTGACAGAAACAGCTTCCAATGCCCTGATGTATATCGTAGTTATCCTTCTGGGTACATCCGTAGGTGCTTCCACAAGTGCAGAAGCATTCTTAAACGCAGATACTCTGAAGATCGTAGTTTTAGGTCTTGTTGCATTCGCAATCGGTACATTCGGCGGATGTATGCTTGGTAAACTGCTCTGCAAACTGACTCATGGAAAGATCAACCCGCTGATCGGTTCCGCAGGTGTATCCGCAGTACCTATGGCAGCCCGTGTATCCCAGAAAGTGGGTGCAGAGGCAGATCCTACAAACTTCCTTCTGATGCACGCAATGGGCCCGAACGTTGCCGGTGTTATCGGTACAGCCGTAGCAGCCGGAACATTCATGGCTATTTTCGGAGTATAACCAAATCAAGCAAGCTATCTTGCTTGTATCAGGAGGAGTGCAACTCCTTCTGATAAGCTGCGGAGCAGCTATTTGGTTATGAGCAAGTAGCGAAGCGGATTGCGAATATCCGATTAAACAGAACTATAAAGGAGATTTAATAATGGCAGAATTAGAGAAAAAACCTGTTAAAATTGTGGAAACCATTCTCCGTGATGCTCATCAGTCCCAGATCGCAACACGTATGACCACAGAACAGATGCTTCCGATCGTAGATAAACTTGATAAAGTCGGCTATCACGCAGTAGAGTGCTGGGGTGGTGCAACATTCGATGCATCCCTTCGTTTCCTTCACGAAGATCCATGGGAAAGACTTCGTAAATTACGTGACGGCTTCAAGAACACAAAACTTCAGATGCTTTTCCGTGGACAGAACATCCTTGGATACCGTCCATACGCAGATGACGTTGTAGAATACTTCGTACAGAAATCTGCTGCAAACGGAATCGACATCATCCGTATTTTTGACTGCCTCAATGACCTTCGTAACCTGCAGACAGCAGTAAGCGCTGCAAACAAAGAGAAGGCTCATGCACAGGTAGCTCTTTCCTACACATTAGGAGATGCTTACACACTGGAATACTGGACAGACATTGCAAAACGTATTGAAGATATGGGCGCTGATTCCATCTGTATCAAAGATATGGCAGGTCTTCTCCTTCCAAACAAAGCTACAGAGCTTGTAACAGCATTAAAAGAAACAGTTAAGATCCCGATCGACCTTCATACACATTACACCTCAGGTGTAGCTTCCATGACTTACTTAAAAGCAGTAGAAGCAGGTGTGGATATCATCGATACAGCAATGTCTCCATTTGCACTGGGAACATCCCAGCCTGCAACAGAGGTTATGGTTGAGACATTCAAAGATACACCATACGACACAGGATTTGATCAGAAGCTTCTCTCCGAGATCGCTGACTACTTCCGTCCGATCCGTGACGAAGCTCTTGACAGCGGACTGCTCAATCCGAAGAACCTTGGTGTTAACATCAAGACTTTACTGTACCAGGTACCGGGCGGTATGCTCTCCAACCTGACTTCCCAGTTAAAAGAACAGCACGCAGAAGACAAATTCTATGATGTTCTCGAGGAAGTTCCGCGTGTACGTAAAGACCTTGGTGAACCGCCACTTGTTACTCCGTCTTCACAGATCGTTGGTACACAGGCTGTATTCAACGTACTTATGGGCGAGAGATACAAAATGGTTACAAAAGAAACAAAAGATATCCTGTTAGGAAAATACGGCGCAACTGTAAAACCGTTTAATCCGGAAGTACAGAAGAAGTGCATCGGCGATGAGAAACCGATCACATGCCGTCCGGCAGACCTTCTTGACAACGAGCTTGAGAAACTTGAGAGCGAAATGGCTCAGTACAAGGAACAGGATGAAGACGTATTAACATACGCACTGTTCCCACAGGTAGCTATGGACTTCTTCAAATACCGTCAGGCTCAGAAAACAAAAGTTGACGAGAAAGCAGCTGACAAAAAGAACGGAGCATATCCTGTATAATTGATCAGTAATTAAATATGTCCAAACGAAAAAAGGAGCTTGCGCAAGCAGGCTCCTTTGCGTTATTATGAAAGAATATGATACCCGGGAATATAATGTGCCAATGGGTATATGCTGCCAGTGGTACATATCTATATTGATTGTAGCGAAGCGGAGACGTGGAACCATGATGAAATAGACAATCTGCAGGGTAAAATAAATACAGGAGAATATTCCATGAGCAAAGTTATAATAATCGGCGGCGGAGCCGCCGGAATGATGGCAGGGGTTTTTGCAGCCCGTAACCATCATGAAGTTCATATATTAGAGAAGAACGAGAAACTGGGAAAGAAAGTATTCATCACAGGAAAAGGCAGATGCAATGTGACAAATGCCTGCGACACAGAAGAACTCTTTCCTGCAATGATGAGCAATCCCAAGTTCCTCTACAGCAGTTTCTATTCATTTACCCCTCAGGATGTAATGGAGTTCTTTGAGGAAGCAGGTGTCCCTCTGAAGGTAGAGCGTGGAAACCGCGTATTTCCACAGTCTGACCATTCCTCAGACATCATCCGCGCTCTGGAGCGTGAGCTGAAGAAAGCAGGAGCAAAGATTCATCTTCATACTGCTGTGCAGGAAATCGTAAAGAAACCTGTAACAGATTCCGTAAATCCCCTTGAATCAGAAGCCGCATTAACAGAATCAGGATCTGATGCAGGAAAAAGCAGAAAAGGAAAAAAATCATCTGACATACAGCAGGAGAAGATCACAGGAGTCATCCTTACAGACGGAACCTTCATGGAAGGAGATGCAGTCATCGTGGCAACCGGCGGATTCTCTTATCAGAGTACCGGTTCCACAGGTGACGGATACCGCTTCGCAAGAGAACTGGGACTGAAAGTCACGGACATTGCTCCCTCCCTTGTGCCATTAAAGACAAAAGAAGACTATATCCCTAAGCTTCAGGGACTTTCCCTTAAGAATACAGGACTTACCATAAAGAATGGAAAGAAAGTACTCTATGAGGATTTCGGAGAGATGATGTTCACCCATTTCGGAGTCACAGGTCCAATGATCCTCTCCGCCAGTGCCCACATCGGTGCAAAACTGGCAAAAGCACCAAACGGCGAACTGTCCGCATATCTGGATCTGAAGCCTGCACTCACCAGAGAACAACTGGATGCCAGGATCCTGCGTGAATTTGAAGCAGGACCAAACAAACAGTTCAAGAACGTGATTAGCGTACTTTTCCCGTCATCTCTGACTCCGGTAATGCTGGAACTGGGTGGAATCCCCGCAGAGAAGAAAATCCACGACATCTCCAGAGAAGAACGCCAGCACTTCATTGACCTTATCAAAGCCTTCCCCTTTACAATCACAGGAATGGGTGAGTTCAAAGAAGCCATCATCACCAGAGGCGGCGTCTCTGTCAAAGAGATCAACCCCGGAACAATGGAAGTAAAGAAGATATCTGGTCTTTACTTCGCAGGCGAAGTACTGGATCTGGATGCGGTAACAGGAGGATATAATCTGCAGATCGCATGGTCTACCGCATATCTGGCAGCACAGGCTATACAGTAAGCTGTTTGTTTATAGAAATAAGCAGAGGATGAGTACCTTGTAAGCAAATTATGTTTATGATATGATTCGGTTATGCGTTATTTAGTGATTCATAAATATTAATCAATAATAAAACAGAGGAAACAGGAGGAACCGTGAAAATGGGATGTAATATTGCCATCGACGGACCTGCAGGAGCAGGAAAGAGCACCATCGCCAAAAAAGTAGCAAAAGAATTGTCATTTATTTATGTGGATACAGGAGCCATGTACAGGGCAATGGCCTTATATCTTCTGAACCAGGGGGTAAATGGAGACAGCCAGCAGGAAGTTGAAGCTGCATGCTCCGGAGCTGATATCTCTATTGAATATAAGAACGGAGAACAGATCGTAATTCTGAACGGTGAAAATGTAAATTCCATGCTTCGCACAGAGCAGGTAGGGAACATGGCATCCAAAAGCTCTGCAAATGCAAAGGTAAGAGCACATCTTCTCAAGCTTCAGAGAACTCTTGCAGAGAAAAATGATGTAGTTATGGATGGAAGAGATATTGGCACAACCATTCTTCCCAATGCTGAGGTGAAGATTTACCTTACCGCCAGTGCCGACACCAGAGCAAAAAGAAGAGCCCTGGAATATGAGCAGAGGGGAGAATCCTTCGACCTGGACCAGATCCGAAAAGACATTATCGAGCGCGACGAACGCGACATGAACCGCGAAATCTCCCCTCTGAAACAGGCAGACGACGCAGTGCTCGTAGATTCCTCGGAAATGGGAATTGATGATGTTGTAAATGCGATTCTTAATGTATATAAGGAAAAAGTGCAGAAATAATTTAAGAAGGATTATTTTATGAAAGTAAAAGTAGCAGAAACAGCAGGCTTCTGCTTCGGCGTCAAACGTGCAGTGAATAAAGTCTACGAACTCATAGACACAGAACAGAAACCTATTTTCACTCTGGGCCCGATCATCCACAATGAAGGTGTAGTAGCGGATCTGGAAGCCCGTGGCGTTCATGTTATCACAGAAGCAGACCTGGATTTCCCGGATGATACCCTGCAGAACGGAACAGTAGTCATCCGCTCTCACGGTGTAGGCAAAGCCATCTACGATAAGCTGAAAGAAAAAAACATCTCTTATGTAGATGTGACCTGCCCCTTCGTTCTGAAAATCCACAGGATCGTGGAAAAAGAAAGCCTTGCAGGAAACCACATCATCATCATCGGCGACAAAGACCACCCTGAAGTACAGGGCATCTGCGGCTGGTGTCAGGGACCGTACACGGTGATCAGAAACAAAGAAGAAGCCGAAGCATTTGTACCCCCAAAAGGCAAAAAAATAAGTATTGTGTCCCAGACGACATTTAATTACAACAAATTTAAAGATTTAGTTGAAATTCTTTGCAAAAAGAGGTATGATAATAATGTTTTAAATATTCTCAATATTTTAAACACTATTTGTAATGCTACCGAAGAACGGCAGAGAGAAGCAAAAAACATAGCCGGAGAGGTAGACACTATGTTGGTCGTAGGCGGCCGGCACAGTTCCAATACTCAAAAGCTGTTTGAAATATGTAAAAAGGAATGTGGAAATACTTACTATATACAAACACCTGTAGACTTGGATTCTGAAATGTTCCAATGCAGTAGTTATGTAGGTATTACAGCAGGGGCTTCCACCCCAAACAAAATTATTGAGGAGGTTCAAGAACATGTCAGAATTAAGTTTTGAACAAATGCTGGAAGATTCCGTAAAGACTATCAGAAATGGAGAGATTGTACAGGGTACTGTCATCGATGTTAAAGAAGATGAGATTATTCTGAATATCGGTTATAAAGCAGACGGTATTATCACAAAGAACGAATACTCTAACGATGCAAGCCTTGTACTCACAGATGCTGTTCACGTTGGAGACACAATGGAAGCAAAAGTTCTCAAAGTAAACGATGGAGAAGGTCAGGTTACTCTTACTTACAAGAGACTGGCAGCAGAGAAGGGCAATAAACGTCTTGAAGAAGCATTTGAGAATCAGGAAGTATTAAAAGCTCCTGTAACTCAGGTACTTGACGGCGGACTCTGTGTAAACGTAGACGAAGCAAGAGTATTCATTCCTGCAAGCCTCGTTTCCGACACATACGAGAAAGACCTTTCCAAATATGCAGATCAGGAGATCGAATTCGTTATCACAGAATTCAACCCGAGAAGACGCCGCATCATCGGTAACCGTAAGCAGCTTCTTCTTGCTGAGAAAGCAGAGAAACAGAAAGAATTAATGGAGAGAATCCATGTTGGCGACACAGTTGAAGGAACAGTTAAGAACGTTACAGATTTCGGTGCATTCATCGATCTTGGCGGAGCAGACGGACTTCTTCACATCTCCGAAATGTCCTGGGGCAGAGTAGAGAACCCGAAGAAAGTATTCACTGTTGGCGATAAAGTTAAAGTTCTTATCAAAGAGATCAACGGAGAGAAGATCGCACTTTCCCTTAAATTCCCGGAAGCAAATCCATGGCTCACAGCAGCTGAGGACTTCGCTGTAGGAAACGTAGTAAAAGGTAAAGTTGCACGTATGACAGACTTCGGCGCATTCGTAGAACTTGCACCTGGCGTAGATGCACTTCTTCATGTATCCCAGATTTCCAGAGAGCACGTTGCCAAACCAGCAGACGTACTGTCAATCGGACAGGAGATCGAAGCTAAGGTTGTTGACTTCAACGGCGAAGACAAGAAGATCAGCCTGAGCATGAAAGCTCTTGAGGCACCGGCTGAGGAAGCTACAGAAGAATAATCAAGAGAATACTCATAAATATTCAGAAACCGGCTTTGTATGAGGATGATCATACAGAGCCGGTTGATTGTTTTTTCAGATTACGAATGTGGTCAGCAGCTACAGGAGCATCAGAAATGCTGCAGACAGTCAGGAAGGTTATTAACAGTTAAATATAAATTATAAAATCATATAAGTACATGTTGAGTGTTATAAGATATTAGAGTAGAATATTATTGAAAGGAGTTGATTCTTTGAGTAAATATTATTCTATACATGAATTTTCAAAAATTATAGGCGTATCTGC
>OMGF01000440.1_pt1 | contig 39019 bp, 24 predicted proteins | sample 1645861 | NCBI WGS metagenome assembly OMGF01 (sample SAMN05578586, study PRJEB25193) | human gut metagenome | biome: Human Microbiome; feature: human-associated habitat; material: feces | host: Homo sapiens | place: USA:Birmingham
TGCTGGACGAGGCCACCGCCAGCCTGGATGTGGAGAACGAGACCAAGGTGCAGGGGGCCCTCTCCCGCCTGCTGGCCGGCAAGACAGTGCTGGTCATCGCCCACCGGATGCGCACCGTGGCCGGGGCGGACCACATCGTGGTGCTGGAAAACGGCCATGTAGCCGAGCAGGGAACTCCGGCGGAGCTGATGGAGCGCGGCGGCCTCTACCGCCGCATGGTGGAGCTCCAGAGTGAGAGCGCCCGGTGGAAGCTGAACGGAACAGAGGCATAGAACAGAGATGATTTCAATTCAGCATTCCCAAAGGCAATTTCTTATGGAAGGGCCGCGTATTTTCAACGGAAAGCAGAGAGCGTCCGGAAGAGTAAACTTTTACAGAGGACCGTTTCCTGGCGAGAACATCAAATCAAGGCGCGTTCACTTTGCATGTGTCTCTGGATTCTATTGTTCGGAATCGTCAAAGGCACCTGATTCTGTATAAACGAGGCGGTTCACAGGCGCCGCCCCAAACGTCTGAATCTGTGAGAAGAAACAGGCCGACAGGAGGGAAGCCACGTCAAAGGGACCAGTTGCAAAAGCCGCGATGACCTGACGCTGTTCCTCAATGCACAACTGTGATCGTACTTGCCGTGCTACCGTCCGGCAGCTGCGAAGCGCTGTACGAATCGGACTTCTTGGTGTTCCGCATCGTCAGCCGGAGGAGCGCGGTCTCCGCACCACGGAGATAGCTGAGCTGATGACCAGGGCCGCCAGACGACGCGACGGCAGCCCGCGGTTCACCATCCGTCCGATCCGGCAGAAATTGGCGGGCACTCCGCCAAACAGCCGCAGAACACCCGCGGGTAATGCCCCACGTGACTGCCTTTCGGCCGCTATGCGCCTTGCGGGATGGGCAGAGTTCCTCTCCAGGCGGTCCGGGACCGGTTTTGGACCATCGTTCCGCCGTTGCAGAGGCGTGTCTATTTGGCCATCTGCCGCCCGCTTGGGCGTTTTTCAAAGGCCGAAGGGAAAAGCGGCAGCAGCCCTTGGGTATTCCCCTCCCACACCGGCGGACCGGTCTCCCTGTACAGCGTCCCGCACATGTTCCACGGGGTTCTGAAGCGGGCGGCTGTTGAAAGCGAGGTTCCACGACCTACGCCGCGCATTCGCCACTCTGATATTTCAGTGTGGGATTGACCTTGGACACCTAGTCCCACGCCACACCATCGGCCCCAAAAGAGGCGGAAAAAGCCATGGAAAAAGTCCCGGCAAATGGTTCTGAAACCGAAAACAGCAGGAGGCTCAGATGCAGAAAATGCTTCTGAGCCTCGTTTTTTGTCCTGTATAGTTTGGGGTTCGGGACAGGCGGAAGTGCCTCCCGATCTGGTCCGAGCTTTTTGATGCCAAAAGCCGGGAAAACCAGCTTGATTGATCGCAAATCAGACAGTTTTGCGGTTGCGGAGGCGGACCTGTACAACGCCTTTCAGGTGATAAGCTGAGGCAGAATTCTCCATCCGATACACCGTGCTTTCCAAGTGTGTTTAGCCCCGAAATCGCCCACCCCCGGAGGTCGTGTCCACTCTACGGCGGCTTTTATCATTCCGGGGCAGGCTATGGGAAGCACAAGATCACAACGAAAGGAGGGGCGAACATCCTGCTAAATACCGGTTTTGGCGTCTTGCCGCTCTGCCCAGGTGACGCAGATCACTTCCTCCACAAAATTTCTATTCTTAAAACTATGGCGGACATCATAGCGGATGCCATACTGGCTTCAAACAGCAAACCGCAGTCTGTATAGGCCATATTTTCCTATACGGGCAGAGCAAAGCAGCCTCCGGTCGCACTGACACTCTGACCAGAAATGCGGCAGGCACACAGGGCAATCCGTCCCATCCAAACCCCTTACAAGTTGATTGGCTGCCGGATCAGAGAGGCAACCAGAATCCCAATTGCTCTATCAGCCGGGCCTTTTATGGGGAGCGGCAATATCTGAAATCTTTACGTTCATCGGCCGGCCATCTGCTTCAAAAAACACACAGCAAAAAACGCATAACGGACCGCCCGTTACAAGTTCACGTATACTACAGAAAACAAAAAATGAAACCAGACTTTGAACGGACTTTGGAGGGCTCTTAGTACTGCATAAGCTGCCTCCTGCAAGATAAAATAAAGAAAAATATTTGTAGGAGGTTATAGAAATGCCTGAGCGGACAATCGACCCGGCACAACTCGCATCATATACGGCACATCTGCGGAGGGAGGAGCGGAGCCCCGGCACCATTGAAAAGTATCTCCGGGATATCAGGGCCTTTGCCGGCTGGCTGGACGGCAGACCAGTTTCCAGGGAACTGGCTGCCGAATGGAGGGATCACCTGCTCTCTAAAGACTACGCCCCGGTGACCATTAATTCTATGCTGGCTGCACTTAACGGACTGTTTCATTTTCTGGGCTGGGACGAGTGCCGGGCAAAATTTTTGAAAGTCCAGCGCCGCCTGTTCCGCGACGCAGGCCGTGAACTGACCCGCCAGGAGTACGAGCGGTTGCTGGCCGCGGCAAGAGCGCGTGGGCAGGAGCGGCTGGCCCTGTTGATGGAGGCCATCTGCGCTACCGGTATCCGGGTGTCCGAGGTGCGGTATATCACCGTGGAGGCCGCCCAGCGGGGTCGGACCGAGATCTCCCTCAAGGGAAAAATTCGCACCATTCTGCTGCCGGGCAAGCTTTGCCGCAAACTGCTGAAATACGCCAGAAAACACAAAACCGTTTCAGGCGAGATTTTTCTCACCAGAAACGGAACCTCTCTGAGCCGCCGCCAGATTTGGACAGAGCTGAAACGGCTGTGCAAGTCCGCCGGAGTGGAATCTGCCAAGGTGTTTCCTCACAATCTGCGGCACTTGTTCGCCACCATTTTCTACCGGGCCTGCAAGGACATCGTGCGGCTGGCCGATGTGCTGGGCCACAGTTCCATTGAAACCACTCGTATCTACCTTGTGACCTCCGGAGCGGAGCACGCCCGGCAACTGGAACGTCTGGGGCTGGTTTCGTAGGTCAAAATCAACATTTTGTCACAAAAAATTTCAACGGCCCCTTTTTTCTTACATAAATTGCTTTTATTATAGCACGGTTTGAAAGGAACCGCAAGGGACTCCCCCCAATTGGGACGCACAAAATCAGGCCGGGAAAAAGGATTTTTCTCGGCCCTCTTTTCTCTGCCCCAACGAGGTCTGGAGCGTGTTTTAGAAGCGGATTCTCTCCTGAAATCATGCGCTCCAGGTCTTACTTTGCCCGCGGACGTATTCAAAATGTTGATTTCGTTGATAGGGGGAGGAGCAATGCAGAGAACAGGCGCGGTGTGTCAAAAGGCGGCAGCACCGCTGAAAGCAATCGGTGTAACGGTAAGTGAAGAGAGCATCCGGGCCTATTTGGAGGATCTGAATCACCGAGGGCGCCGGGAAGAGACCGTGCGGTTTTACGCCGCAAAACTGAAGACATTCTACGACTATCTGCCGCCTGACAAGCAAATCGTCCTGAATACTCTGGAGACATGGCGGCAGGCTCTGCTGGCAGAGGGATATGCCCCGGCCACAGTGAACACAAACATCTCCGCCGCTAACGGCCTGCTGGACTACTTGGGCCGCCGGGATCTGCAGCTGACCGGACAGCTGGAGACGGAAACGGCACCCCAGTCGGAACTGACCCGAACGGAATATCTGCGGCTGCTGTCTGCTGCCCGGGCGCTGGAAAAGGAGAGAACGTATCTTTTGGTGAAAGCAATTGCCCTGACAGGAGCCCATGTCGGAGAACTGCCTCAGATCACTGTGGAGGCCGTGCAGAGTGGACGCACACCAGCTGTCTCCGGCGGTGAGCAGCGGCGTGTCCAGTTGCCAAGGTGTCTGCAGGCAGAGCTGCTATCCTATTGTCGCCGGCAGGGGCTGACGGCAGGGCCGGTGTTCGTCACCAGAAGCAGGCGGCCCCTGCGGCGGACACAGGTGACGGGGGACATCCAGAGTCTGTCTGGTGCGGCCCGTGTAGCGCCGGAGAAGTGCAATCCCCGGTGCTTGCGAAAGCTGTATCTGGTCACCCAGGCAGAGATCGACCGCGGCGTGCGGCTGCTGGCGGAACAGGCTTACGACCGTCTGCTGGACACGGAGCAGCTGGCCGTCGGTTGGGATGAGCTGCCAGAACAGAAAAAAGCGGCCCAATAGGACCAGCGGATCCCGCGCCATCACCGCCGAGACAGGCCAAGTCGGCTCCATCACCCCCTCCGGGCGCGCCAACGTCAGCCGGGGCGGCGACCGGGCCTTCCACATTATGGCCGGCGACGGTTACCGGATTTTTAATGTGCTGGTAGATGGCGAGAGCGTAGGCGCTATCAGTCACTATACCTTTGAGAACGTGCGGGCCAACCACACCATCAAGGTGGTATTTAAGGCCACTCAGCCGATCGCCGATCCTGATAACACCGACGTGTCCAGCTGGTTGAATACCAGAAACCATACGGTTTATCTCGACGGATTCACAGGCGGCTCTTTCGCCCCCGGCCGGCAGATGACCCGGGGCCAGGCGGCGCAGATGTTCTACAACCTACTATTGGAAAAGAACGTGTCTATCACCGATACGTTGCACAGATGTTCCAGATGATATGTGGCGCGCCTCTGCTGTTATCCCTGGGCATCATACAGGGCTACTCCGACGGCGCATTTCAGCCCAATCGGGATATCACCCAGGCCCAATTCGCAGTGATCGCCATACGCTTTGCCAACGAGACGCCCGGTGGAACCAGCCTCTTCTCCGACGCGAACGAGGATGACTGGTTTTGTACCCAAGTGACCAGCGCCGCCCAGTACGGCTGGATCGGCGGATTTTCCGATGGTACGTTCCGGCCATATATTCTATCACCCGGGCACAGGTAACTGCTATCGTTAACCGAATGTTGGGCCGCAGCGCCAACACAGCGTATATGGACCGCCATACTGATGAACTGCGGCGGTTCTCCGATGTGGAAGGGACCCATTGGGCCTACTTATGGAGGCCACCAACGCTCACAGTTATGATATGGACAACGGCACAGAGGAATGGACTGGCCTCCTGTAAGCCAATGAGGCGGGAGGGAGCTTTGGCCCAATGTCATTAAATTCCGCTCCCGGTAGGACGCGCGGAGCATTTGGCTTGCCGGCAGCAGCCAAGCGCTGAGAGGCCCACGCCTACTTTGGACGGCCGGCGCCGAAGTGTTTTTAGACCCCAAACGGGCCAAGACTAGAAGGCTGCTGCGCTCCACTCCGCGCTATTTCATCGTTCCGGGTCACAATCCGGATCATACTTGTAGAGATAAAATTTAAGAGAAAATAAAATTTCCTTTATCATAGTTCCCTCTTTCGCTGCCGCCGGCAGGCTAGGGCACACAGGCCAAGTCCCAAAGCCAGCAGGACTGCGGCGGCCACCGCCTCCGCACCCTTGGGCACCCAGGGGCCGTAGCCGTCCCAGAGGGGGCGGAACGTGAAGGGCCGATCCAGAAGCCAGGAGCCCAGCACGGCCCCCACCGCCACGAACAGGGGAACGGCCTTCAGCAGCATGGCGATGTAGTTGCCGCTGTACTGGGAGAGAAAGGCCGTCAGCCCGGCGGCCCCCAGGGACAGGGCCAAAATCAGCCCCGCCAGCACCAGCAGATAGGTGCCGTAGGTCCAGTCGAACCAGGGAGTGCCCCACTCCCAGATGCCGTCCAGGCCGCAGGCGGCAAATTGCAGGGGCCCCTGGGCCAGGAACGGAATGACATAGACTGTTATATTCACCACCGCCAGCACCAGCGCAGAGAGCAGGGCAGCTCCCATCTGGACGTTCAAAACGGACCGCCCCCGCCGGGAGGCCCACTGCATGGGCCGGGTGTTCCGCAGCCGGTCCCGCACCAGGGTGGGGGAGAGCAGGAGCACGATGCTGAGTACGCACCATACCGCCAGATCCTTGCCGTACTCCTGAGTGGAGTATTTCACAGAGGACGGCAGCAGGGAATGGGTCATATCCGAGCTTGCCAGCTCCGCCTCCCGCCGGACCATGGCCTCCGGCTGGGCCAATTGCTGTCGGTTGGAGACAATCAGAGCGCGGTGATCCTCCTGGGTATCATAGGTCTCCAGAGTATCCGCCAGCGCCTCGATCCGGTACCAGTTGGTGCCGCCGTACACCCGGTAGAGCAGGGCCTCCACATCCATATCTGCCTGTCCATCAGTGTTGCGTATGCCGTTCAGGTAGTCCCCCCGAAAGGAGAGAAAAGATTTATAGTCCGTCAGCCCCGCTGCCGCAGCTTCCGGGATGGCGGTGATCTGTGTGTCAAAGGCCGTGATCTCCCCTGCCATCTGCTCGTCCAGTTCTGCCCGTTCTTCCGGTTCCAGGGTGGGGCCATACCGCTCCACCCAGTCGGAGGCCAGATCGAACTGGGCCTCCGACTGGGGACCGTTGCAAAAGTGCTCGATATAGAACTGTGGGAACATCCAGTAGTATACCGCCCCCAGCAGCAGGATGGCCGCCAGGATGCCGGGCCGCCAGATCTTCCGCAGCTCCCATTTCAAAAGTTCCATCAGGACACGTCCTTTCTGTCAAACCAACCGAGAGCCAACAGGACTCCGCCGCCCAAAAGCAGCAGGTTCAGCCCGCTTGCGATGGTCTCCTGCCAGGGGAGGACGGCGTTCAGTCCCAGCTCCGTGAACCAGGCGCTGCAGGAGAGCCAGACCGTTACCGGCTGGAAACAGGCAATCAAATAGGCCGCCCACCAGCCCAGCTCCCCCAGAACGGAGACCAGTCCCAGTCCGCCGAAGCACACCAGGCACAGCGCCAAGGCCGCCAGATAGGGGCTTCGCACCAGCGTGCCGCACACCGACGCCAGCAGGGAGAATACCGCCGTCAGCACCGCGCCCAGGGCTAGGGCAGCGGCCAGGTACTGACCCACCGTGAAGTCCCCCCAGGTGAGGAAGGGCCGGACCACCAGCATGTCCGAGAAATAGTTGAACTGGCTGGACACGCTGGCATTCCAGATTCCGCTGTAGTCGTACAGCAGGAAGTAGGGCACCAGGGTGCAGAACGCCAGCAGGCCGTACAGCGCCGCCGACGCCTGGAGAGCCGCCAGGACCTTCACCCGCCGTAGTTTCCGTCCCGTTCGGGAGGCGCAGGCCAGGCCCTCTGCGCGGTGCATCCCCTCGTAGCCCAGCAGATACAGCGTCCCCAGCATGGCCAGAATGGCGCTCTCACAGAGAATGGCCCGGAACAGCGCGCCGAAGAGGAACTGGTGGCTGCCGTAGGTGGCCAGGCCGGCGTACAAATCCAGCGCCGCGTCAGTCTGGGCCAGGTGCTCCACCCGGCTCGCCAGCAGATCATATTTCCAGGTCATCCAGGTAACTGCCAGAGGGGATTTCTCCACCACACCGGCATAGAAATCCGAGAGTTCCCCGGTGTCATACGTCTCGAAAATGTCCTCCATCCCGGTGACAGATTGACGCAGCAAATCCCGGTTCTCTGTGGCGGGTATAGCGTCCAGCCCGGCAAGAAAGTCTTCATCAACCCGCTGGCCCAAGGCCTTTGCCGTTTGGGAAGTCTCGTTGAAGAACGCCCGGTCATAGGGGGAGAGCGTGGCGATCAGCAGCCCGTTAAAGGCCAGACACAGGGCCAGGAAGGCCCACAGGGCGGGCAGGCGGAAGAGCTTCCGCCACTCATAGACCGCCAGATTCATGTCTGTTCCTCCCGGTAGATGGCGAGAAACGCATCCTCCAACCCCGGCGTTACCGGCGTTCCATTGACAGGGGGCGTCTCGCAGAGCACCCGGAGCACCGGGCCATCCGCCCCCTGTCCTTCGCTGAGCAGGAACTGTCCCGGGGCCAGGGGCATCCCGGCAGGAAGCTGGAATACCCTGCCCTGGAACCGGGCGCAGATGCGGGCAGGGCTGTCGCAGCAGTAGAGGCGGTGATCCTTGAACATGACGATTTGCCCGGCGATGGTCTCAATGTCTGAGACGATGTGGGTGGAGAGAATCACGATCCGATCCTCAGCCAGCGTGTGGATCAAATTGCGGAACCGCACCCGCTCCCGGGGGTCCAGCCCAGCGGTGGGCTCGTCCAGGATCAGCAGCTTCGGGTCGTTCAGCATGGCTACGGCGATGCCCACCCGCTGGAGCATCCCGCCGGAGAACTTCTTCATTTTTTTGTCCGCAGCATCCCCAAGTCCCACTGTCTCCAGCAGGTGGTCAATGCGGCCGTCCGCCTCCCGCTTCGGGATGCACTGGAGGGCGGCGGCATACCGGAGGAATTGCCGGGGCGTGTAGCTGGGATAGTACCCGAACTGCTGGGGGAGATACCCCAGCAGGCCCCGGTATTCCGCCCCCAAGGCCCGGATGTCTTCTCCCTCCCACAGGATCTGTCCCTTGGTGGGGAACAGCAGGGTGGTGAGCATCTTGATGAGGGTGGTCTTGCCCGCCCCGTTGGGTGCCAGCAGACCGTAGACGCCGGGAGTGAAGGTCAGGGAAATGTCCTCCAAAGCGGTGAACTTCCCATAGGTTTTCGTGACGTGCTCAACGGAGAGCATAGGAGACGCCTCCTTCCATCGGGCGCCGGCAGAAGCAGCGCAGTTCCAAAAGGTACAGAGTAATCCCGGCCGCGGCCAGCAGGCAGAACACTACGGAGGGGATGGCCGTCAGCCACTCCGCCGTCCGGGGCCAGATCAGGGGAATCAGGCCCATCAGAACCCAGCCGGTCGGCGCCGCCAGCCACCCGGCAGGTCCCCGCAGCCGCTGGCACAGCAGGGAGAGAGCGCCATACAGAAACAGGCTGGCCAGAGACAGTGCCAGCATCCAGCCCAGGGGCATCTCCTGCCCGGTGAAGGTCCACAACAGCATATTTGCCGGGACACACACCAGTACGGACACCCCGCCGAAGCACAGCATCTGCAGGGCCGCCACCATCCGGGCGGAGACCTGGAAGGTCCAGGTCCACTCCCAAATGCCGGTCTGCAGGTTCTTCCAGGCAGTCAGCAGGGAGAGGGCGGCATAGAGCAGGGGAGAAAACAGGAACAGGGCCGGTGCCAAAGAGCCGGTGGAACCGGCCACAAAAAGCGCCGACAGCAGGCACAGGGCCCAGATCAGCAGGGACAAGGCCAAACAGTCCCCCACGCCAAACAGCAGCGCGCGGGGGCCGATGCGCTGCAAAACCTCCCGCAGCTCCCGGCCAAAGGCGACCCGGCGGGGCAGGCCTGCATCTAGAATCCGGGCAATGGCCCGCTGTTTTTCCGCCTCTGTGGGCATGGAAATTTTTTGATTATCCATCTGCTCCAAACTCCTTTCGCAGCCGCCCGATCAGGCGGTAGTATCTGGATTTCACTGCCGCTTCCGGCTCTCCCATGGCGGCAGCGATCTCCGGGAAGGTCTTTTCCCCGTAGATCCGCAGGCGGAACACCGCCTGCTCCCCGGGGTCCAGGCCGGAGACATAGCCTTCGATGGTCTCCAGCAGGGCCCGGTCATGGACGCGGGCCACAAAGTCCTCTGCTGCAGGGAGCTCCATTTCCTGAATAGGAATAGAGACCGGCCGGGCCTTCCGGCGGGTGTCGATGACCTTGTTGGCGGCGATGCGGTACAGCCAGGTGCGGAAGGACGCCCGCTCCGCCCGGTAGCCGGGCAATGCCCGCAGGACTGCGATGAAGACGGACTGGGTCAGGTCCATGGCGTCCTCCTTGCTGCCGGTCTGACGGTAGACGAAGCGGTAGATTTCGTCATAGTAGGTCTGGATCAGCTGCTCCGCCGCCTCCCGGGAGTTTCGCCGCTGGATAGCCCTGATCCATGTCTGTTCCCGCTCCATCGCCTCACCGCCTTTCACAGGTATATTCGTGTTTCAGAGTACCATCGTTTCAGGGGAATAAAAAGAATTTTTACAGGATTTGGGGCGGACGATCCCAAAAGCCCCCCACCTTTCGGCAGGGAAAGCATCGTCCCCGGCTATAGCCAGGGGCAGTTCCATGCGGAAGCCCGGACCCACTTTGCGCGGCCGGAGGGGCAGAAGAATTGCGTAAGGAAAACCCGCTCTGCCGGCCATCGGCATTTCGATGCTGTGAACAAAGGCAAAATCTACTCGTAATCAACAGCTTACGCATATTTTTCTGCACGCAGCCTCGTTGTGTTTCGGATATTCCCATCGGCCTCTGGAGCAGTATGGTATCATATTTGCTTCCATAACTCGTGAAGAGAAGAATCCCATGATAAGCAGATAGGGCAACCCGTATATTTTCTGGAAACCGGTGGCAATCCTACCATTGCGGGACCAGGATTCACAAGCCCACAGCGGCAGTTACCGCTGTGGGCTTTGCTGTCTCTGCCGTTCCTGTACAATGTTGGCATGAAATCATGCAAGGAGGCCCCCCTATGTCCGAACACAAACTGACACCCCTGCAAATACAGGCGTTTGCCCGTCACCTTCTGCTGGAGGAGAAGAGCGCAGCCACCATGGAAAAGTATCTTCGGGATATCCGGGCATTCGCCTGCTGGCTGGGTGATCGCGAAATCTGCAAGGAGCTGACCGCAGAGTGGAAAGCCTATCTGGCGGAGCAGGGCTACGCCCCCGCCAGTATCAATGCCATGCTCTCTGCCTTAAACAGCCTGTTGGCGTACCTTGATCTAAACGACTGCCGGGTGAAATTCCTGAAAATCCAGCGGCGGCTGTTCCGGGATGCCGGCCGGGAGCTGACAAAATCCGATTATCAGAGCCTGCTGGACGCGGCTTGCCGTCTGGGCCGGGAGCGGCTGGGCTTGCTGGTGGAGACCATCGGGGCCACCGGCATCCGGGTCAGCGAAGTCCGCTATATCACAGTGGAAGCCGTGCGGCAGGGCAAGGCCGAAGTCTCCCTCAAAGGCAAAATCCGCGTGATCCTGCTGCCGGGGAAACTCTGCCGCAAGCTGCTCAAATATGCCCAAAAGCAAAAGACCGCCTCTGGTGCGATCTTTCGCACCAAAAGCGGAAAAGAACTGGGCCGCCGCCAGATCTGGGCGGAGATGAAGAGCCTTTGCAAATACGCCGGCGTGATGCCGGGCAAGGTGTTCCCCCACAATCTGCGGCACATGTTTGCCACCGTGTTTTACCGGGCCTGTCGGGACATCGTCAAACTGTCCGACCTGTTGGGCCACAGCAGCATCGAAACGACGCGCATCTATCTGCTGACTTCTGGCGCAGAGCACCAGCGAACGCTTGACCGGCTGGGGCTGATATCGTAATCACGGAATTATCATTCCGACACAAATAATCGCAAAAAACAATTTATCCTACATATCTGCAATTACATTTTATCACATAGGGCGCCTGCCCACAAGAGGGTTTTGCCTCTCCGGGCAGCAGAAAAAAGCCGGGGAAACGTTAAATTCTGTCCGGCCTTGGTTCTAATATCGTTTTTTTCGCCCGTGCAGATAGTACGGGCTTTTTTTGTGTCTTTTCCCTTTGACCCGCCAATCCCTTTCATATGAATCAGCGACGGAATGATAATTCCGTGACGAGGCAGCGAGCAAAGGGAAGCGGCAGGAACTGTTCAGTGAAGTTTCTCTAAGCCCGTCCGTCGACGAATAATCGCCCAAGCAAGTTTCGATTTGCATCAGGCAGGGAATTCGGGGCACGGAGGGGCCGTATGCGAGAATTTTTTGTGAATCGGCCGGATACGGCGGCCATGGAACGACTTCTGGGAAGCCACGCCAGCGATGCCGCCGGTGTGGCTGTGCGTCTTGCATGGCAGGCGGGACTGCTACGGGATGAGATCACGAACCTGACTTGGGATCAGGTGGATTTTGAACGAAATCAACTCCAGTTGCCAGCTCGGACGATTCCCATTACTCAAATGCTGGCAGATTACCTGCGTTCCGTGTACAGAAAATGGACATTTCTCACCGGGAATTCCACAAATAACTGCGTGATCTGCTCTGATCGCTACCATAAGCAAATGCAACCCCAGGCAATCTCCCGGATAGCGCGCAGGGTTCTTGACGAGGTAGGGCAAACGAACGTGCGTCTGGTCGATCTGCGCCATGACTATATAATTCGACAACTGGAACAACACGACTGGTCCTATGTGGCTCGTATCACCGGTATGGAGATCCGGTCTTTACAATTGCATTTTGCCCAGTATCTGCCGAACGGAAGAGCTGGCCCCAAGCATAGTGAGAAGTCCGGGGACATCGATGAGTTCAAGCTGTGGAAGATTTTGCAGGCGGAAAAAGACACTCCTGCCGGCTTGGTACTCTGGCTTACTTGGAGCATGGGGCTGACCGCTAAAAACATTGTGTCCTTGACTTGGGATCAGGTGGATCTGGAGAAGAATCTGATTCACCTGCCGGAAGGAGAGGTACCGCTGACAGCGGCAGCCAAAAGAATATTGGCAAAGCGGCTCCAGAAGCGGACGGAGGATCTCCATGTCCTGCTCTCCGCCGAGTCAAAAAAACCCATGGACGTTTCGCGGGTGTCTAGGATCACAAGAACCGCCCTGATCCGCGGCGGCATGGAGAACTGGACGTTGCGAGATCTCTGGACCAGATACGAAAAGAGCAATTGGGAACAAAAGATCACAGAGGCGATTCGCCGCAGTGGCCCTATCACACGCAGCCAGATCATGGAATTATATGGCCAGACCAAATCCGCTGCGTATCAGCGGCTGCGTGCCATGCTGGATAAGGGTCTCCTGGTCCGCGTGGGCTATAAATACTACTTACCGGATTCCGTAGTTCCGCCGGAACGACAGCAGGAAGCCCTCTACGAATATCTGAAGAAGGAGGGCTTTGCCTGTCGGAAGGACATCACCACCGCCCTGCAGATTGAAACCGAGCAATGCTCCGCGCTGCTCAAGCATGAAGTAGATTCTGGAAACCTGATTAAAGTCGGCCAGAAATACTATCTGAAAGAATCGTAGCCTGTTGGGCAATGCATCCCACATAGCAGAAGAAAGATGCCGTGGCAGCAGAGAATCTGTTTTCACGGCATCTTTCTTTTTGCCCCTATGAGGAGACCTGCCGGAATCGCCCCTTTGTTTGGGAACTTTTTCATCGGTTACACTTGCTTTTCATGGCAAGCGCAAGAAATCCAGTAATTATTTCACTTTTTTAACAAAACCCGGCAAATCGTAGACAGCAGCATTCTCCTGGGGTAAAGTGAACGCGCAGAAAGGAACTTCTGTGGTCCGCTCTGGGCCGGAGCAACGGGAAGAGACACCCCTGCGCATATGAAGCCGGTCCGGAGATTGGACCTCAAAAGCTCTCTGCAAATCTTTTAAAGGAGGAGAAATCCGAATGAAGAAATTTCTTTCACTGGTGCTTGCTCTGGTGATGACCATGTCTCTGGTCACTGTCAGCGCGGGCGCCAAGGACTTCACGGACGGCAGCGAGATCACCTACAAAGAAGCTGTGGATGTGATCTCTGCCCTGGGTGTTGTCGACGGTTATTCCGACGGCGACTTCCGTCCCGATGATGTCCTGACCCGTGGCGCGGCCGCCAAGATCATCTGCAACCTGATCCTGGGCCCCACCACCGCCTCCGCGCTCAGCGCAGGCACCGCTCCCTTTAAGGATGTTCCCGTGACCAACACCTTCGCGGGCTACATCACCTACTGCTCTCAGCAGGGTATCATCAGCGGCTATGCTGACGGCACCTTCCGTCCCACCGGCACCCTGAGCGGCAACGCGTTCATGAAGATGCTGCTGGGCGCTCTGGGCTATGACAGCTCCATCGAGGGCTACACCGGCCCCAACTGGACCGTGTCCGTCATCAAGCAGGCCGTGGGCATTGGCCTGGACGACGGCAACGACGAGTTCGTGGGCTCCAAGGCCGTGACCCGCCAGGAGGCTGCCCTGTATGCGTTCAACATGCTGCAGGCCACCATGGTGGAGTATGACCAGCAGAACACCATCGTTGTGGGTGACATCACCATCAACACCACTTCCAGCCGGAAGGATGTTGTCAACAACGACAAGAACGAGAGCATCAGCGAGGACAACAAGATGCAGTTCGCCGAGCGTTACTTCGACGATCTGAAGCTGTCCGACGGCACGGATGATTTCGCCCGTCCCGCCAACGTGTGGCGTCTGAAGGCCGAGAAGATCGGCACCTACGCCAAGGAGGCTGACGCTTCTTACACCGCCAAGGTCGCCGTGGACGATATCTATGCCGACCTGGACCTGGGCAGCAGCGTGGACAAGAAGGACGTCACCGTCTATGAGGACGGCGCTGAGCTGAAGGACAAGGCTGTTGACATCACCAAGAACGACGACGACACCGAGTTCGGCGCCAACGGCGTTCTGACCGAGGTCTTCTATGATGATGACGACGACACCGTCGTGATCACTATGGTGAACACCTATGTGGGCACCATCAACCGTTCCGTGGCTGCCAAGGGCAACAAGGACGCCTATGTGGAGATCGCTGTTGAGGATGTGAAGCCCGACGGTGCAAATGGTGTCGAGGACTTTGAGACCGCCGAGACCTTCGAGGACGACGCCTATGTCCTGTACACCTACTCCCAGTCTGCTGATGAAGTCAAGTCTGTGGCTTTGGCTGAGGAGGTCACTGGTACCGTAACCCGCGCTGAGAACAGCGTGAAGGACGAGGACGTGAAGAAAGCCCTCACCATCGGCGGCACCAAGTACAACGCCTCTAAGATGATCGCTGGCGAGGACATCGGCAATGTCAGCGTGGATGAGGAATACACTGTTTATCTGGATGCCTATGGCTACATGATCTATGTCGAGCAGAACGACGAGATCGGTGACTACGCCCTGCTGGTCGACACCCAGGATAAGAGCAACTTCTCCAGCAACCGCGCTCTGCTGGTGTTCGCCGACGGCACTGAGAAGGTCGTTGACACCACTGAGAACTATAGCAACGGCAAAGATAAGATCACCAATGCCACCATCGTTACCTATCGTGTGGACGAAGATGGCGACTACACCCTGAAGCCTGTCGATTCCAAGAAGGTCTACGAGACTGACAGCAACAATGAGGTCAACTTCGGCGATGGTAGTAGTGCGTATACTGACGGCGTGACCGACTTCTCCATGATCAACGACAAGGCCGGCATCACCCTGACCCGTGGTACGACTGTGACTTCCAACAGCAGTACGGTGTTCGTGGTGTATGACGATAGCAACGACGATTACAGCGTCTATACCGGCATCAAGAACGCTCCCACCATCAGCGCTTCTTCCAGCGCCAAAGTCGAAGCATTTGCTTACTGCAAGTCCGGCAAGATGGCTACTGTCATGTTTATCTTCGTGCAGGATAGCTCCATCATTGAGGACAGCAGCAAGGATACCCTGTTCCTGGCCAAGGAGTCCGTCTCCAACCTGATCCATGACAAGGATGGCGACTACTACGAGTACCAGGCTGTTGTCAACGGTGAAGTCAAGACCGTGAAGGTCGACGAGAGCCTCGGCAAGACCCAGAACGGCATGTTCAAGAGCTATTCTGTCGACAAGTATGGCGTTATCACCAAGCTGAATGCTTATACCACTTATACCGATGGCTCTACCAAGCAGTATCTGACCGGCTCCGGCGTGGATAAGGTCTCTGCTGACTACACCGTTATCCTGGATACCAAGGACAAGAACGAGACCATCTCTGTGGCCGATGACGCCAAGTTCTTCTATGTGGACGAGGATGGCAACATTGAGTCCAGCTCTTACCGCTCTGTCTCCAAGGACAGCAACGACAAGGTCTACGCTGTTGTGGACGAGTACCTGGTCGAGTTCCTGGTGATCGAGGAAGTCGATGACAAGTCCTCCGACGAGGATAAGCCCGAGCTGAGCAAGGATATCGAGGTCCGTGATGTGTCCCTGGGCTCCACCACTACCATCGAGTACTACCGTGAGGCCGGCAAGATCACTCTGAGTGAGGATGACATCATCGCCATCCTGCAGGACAAGGGCTGCACCGATATCTCCGTTGAGGATAATAATGGCGCAAAGTGGACTTACACCAAGCCCAATGGCGGCACTGTGAAGAACGCCACCGTGACGGCCACCCAGGTTTATGTTGTCAACCTGAAGCTGGACGCTGATGTCCAGGCTCTGGTTGATGCTAAAACCATCAGTGTGGAAATTGCAGAGGGTTCTGAGTATGTTGCGGCGAACGGTCAGGTTAAGATCGTTCTGACTCACAACACCAGCACCTTCGGCAGCAAGTTCAATGCTAACAGCACTGACGGTTCCAAGGTCCCTGTCACTGCTAACGGAACTGGTGATGCTACCGGAAACAAGACCCAGACCATCACAATCAGCGATGTCGGCGCAATTGCCACCGATATCACCGTGACCGTTTCCAAGTAAAGAATTACCTGAAAACTGTTGCGCCCCCCGGCTCTTTAGAGCCGGGGGGCATATTTACTTCGCGCCCAGACTTCCAAGGTCGAACCAGCATAGATAGAGTGTGTGGCCGCTGTTGACCTCCATACGAATGACTCTTCTTTTCCTCCCCCTCCGGGAGCGAAGCTGGAAATCTGCGCCCTCCTCTCCGGGACAGCTGTCTCCCTGTCAGACTTACGCCCTCCAGGACAACAGCCAAGAATTTTTTACAGGACGCAAAGGGCCGCCAGGCCGCTCCGGCAGAAACAGCCCATAAATCCAGACGCGCAAGCGTCCATCTTCCCAACAGCCGCGGCCCGGAGCACAACGCAGCGGGCGCCATCACATCAGGCACACCAGCAGCGTAAAGGCCAGGCTGATGGGGATGCAGAGGGAGTGGATCGCCCCCACGGCGCCGGAATCACAGCCGCACCGCTCACAGTAGGCCAGGGAGACAGAGGGCACCGGCGCCAGAAGGCTCAGCGCCAGCACCTGCCGGATCCCGGCAGGCAGCGGCAGCATCCAGCAGACGGCGGAGGCCGCCAGGCCGAATCCGTAGCGCAGCAGAACCACCCGCAGAACGTCGGACCGGCTCTCCTGCGGAATCCGCGGCTCCAGCAGCAATCCGATCATCAGCATCGCCAGAAAGGCGTTGGCCTGGCCGAACATCCCCGCCACGGTGTAAACCGTCTGCGGCAGGCGCAGGCCGAGCAGCCCCAGGAGCAGAATGGCCAAAAAGGTGTCGAAGGGCACGGAGCGGAGCATTCTGCCCAGAACGGAGCGGACCGTCAGGCGCTCCCCGCCGGTGAGGGCGGCCGTCAGCGCATAGGCGCCGCCGCAGTTGAAGGGGCTGTTGCCCGCGTCAAACATGGAGACGGCCAGCAGCATGTCCGGCGGCAGAAAGCTCTGCACAAAGGGCAGGACAAAGGTGCCGATGTTGTAGCTGGGGGCGTTGAGCAGGTAGAGCGCCCGGACGGGCCCCGGCCGCCCCCGGGTCACCAGGGCGGAGACAGCCAGCAGCAGGACATTGGCGGCTGCTGCCGCGGCGAGAACCGCCAGCAGGGACGGAACCAGCCTGAACGCGCTGAAGCTGGAGAGGAGAGCCCCCGGCAGCGTCAGGTTGACGATGATCCTGGACAGCAGACGGGCATCGCCCTGCTGAAAGACGCCCCGTCTCTTGAGAAGGTATCCCAGCGCCACGATCAGCAGCAGCCCGCCGGTTTTGATGAGTAAAGCGTCCATGCCGAAACCTCCTGAAATGGACACAGCCACCAGGACGTGCCTGGTGACTGTGCCGGAAAAAAGAAGAAAAGAAGATTGGGAAAAATCAGTGCTCAGAGTTGAGGCGCTGCCGGCTGCGGCTGACCACCGCCTGGATCACAATGAACAGGCACAGCAGCAGGGCGATGATGATGCGCGTCCACCAGGCGGAGAGCGTCCCCTGGAAGGTGATGAAGGTTTGGATCACACCCTGGATCAGCACGCCGAGAAGGGTGCCTGGCAGGAAGGCCACGCCGCCGGACATCAGCGTGCCGCCGATCACGGAGGAGGCGATGGCGTCCATCTCCATGCTGACGGCGTGGAGGGGATACCCGGAGAGCATGATGAGGGAGTAGACCACACCGGCCAGCGCCGAGCAGAAGCCGCACACCACGTAGGCGAGGATTTTCGTCCGTTTGGTGGGAAGGCCCATCAGCTGCGCAGACATCTCATTTCCGCCCAGCGCGTAGATGTTCCGGCCGAACCGGGTGAACTTCAGCACCAATGTGGCCGCAACCAGCGTCACCAGCGCGATCACCACGCCCACGGAGATGAATCCGCCGGGCAGGACATAGATCCGCGCGGACGCCAGCGAGGTGTACACGGGATTGTCAATAACAATCGTCTCCCGGGAGATGATCGCCGTCATGCCGCGGGCGAAGAACTGCCCCGCCAGCGTGACAATGAAGGGCTGCATGTTGAATTCCGTAATCAGCCAGCCCTGGACCAGGCCGAACACAGCCCCCATGGCCAGCACGATCAGGATGACGGCGGGCGCGGGCAGGCTCGTGTTCTGCAGCATCTGCGCCGACGACATACAGGTCAGCGCCACCACAGAGCCGATGGAGATGTCAATCCCGCCGATCAGCAGGACAAAGGTGATGCCGATGGTGGCAATAATCAGGGCCGCATTGTCGATCAGCAGGTTGCAGAACACCTGGGGCTTCATGAAGCCCCGGTAGTTCATCATGCCGACCACATACAGCAGCACGAACAGGCTCAGGGTGATGCCGAAGGAAAAATACCGGGAACCGACCAGGCGGTCTTTCAGGCTGCTCTTCTGCTTCATCTCTGCTTCACCGCCTTTTCTGCTGTGCGCTTCTCCAGAACACCCTTGAATTTTTCGGACTGGAGGAGGCAGATCAAAATGACCACAAGGGCCTTGTATACCGGCAGCTGCTCCGAGGAGACGCCCAGCGCGTACAGCGTGGTGGTCATCGTCTGGATGGTGATGGCACCGATGATGGAGCCGCCGATGTAAAATTTGCCGCCGCTGAGAAGCGTTCCGCCCAGGGCCACGGACAAGATGGCGTCCATCTCCATGTTGAGGCCGGCGTTGTTGGGGTCCGCCGCCGCGATCATGGAGGATTCCATCAGTCCGGCAATGCCGGCGCAGATGCCGGAGAAGACGTACACCATAAAGATGATGGAGGAGACCTTGAGGCCCGTGCGCCGGGCGGCGTTGGCATTGATGCCCACCGCCTGGACGAACAGTCCCACAGACGTCTTTTTCTGGATTAGAACCACAAACAGCACCATGAGGGCGGCAATGAAGATGGTGGTAGGCAGGGGGCTGCCGGGAATGGTGGTGCCGATGTAGGTGAAGGGCTCGTAGTACACAGTGACATTCTGCCCCTTGGTGATCAGCATAGCGATGCCTCGTCCGGCGGTCAGCAGGATCAGTGTGGCCACCATGGGCTGGATCTTCAGCTTGGAGACCAGGAAGCCGTTCCACACGCCGCACAGGGCGCAGACCAGTACAGCGATCAGACAGGCTGGCAGCAGCGGCATATTGGCGGTGCCGTCCCCTGCCCCGCCGATCAGGGAGCAGCAGATGGCGCCGGAGATGGCGATGACGGAGCCCTGGGAGATGTCGATGCCCCCGGTGGCGATGACGAAGGTCATGCCCATGGACAAGATCACCAGGATCGAAGCCCGGTTGAGAATGTCAATAATGCGCCCGTAAAACTGACCGTTCTGGAACTCAATGGCAAAAAAGCCAGGGGTGGCAAACGCGTTGAACACCAGCAGCAGAGCCAGGGCAAACAGCGGCAAGAACAGGTGGCTGGACGTCACCTTTTTCACTTTTCCCATCATTCAGGCACCTCCTGCAATGGCGGCCATCACCCGGTCGGAGTTGATGTCGTCGCCGGTCAGTTCCGCCACCTTCCGCCGGTCCCGCAGAACTGCCAGGCGTGTGCAGGTGCGGGTCATCTCGTCAATCTCGCTGGAGATGAAGATGATGGACATGTGCTGCTCCCGGGCCAGCCGGATCACCATTTTCTGGATCTCCGTCTTAGTGCCGATGTCGATACCGCGGGTGGGTTCATCCAAGATCAGGAGATCCGGCTGCGTCACCAGCCAGCGGGCGATGATGGCCTTCTGCTGGTTGCCGCCGGAGAGGTTGCGAATCAGCTGCTCCGGAGAGGAGACCTTGATCTGCAGCAGCTTGATGTACTCGTCGGCGATCCGCTCCTGCTCCTTCAGGGGGATGTGGTTCCACATGCCCTTTTTGGCCTGAAGGCCGATGATGATGTTCTCCCGGACGGAGAGGTCCCCGATGATGCCCTGGATCTTCCGATCCTCCGGGCAGAAGGCGATCTTGTGGTGCATGGCGTCCAGGGGCGAGTTGAAATGGACTTCCTGACCGTTCATCCGCAGCGCACCCTTTTCGGGCTTGGCCACGCCGGCCAGAAGCTCTGCCGTTTCTGTACGACCCGAGCCCAACAGGCCGGCAAAGCCCACGACTTCGCCCCTGTGGATCTGCAGGTCAAAATCCTGGATACGGCCGAACGCGGAGAGTCCGTCGGCCTCGATCAGCACCTCGTCCCCGCACAGGGCGGTGTTTTTTCCCATGCTCTGAATATCCCCCAGCTCCTTGCCGATCATCTTGGAGATCAGCTCCACCCGGGGCAGCTCCGCCACGGCATAGGCGCCCACCAGCTCACCGTTGCGCAGCACCGTGATCCGGTCGCAGAGCTCATAGATCTGATCCAGGAAGTGGGATACAAAGATGACCCCCAGGCCCTGGGCCTTCAGCTTGCGGACCACTGCGAACAGGCGCTGGGTCTCCTCCTCATCCAGGGAGGAGGTGGGCTCGTCCAGGATCAGCACCTTTGCGTCCACATCCACCGCACGGGCAATGGCAATCATCTGCTGGACAGCCACCGAGTAGCTCCCCAGCGTCTTTGTCACGTCAATGTTCAGATTCAGCGTAGTCAGCAGCTCCGCGGCCCGGCGGTTGATGGTCTTCCAGTCGATACCGCCCGCCTTTTTGGGCTCACGGCCGATAAAGATATTCTCCGCCACACTCAGATTGGGGCACAGGTTGACCTCCTGATACACGGTGGAAATGCCGCACTTCATGGCCTCCAGCGGGCTGGAGGGGGAAATGGGCCTACCCTCCATGGCGATCTTGCCGCCGTCCTTTGCGTGGACGCCGGTCAGGACCTTAATCAGGGTGGATTTTCCCGCGCCGTTTTCGCCGACCAGCGCGTGGACTTCACCGGAGTGCAGGGTGAAATCCACATTCTCCAGCGCGCGGACGCCGGGGAAGTATTTACAGATTCCCCGCATTGTCAACAGGGCTTCTTCTGCCACAGGTCATCACATCCTTTGTCTTGGATTCGGCGGGTCTGGCATCCCGCCGGAGGCCCTGGGGAGCCAGGGCAAAACAGTCCGCGGGCGGGGAGGACATCCCCCGCCCGCGGGATCATGGATCGGTTGGTGAAAGCCGGTCAATAGGTGCGGTTGGGCAGCTCCTGCTCGGCGATGTCAGCGGGGAAGATCCCCTCTTCCAGCTCAATGGTGGCGGGTACTTCTTCGCCGGCCACAATCTTCTTGGCGGTTTCCATCAGGGTCTCGCCGAAGTTGGGGGTGTGCTCCACGGCGCAGTTCATCTTGCCCTCGATCATAGCGTTGAACTCGCCCTTGGCGGCGTCGATGGAGACGATGACGATGTCCTCACCGGGCTTCAGTCCGGCATCCTCAATGGCCTGAATAGCGCCCAGAGCCATATCGCCGTTGCAGGAGAAGAGAATATCGATCTTGTCCCCGTCGGACTTCAGGAAGGACTCCATGACCTCCATGCCCTTGGCACGGGTGTACTCACCGGTCTGGGAACAGATGACGTTGTACTTGCCGCTGTTGGGGGATTCGGCCATGGCATCGGTGAAGCCCTGCAGGCGGTCGGCGGCCACGGAGGAGCCGACCGTGCCCTCCAGAATCGCCACCTGGAACTGATCGCCGCCGGCACGGGGAGTCTTGCCCTCAGCAGTCATATACTCGTCAACCCAATTGAAGGCATTGGCACCCTCCTTCAGGGCGTCGGCAAAGATGTGGGTCACATACAGAGAGGGGTCCGCAGTCACGCCGCGGTCCACCAGGACCACCGGGATCCCGGCGTCCTTGGCCTCCTGCAGGACCGTATCCCAGCCGGTCTCCACGATGGGGCAGAAGGAGATCACATCCACGTCAGATGCGATGAAGGAGCGGATGGCCTTGATCTGGTTCTCCTGCTTCTGCTGTGCGTCGGAGAACTGGAGGGTCACGCCGGCGGCCTCCGCGGCAGCCTTGATGTTGTCGGTGTTGGCAGTGCGCCACTCGCTCTCAGAACCGACCTGGGCAAATCCAAGGGTGATGCTGTCCTCACTGCCGGCATCGGCGCTTTCCGCGCCTCCATCACTGCAGGCGGCCAGAGACAGGGCCATCGCAGCGGCCAAAACGCCGGTCAACCATTTCTTCAGTTTCATACCTTTCAATCCTTTCTCGCTTTCTTCATCTTCCGAATGGGCGGTCTCGCGCCCTGTGTTAAATAATATACAAGACGCCTCCACCTTTGAAAAGAGGCGCTCCAACGGGTTTTTATTTGAATTTTACAGAAAAAAGTCCGGCCGGAAAGCCGGACTTTTGCTTTTTTCTGCTGCTTCTCAGCTTTTTTACGATTTTGCCGGAATCTGTAGCGTGACCCGGGTCCCGCAGCCCAGCCGAGAACTCACGTGAATGCCGTAATCCGCTCCATAGGCCAGCTGAATGCGCTTTTGGATATTGGGCAGCCCAAACCCGCCCTCGGAGATCTGACCGAGATCTCCGGCCACCTCCCGTTGCACTTCCTCCAATTTCTCAGGCGTCATGCCGCAGCCGTCGTCCGCCACCTGAACCACCAGGCAGCCGTCCTTCACATCGGCGCAGACGCGGATGGTGCCGCCCCCCCGCTTCTTTTCAATGCCGTGGTACAGCGCGTTTTCCACAAGGGGCTGCAGGCTCAGCTTTTGGATCCGGCAGTCCAAGGCTTCGGGCTCCGCCTGGATCTCATAGTTCAGGATATCGGCATAGCGCACTTTCTGAATATAGAGATAGCTTTGGATGCAGGACAGCTCCTCCTGAAGGGACACCACTGCGCGGCCTTTGCTGAGGACCACCCGGAAAAACCGGGAGAGGGACTGGACCACCTGAATGACCTGCTCCTTATCCCCGGACTCCGCCAGCCAGACGATGATCTCCAGCGTGTTGTAGAGAAAGTGGGGATTGATCTGTTCCTGAAGCAGCCGCAGCTCCAGCTGCTCCTGGGTGCGGGTGTCCTCCTCCACTTTTTCCATCAGGCGCTGGAGTTTTGCCGCCATGCGGTTGAAGCTCTTGTTGAGGATGGTGACCTCATTCTCCCCGGCATCTTCCATCAGGGCATCAAAGTCGCCCTCCGCCAGCCGCCGGGTGTTTTCCACCAGCGCCTGGATGGGGTCGTTGATGGTCCGGTTGATGCGCATCAGCAAAAATGCCAGAACCGCCACCATCAGCACCACCGCCGCCAGATCCCCCAGCAGCAGCAGCTGAAATCCGGTCTGGAGCATCTGATCAATGGACTCCCCCCAGAGCAGCTCCAGATAAATGTATTCCTCAATCTGGTTGTACACCAGGGCGGAGACATCCCGAATCTGCTCCAGCGTCACATTCTGCAGTTCCAGGGACACGTCCGCATCAATCTCCTGCCCCAGCTTCTGACAGTACCGCTGCAGGGTGCCGAAGGTGCGCGTGGCAATCTGCAGCTGGATCCGGCCGTTTTCAGAATTGTTCTCCTGCTTCAGCAGATACAGCCCCTGGCGAATTTCCTCCATGTGGTGGAAGAGCTGGGTCGTCTCCAGGGTGCGGCGCCCCGCCACCAGATAATAGGCGTCCAGGCTCACGTCATCCCGGACAGTGGGGATCAGCTTGTTTGCGGAAATGACCCGCTCCGCCAGGATATGGTATTCTCCCAAAAAGTGGTGGGACAGGCCGATAACCAGCAGGTTGATACTCAACATCCCCACCAGGATGACCGTAAACCCCGCCAGGATCTTGCTCCGTATGCTCCCACGGCGGCCCAGGGCGGTTTTCAGGGCGCCGGCTGCACGACTCATCCGTCTCATAGCGTGTGGGAGCGGCGGTACTGGCTGGGCGTCTGCCCGGTGTTTTTCTTGAACAGCATGCTGAAATACTCCATATTCTGATACCCCACCCGTTCTCCGACCTCACTGACCCGCAGATCGCTGGTAATCAGCAGGCGTTTGGCCTGGCGAATTCGGACCTCCGTCAGATATTCACTGAACCCGACGCCAATTTTGGATTTGAAAAGCGTGCTGAGGTGGTTGGGGCTTACAGACACTGCATTCGCAACCGAGGAGAGGGACAGCTCCGGGTCCATATAGTGGCGGTCGATATACGCTCTGGCTTGCTCTGCGGAGGGCGTGTGCCGGCTGCCCCCGGGGCGGACCTCCATCACCTCTTCGCAGAGCTGGCAAGCCAGCGTCAGGAAATCATCTACGGAATTCGTCAGCAGAATACGCTTTTCCAGCAGATCCTCCTGGCGCAGGGATTCCGGAAGGGGGATCCGGTTTTCCTGGCAGAACTCATGGACCACAAAGAAAAGCTCTGTATAGAGATAGCAGCGATAGACAAAGGAGGAATACCCGGACTCGATGGTCGGCCGGTAGTGGGCCCAAAATGACGGAAGTGCAGACGGCTTCCCAGTCCGCAAAAAGTCCAGCAGGGTGTCCCGCTGGAAGGAGGTGGAGTGGGACAGCGTCTTGCTGTCTGCGGACTCCCGCTGCTTTTTCTGAATCGTCAGCAGATGGTATGCTTTCGGCAGGTCGCTGAGCCGGGCCGCCTGTTTTCCAGGCAGCAGATGCACGCTCAGTCCCTCCTGCCCGGCCAGCGCCTCCAGCCATGCAGAGAACTCCCGCAATTTTGGGGGAAGCCCGGCCGCGTCTTCCGCCAGCAGCAGGAACGTGGCCCGCTCCCCATCAAAGCCGGAGCCGTATGCCATTGGCGCGGCATACAGCTTGTCCCGCAGCGCCTCCCGATCCGGTATCACACCGTCCAGCTCCGTCAGGATGATCTGGTAGGCTCCTGCAGCCAAAGAGATCCCAAGCTGCGCCGCACGCTGGAGCATCTGCGCCGGTCCCATCAGGATGCCGCTGTACAGATTGCTGAAAAAGAGCTCCCGCTGTGTGATGCTATGGCTCTGCCGCTCAATCCGCCGTGCGCGGCATTCCAAAATCTGCGCCTTGCTGCGGTCCACGGCTTCCAGAATATCCCTGCTGGAGACAGGCTTGAGCAGATAGTCATTTACGCCCAGGGTGATGGCCTTTCTGGCATATTCAAATTCATTGTGTCCGCTGAGGATGATGATGCGGGTATCCGGCAGCTCCTTCCGCACGATCCGGGCCAGCTCCAGGCCGTCCATAAACGGCATCTTGATGTCCGTCAGCAGAATATCCGGCCGTTTTTCCAGGAGCTGCGGCAGAGCGACTTCTCCATCCGGCGCATCCCCCAGGAACAGGATATCGTGTTCCTGCCAAGGAACATTGTCTCGGATACTCTCCCGGGCAATCCGCTCATCCTCAACAAGAAACAGCGAAATCATGAGTCTCCTCCCCATACGCAGTGTTCTGAATTTCAAACAGCTCCCGCCGGCAAATCCCACCGAATCCATTCCATGCAAACGGAGAGGCAGCGTCCAGGCTGTGGAACAGGCGTTTTTCTTTATTATATCGTATTTTGTCGAAAAGAAAAGGTGCTGAATCATTTTTGCGGATTTTCCGGCTGTCGGCGTATATGCAAACCGCCGCACGGACAGGCCCCTCCATCGTCCCAGTTCGTGGGGAGAGAGCTATCGGGGCGACGGCTTTGTGAGGCGAAATATTCAATGCCCGGAAATAAAATATTGGGGTCTTCGGGCGCAATCAGTCCGGCGGAGGAGCCCGCCGTTCCGGCCAAGCAAAGCCACAAACCTGGAGCCGAAGGCCGCTAAGTCTTACTTCGGGAGCCGGCACACCTCTCACATAGAGAGTTTGTTCTTCTGATCTGCCGGCAAAATCTTAATGGTATGAGAATCGTGGGCAGCACAGTCCGGCCCAGTGCCTGCAACGGCTGCTTCTGATCGCTTTTCAGTCCAGTCAATCGGCTCGAATTGAGAACCGGAAATGGTAGGAGACACGTCTACGGCCCACATAGCTGATTTCCAGAAGGTCCCTTGCCTTTGTCTCACTTAACTGCCAAATCCATTCATTGATGACGCCCATTCAGGTTTCATTCGGACTTGATTCCTCCTTTTGTTCGTTCCGGTGGTTGGCAGATCTCTTCCATTCCAGCAAAGGAGGATGCTTTTTCAGAGCTTAGGCTTTGGGGAACCTCCGGCTGTTCCGGCAGTTCTCTTTATGCACGGAAAAGCCGTCTGATTTCTTAAAAAATCAGACGGCTTTGTGGCTGCTGGGGCCGGATTTGAACCAACGGCCTGCGGGTTATGGGCTGCTGTCGGTTTCTCCATCTGCATGGCCTGGGGGCAGCATCAGTTGAGATGTACTTGGGTTGTGATTACCCGATCATCCGAATGAGCTCCGGCAGCTGGGACAAATCGTTCAGCACAAAGCGGGCTCCAGCGGTGCGGAAGGTCTCCTCTGCCCGGCGGCAGGCATCCCTGCGCACCTCCGGAGTGAGGGCCTCGTACTCTGTCTGGCTCAGACCCAGGACGGAGCTGCCCTCGATGACCCCCACTGACCACACGCCGGCGTTGACCCCCTCCCGGATGTCGGAGACAGTGTCCCCCACCTTCACGGCGTTCTTCACACTGGGGACCTCCAGCGCCTTCAGGTTTTCAAAGATCATGTAGGGATCGGGACGGCCCCTGCCGCCCACCCCGTCGGGGCTGATCCAGAAGTCGGGGGCGTAGCCCAGCCGGGCGGCCTTGGGTGCGACAATGTGCATCATGGAGTCGGTATAGCCGGTGGTGGAGCCGATCTTCAGCCCCATCTCCCGCAGGGCGGCCGCTGTTTCCACCGCAAACGGCTTGGGTGTGGAAAACCGGTCCAGGATGGAGAAGAGCTTGGGCTCAAACTGGGCGTACACAGCCTCCACGTCCTCCTCCCCCGCGGGGCGGCCGTGGGTCTCCTCCCAGGCCCGGGCGATGCGCTCCATCCGGAGCATGGTGCGGATGTGGTCCCGCTTCAGCATACCCATGGGCTTACGGGTCTCCTCCAGGGTGACCGGCACGCCGTGGTGGGCGAAGGCCTCCTGAAAGGCCTGGACGGGGGCGAAGCAGCCGTAGTCCACAGTGGTGCCCGCCCAGTCAAAGATGACGGCCTGGATCATGCGATCTCCTCCTTATGGGCGGCCAGGAAGCCGGCGATGATGGAAGCAAGTTTCTCAATATCCTCCGGGTAGATCTCTCCGATGTTGCCCACCCGGAAGGTATCTGCATCGGTGAGCTTGCCCGGGTAGAGGACGTAGCCCCGCTCCTTGATGTAGGTGTAAAACTCGGAGAACTGGAAGGGTACCCCGGCGGGATAGAAGAAGGTGGTGATGATGGGGCCCTGGCGGCTCCCGTCGATGTAAGGGGCAAATCCCATGGCGCGCATCTTCTCAATGAGCAGGCGGTTGTTCTCGGCATAGCGGCGGTGCCGGGCGGGGATGCCCCCCTCCGCCTCCAGCTCGTCCAGTGCCTTGGAGAAGGCCAGCACCACATGGGTGGGGGAGGTGAAGCGCCACTTGCCGTCCTTCTCCATCCCCTTCCACTGGTCCAGCAGGTCCAGGGACAGGGAGCGGGCCTTGCCCTCGCTGGAGAGCAGCTTGTCCCGGCGGCACAGGATGAAGGAGAAGCCGGGTACTCCCTGGATGCACTTGTTGGCGCTGGACACCAGAAAGTCGATGCCCCAGTCGGAGACGGGGATATCCACCCCGCCGAAGGAGGACATGGCGTCCACGACGAAGGTCCGCCCGGCGTCCCGGACCACCTTGCCCACGGACTGGATGTCGTTGAGGATGCCGCTGGTGGTCTCACTGTGGACCATGGCCACGTGGGTAATGGCCGGGTCCTGAGCCAGCAGACGGGCGACGCGGGCGGGGTCGGGGATGTGGTCATAACTCTCGGCGTAGTGGACATAGGGAATGCGGTTCCGGTCACAGATCCGGGTCATGCGCACCCCGTAGGCCCCGTTGGAGCAGATGAGGACCTTGTCCTCGTCCCCCACCACGCTGGAGAGGACGCTCTCCACTCCGAAGGTGCCGCTGCCCTGCATCAGGACGGCCGTGTAGTCATCCTCCGACACGTGCCCCAGCTGGAGCAGCTGGCGGCGGATCTTCTGGGTGACGGCCTTGTAGTCGTCATCCCAGGTGCACCGGTCCACCAGCATCTCCTCCTTCACCGTGTCGGTGGTGGTCAGGGGCCCGGGGGTCAGTAGTTTATAGGTATTCATGGTCGGTTCCTCCTTTTCTCACAGACAAGCCAGTTCAGCCCTTGGCCCGTTCGGAGAGCTCCTGGTGGGCGGTGAACAGCTCGAAGGTCAGGGGCTCGTCAAAGATGCTGGGGTAGTCGGACTGGTTGGCGGGGTCGGCGGTCTCGCCCTCATAGAGGGGATTCGGGTAGGTTTGGATCAGCTCGGCGCGGCCGTTTTCTATGATGCACCGCGCCATCTCCATGGCCAGGGGGTTGGTGTCCTCCCCCTTGTCCAGGACGGCCACGGACTCAGTAAGGGAGAAGTTGCCCTCCGTGGGGTCCACGTAGTCGATGGGCAGGCCGTCAGCCTTGTCGGCCACCGCCTGGTGGCGCAGACCGAAGCCGATGGCCACCTCGCCGGCCCGGCACAGCTTCAGGGGGCCGGAGCCGGAGGTCTCGATGTGGGCGCCGCAGTTGTCATAGATGGCGGCCAGCGTCTCCTCGGCCCCGTCCTCGCCGTAGGCGTCCACCAGGGCCTGGATCAGCAGCCATGCGGTGGAGGAGGACTGGATGTCAGTGACGGCCACCTGTCCGGCGTACACTGGGTCAGCCAGGTCCTTCAGGCAGGTGGGAGTGGGCAGGTTCTCTGAGGCCATCAGCTCAGTGTTCAGGATGATGGCCCCCTCCTGGGAGGTGATGGGGGCGGTGTAGTCAGGCACCTCCTCCAGGGTGTTCACCTCAAAGTCCAGGGGCAGGAACATGTTGTTCTGCTCCTGGGCGCTCTGGAGATAGAAGGTGCTCATGGTCACGAGATCCGCCTCTAGGTTGGTGCCCTCGGCCAGCAGCTTGCCCCCCAGCTCGGAGGTGCCGTAGGTCTGCACGATATACTTGCCCTCATAGCCGCCTGCGTCCAGAGCGTTCTCCATGGCAGTGATGGCCTCCTCATCGGCGTTGGAGTAGATGACGATCTGGTCATCGCCGGAGCCGGAGCTGCCGCAGCCGGCGAGAAGGGTCAGGGTCAGGGCGGTTCCCAGGGCGAGGTATTTTTTGAAATTCATTGGACTGCTTCCTTTCTGTTTCCAAAGAGTTGGATGGAACGGCGCTCTTTCACCGGATGGGATGCCTTATAGCTGGCCAGGCAGGAGAAGAGCCCCTTGGCGATCAGGTTAGTGGCCAGGATCAGCAGGGAGAGGACGAACACCTCGTTGAAGCGGTTCACGTACTGCAGCTGCTTGATCATGGTGGTGAGAACCATGGTCCGGGCCCCGGCGATGAAAATGAGGGCGCTGATGGTGACCATGGAATTGATGAAGTAGTAGCTGAACACCTCGATGAGACTGGACAGAGCGTTGGGGGTGACCACCCGGAGGATGGTCTGGAGCCAGCTGTCCCCCATGAGCATGGCTGTGGTTTCCCAGCCGGCGTTCATCTTGGACAGGGAGTTCTTCATCATCAAATAGGGGGTGGAGAAGTAGTGGACGATGTTGCACAGGATCATCAGCAGCAGGGTATTCTGCAGGCCGCTGCCGGAGAAGAGAAACAGATAGGCCACACCCAGCACCATGCCGGGGATGGCGTTGGTCACCAGGGCAATGCTCTCGATGACCCGCTTGTACCGCGGGGGCAAGGTGCTCCGGGCGGTGATGAGGGCGGCGCCGTAGGCCGCCAGAGTGCCCAGGAAGGCAGTGAGCAGGGCCATCACCAGAGAGTGCCAGTAGACGGTAATCAGCTCGCTGTCGGTGAATACGGCGGCGAAGTGCTCCAGGGAGAAGCTGGTCTGATAAGGCCACTCCTCCACCAGGGGGACCACAAAGATCACCGCGAAGATAGACAGGATGGCCACTGAGATCACCGTGCTGGAGACGCCCCACCCCGTATCCCGCAGGGGGTTCTTCCGCAGGTCCGCCTGGGAGATGCGGGTATAGCGGATATTGAACCGCTCCAGCAGCTGCAGGATGCAGATGCTGCCGATGGAGGGGATGAGCAGGATCATGGCGATGACCGCCCCCCGGTTGAAGTCGGGGATGCCGCCCAGCATCTGGTTGTAGAGGAGGGTGGCGATGACCTCATAGCCGCCGCCCACCGAGGCGGGGATGCCGAAGTCGGTGAAGCACAGGAAGAAGGCCTGAATGAAGGCGCCCGCCAGAGTTCCCAGCAGGGGGCGAAGAATGGCGATCCAGAAGGTGGCCAGGTCCCGGTCCCCCATGGCCTTGGAGACAATGATGGTCTTTTTGTCCACAAAACCCATGGTGTTGTGGATCAGCAGGAAGGCCACCGGAATGGTATAGATCACATAGCCCACCAGCAGCCCGCCGAAGCCGTAGATGTCAAAGAACTGCCGCCCCAGCAGGCGGGTGAGCAGCCCCTGTTTGCCGAAGGAGTAGATGATGGCAAAGCCATAGGTGATGGTGGGCAGGAACATGGGCAGGGTCGCGATGGCGGTGATGAGCCGCTTGGCCCACCTGGGCAATCCGGTGTAGTGGACCGCATAGGCCATCAGGAAGGCGATGACCGTGGCCGCCATGGCCGACGCGGCCGCCACCGCAAAGCTGTTGCCAAGGGCCGTGAGAAATCCCTCCCGGGTCACCACCGAGGCATAGAACTCCCAGGTAAATCCGCCCTCCCCCACCAGGGACTTGCCCAGCAGCAGGAGGATGGGGGCGGCCAGGAAGCCCACGAACAGAAGGGTGATGATCCAGAAAATCCCCTTCAGCTCCCAATTTTTCCGTCTCATGGCGCCTTTCCTCAAACAGCCTCGCCGGCCAGCTGCGGGCGGTCGCCGAACAGGGCGTAGATGTTGCCGCGCTTGATCTCCAGCTGGCGGAGGATGAACTTGCGCACGAAGTCGTTCCTGGGCTGGTGGACGATCTCGTCCGGCTTGGCGTACTGGGAGATGGACCCCTGATCGATGATGAGCACCCGGTCGGACAGGGTGAGGGCCTCCTCCGGGTCATGGGTGACGATGATGGTGGTCAGGTGGTACTCCCGGGCGATGGTCTTGATCCGGCCCTTGATGGATTCCTTGATGACTCCGTCCAGGGCGGACAGGGGCTCGTCCAGCAGGAGAATCCGGGGTTTCATCACCAGGGTGCGGGCCAGGGCCACCCGCTGCTTCTGGCCGCCGGAGAGCTGGTCGATGCGCTTGCCCAGGTGCTCCCGCAGGCCCAGCAGGTCGATGAGCTCATCCACCTCCTCCCGGGAGGAGATGCCGGGCTTGTTCCGCAGGCCGTAGGTGATGTTCTGCTGTACGTTTAAATTGGGAAAGAGGGCGTAGTCCTGGAAGACGATGTTGAAGCCCCGCTTCTCCATGGGGGTGCGGGTCAGATCCTCCCCGCTGTATCGGATCTCTCCCTGGTCGGCATCCACGATGCCCAAGATGATATTGAGCAGGGTGGTCTTGCCGCAGCCAGAGGGCCCCAGGATGGAGACGATCTCTCCGTCCTCCACCTGGAGAGAGAGGTCCTTGAGTACAGGCACGCCGTCAAATGCCTTCTGGATATGCTCCAGTTCCAGCATGAAAACCGCTCCTTTCTCGGTTTCAAAAGTTCTTGTGGGCGCCGCCGCACGTCCGGCGACGGTGTAATCCTAGCAAATTCCAGCTCCGCAAAACAAGCGTGAAAGGTTTAATTTTCCGTTAGAGAAATGTAAAAAGGCATCAAAAACAGGGGGCCTTCCTTGTAGAAAAATTACAAAGAAAGCCCCCGCCGGGGAATCTCACGCCTCCGGATAGCCTCGGTCGGCAATGACCGCTCCGCTTTTGTCCAGACTGCGGGAGAACCGCTCATAGTCGCTCTGAATGATCCCCATGTACAGCAGATCCACCACCGCCAGATCGGGGATGCGGGAGAAGATGGCTGTGCCGTAGATCACAGTGTCCTCTCCCCCGGTATACAGGCACACGTCGGCGTACTTGGCCAAGAGAGGATTCTTCCGACTGGTGACGGCGATGGTGTTTGCCCCCGCCCTTCTGGCCAGTCTCAGCGCCTTCACCGTATCCATGGAGCAGCCGGAGTGGGAAAAGGCTACCGCCACGTCTGCCACCCCCAGATGGGCGGCGGCGATCTGCTGGAGATAGGCGTCGGTGTGCATCCGGCAGCAGAGCCCCAGATAGGTCAGCTTGGTCAGGAGATCACTGGCCGGCGTGCAGGAGTTCTCCACCCCGTAGATGTCGATGGTCCGGGCAGTGGCAAGCATCCGCCCGGCCCGGTCCAGCTCCTGGACGGACAGGGACTTCAGTGCCTCCTCCAGCAGGCCGCCGGACACCCGAACCTCTTTCAGGGGGAGGTCCTCCAGCTGGTCCCAGGGCTTCAAGTCGAAGCCTCCCAAGTGGTCGAAGCAGGCCTCCCGGGCCGCGCCGCCGCTGCGGTCCCGGATGAGGCAGTATTTGAAGTTGCGGTAGCCGTCAAATCCAAGGGCCTGCACGAAACGGATCACTGTGGGCTGGCTCACCTGCACCTGGTCTGCCAGCTCCGAAATGGTGCACCGGGTACAGGTCTCCGGGTCCTTCAGCACATAGTCCGCCACCCGCTGCTCCGATGGCCGCAGGGAGGCGTAGGCGCCGCGCACCCGGTCCAAAACCCGAATATCCTGCCGCATGATCTGATCTCTCCTATCCCGTAGCAAACTTACAAGGCGGTGCCTGTTCTCATGAAAAGCCCCCCCTCAGCGGGAATCGGCCGCTTGTAGAAGAGGCGAAATATTTTTCTCCAACAAGGCCGGCCCGTCGGTTGATACCAGTATAAAGGGAGAGGCGGGGGTCGCTCCACCCCCTGTTTGTAAAATCGAAGTTAAAGCTGTGCTGGAAGGATTCTCTTCCGTCAAGGAGCAGGTCCCCCCTCGGGAAGGAACACATCCCCTCCATCTGCATGTCAGCGGCAGTTCCGGACGAGGTCCAGCCTCCTGCCTTGGGCCGTCAAAGCTGACATGCAGAGAAGCGGATCGCGTCTGCCTGCCGCCCTCCGGTTCTATTTCAGGAACCGCCGCCGGCCTAACGGTTGAATGGATCCCTCTTTGCTCCTTGTCTGGCCCCTCGCTGCCGTGTCCTGCCGTACGGCCAGCGACTTCATGGGACGCCCCTCTATGCCCGAAACTCCCCGGGACGCACAGTGCGTCCCAGGGAGTTTCATAGACATTGCGGCACATGCAGGAGATATATCCATTCATCTCGTATCTTGATGGCTTTGCATCCCGCCATCGGACAGAAAAACAGGGCGGCCCCGAAGGACCGCCCTGAAGCAAAGCATGGTACTTACATCACATTTTCAAAGAACCGGTACAAAATCACCGCAAACTGGGCGCGAGTGGCCGTGCCGGCAGGGTTCAGCAGGCCCTCAGTGGTGCCGGAGATGATCCCCTCTGCGATAGCCCAGGTCATGGGTTCCGTGGCGTAAGCGGCCACGGAGGCGTTGTCCGGGAACGCGGACAGATCGGCCCGCCCGGACACGTCATAGCCCATCTGCTGCGCCCAGCGGTACAGGATGGTCACCATCTGCTGGCGGGTCAGGGCGCCGCCGGGGTTGCTGCCGTCGGAAATCTTGCTCTCCACGGCCCAGTGCTGCGCCTCGGTCATGTTGGAGGGATTGAACTCCGTCAGACGGGCCAAAACCATCCACAGCTGCTGGCGGGTCACCGTGCTGCCGGGGGCGAACCGCTCGGCGCTGACACCGTTCATATAGCCGTTTTCATAGGCCCAGGTGATCTCCTCCACGGCCCAATAGTCCTCCGCCACGTCGGCAAAGGGCAGGTTCTCCTCTTTCTCCAGAGTGAACGTGGCCTCCACAGTGACCTTGCTGCCGGGCATGGTAAACGTGTACTTGTTGCCGCCCTTGCTCTGGAGCTTCACAGTGTCGCCGTCCTTGTCGGTGACAGTCAACTCGTCCAGCTCATAGCCATTGTCGGGCTTGACGGTGATGGTCACGGTATCGCCCTTGTCCGCCCGCTTGGGACTGACGGTGACGGTGCCGTGCTTGCTGTTCTCCACGCTGACGGTGTAATCACCGCTGCTGGAGGAAGAGGATCCGCCGCCGGAGGGAGCGGAATAAGTAATCGTGATCTTATCATCGCTCACGCTCATGCTGCAGCGGCTGCCCAGCGTGATCTTGTCCTTATCATAAGTGTGTCCATCGAGGTCAATGGTCACGCTCTTACCGGAGACAGAGATCTTCTCGTCACAATCCTGCGTCAAAACGATGGTATCGCCGGACTTCGCGGCGTTCACAGCCTCCTGCAGCGTGCCGTACTCGCTCTCACCGATCTTGGCGGCAACTGTCAGCTGGCCGTTGAGCACAAAGGTGCTGAAATGCTTAACATGCAGCACCGCGCAGCCATCCTCCACAGTGAAGCCGGAACCATTCAGATATCGCTCACGGGTGCCGTCATCCGCAATGTGCATGATCTCCTGGGGCTCCAAGTCCACCGGAATCGGCAGGCGGACCTCAATGAGGGTCTGGCCGTCCAGATAGTCGTTGGGAACGGCAATATTCTCCGCTTTGTCTTCGCCGTTGACTATGACCTTCGCCACAGGCTCTGCCTTATAGGAGACATACATCTTGTCCTCTGTGGTCAAATCCGCTTTATCGGCGGTCAGACTCACGGTGATCTCCACCACCACTTTATCCTCGGGCTTCAGTGCTTCCTCTACCTGATTGATAATGGCATTCTGCGCGGACTCCGTCACCGCGTCAGAAACGCCGCTGACCTGCGCATTGTCGATGACCGCTTCGATCTTTTCCTTGTCTTCCGTCTTGATACTCTCGCTTACTTCAGTCTCCGTCTTCTCCGTGACAATGGGATCGACCTCCGTAGGCTTCGTGGTGGTCACCATGTAGGCGTAGCCCGTCTTGTCGGAAGCGACCACAAAGAGCTTGGGTTCCGCATTTTCCGGTACGTAATCGCTGGGATCAGAGGTGAAGTAGCCGCCGGTAACACTGATTTTGTCGGCAGCCTGGGTATCAATCTCAAAAGCGTCCTTTTTGCTGCCGGCAGAGAAGTTGCCTCCGCTGACTGTCAGCGCCGCAAGGTAGCTGACAATCTTGGTATTCTCATTTGTTGTCCACTGGCCGTTTACACGTTCCAAACGGTATACGGCAATCGCCGCATTGTTGCGGCTGGTCAGCGTACCGCCGGTGATATTCACGGTCATGGTCTGCCCCTCGCCCTGATAACCGCCGCCGCGGGAAACAACAGACAGGGCCGCGCCATCATCGGTGCTGCCATCCCCCTGGGAAGCGGGCTTGGTGGGAAATTCCGTAAAGGGCAGCGTTGCGGTAATCACAGCATTTTCAGCAATGGTCAGCGTACCGGCGCCGCAATACTGCACGCCGTTCGGGCCGATCAGTTCTGCATCACCCTTGATCGTCAGGTCGCCTACCTGGGGATGATAGATGACATTTCCCTCAGTGGATTCCAGTCTGCCGCCGGTAATCACTGTCTCCGTATAGTCGGCAGAGCCATTTCCGGCAACCGCAAATGCGACCGCCTGTATCTCCCCGCCGTTGATCTCCACAGCGGTTTTGTTTGCCTCATCACTTGTACCAACTGTGTTGATACCATAGGTGCCTGTGTATTTGCCGCCGTCAATTACGGCCTTTGCTCCGTTCTGAATAAAGACGGCATAGTTGCCGGAAACCGTACCGCTTTTGAAATACGCCTCAGTGCCCTGACCATTGACAACAACTGCAATATTGTTGCTGCCGGAGCCAGTATTCTGGATCTTGCCGTTCCCCTTGCTGTCCTGAACGGTCACACGGCTGGCTTCCAGCCACAGCGTATTGGTCGCGTTAGAACTTGTAAGCGTGCAGCCATTCAGATCCAGAGTGACCGCTTTGTTGATCGTAACTCTGTCGCTGCCAAGATCCACCTCTCTCAGCAACGTGATGGTATCATTTTCTTTTGCTTCGGTGATGGCCTTGGCCAGCGTCTGATAATAGGTATCGCCGATTCTGACGGCAGCAAATCCCTCTTCGACCTTGCCCACAGTACCGTTGGCATCCTGTCCAAGACCCTCGGCCAGATACTTGCTCACATCGCTGGAGAACGTGCCGCCGGTGATGATTGCATCACCCTTTGCGTAACCGCTGACCGTACGAATATTTCCCTCAAACGTGCCGGCAGAAATCTCCAGCTTGCCGCCGCTCAATTCAATATCGCCGGTAATGGTGCCTGTGGTATTGATCTTCACCGTGGGAATCTCGTAACTGCCAAACTTGCAGGAATCAAAAGCCGTTTGGTTTTTATATGCCTTTATACTCGTATTTCCGATAAACTGAACAGTACCGCAGTTATTGGAAATCGCATACTGACAGGGTGCGCTTGCCTGACTGGCATCAATCACCATATTCTCAAGCGTCAGGTTGCAATAGTTCTGCAGGCCGATCAGCAGGGTCTTCTGATTGGCAAAGATGATGGACCCGTTTTTCAGCGTCAGGGAACCACCCGTCAAGAACTGAAACGCGTTGGTTTCTGTACCGGAAGGCCCCACCGTGCTTCCGCTGACCGTATAGGAGTGGGTATTGAAGTCGATCGTCAGGTTCTTTTTGGATGTATCGATCACAATTCCGTCGCCCTCTGTATCTTTGAGCAGCGTAATGACAGACTTGTCCGCAGCCGCTTCCACAGCCTCTGCCAGGGAGGTATACTGTTCCACCCCCTCTGCGGTTGTGACCTCGGCAACCATCATCTCTTCCCGGGAGCCGACCTCGCCGTTGGCGTTCTGCACATAGCCCTCGGCCAGATACTGTTCATCGACTTTGCTGGAGAATGTGCCGCCAGTGATGTTCAATCCGCCCAAGGCTACATCTACCTTGTAGGCCGGAATTCCTTCAGGTGCGCTGAATTGACCGCCTCTGATTTGGAGAACCGCCTGTTCTTTCAGGCCCCCGTCGTTGCTGTTTCCAACCAGAACGGCAGTCTGCTTCCCCTCCGTCACAAATGTACCGTCATTTACAACAACCTGTACGGCACCGGCTTCTCCGGCCACATAAAGCGCATAGAATACAGCGCCATGCTTCTGGGCGCAATCTACCGTCTTATAGCTGCCGCCATTGACTTCCATTGTCCCAGCGGTCGCACTAAGGGCTCCCTGCGTGCCGGTCACAACAACGCTTCCCTCAGACGACGGCGTAATCGTCAGCTTGGCATCAGGATCGTTGTCCACGCCGCTGCGGACCGTATATCCCCAATTTTGGCTATCGCACCTGCTGCAAGACGTATTCGTAAAAATTCCGCCGGTAATCAGCGTTTCTCCGTTTACATCAACAGCGGGATAAACACTATTTGTAAAGCTTCCGCCGGTAATTGTCGTATTGGAGCCTTCAAAGCTGCGAACAATCGTTGCCCCACCGCTAAAAGTTCCGCCATTAATCACAGCCTTACCGCCATCCTGATTTCTCAGATGAACGGTCATGGCTTTATCAGCTATCTGAAATGTTCCGTTTTCCACAGTCAACGTGCCATAGTTATTGATGAAGCCCTTGTAGCTTGTCGCCTCAGTTGCATCAAAGGTACCGTCGCCTGTAATTGTAAGTGTGCCATTGTTTACGATCAAATTTTTACTGCTGTCCGAAAAGCCAATAGACAACGTCTCACCATTCATGTCTAAAATGATCGTCTTTCCGCTGTCAATGGTCACCTGATCTGACAATGCAATACTGCTCGTCAATTCAATCGTGCCGCTGCCCTGCACAGCGTCAACAGCAGCCTGCAGTGTTTCATACTGCTGACCGTCGACCTCTGCCACATACGAAGTGTCTGCCGCCGTCAGGGCTGCGTCGGACTCGCCTGCGGCCCCATCCTCAGAATTGCCTGTCAGGTCATCCGCAGGTCCCTCTGCCGGATCGTCCGGGATGTTCCCGCTGCCGGAATCCTGCTGCTCCAAAGGCGTCTCGGACGAAGGGGTCTCCTCCGCAAACGCCCCCACGGTCAGCAGACTCATCGTCATGACGACCGCCAACAGCAGAGCCAGCAGTTTCTTACCTGTTTTCATCTTTCTCGCTCCTTCTTCTGTTATTTTCGCCGGAAAACAAAGCTCCTTATTTCCGCAAAGCGGAAATAAAAACGGTATATACCGTTTTGGAGGACGCCGGTCTCTTACACCCCTATCATACTTCATGACTTCGCAGAAAACAAGCAAAAAATAAGACATAATATTATTTTTGAATCAAATTATTTTTAGCTGGATGAAGCCGGGGAAGCGCGCCGCCCCCCTCCGTCTCTCCATTGGAAACAGTACGTATAGCGCATAAGTAATGCTTATATGCTTATGCAGGCTGTGGAGTGATAAACCCGCTCCTCAGCCGCCATATTTTTTAACGTAATATTTTTTCTGTCGTATTTAAAACCAGCAGTTTGAGAATGACACCGCGGTGCCATCTGTTATGTTGCTGTAAAAGGTATAAGCGACACGGAAAAGGGCCGGGTGGACTGGAACCGGAGCAAGAGACCATTCAAGGGCTTGAGCCCTAAGACAGCGCAAAGCATTCACCAGATCATCGTCTCGGCTATGAAGCCAACAAATGCTTATCACAGCAGCTCAGAATACGGCAAAACCACGCAAAAATTCTTCCAGATACCATCTAATTCTTTGAAGGCGCAGGAAACCCGGCTGATTTCTTTGGAAATCAGCCGGGAGAGAAGCGGAATGCAATACCAGGCGGTAGCCTGTGTCCACTTTGAAAAGGCAGAGAAAAAGGGGCAATGCCCACTGCTCAAGGTGCGGCAGAGATAAGCCCGAGATTTCCATCTATGAGCCGATGCTGTTTCAAACAGCTATAA
>OMGF01000474.1_pt1 | contig 37279 bp, 25 predicted proteins | sample 1645861 | NCBI WGS metagenome assembly OMGF01 (sample SAMN05578586, study PRJEB25193) | human gut metagenome | biome: Human Microbiome; feature: human-associated habitat; material: feces | host: Homo sapiens | place: USA:Birmingham
GGCGGATTCCGGACTTTCACCAGTTAGAGACGTGCGCCGCCGGGCGCACTGAAAAGCGAACGGGGTAATGCCGTAATGGCACTGCCCCGTTTGTTCTATATAAGATATGTCCCCAAATTTTCCCCTTCTCACATTCCCAATATGGAATCCGTATCAGGGCGGATGATATTCCAGGCGGAAACCAGTGCCTCTTTCAGCTTTACCTCACCTGCAAACTCTTTTTGTCTCTTTAAAGCATATGCTGTCTTTTCTTCCGGGGACAGTATATAGTACTCACTGTCGTCCCGGTATGTATCGCTCAAAAAGATATAGTTTCTCGAAGGCGGCCTCCGGTAGGCAATATCGGCTATAGACCATTGTACATGATATCCCTCGCTGTACACCTCATTATAATCCACAAAAATAATGATGTCCTCCTTCTTGTCGGTCTGGTACTTTAACGCCTCTATTCTCATAAATCCCACCCTTCCTTGCAGCAGCCGGCCCTTGCTCATCCATTGCCCGTGCAGATGTATTAATTAAAATCTACCATATCACCCGGGATTTTTCAATACAATTTACAAGGTTAGGATTAAAGTTACAGAAAACGGTTATTCTCTGCGGCTCCGGTCTATGGTACAGCTGTAATATCAGACCTTTACAGCCAGACCGTCATACCTTCACGTACATATTCGCAGTTAGGATTGCAAAGTGTGGCCTGCCTTTCCAGACAGAACAAGGTACTGCTGTCGGCTTCCCAGTCAAAATGAGTAAGCCAGATCCGTTTCGCGCTGCTGGCTTCTGCCAGCCTAAGAGCAGCTTCCCATGTGGAATGTCCCCATCCCTTGTGGAATATATAGTCTTCCGGTGAGTACTGGACATCACAAATCAGAAGTCCGGCATTCTCAGCATAGTTTGACAGCACATCCGTCATCTCCTGGTTTAATTCACAGTCAAGTCCATAGAATACCATGGTTTCTTCTAGCTGTATCCGGTACAGCACCGTCTGGTCCGGGTGGTTGGAACGGATGGGAAGAATCTGTACGGACTGCGGCAGCGACAATGACAGGACTTTCCCGGCCTCCACTTCATAGTACTCAATGGACGCACTGCATTGGCTGAGGGAAACAGGCCAATAAGGAGGCCCAATAAACAGGTTCAGCTGCTGCTTTAAGGAACGGCCGTTGCGGCTCTCTCCATAAAAACAGATGCGGCGTCCAGTCTGAAATAGTGGCTTAAACAGCGGAATTCCTATAATATGATCCAAATGAAGGTGACTTATAAAAATATGGATATCCCTCTTGTCATCCGGATTTTTCATCATCTCCCGGCCCAGTGCCGCCAGCCCAGTGCCGCCGTCCAGAACCAGAAGCATCTGCCCTGTCTCTATGGTGAAGCAGGAGGTGTTTCCCCCATATTCCATCTGCTCTGTGTAGGGAGCCGGGCCGGATCCCCGGCTCCCCCAGCAGGTGACTTTTATATTATTATTCATTTTACCTACTCCGTATTGTCATTAATGTCCGGCTTCCGGTATTTATTCCTTAGATTCCTTATCCCGGCAGATTTCCATACTCTTCCGTTTTTCCTGTTTCAGGCTGGTTTTTGCCCTTTTCCGGAATTCCTTCTACTGGCCGGTTTGCGCCTTCTTCAGAACTTCCTTCTTCCGGCTGGTTTGCGGCGCTTTCTTCCGGACTTCCTTCCTCCGGCCGGTTTGCGCCTTCTTCCGGACTTCCTTCCTCCGGCCGGTTTCCGCCTTCTCCCGGTTCTCCTTCTTCCGTCCGGTTTCCGCCCTCTTCCGAACTTCCTTCCTCCGGCTGGCTTCCGCCCTCTTCCGGTTCTCCTTCCTCCGGCCGGTTTCCGCCCTCATCTGGTTCTCCTTCTTCCGGCTGGTTTCCGCCCTCTTCCGGTTCTCCTTCCTCCGGCAAATTCTCTCCCTCCTGTAGCTCTTTCTCTTCCTCATTCACATCCGGCAGTTTTTCAGCATCTGCCTGAAGAGGGATAGAAGTAAGCACCTCTGCCTGTTTTTTTTGTTCCTGGACAATACCAGTTAAAACCCAGCCCGTCTCTGTCTCTTCGCTCTCAAACATGGACTCTGTCAACTCTTCAATTTTATATTCCTCTCCATCCATTTCTAAAATACCTGTGCCGGTTATAAAAGGAATCCCATCATCTGACCTTTCCAAGATACCGCTTTGTACATTCAGCTTATAATTTTCTGCAAAGATTACCCCTTTGACCCCACGTTCAGCCAAAACCTTTCCTCCCTCCAGGTTCAGCTCTTCATATGCTATATTCTCTCCATCTTGTTTCTTTACTGCGGTAATCCCCCCGCCGTAAAATCCCCCTGTTACCAGAATACTGCTGTCTTCCAGTGAAAGCATCCCTTCCACACACAGGTTATCGCCAAATTCCCCGTCAGCGTTTCTGACTGTCAAATCACCATGAAACAATGTAGTTCCGGTACCGAAATCAAAGGCTGCATTATCAATAACAGCTTTTCTCTCCACCTCAAGCCGGCCCTGTCCGATAGTTTGGAAGCTGCCGCCTTCCTGCATAAAGGAACCATTTGCCGCCACTCTCCCTTTATTATTCAGTGTTCCGCTTCCCACATAATCTCCTTTAATATCCAGGGTATTCATACTGGTATTCGTTACAGTTCCTCTGTTTTCCAGGTTTCCGTCCACAATCAAAGTTCCGTCCACCTGCAATGCTGCCGACGTTCCCACCACCAGCCCCATTCCCCCGGCTAATTCCAGCCGGCTGCCTGCCGGTACGGTCAGGCTGTTATCAATGATAAGGGGATTGCTGTCCGCAGCGCTGTGAAGAACCACATCAGATGTCCGCAGCTTTTCCTCTATGGTTTCCGGACTCACCGGCATAGTAAGCTCCACCGTAGGTCTGCCCGGCTGTGTGCCGGTTCCGGAATCAGAACCGGAATCCCCTCCGTTATAAAGAGGGGTGTGAATATCCTTCCCGCCAGGCTTAGAGCCTGATGTTCCCTGCCCCTTCTCTGCCCATTGGGAGTTTTTATCCTCTTCTTCCCTTAAAAGCCGTTCCGCGTTTTCAATCATCCAGTCCACATCCCAGCCTGCCTCTCTCAGCCTTTTGGCAAGCTCCTCATTCTCATGGATTTCCCAAAGCACATAAGGGGCAATATCTGCTTCCGTAAGGGGAAGCGTCTGTATCTCTCCCTTCCGCTCCATGCGGTCAGGACCGATAATAAGTGCCTGCCGGCCCTTCTCTATGTACTGCCCATTCCGGTCACCCTCCACAGGATTCACCGGTCTTACAAGAACCTGCCCCTCCAGGACGCAGACGCGGCTCGTATTGCTGTCAACCACTTCCGCGTATACTACCGTTCCCCGGATTCCGGTTATCATGGTAGAGGTGCGGATGGATAGGGACTCCTCCCCCTTAAGAGGCGCGGTTACATCACAGAGAAGGCTTCCTTCTGACAGAAGCAGCTCCAGCTGCTTTCCTTTCTTCCGTATCTCTCCTTTGCTCAGTTCATCCATCTTCACGGCCTTTACGTCATCCAGGGCAAGGCCTGCGTAGCTTGCAGCCTCTGTTTCCAGGTTATATCCGCTCTGGAGCCGCATGTTATCAAAGGCCGCAACCGCCTTTCCTCCTTTTCCTGACACATTTACCGTGCCCTCTCTGGAAGAAAGACGCATGGTTGCCCCGCTTACAGAGGTGTCGGCTGCCGCAGGAAACACATTTCCTGCCAGCAGACAGCAGGACACCGCAAAAGCAGCCCCGCATCGTATCAGATTTCTCCCGCGCTCTCTCATATACCATCACCTTTCCAATACTTAATCCGCCTTCTTACCCTCTGACACCGGCATTCTGCCGGAGCTTCCTTCCGCAAGCCCTTCCAGCTCCAGCACCTGAAATTCCCCGGCTTTTCCCTTCAGCCGGATGCTTCCTATGGCCTTTGCATTAATCCTTCCCTCCAGCGCATTTGCAACAGCTGCGGATATGTAAATCTTTCCCCCAGGGGCATTGGACTCCAGCCTGGAAGCCGTGTTTACCGTATCCCCGATGGCAGTATAGTCCATTCGGTCAGGCGCCCCCACATTTCCCACCACAGCGGGACCTGTGTGGATTCCGGTTCCAAAGGTAAGCCTGCGCCCGAAACGCGCCTCCAGCTGATCCCCCAGGCGGTCCGCCTCTTTTGCCATATCCAGAGCAGCCAGGACAGCCTTCATCACATAATCCTCCTGTGCCAGGGGCGCGCCCCAGAAGGCCATGGCCGCGTCCCCAATAAACTTGTCCAGGGTTCCTCCATGGTTCTTGATGGAGGATGAAACCAGGGTAAGATAACTGTTTAATACCTCCACCACTTGTCCCGGTTCCAACGCCTCGGACATGGAGGTGAATCCCCTGATGTCCACAAACAGCACAGCCAGCTGTGTAAGCTTTCCGCCCAGCTCCAGAGACTGGGTTCCCTGCCTCAGTATCTCATCCACAATCTCCGGTGCTGCATAACGTTTAAAGGTGGCCGTCACCCGCTGTTTCTCCAGGACAGCCTTCCCATAATGGAGCACCACCGATGCCCCGAAGAAAAGGGTCAATCCCAGGGGAATCCAAAGAATATGGAGGACCACGCCTTTCTCATAGGCAGCCTTGGCAATGATTACATATGCGAAAGAGCCTGCCAGCCACACTGCCCCTCCCCCTGCCAGCCCGCTGCTCTTAAACCACGCGCCGGCTGCCGCCAGCACCAGGAACAGAACCGCCAGCTGGACGCCAGCGCCTGGTTCCTCCTTATAATCTCCCTCCAGAAGCGCATGTATGGCATTGGCCTGTATCTCCACGCCGTACATGGGTTCTCCCCTGTCTGCGGAGGTAATATACTGGTCTCCCAGCCCTGCGGCATAAGGCCCTATGAGCACAATCCGATCTGCAAAATATTCAGGCGGAATATTCTCTTCCAAAAGATCCACTATAGAAATGAACTCACTGTAATCCTCCGGCAGCCCGGAATAATTCAAATACCAGAAGCCCCTGGAATCCGCAGGCGGAAGACCGGCCTCCCGGCCTTCTTCCTGTTGTATATACTTCCTTGCTATGGTCAGGGCAAAGGATGGAAATACGCGCCCGTCCGGCAGCCCAAGCTCCAGCAGCTGGTGGCGCAGGATGCCGTCCTTATCATACATTGCATTGATATGTCCCTGGGCGGTCACGTCCCTCAGGGCTTTGTAAGGTTCATCAAAGGACTTCACGGTAAAATCATCCAGATAAAAGGTGCCGTCCGCCGCTGTAACCAGAGAGGAACCAAAGGTTCCCGCTGCTGCGGTGACCACATTTTCCCCGGTCCCCGCAGCCTCTGCCAGAAGTAAATCCCCTTCTGTCCCGGTTTCTCCTGCCAGAAGTACATCCAGCCCGATAACCGCAGGCCGGATATCCCCCTGGTTCAGATAGGAAACCGTCTGTGCCAGTATCCGCCGGTCCCAGGTGCCAAAAGGCCCCAGCTCTTCAAGGGATCTCTGGTCAATACCCACAATGGCGATTCTGGCGTCTGTCCCCCGCCGCTCCTGATACAGTGCGTCTGACAGACGGTTATCCATCTCATAGAACAATCCTGACGCGGCCGCTATGGTAAATATCCCGGCACATAACCCCCAGGGCAGGTACGCCTTTATCAATTTTTTATCCATACTGCCTCCCATCTATTCCCTATTATCTGGGCAGCACAAACACCTTTCTCAAAAAACTGTCGCACAGGTAAATATGATCCCCCATCACCATCATCCCCTCCGGGGACGCGATGGTCAGATCCGGGTCCGACGCATCGGCTGCCGGTAGGGTGGAAACATTGTCCCCCCATATCTTCCGCACCACACTGTTGCCTGTATCCGACACATAGAGGGCGCCGTCCTCCGCCGCGGTAATTCTCTGAGGTCCTGAGAACATGGCCTGCGACACAGGGCCGTCCGCAAATCCGTCCTCTCCTGTTCCCGCGCTCCAGACCACGGCTCCGTCCATAGCCTTCACAATCCGGTTGTTGCCTGTGTCCGCCACATACAGCGCACCTTCATAAAAGCATATGCCAGTTGGCGCGGACAGGCCCCGCAGATAGGTATCCACCTTCCCGGACAGGGACAGGCTGCGGACTACGTCATTATCCGTGTCTGCAATATAAAGTATTCCGTCAGGTCCCGCAGCCAGGCCCGTTGGGGCGGCAAACAATGCTTTTGAGGCCAGATTATCCTCATAACCTGCTTTTCCGGTTCCCGCCGCGGTCATGGCGCCCTCCGGGGAAATATAGCGCACTACATGATTGCTCCTGTCCGACAGAGCATATCCATCCAGATAAGGAATCATATCCCAGGGCTCGCCGATAAGCATTTCCCCAAGACTTCCGTCCCTGTAGCCGCCACGGGGTTCCCCATACTTTCCGGCAGCCCCCTTCTGCCCTGCATAGATACTGCGGCCTTCCTCTGTCACCTGCCAGATTACCTTGTTAAATCCATCCGCCGCCAGAAAACATCCCTCCCGGCCCTGTACCATGACCCGGGGTGAGAAGCCATCCCCTGTATTATCAAAAAAGGGAGCGGCACCCGACAGACTCACCCCCAGAATGCATCCGGAACATACCAATGACAGGACAAAGCCCAGCGCCTTTGTCCCACAGCCGGTCATTCCATGTCTTTTCCAGATAGTTTTCATTTACCTCTCTCCCTTTCTTTTTATCCGAGGAAAATATTCCGCCAGCTGTCTTATATCCAAAGGGTACTGCCGGAGACAAAGCACAGCCACTGAGATTCCGATTACACCATATACCCCAATCAATGCCGGGGATGCGAAAAGGACCATGGAAATCTGCTGGCTCTCATTGGCAAACCACACCGGCAGCGTCATTATGTTATAACCCATATGAAGAGCCACCGCATAAATAATATTGTCCTCCACAATGGACACATGGGCCAGCAGCAGACCCATAAAAAGTCCGTACGCAACCCACAGGGGAGTTACATGGCAGGCCGCGAAAATGCCGGTACAGAGCAGCACTGCAAACGTCTGGCTCTCAAACCTGCGCAGGAAGCGGTTCAGCACATATCCCCTGAATATCAGTTCCTCCACCAAAGGCGCAAGAAACATAACCGACAGGATAGCCAAAATCTTATCTACCTTTCCGAACACCTCATAGGTCATCTCATGATAAGGGCCTATAAGAAAATCGGGAAAGGGAATCACCGTAAGGGCGGCAGACATAAAAAGGTTAAGTCCTGCCCCGGCTCCCATAAGCAGGAGAAGCTTTTTTGCGTTTACCCCTCTCCAGTAAAGAGTGGTTTCATCCCAGATGGACACTCCCCGCTTTCTGCATTTCCTCCGCATCAGATAAAATACAAGAATCAGGCCCAGAGTCCTGTAAAACTGGCCGCTGCGCCACAGGAAAAACTCTATATGCTCCTTAAGCCCGGCGATAAAGAGCCCGAAAGCAGAGATAGCGGGAGGCAGTAAGAGATAAAGGAGCAGTGGTCTTATCCCGTAGACAAAGTCTCCTATCCATTTCCACACCCTTTGCTGCCAGGTCAAAGTTTTGTTATCCATTCCCGTCTCCCCTGTCACTCAAACGATAGTACGCCTACAAATCCCGTCACCTCAAAAATTTCCTTCATCTGAGGCCGGACATTCTTAAGCACCATGGTTTTCCCCGATGCGTTTATCTTTTTTTGAATGGAAGCAAATACCCGCAGTCCAACGGAGCTCATATAAATCGTATCCTCCATATTGACCACAATCTCTTTTTCCTCTGTTTCCAGCACGGTTTTAAGGGCTTTTTCCAATTCAGGAGCCTGAGCCACGCTGATTTTAACCGCTGTCTTAACCTCTGTCATATAACTTACCTCGATTCTGCCGCAGAAGGGCATATAATTATGGGCGGATGCATTTCTTCAGCCGGAGAATATTGCACCCGTCCCTGTACTGATACTCAACGCTGTCCGCAAACTGCCTCACCATATAGATTCCCAATCCCCCCACAGGGCGTTCCTCCAGGGGAAGCTGTAAATCCGGCGCCTCCCGGTCAAGAGGATTAAAAGAAATACCTTTGTCCTCCACCTCTAACACCAGCTCCCCACCCTCCAGTCCGCAGTATACCCGCACCGGTCCGGGCTCTCCCCCATAGGCGTAGCTGGCAATATTAGTGAACAGCTCTTCCAGAGCGATTTCCAGATGAAGCGCTGTTTTCTTTGGACAGTTTACTTCTTCCAGATACTCACGGAGCGCCTCCAGCACCCCATCCATATATTCCATTCCGGCCGGCACCCGCTTCTCCAGCATTTATCTCTCATTCCCTTCTTTCCGGCATAATGCCCTGACACACAGCATGGTAATGTCATCCGTCTGCACAGCCCCTTTTTCAACCGAGAATTCCTTCACCGCCATGGATATGCGGCTGATAATCCCTTTTGGGTCCTCCTCCGGAGCGCAGCGGTCCAGCACCGCCTTCAGGCGCTGTTCCCCAAACATTTCTTCTTCGGGATTTTCAGCTTCCGTAACCCCGTCTGTATAAAGAAAAATGGTTCCCTGTTTTCCCAGCTCCAGTTTTTGTTCCCTGTACTTCATATCCTCCCACAGGCCCAGTACAAAATCCGAATGGCAGGCCGCCTGGCGAAACGGTCCCTGCTCCGAAGATACATATGGATGGTTATGTCCGGCATTTACAAAGGTGAGAATACCTTGCTCCGTGTCCAGCATTCCAATGAAAGCAGTGACAAACATTTCCTCCGGGTTATCTTCACAGAGCCGGTTGTTTACCCGGAATGCCAGCTCCTCCAAAGGCATATCCAGCATAGCGTAGTTTTTAATATGTGTTTTAGCCATGGTCATAAATAGGGCAGCAGGGACTCCTTTGCCCGACACGTCCGCTATGACAATACAGGCTTTCCCGGGAGCAGCCGGGAATATGTCATAAAAGTCACCGCCCACCTCCTTGGCGGGTTCCATTAAAGCCCAGGCCCGAAGACCCAGCTGTTCTTCCAGCCCCCCAAAGTCTCTGCGAAGAAGTCCAGTCTGTATCCTGGCGGCAATATCCAGCTCAGAGTGGAGGCGCGCCTGCTCCCGGACAAGACTGGTGGTCTTTTTGTAGACCACATTCAGCAGTTCTCCATACAGCCTGCGGTTACTTCCGGCCGCCTCCTCAAACTGGACTCTGGAAAGACGGGCCGCCCGGACCCGGGTGATTGCCCGCACCGTGGCGCCTCTGGGCTCATCCCGTATTAAGGCCATTTCCCCTACAATACTACCCGGCCCCATAAGAGTGTTAATCTCCTCTCCATGGCAATCTAACACCTGGGCGCTGCCCTCCATAAGGATGTACATTCCGTCCTCCCCTGCCTGCCCCCAGGTCACAATATCCCGGCCCGGGGGAAAGTCAAGCTCCTCCATGGCGGAGAGCAGGAGGCAGCTTCCCTCCGGCAGGTTTCCCTTCTCATCTGCGGGAAACAGTTCCCTCACTTCCTTCAGGGCCAGCAATCTGTCTATATCCATCTTCTGCACTCCCTTCAGCAATACTAGCTCGATGGCCGGAGATAATACCGCCCGTAACCTTGTCCTGCCTCATATATCACGCTGCAGTCTCCCACAGATGTAATTGCGGCTCTGGATATGTTCCAGCTATTGTCCCCCTGCCAGCTGCTGTACACAGCTTCCTCCAGCTGGTCGGGGGTGGAGCTGACAGTGGTCAGCATGGCCTTAAAGACTTCATAATCCAGCGCCTCTCCAAGGGATTGTGTCTCGCTGTTTCTGTCCAGTAGAATAAAGATATCCAGTCTGTAGCCTCCGGTTGTACTATCCTTATAAAGGCCCATGTACCTTGTGTCATCCTTGGCGGACTTGACAGCTGACTTATACTCAATTGCCGTACTGTCAATCAACAGCTTCCTTTTCCCGCCGGAATCCGCACTTATCTTCCCTGCGGCTCCATTGAGGGCGGCTTGTGCGCCACCCCATCCGTCTCCCATGCTGATGCTGTTCTGGAATCCGGCCGGCAGAGGGAATTCCTGCCCCAGAAGCTCCCTCTTTGCCTCATACCATGCCCCGTCTGCGTCTACCCTGAAGCCATCCGGGGTTATCTCGTTCATGGCGCAGTGGCCGTCCTCATAGAGGTAGTAATGTTTTCCCCCCACCTCAATCCATCCGGTGCACATGGTTCCTCCTTCATCATAATAATACCAGCGTCCATCCTGCTCCTGCCGCCAATCCCCGGAAGTTCCCGGCGCAGCCATGGAAGTGACTGCGGCGGCGGCCGTCAGCAGCACTGTAAGGCAGAAACCTGCCGTCAACTTTCCTGCTTTCATCCTATTACCTCCTCTGATGGTTATTGCCCGCTCCAGTTCCTACTTGGCCGGCTTTTTATTATCCTGACGGTGGCTGCCTATGCCGCTCTCCTTCTGGAAGGACCGGCTGCTTTCTTTGTGGAAGGGGCTTAAATCATGCCTTTCCCAGGAGCTCTGGGGTTTTGCAGCTGCCCCGGCCGCCTTGGCTTCCTTCTCTGAAAGTTCAAGCTCCACGAAAGTTACCTCCGTTTTGCCTTTGGCCCCGCCGGATTTTTCCGGCCCGGCCTTCTCTGCCTCAGCCTTCTCCGGCCCGCTCTTCTCTGCCTCAGTATTCTCCGCCCCGGCCTTCTCCGCCTCAGCTTTCTCCGGCCCGCTCTTTTCCTTCTCCGCCTCAGACTTCATATTCTTCACCGGCTCTTTTTTTACAAGCTCTTTCAGGTCATCCATCAGAAGCTGGCGCATTTCCCACTGGGCGCTGAAGCTCTCCGCATACTCCACGCCTTTAACTGCCGCCTTGGCACAGGCAGGATCTGTCTTTAACGCCTCCTCATAAGCAATACTGATTCCGATTCCCTTGGCATTGCTGCCTGCCAGTGAAACGGTTCCTGCCTTGGCTCCCGCTATGGCTTCCATGGCTGTGCGTCCTTCTGCCAATGTCTGCTTGGCCTTGTCACTCAGGCCGCTGGTATCAATGGGTATACTGTCCATATAACGGAGCGTCATAGCAGCCTGCTCCTTAGCCCAGTACGGCTTTGTCTCATCAATGGTAGACAGATCCTGAGCTCTGAAATTCTTAACCATTTCCCTCCGGTCCAAATACTGTATCTCCGGGCCGTATTTTGCGTCCAGCTCGCCAATCCGCGCCAGCGCCTCCTCTTTTGTGGCAGGAGGAATATAATCCGGGTGCAGCAGTTCCGCCTGATTGAACTTTTTAATCTGAGGCGTGCGGTCTTCCCCGTTCATCTCCTTAAGCTGGTTCAGCCTTGCCTCCTCCATGGCCCGCTCCTGCAGCAGTTCCTGGGGAACTGGTGTGAGCCCTTCCTCCAGAACCTGAAGCCTCTTTTCCTTTTCCTCAATCTGTTCCGGAGACATTTCACCGCAGGGATGGCTGTTCAGCGTATCTTCACATTGTTCCAGATGTGCCTGAGCCCCCTTCTTAAACTCCTCCAGGGTGTCCCCAATCACTTTCTCCCTTTCCTCAGGTGTTTTCGCATCTAAAAGCCTGTTCACTGCCTCCAGCCTGTATTCATTCTTCTTCTGCCCCTGATCCAGAGAGGCGTTAAGCCTGTCCCTTCGGGCTTCCAGCTTCTCCTGGCTTAAATCCCTGGCAGTACGTATTTCATCAAGTTTGTAATACCCCGGTAAAAAGTCATTGTCATAAGAATTTCCAAGTTTTTCCTTCTGCTCCGGCCCATAATCCGGTATAATCGGATCCATGACTTCCCGTATATCCACCTCTAGCAAATTGCCGTTATCCATAACAGCTTTCGTGGTGTCCAGCTTGCTTTTTGCCTTGTTGAATTTTTCCCGGGCTCCCTCATATACCTTTCTTCGCTCCAGTTCCCGGCTTATATTCCCGATCTCTTCATAGCTGGAAAAATTCTGTTTTTCAATGTCCCCAATCCTACCTTCGATTCCCCGCAGCTTTTCCTCCTGTCTCTGTATCTGGGGCGTTACCGGTTTGGGGGACATCCCCAGATTCTCCATGAGATATTGTTTGGACTCTCTGGCCTCCAGTCTGGAAGCAATGCTGTTTGTAATCTGTCCAGTGCGGTCCTCCTTCTGCCTGTCTTCCCGGTTTTTTCTGTCAACATTATCTGCTTTTGTCCGTATCTTTCCGGGCCCCCAGTCGAACAGGCGCCTGAATCCGCTGTGCTCACTGCGCTTTTCCATCTGGTCGTAGGCGTGAAGATCCGCCTCCAGCGTATGGGTGACAGCCTGCATCCTTCCTCCGGCTCCCAGCCCTAAGGTGACGGCGTCCACACGCTGTCCGTCCATAATAGCGCCCATGACCTCCGCCTTTATCATTTTGTTCTGTTCCCACTCCGAAAGATTGGCATATTTATTGCCATAGCGCTCTCTGGCTGACAGACCGTCCACATGGATTAAATCCAGGGCGTCAACCCCCATCTCATTCATTGTGGTAGCCGGAAGCCCGGAGCGGTAAAGAGTTGCCAGGGATGTGTCAAATGCAGCCGCCGCATTGGTTTTCATCTGATTGGTCAGATTTCCCGCTGCCAGCTGTCTGGACAATCCATATATATTGCCGTTCTCCGGCCCCAGAGAGAAATTTAACCGGTTCTCCCCTGTACGTCCGCCCTGCAACCGGTCCATGGAATTTCTGTAAAGATTTACAGCAAGATCCGCCGCCACATATTCGCCGTCCCCGGCCATCGGCGCCACGTTTCCCCGGTGCAGCCGCTCATTAAAGCCGTTGTTCCTCAACATATTGTCCGTATATGAAATTAAGCCGTTCATCATAGCCGTGCGCCTGGCCTCAAATTCCGCCCGCTTCCTTGAATCCGAACCGTACCGCTCCTGCGCATAACCGGGATTCTCCTTCAGCTTTACACTTAGTGCCTGCTCCCGGCGAAAGGCGCCTATAAGGCTCATAAAATCTTTTTCACTGCCGGTAAGCCCTCCCGGCTCCCTGGGGCCGGTGTCCGTGCCCTTGAGGCAGGACAGATCCAGGCTGGCGGGATTAAAGCTGTCATCCCTGTCATAGATATCATCCAGGCATTTCTTACGAAGCTGCGGATCTCCGCTGGTGTAGTCTCTAACGAAGTTGCGCACATATTCCCTCTGCTCTTCCTCCGATTTCTCCGGAGACAGGTTCATCATCTCCACGAAATCCCGGTGATCCAGTTTTTCCTCACCCTTGTAGTTTTTGAATTCCTCCACCGCGTAATCATTTATTCTGGTTCTTAACTCGCCCATCTGCGTCAGGGCCTGAATCAATTCAGGTGAAAACTGTACAATCTTAAATCCGTTGTCTGCTGCCATTTCTATTCCTCTCCTCTCATTCTCTCTTGTGCATCCTTCCACATCCTGTCTCCCACAGCTCCTGTCTCGGTAATAGTCACATCCGGCAAGGTTTCCATTTCCTCCCTGGACGCGGAGCTGGTGGGGGGAATGGAATTCTCTTTTATATCCTGCTTTATTCTTTCCATATCCTTTGGAAGGGCAGGAAGAGTCACCCCTTCATCCAGACTGGGCTCCCGAGCCTCGTTTTCCGGCGGAGCCTTCCTTTCAACAGGAATCTGATAACTGGCCGCCTGTTCCTTAAACTCCTTTAAACTGAGTTTATAAACCCGGGCCATTGCCATATCCATGTAATAGTAAACTGCATCTGTCCGCTGAAAGCCTATGCAGGTTATCTCATCCTCCCCGGTCTGCCACGCCTGATACAGAGTCCATTCAGACAGGTGATACCCTTTTCCGGTGGAAAGCTCCGTACTCATGCTGTACCTCTCCGTTTCAAAATAAAGCATCCCGTTATAGAAGCTGGTAAACAAAAGATTCTTTGAATCACCATCCTTTATCACCAGTATGTTATCCCTGCCGTACCGGTCAGGATTGGTATAGGCATTCTCTTTATCTATTTTGTAAGTGCTGTTCTTGTTAAATCCCTTCTCCTCCCTGTACTCTTTCCGCTTCTCCACCTCGCTCAGCAGTTCCTGATCGGCAGATGTCTGTCCATAACCGGAAGCATTTAAATCATCCGTTTTTATGGTTATGTATTTACCATCCTCTGCATATATGCTTATAATATCCTTCTCCAGATTATGGGCCATGGGATAGCTGTCTCCCGCCCGGCCGCCAAGTATGCAAAAGCTCAGATTTCCCTCATATTTCTCCTCCATCTGCATCCTCTCCCACTCGGTGATTGCTGGAAAAAACACCGCCTCATTTGCGGTCTGGTCTTTGAAATAATCAATGCACAGGAGAATGGGGCCTATATTTATACCCATAGAATAATTTCCGCTCCTCCATACAGGTCCGGCTGTCACTCCTATTCCGGCTTTATTATCCAGGACATAGAACTGCTCTACAGCCGCCCCCTCCGCAAAGAGGGCCTTTCTGCGGATAACCGCCTGGATTTCATCCTCAATTTCTATCTCCTCGCTCTCACCTTTACTGTTGGTCTTTGTAATCGTATACGTTCTTGTCTCTGTCTTTAAAATATCCGATCTCTGGCCCACTTTGCCCACCAGAGGGCAGTACCCCTCCCCGGGGCTTAAGAAAAAGAATTTCATAAGGTTCTGCCCTGTCTTCAGTTCCCACACATCCGTAAAGATGGATTCCTCAGCCGGTATAGCAAAAAGTTCGGCATATCCCTCATTTTCCTTGCTGTCTGCAGTAGAAATCCCTTTCTTTCCTTCCACAAAATTCCTGAACTTCTGATTTTTCCACTCCATCAGCCGGTACAGAAAGGTGGGCGCCCAGTCATAGCCTGTGGACACATAGTAGGGACCCCATTTCACCGGATATTTCTTCAGAGCGTCCTTCCAGTCCTCCTCAGGATCCCGTTCGCTGTTCCCTGAGTCTGCTATGGCCTTCCACTCCAGAACCCGTTGATTCCAGTTTAAATCCGCCTGGAGAAGATATTCTGTATTGGGAAAGGTACCTGCTCCAATAGGAGAGTATGCATACTGCAGTATATACTCCTCTTCACCTATCTCCTCCTCCCTGGTGTAATCACCTTTATAAAGAGTAATGGGAACATAAAAACAATAGCGCCCGTTTGTGGTGACATTTGTAATATCCTTGCTGAAATAAGACGGATTCGTTCCCCCCACGCCAAAGATTGAATCTATGAGATAAAGAAAATCCTCCCCCTCATCCTCCGAGGTCCGGGAAAAAACAACCTTTCCCTCCCCGTCAAGAATGAATAAATTTCCGCCATCATACAGGCTGATTCTAAGCCGTCCCAGTTTATCCGCGGCGAGATGGCCGTAGAAGCTGTATTGTGAGTCTGTATCCGTCCCCGCTGCTCCGGGATCTACCTTGTTCTCATAGAGGGACTTGTATCTTTCTGTTTCATATTCGTATGAGGCCAGCGCATGTACCTCTTGCCCTGTGTTTATCTCTTTTGTAACATAATAATAATAAAATCTCCCCTCCAGCAGTCCCAGGACCTGAAACACTTTTATATCGGTATGGCTCAGTGAATGGTTTTCTGGGAAAAAAAATGCTCTTGGACCCGTAAGTTCCTGAAACCGCTGCTCCAGATACACAGACGCCTGCTCCCCCACTTCCTTTTCCACATCCGGCAGGCTGGCCGGCGTGCCGGTTGTCTCCACCGGCCTCTGGGGAGGGCTGGCGCTCTCAGGCACCAGCGTTTCCATGTAGAGATTCACTGATTGGTTCTTACACCCTGTGAAAAAAAGACTAAGGCCTGTAAGGATGGCCAGGCAATTCCTTAATTTTCTTTTCATAAAGCGCACCTCCTCCCAACTGCTTTCCTTGTGTGTCCTGTCCTGCATGGGCGGTACTGCGCCTTATAAGGCGCAGCACCGTTTTCCCGTTATCTGCGGACTATGGAGTTACATTACTCATGGCGCTGTTCATCCAGTTAGACATAGCATCCATACCAATCTTCAATACCACAATGAGTACAAATATCAGCACAAATCCTATAATTGCGTTTTTCAGGCTGTTCTTGGCTTTTTCCCTGTCCTGGGGCTCCTCGGCCTTTGCCAGCTTTGCTCCAAGAAAAATGCAATAAATCGCTCCCAGCGCCCCTACGATTCCAAGGGCGGGAGTAAGAGCCATGTTAAGCAGTTCAACGACGGGTTTGGATACCTGCTCAAAAGGGTTTCCTCCTGTTGAATTTAATAACATTACCGGTACATTCATATCATATCCTCCTGCATATTTTTTTCATTCCATCCATTAAAATGGATCTATTATAAAAACCTGGGGTGCCTGCGCTGATAGAAAAACCATCCGGCTGCAGCTCCCACCCCTAAAAGGGTTATTATAATTGTCTTTGGCGAGGGCGGCCGGAGCCGCTCTGCAATTCTTATCTGGTAATACCGTTCATTTCCCGCCCTGTCCCAGAGACGGAACTGGTAAAGTCCGGCCAGCTCCAGCCGTTTTATGGGGATGGGCGCCATCTTTCCGTTATAATACATTTCCAGAGATGTCATGTCCTCTGTGAGCTCCAGGCAGACCGTATCCTTCATCTCCTTTTTGTCCGGAACAGGAGAAATTGTAAAAAGGGGCGCCTGGGTATCCCGTTTAAAGGAAATGTCATAGAAGAGCCCTCCGTTTTCCTGGGCGAATCTCACCTTATAGCGCCCATCCCCATGCAGAAAATGCCATCGGGGATTATCGGGTAAAATCCCCCTTCCGTCCAGTTCCATCTTCTCTATGGCAAAGCCCTCCGGGGCCTTCAGCAGATTCAGCAAAGACACCTCCCGGGGCAGGATGGTAAACCGGAAGTTTACCTCCAAAAGTCTGCTTCCTCCCTCTGAAGAAGTGGGTAGAATCACCATCCGGATGTGGTACTTCCCAGGCTGGCTGTAGATACCATCCCTGGAAGTTTCGATGCCGGATCCATTACGCATGACAGTGAGGATGGCATTCTCCACAGGCTTAAATGTCACCGGATCCGTCACAGTCATTCCCTGGGGCACACTGGCGGAAAACCGGCTGCCATTGGGCAACGTATAATCCAGGAGCCCTTCTGTCTTTGACACAAGGAAGTTCATGGGCGGATCCACTACCTTCTCCATCCCTGTTGCTTCCTCAGGCAGTAAGGAGGGGACTTCCATTCCCAGAGCCTCCAGCAGTTGTTCCAGTTCCTGACTGCCTTCTCCATAGGAGCTTTTCGGTTCTCCTTCCACCTGGTAGGGAAACATACTCTCCTGCGCCTCTTTGTCCAGTTCTCTGGCCTCACCGCCGGCGCCGTATCCCTGGTCTGTCTGATTGGCAAAAGATCTGCCTGTCGAGCCCCACAGCGTCAGGCCGGCGGCCAGCAGAGCCAGGGCGGCCAAAAGGAGCGGACTTCTGATTCGTTTCATCCTATCACCCCCCTTTGGGGCCAATGGACGGGCTGGGGGAAGACTTTGACATCTCTCTTTTCTTCCCGGGAGACATATCCCGGCTTCCCGCTTCCCTTCTGCGGGAAGCAGAAGCCTCCTCCCTCTCCAGCTGTTCAAAGGTAACAGGTTTTCTGTGCTGTCCCTCCGCCATGGCGCCCCTTTTTATTTCACCTGTATCATGAAGCCTTCCTGCTGCAAAATCCTCCTTCTGCTGCCGCAGCTCCTCCAATTCAATCTCCCATTTGACCCTGTTCTTGGGGCTGTCAAAATATGCCATTTTTTCCTCCATTACTCCGTCAGCTTATCAGTAATGCCCTGGTTCGCAAGTCCCAGAAGCCGGTACTGCAGCTCACCCGTATAAAAGGTATAGGTTTCCGGCCAAAGGCCGGGCAGTTCCTGAATCTGGATGCCTTCTGCCGCCATAAACTCCCTGGCTTCCGTCTCGCCGCACACATAAGCTGTGATGTCCCCCTTCGCAAGCCCGCTGACGGCATCCCCTGTCTTCACCTCCTTAAGCTCAATTCCGCTTAAGGTATTAAGCTGCCGCAGCACCACAGGCCCCGTGTTTACGGAATAACCCACAATGCCGTCTGCCAGCGCTCCCCAGGAGTCCAGAACCGTGCCGTCTGCCACTGCCAGATAAGAGGCCCTTCTTCCATAAGCCAGGGAATATCCCTCGTCCTGACGTCCGGGAAGCACAGGGACTCCCACCGCCACGTGGACCCTTCCCTGTTTCACTGCCTGGACAAGCTCCTGCTCCTTTACCCGCTCAATCCGGAGGGTGACACCTATATCTGAGGCCATTTCCTCCAGGACCTGCTGCTCCAGCTCCCTGGCATACGCCTGATCCCAGGCAGACCGCTCCCCTTCCTCAGGCACGGCTGCCACAAGGCTTCCCTGGGCTTTAATCTCATCCACCCGGTCTTTATCCCCGCAGCCGGAAAGGCCCGGGAGTATCCACAGGAGAACCGCGGCAACGGTTATTTTCCTCACTATGCCCTTCATAAAAGCTGCAATCCTTTCCTCATAGCTGTAATCTTCCCGCCTATATGCCAAACAGCCGCTCAATATCCTTAGGTGTTTCAATATCAATGCTGCTGCGTTCCGACGGAGAGGTAACCACGAACGCCCGGCCCCGGCCGTTGTTGATGATTTCATCCTGCTCGCTTTCATTGATGGCTCCCGCCTTCTCATAAAGCCTGCACAGGTCATGCATATCGTTAGGCGACAGGGGGAAAATAAAGGAATACTGGCAGGCGTTGATGACAGCCGTAGATTTTCTCGCCAGTTCTTCTGTTCCCACAAAGTCCTTAATGTTCTGGGTAATGATAATCTGCATTCCGTTATACTTTCGGATACGCTTGGCCATCTGGTACATGAAATCCAGGGCCACAGGATACTTGCTGTCGATAAATACATGGGCCTCGTCGATAACGATTATAATTTTTCTGGAGGCGCCGTATCTTAAGTTGTAATCTCTGTTCTTGATAATTTCATTATCCAGCCACTTTAAAACAAGAAGCATCTGGGCATTGGCTACGGTATTATTCTTGTTGGCCAGCAGGGACTGGAAGTTAAACACAATAAAATTTTCCTGGGTGCTTATGGAGGCTTCACCGTTCCACAGTCCCGCGTTTCTTCCTCCGGTGGCAAATTTGGATATGTAGTTCAGCAACACCGTCAGATTCTTCTTGCTGTAATCCCCGGTGGACATCTGAAAATCATTAAGTATCTTCTCATACAGATCATCAAAGGTGGGGTAGTCCCCGGGTGTCAGCCCGCTTAAATCAGTCTCTGCGTCAATTCCCTTTGCCTCGTACATCCGGATGGTAATATTATTCAGGTACTCCAGCGCGTCCGCTTCAATTCCCGGCAGTATCTGCCGGTAAAACTCTTCCAGGAACTGCATGTGCATATTAAAGCTTACTTTGGCACCCGGAATCTGGTTCTCTTCCTCATCCCCGTCAAGTTCATCTTCCTCATCCGAGAGTCCGGTGATGATTTGGAAGGGATTCAGTCTTCCCTCGGTGGCGCTTCCCACGTCTATAATCTTTCCCTTAAGGGAACGGGCCAGCCCCAGATACTCGTTCTCCGGATCCAGTATGAATATTTTACTGTTCTCCGCGGCCAGGTTGGCCAGAATACTCTTGGTTGCATAGGATTTACCAGAACCGGACTTTCCAATCACCACCATGTTGCTGTTGACCCGCTCCTTGTTCCTGGCAAAAAAGTCCAGGAATACAGGACGCCCTGCGCTCTTTCCCAGGCAGATCCCTTTCTTTTCCATCATTACCTTATACACGTATGGGAATGCCGCGGCCACGGAGCCGCTGTGGATTCCCCGCCCGTCCTTGGAAAATGCGTCGAAGGCGGATATATGGCCGGAAGCGTAGGCATCAAACTGCCGCATGAACATATCTGATGATTTGAACCCCCATTCCGACAGTTCCCTGCGGATCTGACGCTTCATGCCGATTCCCTGGCCCGTGGGCCTGTATCCCGGTCCCAGCAGCTCCGGAGACGCCTCATAGTCATAGGCAGTGATGAAAATATTCACGTCCATCAGTATCTCGTTATCCCCCTGCAAAAGCGAAAGCACCTCAGCAAGGGTATCTATATGGCTGCCCAGCTCCATCAGACGGCTGGTTTTTCCGGTGCTGGCTCCCTGCTCCCGCAGTTCATCAATCGCCCTGTCAATCTGTTTAATTCCCTTATATCTGTCAATGGGCCTCATCTTCAGCGTTACACGCACATCAGGCCGGTTAAAAAGGGCGTGGCCCCATGCATTGGGTACCACAATGGGATAATCGGTTACCCGCAGATTATGGGTTACAAGGCCGTCATAGGCAACCGTCCTGGATGTAACCGCCAGCTTATCCGGAAGAATCCAGTCCATGTACTGGTCCGGTGTCAGCTTCCACGCCTCCCGCTCGTCAAAGACTCCGCTGTAGTTGTATTTCAGGAATATAGCCAGCTCCTGCTCTTTGAGAATTCTGCATTCCATACCATGGGGACCTAGGGTATCCACCATATTCTGTGCCTGCTCTGTGAGACGCCCCTTGTCCCGCCCGAAAAAAACCATATAATGAAAGGGCAGATATACCGTCTCTTTATTATTAAACAGCTCCAGCTGGCTCATCCGGTCCTGTATAATCCCGATACGCACCGTCAGCTCCTCATCGGTCATCAGTCCGCGGATATAGGCTGCTTTTAAATCCTCCATCTTTTTTTCTTCGCCTTCGATAAAGCTGTCATAGAGCACCGGGCGGTCCAGCTTTACCATAGCGGCGGAATCTGTGTCATTGACTGTCCGAAGGATAGAACCATACACCTGGTCAATAAGCTGGTTCTGGCGCGGCTCCGTAAGGAATCTGAACTCAATGGAGGGAATCTCCACCACTACCCCCAGGTAAGAGGTTCCATATTCAATAAACATATCTGAGATGCCTGTAAACGGGGTCACCCCTGCTACAGGTATTTGTCCCTTTTTCTCCGGATGCTTTACAAACTCTTTATAGCTCATGGCATATCTGATTGCATAATACAGGCTCTTATATGCCTTCTCGTCATCCAGAGGGATAATGGAGGCTGAAAAGACAATAAATACAATCAGGGCGGCCATCCATCGCAAAGGCAGGTTGGACAGAAGCATAAAAAGGGTCAGGGTCACCCCTGCTGCCGCAATCACAATGTCCAGCAGTTCAATTCCCTTAAAAAATTCCATGGAAACCCTGGTTTTTTTTGGTATTATTCTCATTTTTTATCCCCTTTGCTTTTATCTGGATTGAGCCTTGTACCATTGGGCAGTTTTGGCTTCTCTGGATAGAAGACGATTTGTCCCTTATTAATTCCGTTGCTTATAGGAGTTTTGTCAATCTTACAGCCAAAGGTGCGCTCCAGACGCATTCTATCGGCAGGGTTAAAATACATTAAACTGTCTTTATCATCAGACTGGTGCTGAAGCCAATTTGTAACGTACCGGGACCGCTCCTTGGGATCGGAATAAGACAAAGCCTCCTCCCTGACCTTGGCGATTTCATTTCTTTGCGCAAGTACGGCGCTCTTCCTTTTAGCAGGGTGCATTAAGTCTACGGTGCCGTCCTTATTTCTTATAAACGCATTATCCTTTCTAAATTGGTCGTAACCGTATTTAAAAGGCCTCTTATCATTTTCAAAGTTTATATGCTTTAAGGTACTCTTCTTTACATTCTTAAGGGCTGCCTTTGAAACAGGCTCCAGCTGCCTTGACCTTCCTCTGGCAGGACGGTGCCCGCCTATGGTAAAGCCGGAACTGTTTTTCAGCTCGTCATAAATAACGGCCTTCTTAAACTTTGGCTGCTTGGGCGGCTTAGATCGCAGGCGGCTGGTCCTTACCTCACTCCGGGCCCCGGACCCCTTAGGATCTCCGCCCTGAAGCCGGGTTCCCACATCTTTACCTGCGCCGGTAATCTTCTCCTCCAGCTTTCCGGATACCTTCTGCTCCAGCCGGTTCTTAATTGCCCTGAATGGGGCAGCGGCAAGCATGGCCGCTCCATAGGCATCCCGGTTGCTCTCCTGCTCCAGCCGTCCTGCGGCTTCATTCACCAGACCGGTCAGCAGGCTGCCTGCTTTGTACACGGTCCAGGCCCCGCCCATAACATAGAGGGCTGCCATGACAATCCTGCTCTCTCCCCCCATGCCCTCGGCTGTTATTCCTCCCCTGAGAATCAGGGGCATCAGCATCAGATAAATCTTCATCAGAACAACGGTACCGTAGCCTGTAAAAAGCTTTCCCATAAACATCCCGAACCACTGTTTAAATTTCTCCCCGTCATCCAGGGGCATCATCGCCACAAAGTAAGGAGACACCAGGTACAGCAGAAGGATTTCAAATATCCTGCGTATGACCGTCAGGAAACAGAGGAAGAGAATAACGCACAGGAAAATAGCGGTCCATCCTCCCATCAGATAATCAAATCTGCTTAAATCAAAATTGAGAACCACATTGGGGATGTTGGTATATCTTTCATAAGTGTCATTTAAATAAAAGTTCTTTCTGGGCTCCTTTGTTATATCAAAATCCGGGTTGGCTTTGTCCAGCACCTTAAAGCCAAAGCCCTCATCCAGCTCCACCGTTCCCCATTTGGACATATTATTCTCGCTGTCCCAGGCCGCGTTTACGGATGCAATGGTAAATATGGTGCTGCCCAGAGTACTCCTCCCTCCATTGTCATCAAAGGACACTGCAGTGTTAAGGGTTGTAAGTATAATCATGGACAGCTGTATCATGAACCAAACCGCAAAGGGAATCAGGAAAGCGCCCAGAACAGATTTAAACAGCTGCTTGAGCACATGGCTTACCGGCCGTTTATTTTCAAAATCCAAGTCAAAGGACGACTTTGCCACCCCGAATATAGTCAGAAGCAGGGCAATACCCACGCCTCCCAGGGTGATAACCTTGAAGGCCTCAGAGATGGCGGTGCTGGTGAACAGCACCTCTAAAAGGCTCCCTGTCACGGCAGCTCCCTCTCTGCCATTGGGATAGTAGGTAACCGGCTCCAGGCCAATAAAGATATCAAACGCCTTTTCCAGACAGTCCACCACCAACAGATATCCTATAAACTGCAAATAGTTCATAAAGGCGCCCAGCACCTCTACTACCCGAATCACCCAGTAGAACACAACCTGGAGCACAGGAAGGAGTATGGGCCCCAGGATGTACTGAAACACATATCCCCAGGCAATGTTTATAATCGAAACCACAAAATCAAACACAGGTGTGACAATACTTGAGAGGACCTTTTCATATACCCACTCATAAATCCCCAGATATGACATCTCCACCTTATCAGCACCTCCTTATCCGTCTCTGTCCCCGGAATCCTTTGCCGCTCCCGCGGCGCCAGAGGCCGCCCCCTGGACCCCCTGCTTTGCCGCCCCCACAGCGTTTTTGGCCGTGGATTTGGCTGCGGATTTAACCGCGTTTTTAGCTGTGCTGCCGGCCGTCTTGGCAGCCGTCCCTACTGCCTTGGCCCCTGCTGTGGCGGCTGTCTTGGCTCCTGCCGCTCCCGCTGTGGCCGCAGCGCCAGCGCCTCCGGTGGCCAGACCCGTGCCCAGGCCTACACCTGCAGCCACACCCAGCTGAACGCCAGTCGCTGCCGCCTTCCTAGCCGCTCCCACCGTATATCCCATGGCCAGCATGGTGGATGTCTTGGCATCCTCTGCCGCTTTAGGGTTGAGGATCTCCAGGAACATGGCGCAGCTTTTATATACAGCAAACATCCCTCCCAGGAAAAATATGGTTTTAAGTATGGAATCAATCATGGATTCCTCCAGAGAAGGCGAATTCCTGTCCATAAGGCCCATGTTCACCAGTACGCTGTCCATGGCCGAGTGGTTCTCCATATAGCTCATGCCTGTTTTTTCCCAGGCGAAATCCACAGCCTCCTCCATGCGGTTTACCTCCTCCTGATACGCAGGGTTACCTGAGCCCGGAATTTCTATTTCTCCGGTCTTTTCCCTCAGATTATCAAAAAACTTATCTTTGGTCTGGTCATAGACACCTCCCGCATACAGCCGGTCCATTACAAAGGAGCTGCCAAGGCTCAGGTTATCACTGAAAATCAAAGGTAGCAGCAGCATGAATATCTTCAGGGCATAGATAACTCCAAATCCCGCCAAAAACTTGGCTATAAACATTTCCCTCCAGCGCTTAAACATATCCCCCCGGTCCAGAGGGATTGTCGCCACAAAAAATGGAGCTACAAGGTACAGCAGCACCAGTTCCAGCAGCCTGCGTATAAACTGTATAAGCACGCCTGCCAGCATGATAACCATGAAGATGCTTGCGCTGAAGCCCAGAAGATAATCAATTTTGGCCGCGGAGAAATCAGAGCCCGAATCCCTGAAATCCAGGTAATCCTTATCGCCGTTCAGATAACTGCGGCGCAGGTCGTCGCTCATACTGGGCGGCAGGTATTCAACACGGAAGGCCGAATCAAGACTGGTCAGTATCTCATAGGTAAACTTATCGCCCAGCCCTTCCGCAACGTCTGCCGTCTCCTGTAAGACAGGAATCTCAAAATCCGCCCTTCCGGCTCTTAAGCTGGCTGTCAGGAAGATGTAAAGGCCCATGCTCGGATCCCCTGCGGTGCCGGACTCGGCCTGTATGACCGCTTTGGTCTGCTTTATCAGAGCCGAGCTCAGCTGCATCAGGGCAATGCACAAAAAGGGTACCAGCATAAAGGAGACACAGGCTTTCATGGCATCCTTCAGCACCTGGCTGATGGGATTCTTGTTTTCCAGCGTGGAGGAGGACATGGAACGCACTATGGCAAAAATGGTAAATAAAAAGCATATGCCTACGGCCACCAGAGTTATCATCAGAAAGCCTTTGCTGACCGCGTCCTGGTTGAACACCATCTCCATAAAGGTCATTGGCTTGTTATCCACAATAACATTCTCAGTGCCTGCGAAAATGCCTATCATTGTTTCCAGGGAGTCCAGAATCTTGCACACTGTAATCAAAAAGAAGTATGCCAGGATGGAGACGCTGTGGGACAGTACATACATTGCTTTTTCATAGAACATGGACAGGATTTCCGTCATAACCGGCACAAATATTTCGTTAAATAAAAGCACCATTGTGGTATAAAGCACATCAGTAAAGCCCTTTGCCACTTCCATTCCATCAACTCCTTACCGAACCGTCAGATTCCTTTTTTTCCGAACCAGCATCACTGCTCCTGCCGCTATGGATATGACTATCGCCGCTATGGCAATGACCCCATACATATTTACCTTATACCGCAGCGAGAATTCCTTAAGGGTCTGGTTGCCGGCCCTGTCTGTTACTGCCAGTACATAGCTGCCTGTTTCGGTTATCGTAAATCCGTTAAATTCCCGCGGTTCCCCGCCGTTCTTTGCCAGGGTCACAGAGGCCAGATCCGTGGAACTGTAGGTTATCCGGGCCGTCTGACCCTCTATCTCCACTTCCACTGCCGGAGGCTCCGTGTCCCGGTTAAGCTCTACCTCCAGAGTCTCCCCGTAATCTCCTTTCAGGGTAACAAGGTAGCTTCCGTCGGCCTCCATGGTGAGCAGAGTTCCCTCTCCTGTGTCCAGGGAATTCCCGTTAAAGAAAGCTGCTGAAATCCTGGTCCCTTCAGGCGCGCTAAAGGTATCCCGGTTAACATATGTATTGCTGATTTCAAAGGTAAACTCATATTCCCCTGATACCAGACGGTAAATTCCGTATTCCGCCGCCTCCTGCCGCTCGTTCAGGGCTGTTTCCTCCTCCCCTCTGTAGAGAGTGTACTGCCCTTCACCCGGATAAATTGCCACGGACTGGTTAATGAGCATTCCTTCCGGCACGCTGGACCGGAACGTAAAGCCGTTCTCCAGGGTTACCAGGTACATCTTTTCATCCTCCAGATAAACCTGGCTTCTCCCGGAGACTTCTCTGCCTTCCTGGCCGGAACCGCTTCCTTGGTCTGAACCATTCTGACCGGAATCCCCCTCCTGGCCCGCACCGTCCTGACCGGAATCCTTCTCCTGGCCCGCATCCTCCTGGCCGGAATCCTCTCCCTGGCCCAGGGCGCCTTCCGAAGATGCGTGAAGCCCCAGGTCCGTGTTCCCTGCCTCATTATCTGTCCCGTCATTGCTTCCTTCCCCTGCCTCTCCTTTATCCCCGGATTCGGAAAAGAGCTGGCCGGCCAAGGCTGCCGCAATGTCATCACCGGCAATCCCTGACTCCGAAGTAATCTGGTTCAGCAGGCCTGCGGTATCACTTCCGGTGAGTCCGTCTATCTGCCGGGCCAGGGCGCCTGCGGCTCCTGATACGGCGCCTGACGCGTCCTGCCGTTTCTCATCAATGCGGAACCGGAATACGGTTCTGTACTCTTCCTGCTGGGAGAGGGGAACATTCTTATCATATACTGCTGTTAAGCGCATAACATAGGTCCCTCTGTCCGACAACAGCTGGCCGGATGTATAGTTCATGGGTACGCCGTCCTTCTCAGCTGTACAGAACACGTCCACAGGTATCTCCACATATACGGGGCGATCCGTTATTCCTCCGTTGGATACATTGGAATAAATAAAATATCTGCCGTCTATGGAATGTTCATATAAATCATAGTCACTGTGATACTTCTCTCCCATGGACACCTCATGTATCCTGGGACCCGCCAAAGCGCTGTCCTCCTCCAGAGCGGTCTGCGCCGCCCCCGGTCCGTTGAATGCGTCCTCTGCCCCTCCCTCTGATATCCAGTCCTCTGCCTCAGTATAAATCCTGGACAGATAGGAGTCTGCCGTGTCATCGTTATAGGAAGCTGCCAGCGCCCTGTCCGGCTGCCCTGCCGCCATACAGCAGCCTGCAACAAGCAGCAGTCCCTTTTTTATTCCTCTGTTCATTCCGCAGACACCTCCATCTCTTTTTCCTGCCGGCTGGCAATAATATAATTGCGCTCATCCAAATCATAGTAAACCTCGTCCCCGAAAAAGGCGTTCATCCGTACCTGGCTTAAATCCATGGTCTTCATCTCATAGAGAGGACACTTGTAGCTGGGCGTAAACTGGGTCTTTAAGGGATAATTTCCAAAGGTTACGATAATGGCGTTGCCGGTGCTGTTCTTATTGTTCAGTTTCTGCAGCTCCGAAGGGTATATAAGGGGCCTGGTCTGCACCTGGCTGGATACATTGATGTTCCCTGTCTTGTCCCCCAGAGTAGAGGATACGCTCTGTGTGGAAACAGTCTTGTTGCCGCAGAGCTTTGAGAATTCCTCACAAGTTTCTATATCATTGGAACCAATAAACATTTTCAGGCCGCAGTTGCTCTTGATAATATTACTTATGGTCTGCCCATATACATTGTCTAACTGGGCATAGGACTGGACTACCATGTTGAACCAGATTTTACGGCTCCGTCCAACGGTTATCATTTTGTCGAACTTGTCTATCTTAGGCATGTTGCCGAACTCATCCAGGATGAAGTATACATTTCTCGGAAGGCTTAAATCCTCCCTGGCCGAGGCCACCTTAATCAGCGCCTTGTAAATACACAGTACGAATACGGCCGCTAGGGCATGGCGGGTATCCTTTTCATCCGGTATCTTAAGGAACAGCGCCGTGGGCTCGGCTGCAAACTGCTGGGGATCGATATCCGTCTCCGAGGTAAGGGAGCAGAGTCCCTCGTCGTTAAACATAGAGAGCTTATCAAAGGCAATGGACATATAGCTGGCCAGGGTGGTATCGGCCGCTGACAGAACCTGCCTTGAAAGTCCAACTGACTTGGAGAGCTTGGGGCGTCCCATAAAATATTCTTTTAAAGCCCTGAACTCGTCCTCCGAATTGCTGATAGCCTTGTTTACATTATAGAAGCAGAACTTCTCCCTGGTCATCTCCAGCTCCGGATACTCGCTGTCCTCCAGCATGGCCAGGCATACCGCCATGATAATGGAACGGGCTCCTTTTTCCCACACAGGATCGTCCTGTGATTCAATGGGACAGATAACGCTGATAAGGTCATTTAAATCTTCGTAAATCTCATCATATATCTTCTGCTTTTCCACCTTGATAACAGTCAGCAGCTCCCTGCGCACAGCGTAGGCTTTTCCCTTATACTCGTACCACACATCCTTATACTGGTCCGCCTCATTCACCAGCTCCAAACCGCTTTGCCTCACGTCCGTGTCGCACTGGAAGATTCCCTGTCCCGCCTTAAGGTAAAGCTGGTACCTGTCATAGATATCTCCCAAAGGGTTCCAGCGGAAGGAGCTGTAAGGATCCCTTAAGTCCAGAACCATTACCTTATAGCCCTGTTCCGCCAGCATGCCGCTGTGAAGCTGGAACAGCTCTCCCTTGGGATCCGTGCAGATCATGGAAGAACCGGCTGAGGATTTCCCCAGTATCTGAATCATGGGGTTGATAAAGGATGTGGTTTTACCGCTGCCTGTGGCGCCGATTACAAGGCCATGCATGGGCTTGGCAATGTTGATGTTGAGCTCCTTCTTTTTCTTGTTGTACACCGCGTATACAGGAATCCCGTCCTTTTTTTCCTCTTTAAGTCTGGTAAAACGCTTCGGGGAGAAATTATCATCCTTCTCCTTGTCGGTCATAAAGCGTGAATTCTCCAGGGAACTTTCAATACTGTCCTCCTTGGCCTTCATCAGACGTTTGGCCCGTTTTACAGTTCCCACGTGGAATACCAGGTACAGCATATAAACCATTACCGTGACCACCGCTCCATATATCCAGACAGCCGGCTTAAGCAGAAGGCCCGGATTCCAGAGTCTTCCCCAATCCCGGGTTAAAATGGCGGGAACCAGATCCGTCAGCATTATGGCGGTAAGGTACCCCAACACCATCACCACCACAATACCTCCTAATATGTATCCTGCTATCTTCTTTATCATAGGGCCCCTCCCGCTTTCGTATATGCTCCATATGCCTTCTGTCCATGAAACCTCGGACAGTCACTGCTTTTTTATTGCTTTCATACTACAATAGCATTTATCCTGAAACAATAGCCTGCGACCGAAAGTCAGTTTTTTCGACCGAAACTCAATCTCCCTTCCGATTTACCCTTACAAGTGCTTCTTCGCCCATTAGAACATATGCCCGCCGGGTACACAAAAACAGGCGGCACAGCCGTGAAGCCGCGCCGCCCTTATCCCTCATCCTTTAGCGGCAGGATAATGGAAACCTTGAATACCTTCTCCTCCGGCACAAAGGTGCCAATCCCCCCGTGACGTTTTACGATGGCCTTTACCGACTCCACCCCAATCCCCACGCTCTCCCGCTTGGAAGACCGGAAATATCCCCTTTCATACTGCACATACCCCATAAAGCTGTTGTCCAGCACAATGGACAGGCGGCTGTCGTCCTGAAGGCACCTTAAGAATATGAACTTCCTGCCCGACTCCTGCCGTTTGCAGGCTTCTACCGCATTTTCCAGCAGATTTCCCATAACCACGCATAACTCATCATCAGCAAGCACGGTCCGGCCCGGAACCATAACCCGGATATCTGTTTCAATCTTCTCCTTCTCTGCCAGGGCAGCGTAATGGCACAATACTGCGTCCAGCGCATAGTTGCTGGTAAATGTAACAGGCCCCATCGAATCCATGGCAGGTGAAAGCCGTCCCAGATACGCCTTTACATGTTCCAAATTTCCTTCCGCCGCATAGGCTTGCAGCAGTCTTATATGATGGCGCATATCATGGCGGATCCGTCTGGTTTCCTCAATTCTGGCATTGAGCTGGCGGTAATGATCTCTCTGCATAGCCAGCTGCCGGTTCATCCGTCCTGTCTCTGTTACAAAAAAGGTTCTGGCCCGGAATGCGTCCGCCATATCCTGCCACAGAATACTCAACATTCCCACCATAATGACCACACAGCCAATGGTCAGGAAGCTTCCGCCTATTATAGGCTCGTACAGCGGCAGAAGCTGTTCCATAAACAGGGCGGAAACAAGTACAACCGCAATTACCAGCAGGGTCTGGGAACGCTCCATTCCCTCTGCCATCGCCATATATGCCACCAGTATAAGGTGACAGGCAATGGCAAATTTATACCACTGGGTAATATAGCTGAACAGATCCGCCGCGGCCGCCGTCCCATACTGGGCATAACAGCCGTATACCAGGGCCAGAATACAGAATATTCCCATGGCGGCGGACACCTTTCCCCCTTTGATGCGGTACAGGTCATTTTCCAATATGACCATCAGCCAAAGCATGGTGTAAAAGCAGAACACCTGGATCCCGTACCAGGGCTGCAGCCCCAGCTGAATCCTCTCCCGCGCCAGAGGCCACAGCTGATACCCTACGAAGCACAGGCAGAACAGGCAGAAGAGAAAGCCTCTCCACCAGCGGATTTTCACCGCCAGATGAAGGGAGAGACCGGCGGCGGACACAGCCAGCCCCAGAACCATCACCTTCAGCAACAGCCCCACATCCCGTATTCCGGTCACGGCATCGTAGACTCCAAGAAGCGGCGGACTGAAGTTCTGGGAATGAAAGGCGCCCAGAGCCGCGGCCTGTATGATAAGCTCTGTGTCCCGGCCCTGGGTGAGAGGAAAGACAAACCGCTTCATACCGGAGCGGACATCCTCTATGCTTCCCCATTCCCGGACCAGCTCTCCCCCGATATAGACCCTGCTTGCCCCTTCTATCTCAGGCAGTTCCAGGGCAAAGGGACCGCCCTTTTCCGGCAGCACCAAAACCAGGCGGTATGTACCCTTTGTCCCTCTTTGATTCCGCCTCATCTGTCCATATTTTCCTACTGCCGCAGTTACACCGGCAGGTTTCTCCGCTCCGTCAAACGCGTCCGGTCCCAGAAGCAGATCGGGATAGAACTCCCATCCCGTAATAAGATACCGGTATGGCTTCTCCTCCATATCCCCCAGCGTCAGCTCCAGTCTTCCCAATTCCGGCTGCTTTCCCCCCACCGTGTATTTATTATCTGCATAGTAAAGAATAAGTATGAATAAAACAGAGAGAATGGCTGAGGCAGTAATAACAATAATAGGCCGTAAACTTACCAATTTCTGATTTTTCATCTTACCTCCGCAGATCCTTCAGGGCATATTCCATATATTCCTTTTTCACCTGGGCCCTGCCTCTGACCCGTACAGGCAGGGTTTCCCCATTTTTCAGACGAATAACAGAGTCTCCCACCTCCTGAATCCAGTCCATATTCACGTAAATCCCCCGGTTGCAGCAAAGGAACCTGGAATCCGGCATCAGCCGCCCGGTCACAGCCATAAAGGACTCCGCTGCCTCCAGTACGGTATCGCTGGTATGTATCCGCACCATACGTTTAAGGCTGTCCACGTACAGCAGTTTACTAAAGGGCACCACAGCCTCCACTCCGCCCTTCACCATCACCGTAAGTCCCCGTCCCGCCTCCAGAAGCTCTCTGGTAAAGCAGTCCAGGGCCAGGGCCAGATCCTCATAGCTCAGGGGCTTCATCAGATAGTAGGCGGCCCTTACCCGGTAGCTGTCCACCGCGTAATCCGCGCTGGAGCTAAAGAACACCAGACGGCAGTCCTTATCTCTCTCATATACCAGGGAGGCTGTCTCCATACCGGTAATCCCTCCCATATATATATCAAAGAATATAATGTCATAATGCCCCGGCTCATATGCCTCTAAAAATGCTTCTCCGGATTCAAACTCTTGAATCTCAGGTACTGTCTGATGCCCGGAAAAATATTGGTCAAGCATACCCTTAAGCAGTTCTCTGTCCTGCATGGTATCATCCACTACTGCTATAATCATTGGTTTTTCCTCTTCTTTTGTATTAAAAACAGCGGTCGGTTATCCCTGAAAACGGCACTTTCCATATGCGGACGGTTCATCCTGAAAGCAAAAACGCCGGCTTCCTTCTTTAGCTGAAGGAAACCGGTGCTCTTTGCATTAAACCATCTGTATTTTATTTTACCACACTAATCCGGGATTTTTACCACGTTTAACAAAATTTAAAGTTCACCGTCTTTCACTGCGTCCGGCAGGAATATCCGGGCGGAAAAACTATCCGTATACCATGTTGTCTCAAATGTCCCCTTATACTCCCGGACCACCTGGCTCATAAGCTCCATACCATACCCATGGGCCCGGCTGTCCTCCTTACTGGTACTTCTGCCTTCCTCACGGGGCAGGCTGCTGTTGGTGCACAAGACAGTAAGGCCGGTTCCAACCCGGCCAATCTCCAGGGAAATCCACTTCTCCCCATCCTCCGGAAGCCGGCTGCAGGCTTCTATGGCGTTATCCAGAAGATTCATCAAAAGCGCAGTGAGATGGGCGTCATGGACCGCCAGGCTTCCGGGCAGCCTGTCCCCCTCTGCTTCCACGTATATCCCCTGGCTCCTTGCCGTTCCAAGCTCCACCGCCAGGATGGAGTCCATAAGGATATGGCCTGTATATTCCCCATTCTCCATGTCCACCGTGGAAGAAACAAGCCCTTTCAGATATTCCTTCAGTTTATCGGTCTCCCCTGTATCCAGATAATGCTTAATCAGGGTAAGCCGGTTGCGGGTTTCATGAAGCTGCTTTCTGGTTCCCCTGATATACTCCTGCTGAAGGGCACCGTATCTGGCTCTGGCTTCCAGCTGGACCTGGGACAGCTGCTGCTCCATCTTAAGCCTGAGGCTTTCCTTATAGGTCCGATCCACATCATATATCATAATCCCGCCTGTTATGAGGATAATGACTCCGCCAGCCAGCTCTGCGAACCACCCTGTCAGCACCGGTTCATGGAGAGGGAACATCTTCCCTGCCGCAAGGGCACACATAAAGACACTGTTTCCGGCCAGCACGGCAAGACAGTAGGGACGCTTCTTACAGACAGCCCAGCCGGAAGTGGCCAGCAGCCAAAAAGCAGTGAACCACTTATACAATCCAAGTATATTGCCATATGTGTACAAGGTTCCCGCTGTCTCAGCCGGAATCAGAGGCTGGATAAGGACGCTCAGACAAATTAAAAAACCTGCCGCGCAGGCGGGAACATATACTCTCCCAGGCAGGCCGCAGATCTGCCACTGGATCCACATCATAGAAAAAAACATCCCATAATAACAGAAGCGCTCCGCCAGCAGGACCCAGTACATACTCTCCGACATTACCTGGAACAGGGGCCAGGCCGTGCTGCCGCAGAAACAGAAGCAGAGAAACGCCATCGCCCCATATGGCCTGGAAAACCGTCTGACAGCCCCCAGGCACAGGCACATGGCTCCAATGAGAAAAGCCGCCATAATTGCAGCGCCATGGATTAAAAGCCGCAGTTCAGAGGTTCTGGACACCAGCTCCGGCACACCAAAAGCCGGCGGATATACCATGCCGCTGTAAAAATGGCTGTCATCCTCCGCCTCAACTACAATCTCAATTCTGTCCTTAGCTGTGAATGTTACCATGCTCACCGGGGGACGGGGCCCCATGTCTCCGTTTATGTTCCCGTCCATGCCCACGCTCTGCTTCAGCTTACCGTTCACCCAAAGTCTCCAGCGGGAGTATACCGGTGTCAGCTCCAGTCCGTATTCCTGCTCATGCCCCTCTGTGAGGATCACGGTCCTATAGGTTCCTTTCCCGTGGGGAGAAGCCTTCCGATCCCCCAGGTCAAAGCCTCCATACCTGCCTATGTAGAAATATGCGTCCGGAGTATGGTTTTCAATTTCATCCGGGGACAGCAACTTGTCCTGGTAGAAGGACCAGCCGTCTGTAAGATAGAACATAGGGTGCCTGCTGTACCACTGATCCTCCAGCCATATAACACCATCCCTGGCATATGGGCGGGGACGGGTATATTTATTATCCTTATCATAGCAGTAATAGAAAAAAGCAAAGCTCAGAAGGATTACAGCTGTTATCAGCAGGAACGCCTGCTTCTCTCTGACTTTCATCATGGCTTCCTCCTGCTCCTTCTTTTGTACCAGGATAACACCGCTATACCCGCTGCCGCTCCCAGGACAGTACGGAAGATGAATCCTGAAGGATTATCCCTTTGAAGGCGGCCGGAGTCCGCATCCGTACCCTCTCCGGCAGGTTCCTCCCGGTTTTCAGTGGCATTTTCTTCCAACAGATTCCCTGTCCTCAAACCATCTTCGTGAAAGGCGTTTTCTGCTTCCCCGCCACCGTATGCCCGGCCGTTTTCTCCAAGCGCTGAACCGGAGGCCCCCGGCCTATCCCCTGCGCCTGCGCCAGACGCATCCCGCGCGGCCATGCCGTCCTCTATGGAAGGTTCCTGTCTGCCGGTTCTGTCCGCAGCTAAAGGCCCGTTGGGGTCTGAGCCAGCCGCCGCGGAGGGCTCCTGCGTATCGGCGGCAGCCGTCGTGGAGAGTCTCTGTGTACCGATTCTGTCCGCAGTGCAGGGCTCTGGTATCCCGGCACACTTCACAGCAGATGGCTCCAGGGACAGAGTGCCGTCCCCATCTGACGTGCCGGATGTTCCATCTGCTTCTGCATTGTCCCTTCCGTCACTGTCAGGATCCCCCGAACCGCCAAATTCATCCCCCGGAGGAGGCGCGCTGTTCCAGGGCGGAAGGTCTCCCTGGTCATCCCGGTCATCCCCGTCACGGTCTCCATGGCCAAACCGGTCTGAGTCATTCTCATAATAACCAAAGGATTTCACCAATGACAGCCCTTCCATGGAACCTCCGGTGACAGCAACACAGAACCGGTATGTATGATTAAATTCAAGTCCCTCCACAGTGATTGTCAAGGGATCTATCTGCACAGAGCATCCGGGCATAGAGGCTGCGTCCTGCCATGTATCCCCTCCATCTGCTGAACAAAACAGCTCAATCCTCTGTGCGTCCTCTACAGGATTCAAAAAATACAGTACAGCCATATCCTCCATCCTGAAGATTTCCTCAATATGGACCGTTTTAGGGTCCACAACATAAATCTCAATTTCAATTTCCGGTATCTCTATAAAAAACCAGTCGGGATATCCCTCCGCTTCTATCACAGCCCTGTAAACCCCTGGCTCTGAAAGTTCCTCAGGCAGGTCTTTCCAGTTCAGCGTAAAATCCCGGGTCCACATTTTCCTTTCCCCTGTGGGATCGCAAAATACATATGACGCCGACGGCGCCAGCTTATCATACAGCCCCTGGCAGTCTGTTCCCGCTTCTACGCTGACCCCGTTTTCATCCAGGCGGCCATCAAGATAAATCTCCCTTGTAATCACCTCAGACTGTTCGGGCAAGGGAGTCACCTGCGATGTGTCCACAATGAGCACTTTATCCGTGACAACGGAACTGCCCTCCGCCTCCACCAGGCAAAGCTTAAGCTCTACCGGCGTGTCTGCCTTAATGCCCACTGAGTTTTCCCCTTCTGCCTCAATATGGGCATACTGCAGGCTGCAGTCCCCCTTTCCCGTCCACTTTAAGGCAATGCTGTTGTCCCCGGAAACTCCGATATAAGCGTTATCTGTCTGCAGCGCATATTTACCTTTTTTCGTTCCTGAAATCTCCACCGCAACCGCTCCGTCACCCTCTGCCCACACCCCGGCACCATTTTTAAAGGTGGTTTTTCCGGATATCTGAAACAGCGCTTTGTCTCCTGCCGCGCCCTGGAAACGGATGGGGCCGTCCACAAACAAATTCCCCTTGTCAGACACAACGATGGAATATCCATTCATATTCACCACGGCTTCATCTTCCGGGGCAATATTCAAATCGGCTGAACCTGCAACAAGAATATCCCCTGTAAGGCAGATCTCCTCCCCGGTCTCCATAAGGGTTAAAAGTTCCTCCACAGTGCTGCACTGGACCTCCTCATCCAGCGGTATCTCAATCATCTGTAATTGAATTTCCGGCTGACGGATATCTCCGGGATTCTCTAACTCCTCCTGGTTATGGCCTGTCTGTCCGGAATCCGGATGTTCCGGATTCTCTCCCTCTACATCTTCTCTGTCCGGGGATGGCGGGGTTTCTCCTTCTCCGTTTTCTTCGGCTGGAGGCGGCGGGGTTTCTCCCTCTCCGTTTTCTTCGTCCGGAGGCGGCGGGGTTTCTCCCTCTCCGTTTTCTTCGGCCGGAGGCGGCGGGGTTTCTCCCTCTCCGTTTTCTCCGTCCGGGGATGGCGGGGCTTCTCCTTCTCCGTCCGGGGATGGCGGGGCTTCCCCCTCTCCGTTTTCTCCATCCGAATTTTCCGGCGCTTCCCCCCAGCTTCCTTCTCCGCCCAGTGATAAAGAGGCATCCTCTTTTCCATCTTCTCCTGTGGATAATTCGGACATATCCCCGTCACTGACGATACCATAAGCTGGAAAAATCACTGTTTTTCCAGCCAGAAAGCCAGCCAGTACCACTGTCAATACAATTCTATAATACGTTCTCCTCATCTGTCCCACCGTCTAATCTTCACTCTCACCCTCAAACATCACAAGCTTATATCCCAGTGCACGTTTACATTCTATATCCGCTATCAACTCTCCGTCTGCATCCTGCAGCTTCTTTCTCAGATTAGATATATGAACCCAGACTGTCCGTATATCCCGGTTGGGCGCCATATCCCATATCTCCCTGTAAAGCTCCCCGGCCTCCATATATCTTCCCCTGTTTCTCATCAACGCGGCCAGGAGACGGTACTCCTTTGGCTTTAAAAGCATATCTCTCCCATCCAGATAAGCCCGCTGGCTCTTCACATTCAAATATAACCTGCTGCCGCCCTGGTGGATATCTTCCCCGCCCCTGCGCTCTAATCTTCGGAGATGTGCCTCAATTCTGGCTGCCAGCTCCTCAATATCATAAGGCTTTGTAATATAATCATCACCTCCGGCCCGGAGCCCCTGGACAATCTGACTGCTCTCCCCCAAGCTTGTGAGGAACAGAATCGGCCCCTGAAACTGCTCACGCAGCCTTCTGCACAGCTCTAGCCCGGAACCGTCCGGCATCATAACATCCAAAACCAGCAAATCCGGATTATCCCTGAGAACACACGCCTCCACCTGGCCCAGTGTGGAAACCGCCGTAACCTGATAGCCGCGCTGTTCCAGCTGTTCCCTGTTATATTCCAATATATCCGGTTCATCCTCTCCCAGCAGAATATGATATCCCTTCATCACAATTCCTCCCAGCTTTCTTGCGCCATCTCAAATCCATTCAGGTCCGGGAATCTTATTGTATCTCTATTCCCCCAGCCTTGGTCTTTTGGATAAGACAGTCGGCAGATGTTTTAACTCAATCATTCATTATACCGAAAAATTTTGTTTTACTAGCAACATTTTACCACATATCCTATCAGATTAACAGAATAAGGGACTTTTTCTAAATACGCAGACATTTCCATCTGCCTTATTGTAGTATACTTTTTTGCAGGAGTGAAAAACAAGACAAAAAAAATAGCTGGTAAACATTAAAAGTTTATCAGCCATGAAAGAATGCTTAACTAAATATCACTATCCTAATAATATTGCCTGCAGACACAAGGAATTTTTAACAAGCCACTGGCCGGACTCGAACCGGCGACCCACGCATTACGAATGCGTTGCGCT
>OMGF01000498.1_pt1 | contig 36388 bp, 34 predicted proteins | sample 1645861 | NCBI WGS metagenome assembly OMGF01 (sample SAMN05578586, study PRJEB25193) | human gut metagenome | biome: Human Microbiome; feature: human-associated habitat; material: feces | host: Homo sapiens | place: USA:Birmingham
GAAAAATCTCATCATGGCTGCCGTTTTTCATCAGCCGGTAATAATCGTAAGCCACAAATTTTACAGGAATGGAAGTGGCGGAAGTCTTTAAGATCAGCTCTTTTAGCTTTTCCGTTGTGTCAATACCGTTTTCTCCGCTGAAGAACACGGCGTCTTCCTTCTGTACATTGTGGATGATACGGTAGGTGCAGACATTGCTTTCGCTGGCCCGTTTCAGGATGTCTTCCAGCTTCTGGTTCCCACAGATGCCAAGGCCGATATCAACAGCTAAGGCAGTGGAAATATTGTTGATGATGCCGATGTTTAAGTTTCGCAGGCCGCCCATCTGGCTGTGGATCTGCTCTAAAGAACCCATATCCACCAGAAGTACTACGTCCTGACAGGTGATAAATCGTTCAATGTGTTTTTCTAACAGTCCGGTGATGTCACTCATCTGCATGTCAAGAGGCATATCAATGGCATCAAATACCTTTCGCCCGATGATCTGATTTGCGGCATCTGCAATACTGGAAGCTGTTGCATAGCCGTGGCTTAAGATAATACCGGCTGCGGAAAGTCCCTGGATCTTCTGGTTCTGGTTTTTTATATCTAAAAGCAAAAACAGCTGGTTTAAACTGTCTGCTTCAATGTCCAGATTCAGTTTGATCAGGTTTACGATCCTGGAACAGATGACCGCTTCTTTTTCAAGAACAGCGCCTACAGCCTGAAACATTTCTTCAATCTCGTCATGGTTTTGTTTCATCCAGTTGTCGATCAGATGGTCGCCCTGAAGCTGTATATATAAGCGGCGGGCAAGTAAGTGACTGTATTTTTTGGAAAGGCTGATGCCATACATTTCACCTACATTTTCAAAAATCTGATTGATCAGCTGTTCGTAAGTGGAGATCTTGATGTTTACAAGCTTCTGTCCGTAGATCAGATAATCGTAATAATCATTTAATTGTTTCCGGAATTCCATCATCAGGCTGTCAAAACTGAGCATATCCTGACGGTAATCTTCAAAGACATCCAGCATGATCTGAAAATACTGTACCGTCTGCCCCAAAGAGGTATCACGGCTATAACTGCTTAAGTGGATCATCCGTTTGTCTTTGTCCTCAACCTCCAGTTTTAAGGAGGAGAGCATGTATTCCGGAAGGTGATAGCTGTGAATAGCGATACCATCGCTGTTTTTTTCCAGATAAGCTCCGGCACAGCTACTGGTAACGCAGGTTTTTAACTCGTCGATGTTGTTTTCGTAGGAAAATTCCAGCATACAGTGGAAGGCGTTCTGGCTGATGCTTACATCTACGCCCATGCGCCGCCCTTCTTCTTTTAAGAAGGAGACTAACATTTCCTCTTTTTCATCGGCTGTGCGTTCATGTAACGTTGGGACCGGAATCACAATGGGGATCATCCTTGCAAGTGGTTTATAGAGTGTTTCCGCCGGTACTTTTGTGGTGGAAAATACCAGTCGTGCATTGGATTCAAAAATATGTTCATCATCATGATATCCTTTGTACTGTCCCGAAATTAAGTAGGAATAGATCAGTTCCTGTCCCGAAAATGGGAGCCTGTCAATTTCATCAAAGAAAAGGATGCCGCCGTTTGCCTTTGCAAGCCAGCCTTTTCCCTCTTCGCTGCCGCAAAGGGAAAGAGCAAATTTTTCTTCATTCTGGGCATATTCGGAGCAGTCTACTGTGATATAGGGCGGGAGAGAAGCTGCGCCTGCAGTTCCAAGAACCCGTTCGTTTACAGCGTATTCATACATCAACCCGGAAAGAAAAGCCTTTCCTGTTCCACCGGCTCCGTTAAAGAGGGCCGGAAGACCGTTTGGCGGATATTTGATAGCTGCTTTACACTGCTCAATACAGGAACCTAAACTCAGGTAATAACCGATAGCTTTCTGAAAATCTCTTTTCTTTTCATCACTGCGGCATTTACGCTGAAAATCGTCCATACCGGAGAATACGCAGGTTTCCAAGGTGACCTGGGCCTCACGTTCAACATTTTTCTTATGGAAGAAATAAACAGGGCGGGAGTTTACCTTAATGGCCCTCTCTTCTTTTACTAACTCGTTCAGATACTGACTGGCCAGATTACGGGAAATGTTCAATGATTCGCTGATATGATTTGCCGTAAAATATTTCAGATCTTTCAGAGCATAACCCCTGCTTATTTTTTCCAGGTAAAGATAGAGTTCTTCTTTTGTGCTGATCATGTACATGATTCTCCTGCTTCTTGATTTGACTTGAATTCTTTTCACGCGTTTTTAATATCTACCTGACTGCAAATACAATTATACAAAAAATAGTTTTGAAAGGAAGATGTTTTGAACGATTTCGCCAGTTTCACAAGGGATTCGTCAGTATCGATGAGGAAAATGATGAAATGTTCGATGGGTGAGAATGGCTTCGACACTAGAATTGACACTGTTATATAGGCTAAGTATGCTATACTTAATGAATCATACAGAAAAATTCAAACGGAGGAAATCAATATGCACAACAAGAAACCAACCATTTATCTGGTGGCCGTAGACATGGACGGAACTCTTCTTCATAATGACAAAAGCATATCAGACTATACAATAAATGTTTTGAGAAAGATTGTTGAAAAAGGCATACTCCTGGTGCCGGCATCTGGCAGACCTTTAAATGGAATGAAAGCTGCTGTCTTAAATAATGTGAAAGGAATCAAATATGCCATCTGCTCCAATGGTGCCATGCTTATGGATGTACAAAAAGAAAAAAGTATCAGCGAGACAGGTATTCCCACAGAAAAAGCATTGAAAGCCCTTGCTTATCTGGAGCAATTTCCCGTGGCTGTATATGTCCATACAGACAAAGGTACTTTCCGGGCAGAAGGCTGGGAGAAAACAGGGCTTTCGGAGAAATATCCTTACATCAGATTCAGCGAAGGAAATGTAAAAAATCTGGGAGAGTTTTTAAAGACCAGCGGGGTAAACGTGATGAAAATGGGGGCTTTTGTCTTAACAGATGAACTGGCACAGAAACTGCTGGAAAAAGGAAGCCCCATACCAGGCATTGCATTTCTGCGAACCGGCGATGGCATTATAGAACTAAACTCCACCAATGCTTCCAAAGGAAATGCACTATATATACTTTGTGAAAAACTGGGGATACAATTGGAAAATGTTCTGGCTATTGGGGATAACGAAAACGATATCTCCATGCTTCAGGCTGCGGGCATTTCAGCCGCAATGAGAAATGCGGAAGATGATGTAAAACAGGCAGCAAAATTTGTAGCCGGGAATAATGAAGAAGATGGAGCAGCTCATTTTCTGGAGGAATGGGTTCTGTAAAAAAACAAAATATGACAAACAAAAACAGCCCGTAGACTTAACGTCTGGGCTGTTTTTATTATCGTATTTTTTAATGATTCTTGATCCGTCCATCGTAATCCAGAATATATCCATCCGGAGTTGTAGTGTTTTTCAGCATTGCACCGGAATTGTCACAATAGTATTTTTCACCGTTCCAGTCAACCCAGCCGGTTCTCATGTAACCATTCTCATCGAAGATATACCACTTGCCATCAATCTCTTCCCAGGCATTCTTCGTGTAAGTTCCGTCACTGTGCTGATACCACCAGCCGGTTGTATCGCTCTTCCACTCACCAGAAACCGGCAGACCGCCTGCCTCTCCGGCACGGATTGCCTTCACCTGGTCCGCATTGTAAGAAACAACATTGGATTCTACCCACTTACCCTTGTTAGAAGCATTCTCTCCATTAACCGGGCGCACCTTTACCTGATAACTGGCAGGTCTGGTCACTTCGTTCTTCAGGTTATAGTTCGGTTCTGTAGTTGTCCGCGTGGTCACACCTACTGCACTGCCATCACGGTAGACCATAACCTCATAGCTTCCTGCTCCGGAAATTGGATTCCAGATGGCAAAACCATTATTGGTCAGATTAACCGTCTCTTCTTCGTTAAAATCTGCAACATACTCAGACAGGGACGGAAGTTTTACTACCAGTTTCAATGTTTCAGAGGAATCCTGCTTAGATGCCTTTACCAGTGTTGCTCCGTCCAGTTTCACATCACTCAGCTTCGACAGGGAAAAATAATATCCATCCTCTGCACGCAGATAAATGCTAAGTTCCGGTACATCGGTAGCTACCCATTCAAAACCGGAATTGTTCACCTCATAAGTATCATAATAATACTTGCTGGAGTCCTTTACATCGACATCAACATCTTCAGATCCGATGCGGGTCTCCGGGGTAATACTTGCTGTCACTTTTACATTTACCGATTTGATTTTCTTTTTGCTGGCCGCCATGACCGGCATTGCCACGAGTCCTGCCATGAGTGCCGCAATTGTGATCATACCAATAATTCTCTTTTTACTCATCATCTTCCCCACTCTCTTTTTATGATTTATTGCTGGATACTCAGCTTTTTTTATGGATCTGGATTATTACAGTTTTACTCTATTACATCTCTTTTCCAATGTCAAGATGCCGTCCTGATTCGTAAGTTTTCTCATAAAAACGTAAGAAAAAAGACCGGCATTTTCTCAATACCGGTCTTTCATTTCGTTTCTCTTGTGTTACCCGTTTCAATTGTTGTTCTCTACCCGATCAGGCTCATTAAGTATCCTACAAATGCGCCGCCCGGCGTTCCAATAATATTGCCGAGAAGAGCCATCAGGATACCGATCGGAACCAGTGCGCTGCTGTATGCACCTGCAAGTACCGGTGCTGTCGCAGTTCCTCCGACATTCGCCAGAGAAGCAACCGCACAGGTAAAGATATCCAGTCGGATCAGCTTTGCAAGGATTACCATAACCGCTATATGGATCAGCAGGATCAGGAATCCGGCAGCCAGCCATACCGGTGCATTTCCCATAGCAGAAATATCTGCTCTGGAAGCGATCATCGCGATGACAATGTAAAGCATGATATTGGAAACTTCTTCCGTTCCCTTAATCTTTCCAAACGGAGTCATCGCTGCGATCAGGCCGGCAGCTGTTACGAGAAGGACCGTCCAGGTTGCCTTATCAAAAACAGGCAGAACGGAAGCAACCATAACACCGGCATCCTTGGACAGAGAGGATACAAAAAAGGATACACCGATCAAAAGAAGCATGTTTTTCCATGCAAGAGGTCTCTTGTCCTCCCTTGCCTCTTTTTCCAGAGATGCTCCTACTTCATCGATCAGACGTACATCTGCCTTTGTCCAGGAGTTGAATTCCTTAGAGAAGTTGATTACCCACAGAAGGAACATAACATAGATTACTGCACAAACCGAATCCATTACCAGAGAATATGCCAGACTTTCTTCACTTACATCCAGAATTGCCTGAATCGCCAGCATATTACTGCCGCCGCCTAACCAGCTTCCGCACAGTGCTGCAAGTGCTTTCCAGCTTTCCGGACCCAGTAATTTATGGAAAATGCCATAGCTTACTACAAAACCAACACCGATTGAAATACTCGCTGAGAAGAAACCGATCAGCATTTTCGGTCCTAATTTAATGATCTTTTTCAGATCACAACGCAGCAGCATTAAAAACAGCATTGCGTAGAGTAACGGATTTTTGATCGATACGTAAATGGCTGACGTATCCTGCAGATCCCATACTTTCATAGTACATAAAAGCATCATGCCTAAATAGATCAGAACAATCGGCGGTGCAAATTTAAAAAAGGTCTGTGCGCCTTTTCCCCGCAGGTACACGGGAAGATTGACCAGAATTGCTGCTAACAGCATTAAAGTGGCCAGATAGATAAATCCATCATGAATCATTTGAAATGCTCCATTCTGCCACCGGATATCGGTGGGCTTTATTTTCTTATTCAGAACAAGTCAAAACGGGCGGTTAAAGTTTTCAGCTCCCCCTTCCTTCTCCTTTTCGATACCTTTTCACGAACCGCAAACCAATGTGGAAACAGCACAGCAACTTGTTGCCTCTTCACAACGTTGATGCAGAAGCTTGTAAAAAAAGGTCCAGAATAACGTTCTGGATCTTTGAATTACATCTTGAATGGTTTTACTGCCCTTCCACATTGCTGTTTCTTTTTTTGACTTTTCCTCTATGTAGTATAAAGGGTGTCAGCAAAAAAGTCAATTTTCAGACATAAATATCCTTAAAAGCCCTTTTGATTCAGCTTCTTATATTTTTCCAGCTTTCAGGAAAAACAAATTTCTTTTTCTTATTTCGATTTAATGTCAATACCTGTCATAACTCCATCTGTTCAGCGCGATCTTCGCGCGGGTGCACATCATCGACATGTAGTGCCTTTTTGTGTAACAGGAAATTCTCTACTACGCCAAAAAAGGATCCCACATGATCTCTCATATGGAATCCTCGAATGATGCTTCAAATTAATTAGATAAAACCTTACTTTATCCGTGAAAATCCTTATTCTAAGGAATTATTCACATGTGTACGGCATCAGAGCGATATGACGTGCTCTCTTGATAGCTACTGTTAAAGCTCTCTGGTGCTTTGCGCAGTTGCCTGTGATTCTTCTCGGGAGGATTTTTCCTCTCTCGGATACGTATCTCTTTAACTTGTTTACGTCCTTGTAATCGATCTCGCCGTTCTTATCGCCGCAGAATACGCAAACTTTTTTTCTTCTATGCATGCCGCCTCTTCTTACTCTGGAAGAATCGGACTTGTCACCTTTATTGAATGCCATTTTAAATTACCTCCTGTTAGTTTCGTTGTCTGTAACCGTCCAACGCTTGTCCGGTCACGTGCAAACTCAGTCTACTCACAGCGAATTAGGAGTAACGCACTGTATTGTCTCAGACTGGTATTTAGTTGAATGGAAGTCCTTCGTCCTCGACTCCATCCGGGATATTCATAAATCCATCGCCGATGGCACTGGACGGAGCAGGTCTTGTCCCCTGCTGATAGCCGCCGCGGTTTCCGCCGCCGTAGCTGTTGCCGCCGCCAAAGCCGCTGTTATCGCCGCCCTGACCCTTGCTGTCAGCGAATTCCTGGTCATCTACAATAATATCTGTTGTATAGACCTTCTGGCCATCCTTATTTACATAGCTTCCGGTCTGGATTCTTCCGGAAACCAGTACACGCATGCCCTGACGGAAATATTTCTCCGCAAATTCACCGGCACGATCAAAAGCTACGATGTTGATAAAATCGGCCGTCTGACCCTGATCGCCGTCCTGGCTTCTTCTGCCTCTTCTGTCAACTGCAAGCGTATATCTTGCGATTGCCATGGAGCGCTCGCCCTGGGAATAGCGTACTTCCGGATCTCTGGTTAATCTACCCATAAGGATAACTCTGTTCATATTCTCACTCTTTCTTTATTAAGCGTCCTGTCTTACGCAAAGATAGCGAACAACCGGCTCCATAATACGGATGTGAGCCTCAACCTCGTTCGGGCAGTTTGCCTCACCCTCGAAGTGGATGAAGTAGTAGAATCCCTCTTTGCTCTTCTGGATCTCGTATGCAAGTCTCTTCTTGCCCCATTCGTCCACATCAACGATATTGCCACCGAAACGTGTGATATAGCCTTTCACTTTCTCAAGTGCGGCTGCTCTCTCGTCATCTTCAAGTTTTGCGCTAAGAACAACTGCTAACTCGTATTTGTTCATAGTTTCATAAACCTCCTTCTGGTCTTCCGGCCCCCGATTTTCAGTATCAGGAGCAAGGATTTTTTACATGTCACAGGTAATAATCTTAGCAAAAAAGAGCAGGAAATGCAAGCACTTTTTGCCTGATTTCCTGCTCTTTTTATACTTTTTTCATTCCTTACCATCTTTCACACCGGTGAGAGATCCTGCGCCGGTCGAAATTTGGTGATCCGGCCTGTTTTTCAGAAGTTTTATCTGAAATTACGCCGTTTTTCTCGAAAAGATCCCTTTTACTTTATCGATATATGGCTTCGTCCACGGAATATTTCCAAGAAGGACGAATAATGTACAAATCGAAAGAACGATCGTGATCGGATGTCCGAACATCGCCATAAACGGGTTGTCGGAGGACGATGCCAGGGACACTGCCTGACGGAAATTGGAATCCATCATCTTTCCGAGTACCATCGCAAGGATCAGCGGGGCAACCGGATAATCGAACCGGCGCATCATGAATCCCATCAGTCCGAAGAAGAACATGAGTCCCACATCAAACAGACGGTTGTTGCACGCGAAGGAACCGATCACACAGAGGCTCGTTACCACCGGGATCATGATATTCTTCGGAATCGTAATGACCTTACAGATCCTCGGGGCAACAATCAGTCCTAACAGTAAAAGTGCAAAGCACGCGATGATTCCCGCTACTACGATCGAGTAGAAGGATTCTTTGTTCTGGGTGATAAATAACGGACCCGGCTGTAAGCCATGGACATAGAATACGGAAAGGATGATCGCGGTAACTGCGTCGCCCGGAACCGCCAACGTCAGCATCGGGATCAGTGCACCGCCGATACATGCGTTGTTGGAGGACTCACTGGCAACGATTCCTTCCACCGCACCCTCACCGAAGGGAACCTCCGGCTTCTTTACGAGACGCTTCGCCTCATTGTATGCGATAAAGGATGCCACCGGTCCGCCTGCTCCCGGAAGAGCGCCGACTAAAAGACCGATCGTGGATGTATATAAGGAAAGCTTCCAGCTTTTTAAGATCTCTTTCAGGCTGACTTTCGTCTTTTCCATCGCAAGGACATTCTGCTCCTGCTTCATGTTGTATACAACAGAGAGCACTTCTGCAAAGCCGAAAAAGCCGACAAGCGCCGGGACTGTGCTGACACCGCCCGCGAGGTTCTGGATCCCGAAGGTCAGGCGCTTTGTTCCCATCAGCGGATCCAGTCCGATCATGCTGATCACAAGACCGATCATAACGCTGATAAGGCCCTTCGCGTAGTTCTTCGTGCTGACGGAACCGACTGTCGCAAGTCCGAAGAGAGCCAGAAGGAAATAGTCCATCTTTGTAAATTTGATCGCAACTCTCGATACCGGCTCCGCTAAAAGTCCCAGAGCCAGAAGGCCAAATAAGCTTCCGATAAACGAGTAGATCGTTGCGGTAAAGAGTGCCTTGTAGGACTGACCCTTTTTCGACATCGGATAGCCGTCCAGTGTCGTTACGACCGATGAAGGCGCGCCGGGGATATTGATCAGGATCGCCGATACCGCACCGGAGAAGACTCCGACTACATAGACACCCATGATCATCGCCAGGGCGTCTGAATGTTCCCAGGTATAAGTAATGGATACGAGAAGCGCGGTCGCCATGGACACGGAAAGTCCCGGGATCGCTCCTACGAACAGACCAGCCACAGAACCAAGGAGAACCATAAGGATAAACCGTGGATCGACCACGGATAACATCTGCATCATTTTCCTTTCTCCTTTCTATGGCAGAAGCACATGTAAGAATGTGCGGAATGCAAGGCTTAAGAACAAGGTGGTTCCGATCGGCACGAAGACAAGGACCGGAATTTTTCTGACACCCATGAAAATCATCATGGCGATCAGGAATACCACCGTCACAACCTCAAATGTCGAAAATGTATACGCAAAAGATAAAATTCCGATGGTGATATACGGAATTTTAATGAAGGCGAGAGCCGCATAGTAGATCGCGCAGAGGATCAGGGTGATCACGACCCAGCGCCTCTTTTCTGTTTTTCCTGCCTTTTCCGGCTTCTTGTCATCCTGATTTGCGGCAGCCTTTTTCATCGCCGTAACTCCCTCTCCGACGATCCATAAGGACAGACCGATCATGGCGATCGCCACGATCAGCGGAAACAAGTACGGGGACTGTGCCCAGCTTTTGTTAAACCCTTTCGCGTAGGATGAAAGAGAATACGAGAGCAGCACAAGGCCGCTCCCGCAAAATACAATTCCTTCGACGATCAGCGAATGAATCTTATTCTTCATTGATTATTCTCCAATTCTCTTGATGCCGAACTCTTCCGGACTCTTCTCAGCAACACCGTTGTCATACTGTAACCAGCAGATTACGGATTTCCAGTTGTCATAGAATGCCTGGATCGATGCGTCATCTTTGTACTCGTCATATACCGGATCCGCTGCGTTCTGTTTTACGAAGTCGGTCCACTCCGGATCTGCGAATACCTTCTCAGATGCTGCCTTTAATACATCAACGACCTCCTGCGGTGTATCGTTATTTACAACGAAGGAAAGGAGTGTGTACGGGATATTTAAGTACTTTTCAGCTTCCGGAACTGTCTCTGTAAACGCCGGGATATCCGGGTAAGCGTCCATTCTCTTATCGGAGAATACTGCTAACGGTTTCACATCGCCGCTCTCGATATAGCCGCCGAGGGTGGAGATATTCGGGTTTGTGAAGTCAACCTGTCCGCCGATGACACCGAGAAGCGCGTCGTTACCGGAGTCAAAGCTTGTCATAGCAACTTCATAGCCGAGCTCTTTTAATACAAGTCCCTGATTGTGTCCGCTTCCTCCAGGGCCGGAGTGGGACATTGTGATCTTTCCCGGGTTTTCCTTGATCGCATCAAGAAGCTCCTGAAGTGTGTTGTACTTGGAGTCTTTTCCGACTACAAGAACCTTCGGATCACCAACTAACGGAGAGATAACGGTAAAATCATCGTATCCAAGGTCGCAGATATTCATGGTTCTGTAGGTTCCCATCGTCTCCGCGCAGACAAGAAGTGTGTAGCCATCAGACGGCTGCTCTTTTACGAACTGGCTTCCGATGGATCCGGACGCGCCGCCCTGGTTTGTAACGGTAATCGGCTGTCCTAAATATTTTTCAAGCAGAACTGCAAGCTTTCTGCCCCAGGTATCGGTTGTTCCGCCTGCACCGTAAGGAATGATCATTGTGATCGGTTTTGTCGGATAATCTGCGGTCGCAACAAGATCGCCGGCAGCCTCTGCGGTTGTCTCGCTGTCTTTTGCTGCTTCTGCAGTTGTCTCAGCTGCTTCTGTTGCTGCTGCGGTCGTCTCGGTCTTGGAAGATGTGGAGACACTGCATGCAGTCATGGACAGGCACATCATAGCGGCCATGCCCAGTGCAATCATCTTTTTCATTGTGGTACTCTCCTCTTTTTTTGTATTTGCGATGCTTATTATAACACAGGTTATTTCGATATTCAATACAAAAGCTTTTACACTTTAAAGTTTTTATGTGCATATCGCATTAAACCGGTAAGTTTTTCATGAATTCCTGTCTTTTTATGAATTTCGTGCATACCGGTCAGTCTGTTATCCGATCAGTCCCTGGATCAGGATCACCAAAATCAGCACCGGAAGAACATACCGGAAATAGATCTTCGCCCAGTTCGCCCCCGGCATCTTAAGTCCCGCTCCATTGTTTGCCTCCGCGAGATACTTATCATATCCCCATCCCCACTTGCTCACGCAGAATAAGAGATAAACAAGGGATCCAAGCGGTAAAAGCAGGTTGCTGACTAAGAAGTCCTCAGAATCCAGAACATCTCTCGCGCCGATGATGTGGAGGTTACTCCATACATTGTAGCCCAGAACACAGGGCAGGCTGGCGATCAGGACGAAAATGCAGTTGATCACGGAAGCCTTTCTTCTGCTCCATCCAAAGTTATCCATGCAGCTGGAAAGCAGATTTTCAAACACGGCGATAACAGTTGAGAAGCTTGCCGCCGACATAAATAAGAAGAACAGCATGCCCCAGATCCGTCCGCCTGCCATGTTTGCAAACACGTTCGGAAGTGTGATAAAGATCAGCTGCGGACCGGCATCCGGCTGTACGCCGAAGGAAAAGCATGCCGGGAAGATAATCAGTCCGGCGGAAAGGGCTACCAGCGTATCAAGGCCGCAGATCCGTACCGCCTCACCTGCAAGCGTATGTTCCTCGGACATGTAGCTTCCGAAGATCTCCATTGCCGCAATGCCAAGACTTAATGTAAAGAAGGACTGGTTCATGGCCGCCATGATCACCGATCCAAGTCCAACCTCCGACGCGCGTTTGAAATTCGGGAGAAGATAAAAGCTCAGTCCCTCTTTCGCGCCCGGAAGGATCAGGCTGTGTCCCGCAAGCACCAGGATCAGCAATAACAGCGCCGCCATCATCCATTTTGTGATCTTCTCAAGGCCATTCTGAAGACCTCTGCTGCAGATAAAGAATCCGGCAACAACAGTCACAGCCATCCAGAATCCCATCTCTCCGGGATTGCCAAGCATATCCCCAAACACTCCCGCGACCTGATCCGCATTCATTCCGGTGAATGTTCCCGTCGCGAACTTCACGAAATAGCTGAGCATCCAGCCGGATACGGTCGTGTAGTACATCATTAACAGGTAACAGCCAAGGATACAGAACCATCCGTGTACATGCCATTTACTGCCCGGCTTTTCCAGTGCCCGATACGCGCCGACCGCGCTCTTTCGTCCCGCACGCCCCACCGCAAGCTCCATCGTGAGGACCGGGACGCCCATACACAACAGGAACAGCAGGTAGAACAGGACGAACACGCCGCCGCCGTTCTGTCCCGCTACATACGGAAACCGCCACACATTTCCAATTCCGATCGCACAGCCCGCGCTTACCAGTAAAAAGCCTAAACGTGAGCCAAAATTTTCTCGTTTCATAAGCATAACTCCCCTCTTACGGCTGCGGCCCGCGCCTGTCTTATCCGCAGCTCTTATCCTGCTGCCTTCACTGTATTCGGTATGGTACAGCATGTTCCGTTTGAAACATATCTGCCCTTGTACCGCCATCCAGCATCAGTAGTCTTATGATACCGCCCGGTAAAAGGATTTGCAACTGCGCATTTTGTATGATATCATAAGAAAAACTTATGTTTTACGAAGAGTAACGATCCTTCCCACAGAGTGGGGCGATTTATTCCTATTTTTTAGGAGGAGCTTATGAACACAAACCAGCTGCGCTACTTCGTAACCGCCGCTGAATGCCGCAGCTTCACAAAAGCCGCAGATCAGTTTTATATTACCCAAACTGCCATCACCCAGCAGATTCACTCGTTAGAAGACAGCCTCGGCGTCCCGCTCTTTGACCGGTCGAGTCGCCCGATCTCCCTGACTCCGGCCGGAAGCGCATTTTTAAGTGATGCAAGGTCGATCCTCGGCCGCATTGATCAGGCGGTAAACCGGATTCAGGAGGTTTCAACCGGTATGGTAGGAACCCTGCGGATCGGATATACAAAAGGTTTTGAGCGAAGCAATTTTTCCAACTCCCTGCGTTTCTTCCATAATAAATATCCAAATATTCTTGTCTCCTGTTACCGCCGGAACACCGATCTTCTCGCCGCAGGGCTATTGAAGGACGAATATGATATTATTTTTACCTGGGACAGCACGGAGCTTGTGAAAAACGAGTCCATTGAATACCGGCTCATTGAACGCAGTCCTCTGATGGTCGCTGTTTACAGCAATCATCCACTTTCCAGACGGGAATCCCTTCAGCGGTCAGAGCTCCACGGCGAACGCCTGCTGTTCATGACCCCGTCCAGCACCGGGGATTCCGTCAGTGACCTCCGCTTCTACGAGATGTATGAACAGGCCGGATATCATCCGGACATCTTTTTCCGTTCCAACGATGTGGAGAGCATTCTCATGATGGTATCCATCGAGGAAGGGATCTCCATTATTCCCTCCTATGTAACGCATAAGCTGACAAATGCGGAAAACCTTGTGTTTATCCCGCTGATCGGTGAAGATGAGGTCGTTGAGATCATTGCGGCGTGGAAAAGATCCTCCGGGAATCTGGCGCTGCAGCAGTTTTTGGGGCATTATCCATTGTTGAAGTCGGAGTAATATTGCGTTTCTACTATATTTATGATATTTTAAATATGTTTTTATTTACGAACCGGTACATCCAGCTCATTTTCCATCAACCGATGCAAGATAGAAAACGCAGAATATTTTCGCCTGAATACGCAGGCCTTTCGAGAGGAACCAGACATGACACCAGAACATCCAATTATTTTATGCGGCTTCACAAGCAGCGGAAAGACCACTATCGGAAAACTTCTCTCCGAACAGCTCGGTCTCCCGTTTTACGATACGGATCAGATGCTGATCGAACATTACAAAATGACGATCCCGGAGATCTTCGCAAAAGGCGGGGAGTCTTTGTTCCGGGACTATGAACATGAGATCGCCCGTCAGGTATGCAGCCTCGGCCCGTCCGTGGTCTCCACCGGAGGTGGAATGCTGACCTTTGACCGGAACGGAAAGATCCTCGCGAAGAGCGGCACGATCTTCTATATTGACCGCCCGTTCGAGGACTGCTACCGGAATCTTGCGTTGCATCCGGAACGACCGTTATTTAAGAACCACACAAAAGAGGAGATCGAGAATACCTATCTCACGCGACGCGGATTATATAAGAAATATGCAAAGTACGATATCCCGAATACCGGGGGGCCGCAGGATGCGGTGGCGAAGATCTGTGCGCTTTTATAGTTGCCTCCGAACTCAAAAACCAGCCACATGTTTTCCATTACGCTTCCCGCTCTAATGGATCCCATGTGACTGGTTTTTGTTTTTCAAGTTTCCTTTATTTTACTTCCGTCCCATCCGGCTTCCTGAGTCCTCTGGTATTCTTCTCCACCAGCCGTCTCGTCACCATGACCATATGGCCGCAGCCCATGCATTTTAAACGGAAGTCTGCGCCCACGCGCAGGATTTCCCATTCCTGACTGCCGCAGGGATGCGGTTTCTTTAATTTTACGATATCGCCTACTTCATATACCATGCTCTATGTCTCCTGTTGCCTGAAACCTGTCTTCTCAAACGATCTCTTATTTCTTACAAATTTTCACGCTTCATATATTTTCTGCGTGTTGATCCTGTTCTAAGTTCTTTTATGCCAGGATCTCGTCGATCTTTTTCAGCTCATCCTCCGAAAATCCCGTGCCCTCAAGCGCCGCAAGGCTGTTATCCAGCTGCGAAACTCTGCTTGCGCCCACCAGGACCGTTGTCACCTCCGGGCGGCGTAAGATCCAGGCGATAGCCATCTGCGCCAGCGTCTGTCCGCGTTCTTCCGCAAATTGGTTTAATTGTTTGATTTTTTTTAATTGTTCATCAGAAAGATACCGCTGTGCCACCGTCGTTCCCTCACGGGATGCGCGGGAACCTGCCGGAATCCCCTTCAGGTATTTATCTGTCAGTGCGCCCTGAGCGAGCGGGGAAAAGCAGATACAGCCCACTCCGTTTTCATCAAGCGCGGAGAGAAGTCCGTCTTCCACCCAACGCTCCAGCATATTATAGCGCGGCTGGTGGATCAGGCACGGCGTTCCGTTTTCCTTTAGGATCTTTACTGCTTTTCTCGTCTCTTCCTCTTTATAATTGGAAAGTCCGACATAAAGCGCTTTTCCGCTGCGGACGATATCGCTCAGTGCTCCCATCGTCTCCTCGATCGGCGTCTCCGGGTCCGGTCTGTGGTGGTAGAAAATATCCACGTAATCCAGTCCCATTCGCGTTAAGCTCTGGTCGAGACTCGCCATCAGATACTTTCTGGATCCCCAGTTGCCATACGGTCCCGGCCACATATCGTAACCGGCTTTTGTTGAGATCACAAGTTCATCCCGGTATGTACCAAGGCAGTCCTTTAATGCCTGTCCGAAATTTTTCTCCGCAAGCCCGTTTGACGGATGTCCGTAGTTGTTCGCAAGATCAAAGTGTGTGATCCCGCGGTCGAAAGCATGGCACAGGATCTCCTCCTGTTCCGCGATTGTCTTCTCCAGCCCGAAATTCTGCCAGAGTCCCAGCGCGATCCGCGGAAGCTTCAGTCCGCTCCTTCCGCATCGCTTGTATTCCATCGTATCATACCGATCTGCTGCTGCCTGATACATATCTCTGCCTCCCGTATTCCGCATTTATCCCGGCATAGTCCGCTATTTCCTGCCCTGATATTCTTTCCGGAATCACACTCCGACTGCGTCCCCAAGCACTTCACCGATCGGCCCGCTGATCACGAGATCCGCGCGGTTATCCATCGGTGTCACGGATTTATTGATGAGGACCAGCTTATGTCCCCGGTAATAATCGATGAGCCCCGCTGCAGGATATACCGTGAGGGACGTTCCGCCGATGATCAGCACATCCGCATTCGCGATATATTTCACGGATTTTTCGATGGTCTCCTGATCCAGACCTTCCTCATAGAGGACTACATCCGGCTTGATCGTTCCGCCGCAGGTACATTTCGGGACTCCCGTAGAATTTAAGATTGCATCCAGTCCATAGAATTTTCCACAGCGTGTGCAGTAATTCCGCAGTACGGAACCATGGAGCTCCAAAACCTCCCTGCTGCCCGCTTTCTGATGCAGTCCGTCGATATTCTGTGTTACGACTGCCTTCAATTTTCCCATTTTCTCTAACTTTGCAAGCGCCTTATGAGCTCTGTTCGGCTCCGCGTTCGGAAACAGCATCTTGTTCCGGTAGAATCGGTAAAATTCCTCCGGCTTTCTCATATAGAAGGAATGGCTTAAGATCGTCTCCGGCGGATAATCATACTGCTGGTTGTACAGTCCGTCTGTACTCCTGAAATCCGGAATATGGCTCTCCGTGGACACGCCGGCACCGCCGAAAAATACGATATTGCTGCTCTCATCCAGCCACTTTTTTAATGTTTCCCGCTCTGTCATGACAGATCTCTCCTTTCTGTATTCAAGAACGTCTCGGCATTCTTGCTGATCGCCACCTAAAGAGGTGGGAGTCATCTCATATCTGATATCATGCGCTTTTCTGCTTTGCTGTCAGCGGATCATGCACCGTTTGACCCTGATATCATTTATACAACTTCATCTAAGAACACTCCGCGAAACGGCTCAATATACTCCCCATACGGAATCTTCGCCACCTGCGCCGGTGTCCGGTACCCGAACAGCCACTCGGTAAGCTCCGAGATCGTCAGAACCTCCATTTTCCCCTTTGCGATAAACCGGGATTCCTGGATCATCCTCGAGCCTTCCTTTGTCAGCTGCCACAGCCATGCACCCTGATTCTGCGGTACGAAGAGATCGTTGATCCCGATCTCCACCGTCACTTCATCCTGCGGACAGTTCTCCGCCAGCCGGATCGTCTTTACGAACTCCGGCATGCAGACGATACGCGCCATGATCGCCGGCTTCCGTCCCGCCTCGCTCCGGTAATGTTCTCCGGTATAGAGATAACGCATCTCCCGTTCCTTTAAGCCCCACTCACTCTGCATTCCGATAAACCAGTCATCGTCATAGAGCAGTGTGCAGGTTCCATTTTCGCTGGCAAGCTCCTTCTCCATCCGCTGTAAATATGCCTCATCGCGGATCGCAAAGACCTCATATTGTCTCTTTAACCAGGCAGTCTGCCACTCCGCCAGATCTGCACCCAGCGTCTTCAGGTTACAGGGCTCTCTGTGGATGTGGGGATTATATTTGAGAACCCAGCGCGGCTGATCATAAATATACCGGAAATCGTAGGGACGGTACAGGGACTCTCTTGCGGGCATCAGAAACGTAAACGGCATCCGTTCTTCCTGCATATCCCGCAGCATGGCTAATATGAGACTTCGCATATATCCCTTGTGGCGCTCGGCAACCAGTGTGGAAACGCCGACGATATAGTCGCACACGGCCTCACTTCCCCGCATATAGATCTTATAAGGGTTCCGGTGGAGCATGGACACGATCTCGCCATTCTCCTCCCGGACAAGTACCTTGTTGTCCTTCATTTTTTCCTTAAAATAATAATCGCAAAATTCCGTGGAATCTTCCGGGAACGCCTCTCTCCAGAGATTCCGGCAGTTTCCCTTCTCTTCTGTCTCCAAATACCGTATCATACTTTACTCCGCGCTCTGTGCTTCATAATCTAACTGCTTAATTCTATACTTTCTTGCGAAATCCATCGGCGCATAGGACATCTTTGCCTGGCGAAGTCCCGGGAGTCCCATATCATCCTCACGATTTACGATCTCCGCCTCCGGGAATTCATGGATCAGGAACTGTTGGTTGATCATCTGGTAAAGGCCGCGCATCTCCGGGTTCGCCTTTTCGATGTGGATGATCGCCATCTTTTCCTTGCTATTATAGCTTCCGATGGAGAACGCCTCCAACTGGTCATCCACATAGATTCCGCCCATGCGGACCGAAAGCATCGAGCAGTTCCTTAAGATCTCGTGGATTCCTTCCACTTCATAATCCAAGTGTCCCTCGACCTCCTGGCCTTTTCCCTCTCTCCATTGATCCAGAAACTTCCAGATCTCGCAGCCGTCCGAACAGCAGAGCGTCCGGTACTCATATCTTCCGTCATATGCTTTCTTAAATGCGTTCAGGTTGTTTTTCTTCTTATGAAGTGCTTTTCCGGACAATGTCTTCAACGCCTCCGCGCTGTAAAGGTAGTCCTTTGCATCCGGAAGCTCCGTCACGGAGTAGCGGTCCGCCGGAAGCTTTAAATAATCCACCGCCTCCTGATCCGCCAGATAGATCTCCAACGGCAGATGAAGGTTCTCGTTGAAATACTGTTCGATCTCTTTAAAGTAGTGGGGCATATCTTCGATGGCACACACAGGAAGAGAGGCATACATTTTTCCTAAAATCTTCATGATCCAGAGAACTGCCTTGTCATCTCTCTCGCAAAAGTGGACATGATAGTAGTCCGCCCAGAGGAAATTGTCAAGCATCACACTGTCACAGGTATTGTCGTGGCGCCTTCCATAATACTTACTGAGTTCCGCAAAATTCTCGGCGCCCAGCTTCTGAAACTGTATATCCATATAATTGTTTTTTCCCTTTCTAACTGCCGCTCATCTCCGGCAGCCGTTCCCGGTCTTTCACAGGAAATATTTTTCTGTTCTTATGGTTCCCTTGTTTTTTACTTTTTATAGTTTACCACACTTCCATAATAAAATGAAGCAATTTGTTTTTCGGCAGTTTTACTCAGAAAATCCAGTAAAATTAGGCTTTTTCGCTATTGACAATTCGAATCTCATGAGTATAATCTAATTTAGATGATACCGCAATGCGAAACTTAGTTCCGCATTATGAAACCCGGTATTAAAACTCAATATGATTTGATTATTGACTAAAACTGAATTTCCTAAATTTATAAAGCAAAAAAGGAGACAGGAATCATGAACGAAGTTTTAGAGAAGATCCAGAAAATTGGTATTGTTCCGGTTGTTGTACTTGACGATGCAAAGGATGCAGCACCGCTTGCAAAGGCACTTTGCGAGGGCGGTCTTCCGTGCGCTGAGGTTACATTCCGTACAGCTGCAGCAGAAGAGTCCATCCGTATTATGGCAAAAGAATTCCCGGAGATGTTAGTTGGCGCAGGTACTGTTCTTACAACTGAGCAGGTTGACCGTGCAGTAAACGCAGGCGCAAAATTCATCGTAAGCCCGGGCTTAAACCCGACCGTTGTTAAATACTGTGTAGATAAGGGAATTCCGGTAACTCCGGGTACTTCCAATCCGAGCGATGTTGAGATGGCGATCTCCCTTGGCCTTGATGTTGTTAAATTCTTCCCGGCTGAACAGGCTGGCGGAATCAACATGATCAAAGCTATGGCAGCTCCGTACACACAGATGAAGTTCATGCCGACAGGCGGAATCAACGCCAAGAACATCAACTCCTACCTCGCATTCGACAAGATCCTTGCTTGCGGCGGAAGCTGGATGGTTAAGAAAGACCTCGTAGCTGCCGGTGAGTTCGATAAGATCCGCGACCTCACAAAGGAAGCTGTTCAGACAATGCTCGGTTTTGAGCTTGCTCATATCGGAATCAACTGCGACAGCGAGACAGAAGCTGAAAAGACTGCTGACGCATTCGACGGTCTGTTCGGATTCACAAAGAAAGTCGGCAACAGCTCCGTATTCGCAGGAACCGCTGTTGAGGCTATGAAGTCCAAAGGACTTGGCTCCAAGGGTCATATCGCCGTTGCTACAAACTCTGTAGTAAGAGCTAAGAACTACCTTGAGATGATGGGCTACAAGTTCAACGAAGAGTCCGCTAAGTTCAAAGGCGACAAGATGACAGCAATCTATCTCGCAGACGAGATCGGCGGCTTCGCAGTACACCTTGTACAGAAATAAGTAAAATTGCACAACGTGCAATTTTACGCTACGCAAACGTAGCGCAGCGGAGTTCGCACTTCCCGTCACGCTACATTATCTGATTATAAATTATATTAAAATTTAAGGAGAATCCTCATGTCCAAGAGAGTTATTACATTTGGTGAAATCATGCTCCGTCTCGCTCCGGAGGGATACTATCGTTTCGTTCAGGCTAACAACTTCGGCGCTACTTACGGCGGCGGCGAGGCTAATGTAGCTGTTTCCCTTGCAAACTACGGTTTTGACGCTGCATTCGTTACAAAGCTTCCGAAGCACGAGATCGGTCAGGCTGCTGTCAACGAGTTAAGAAGATACGGCGTTGATACTTCCACGATCACACGCGGCGGCGACCGTGTAGGTATCTACTTCCTTGAAAAAGGTGCTTCCCAGAGACCGTCCAAGGTTATCTATGACCGTGCACATTCCGCAATCTCCGAGGCTACTCCGGAAGATTTCGACTGGGCTAAGATCTTCGAGGGCGCTGACTGGTTCCACTTCACAGGTATCACACCGGCATTAAACGACACTGTTGCTGCTATCTGCCTTGAGGCATGTAAGAAAGCAAAAGAACTCGGCATCACAGTTTCCTGCGACTTAAACTACAGAAATAAGCTCTGGACAAAGGCTAAAGCAGGCGAGGTTATGGGTGAGCTCTGCAAATATGTTGATGTCTGCATCGCAAACGAAGAGGATGCTTCCGATGTATTCGGTATCAAGGCTTCCAACACAGACGTTACAAAGGGTGCTGTAAACCACGAGGGTTACAAGGACGTTGCAAAACAGCTTGCTGACCGTTTCGGTTTCCAGAAGGTTGCTATCACACTTCGTGAGTCCATCTCCGCAAACGATAACAACTGGTCCGCTATGTTATACGATGGCAAGGACTACTACTTCAGCAAGAAGTACGCAATGCACATCGTTGACCGTGTAGGCGGCGGCGACAGCTTCGGCGGAGGACTGATCTACGCTTGCTTAAGCGACATGGATGCTCAGAGCATCATCGAGTTCGCAGTAGCAGCTTCCTGCTTAAAGCACTCCATCGAAGGCGACATGAACATGGTTTCCGTAGACGAAGTTAAGAAATTAGCTGGCGGCGATGGATCTGGACGTGTTCAGAGATAATTGATCCCGCATTTCATATAGTTGCCCCATTTGCCAATAAGGGCAAGTTTATTCCTCAATATATACCATAAAAACAAGGACCTCAGCGGCTGCCAATCGCTGAGGTCCTTGTTTTATGTACAAAATGTTGAGTTAAGTCTCTATTGTCAAATTTCTCTTACTAAACAATACTGCTTTAGTCCCATCCCCTTCTCGACGATCCCAAACACCTTAAATCCAAAATGCGCATAAAACGCCACATTCTTCTCATTATGTGTCTCCAGCGAGATCATCATCCGATGTTTCTCCGCATAGTGGATCGCGTCATCCATAAGCTTCTCCGCAACTCCGTGGTGCTGCACATTCGGGCTCACCGCGAGATAGATGATATGTAAACGGTTCTCCTGGTGGAGCTGGGCGGTCCAGTGAGAGTTTAAGTAATCACGTCCCCTGATAAAATTCCACAGCGTCTTTAAGCTCTTATCCTCCTTGATCAGATACTCATCTGTCTTCAAGGATGCCCACGCCTCCGTCAGGTAAAAGCGGACCGGATCATACTCCTCCGCCTCATCGGAGACGACCAACAGTCCGTTTAACTCCGGGCTGTCCGCAAAGATCTCACATGTCTCATAAAATTCGTTCAGATCACACTCAAAAAGCTCCGGCATCAGCCGTTTTCTCGTCTCGGCATCCGGGATCAGAGTCTCATAGAGCGGGTCCCTGGCAAAACATTCTACCAGCATCTTCTGGAGCCTGGGCAGATCTTCTCTCTGTACCCGGTACAATATCTGGCTGTCCATAACTAAAAATCCAACACCTCTTTCGCTTTTTTTAACCCCGCCGTCAACGTATCCACGGCCTGGGTCATATATCGTATATCATCGTCAAAGCAGACAAGCTGCTCTTCTTCCATTTTTCTGAGAGCGGCAAGTTCCTCCGACACGTCATTTCTGCCTTCCGCGATCTTCTTTTGGAGGCTCTTGACCTCCTTCGAGAGATCCACATGGTGGACGATCCGTCCGGCACCCCACTGTAACCGGTCACAGTCCTGGTTCAGGACATATTCCGTAAAGTAGTGGTACACTTCATCATCGAACTGGAACGCGTACTGGTTGTTGTCCACCAGGTACAGGGCGTCCAGGGTCCCCTGCACATCCCTGTTCTCCAGGCTTCGGACCGCGTCGCAGATATGGCGCAGATTGCTCTGGGCGGCCTCGTGGGGGAACAGGACCTCATCGTGCCAGTTCAGGCGGACAAAATAGTCCTGGCATTTGCGGAATAAGTAAAGAAGCTGTTTCTGGAGCGCAGCGTTTCTATCATTCGCTTCTGTATCCGCTGCATTTTCGCCACGTTGAACAGTCGCACTTTCCGCTTCATCCGCCCCATCGGCCTCGGATTTTTCTTCTATATGAGATTCTTGACCACCTTTATGTATACAGCATGCAGCATCAGCATTCTTCACATCATTAATTTCTTTTACCTTCCGGTACACCTCATCCGCGATTTTCTTCGCCTCAGCCGTCCGCTCCAGCAGAACCCGGATACTCTTCTCGTCCTCCCGTCCCGTAACCGGTCTGACGCTCTCCTGGAGCGCCTGGAGCGTTCTTCCAACATTCACCGGCGCAACTTTCACCCGGTCGAATGCCATGACAAGAAGTCCATACAGCTCATGGTGGAACCGGAACACATCCGCGTTGTAATACTCGTCGTTGTCAAACTGGGAGTGATAATGGGTCTCCATAAACTCCGCGCTGCTAAATTCATTCACCATGGACGGAATTCCTGAGATCGCAACGGAGAAATCATCTGACCACGTCTCGATCGGGCACTGGACCCCGAGACCTTCCGGGTAGACCTTTCTCGCGTCCACAGGAAACTCTTTCACAAATTCTGTCAGGAAGTCTTCATATTCGTAGGTGGACCGGATCGCGTCCCAGGGATTGTGGGCGTAGGCCGGGAGCTCGAAATTCAGGTCCGCGATGACCTTTCCCTGCCATTCCGGCCGAAGCTTAAATACCTGCTGCCATGCACCGGTAGACCAGTCATACTTGGAGTTCTCGATCCCCCATTCCTCCGCCGCCATACAGCAGAAAACGATGGTCTTCTCAGGTTTATATCCAATCTCTAAAAACGTCCTGGCGATCCCAAACATCAGCGCGATAGCGCAGTTATCATCCTGAAATCCATCAAAATAAGAGTCATAATGGCCGCTGAGCAGGATCATGTCCTCCGACCTTCCGGGAATGGTTCCCCAGACATTATAGGATGGCATATTTTCCTTCACTACGGATTTCGCGTCAAACTGTACCGTGATCCGCGGTGTCTCCTTTAATGCCGCTTTCAGGATCTCCGCATCCTTTCTCGACATGGAAAACGCCGGGGCGTCCTTCGGTCCTGCGATATCCTGGGCATTTAACGCCTCACTGTCGATCTCTCCATAGCCGTTGTCCTGAACTGCGATCACCGCCGCCGCGCCCTTTAAGTGGGCCTGATATACCGGATAGTTGATCCACCACTCGTCTCTCTGGTTGATATCCACCATCACAAGGCATCCTGTCACATCCACGCCGTCATAGTCCGCTTCCTTTCCTCGTCCGGCATAGACAAGCGGATAATCTTTCCAGCCATCCGTCACAAACTCTGTCTGGTAAGCACCAAGCTGGAATTCATGTTCCTTTCCGGTCCGGTCTGTAAAGCGCATGATTGCTTTCTCGAATTCCCAGGAATCCAGACAGAGCTCATCCTTATGGATATCGGAGAGCCCGATCCGCTTCATCTCCTCTTTCAGGAATTCACCGGTGTCAAATTCCGCCTTCGATCCCGCCGTGCGGTAGCCGAGAACCGGATTGCTCTTAAATTCCTCCATCTTTTTCGCAAGGCGGTAGGAGTATCCGATATCCACTGCCTTCAAATATATTTCTTCGAGCTTCCTTTTGTCACTCTCCAAAGCTGTCAACCTCCTTATCCCACCTCTGCGGGCCTGTTCCCTGAGACCGGGAAGTATTACAAACTCCGCCGTATCCTGCTCACTGTTTTCCGTGATGCGGACACGCCGGAGTTTCATGATTTTTTTTAATTCTCGGTCTTATTCTCGGTTTCGTTCTCTCCCTCAGCGCCTGCTCTCTCATGAGTCGCGTTGACCTCGACCTGAGTTGCCTGAACTGCCGCCTGGGCATCCGCATGTGCTGCAGCTTCCGGGTTCGGAACAGTACGCTTTGTGATCGGCATCTGGAGATTAACGCCAAATGGGTTTACAACCACTCCCTTTGCCTCTTTTACGAGGATGCTCGGGATCTTATCTGCGGTTACCGCGATCGCCTTGAACTGGTTCTTCGAGTTAAATTTTCCGAACTCAATGATGTCCGTAAAGATCGGCTGGTACGCATCACCGTTTTTCTGTTTTAATAACGGAACGCCCGCACCTTCCTGAAATGCGGTGATGTATGTTCCGCGGGTAAAGTCTGCAAGGATCTCCTCCTGCATCTCCTTTAACTCATCCGGCATCTTCTCGAATTTCTGTCTGCGGAGCTCCTGCATGAAGTACAGGGCTGTCAGGTGAAGACTCGGGTTCTCGATCCATGTCTTCTTCTCATCTTCCGGCGCGTCCGGCTTATTCTGACCCGGACGGCTTACAAGCTCCGGAAGCTGGATCCGGCACTCGCTCTCCATATACTGGTCGACCATCAGGCAGTTTACACCCATCGTGTAAAGATTTCCATAAAAGTGAAGCATCTGGTTCGCGTCGACTTTCGCGATCTGTACCGGGATCTTCTCCTCGATGAGGCGCTTGCCCTCACGTCTGATATCTTCTTCCTTAAAATAGAGCAGAACTTCGTCATCGAATGTCTCTTTGTCGCATACCACATACGGCATTTTTGTGCACAGAGACATGATAACATAGATCTCCTTTGCGTTTCTTAACTGATTTAAAACCTGCTGTTTATCCATTTTTTCTTTCCCCTTCGGTATTCATGCTGCGGCTTTTGTCACCTTTTCCGGTGCATATCTCCCTCTGATGAATATTCTTTCCATAATTATTTTTCGTAAATGCGCAGCCATACTGAACAGTTACTTTTCATCCTTTTTGAGATCCGTCCCCGCTTTAATTGCAGCAGATGATCGGAATTCCTTTATATGCGTTCTCATACACCTGTGCTGCTACCTTCGGCGGCAGGTTGATGCATCCGTGGGAACCGTTTGTCTGGTAGATCGTTCCGCCGAACTTGCTTCTCCAGTCCGCGTCATGAAGTCCGATCCCACCATTGAACGGCATCCAGTATTTTACAGGAGTCGCATAATCTTCTCCCTTTAATACACGGTCTTTCTGTTTATAATACAGCTCAAAGAGTCCCGGAGGTGTCGTGTAGTTCTTTGACACGTTTCCGGATACGAACGGGCTGTCGATGATCACTTTTCCATCTTTATAGAAATAGAGATGCTGTGTGGCAAGATCCACCTCAATATAAGTCTGTCCGAAATCATAACCATCGTGGGTCGCGCCGCGGCTCTCGTAGATCGGCTCGCGCTCCGTTGTCTGGCACGCTTTTACTGCCTCCACGAGGGCATCTGTCTCGGCTGTCTGGTTGATCTTCCAGCCATATTTTCCGTATACAACAACATCCCGGCCGGATGTCGTCTTATACTTATGGTTTCCGTAAGTGTCATACTTATCCGCTAAAGACTTCACATATGCTACTGCCTTGTCACGGTCTACCTGGATCTCGGTGCCGTTCGTCCCGGTCACCCATTTTGCCAGTTCCAAACCATCCAGGGTCTCTCTGCTGGATCCAAACACATATGTAATCTGGATATCCTTGTATGCGTTTAATGTTGTGCAGAGCTGTACCAGGTTCGCGTCATCAGATTTTACGGTGATCTTTTTATAGCAATCCTCGTCTGCAAGCCGGATCTGTTTTTTCTGGCTTAAAAGTGCTGATTTAACGGTAGCCTTCATTTTATCCATATCCAGTTCGTTTCCCTGAACTTCTGGAACGATCGTAAAGGGTTTTCCTTCCTCGTAAGCAGAGATATACGCGTTGGAAGTCGGTGTTGCCGCCGTCACACAGTGCAGGTTTGCCAGCGCTGCGGCAAGCTTCCCGTCATCGAGAGTTGCCTCCACGGTCACTGTGTAGCTCTGGTCAGAGCCGGGCCCCGTCTTTCTTCCTGTGTCATTCTGCTCCTTTAAAATATCATCGACGCTGCCGGTAACGTTTAAGTGGTAACCGACATCGGTTCCCTTTAAGACTTCCAGGTTGCCGTCCGCGTCCTGTATTTTAATCTCGTAGTGTTCGTTGAAATAACCTTCCAGATATCCTTTCGCCTGCTGTGCCGTCTGCTTGGAGACATCCACCGCATTGATCGTAGTGCCGCGTACAAATTTTGCCGTATCGCTATCTGCCGCTGCCATCGCAGGAAACGCTGTTCCCACCACCAGCATGCCGATCACAGCGCCTGTCGGAAGAAGCATTCTTAATTTTTTCATGATTCCATCCTGCCTTTTTTATTTTCAGTTACCGGATTGCTCTCTTCTTGTTCGCCTCCGGCGCCCAAGAAGCTCCGGGCATTGCCCTTATACCGCTTTTCATTCAAAAGCGTTTATGCTGGCAAGCTTGCAGCACGCTTTCGACTGCAGATCGGCACAATCCAACTGTCATTCTCTATTTTATCCAACGCACTACATAGTGTCAAGGTGATTATTTCTTGCTTTTTCCTTGATTTTCTGCGGCAAATGTGCGGCTTTTCATAAAAAGTGTCACCATGCAGATCGGTCGATCAAAAACGGCAGAACCTGCCGCCAGCTGCTGCATTCGGACACATGACAAGCAAAAAACGACACACACCCGCCATTTACCTGACAGGTCTGTGCCGTTTTCATGCTAAGCTTTCATTTTGTCCTGCTATTTCTCGATAATGCTCTCCACATCATCCATGCCCGCGCAGAGCAGCGCAAGCAGCAGTGTCTGCTGGCAGCCCTTATATGCACCCTCGACCTTAAACTGCTCGGAAAGCATATGCGCGTGGATATCATAATCCGCGCCCATGCCGAGGCACACTGCCGGGAGTCCTGCTTCGAGAGCACGGTTGCAGTTTGTGGAACCACCGTTTCCAAGCTTCGGCTCCTCGCATCCAAGATACTCTGCCGCCGCCATGGCGCCCTCTACGATCGGCGCATGGGCATCCTGATGGCCGGCATTGACATCACAGATATGTTTTACATCGTATGTGATCGTATCCATGCCCCAGCGCTCTGTCTCCTCCTTGCATGCCTCATCGATGGCATCGAAGATCTTCTTGCGGAGCTTCTCAAGCTCTTCCTGAGAGTTCGAACGGAAGTTGAAGCGGATCTGTGCCACCGGAACGATGGCATGGACAGCCTCGAAGCTTCCCGCCTGCATGGTGGTCACCGCAAATGTAGTCATCGGCTCCTTCGGAACCTGGATCTCAGAGATCTTCGCGATCGCACGTCCTGCCGCATGGATCGGGTTTGCCACCTTTGCGAAAGCTCCGCAGGCATGTCCGCCGATGCCGTGGAAGTTGATCTCGTATGTCTGGATTCCGGTCGCCTCATAGGTGATCTCCTGAAATCCCGGGCCGTCAACGGAAATGCTGGCATCCAGCTCCGGATGGTGGTTTACATAATACTGCATTCCTTTTAACGCACCGGTTCCTTCCTCCTGAACCGTTCCGACAAACTGAATATCGCCCTTTGTCTCAATTCCTGCCGCATTTAAAGCACGGATCGTAGACAGGACGGTCGCACATCCTCTCGTATCATCCACGATTCCCGGGCATTTGATAAAGCCGTCCTCACGAACGATCTCAAGCTTTGTATCAAGTGGGAATACCGTGTCCATATGTCCCTCTACAAGAACCTTCTTTCCACCGCCGGTACCTTTTCGGATTCCAATGCAGTTGCCGTACTCGTCGATATGGCAGTCTGTAAGTCCTTCCTCCTTAAACATCTCAAGAAGTCTCGCTGCCTTTTTCTGCTCATGGTTCGTCGGTGCCGGGATCAGGGTAAGCTCGATCTGTCTGTTGATGATCTCGTTCTGGTCATCTTCCATAAACTGAAGAGCTTTCTGAACCTTTGCATCCTTTGTCAGTGTGTCGAATTTCTTCTGAATCTTCTCGGAAACCTTATATTCCATCTGTCATTCCTCCGTTTTTCAATACTGAGTAACAGAAGCGGTCATCTCAGGCTGCCTCCTGTCCGATATTTTACCACAAAAAAGATTTTTTGTGTATTTTTTATACGAACAAAAGTTTTTATGTCGCGAACACTTCAAAAAAAGAAGAGACCTGCCCGTGGCTTTCTTCCACTTTGGCAGGTCTGAATCTATGTATATGCTTTTACAGACGGATCACCATCTCATCTAACGGCATTCTGTCGGTGTGAAGTCTTGACGGATGCGCCGTCTCTGCCGGATATCCGAGCGGAAGCATCGCAGTCGCAACAAGTCCCTTCATCTCCGGGAACAGCTCATGAAGCTTCTCCTGGCTGAACATGCCGACATAGCAGGTTCCGAGACCGAGATCTGCCGCCTGAAGCATCATCTGTGTCGCTGCGATCGTCGCATCGATCTCCCCGTGGTTCTTCATATCTCCCTCGCGGTTCCAGGCCTTCGCCGGATCATACGCGACAACAAGGATCACCGGTGCATGGAACTTGCATGCGGTGCACTCCTCCGCTTTCTCCAATGCCTCTCTGCTCTGCATCACAAGAATGCGCTGCGGCTGGAGATTGTGGGCCGTCGGTGCATTGTGACCTGCCTCCAGCACCTTTTCCAGCTTTTCTGCCTCCACCGGGCGATCTGCATATTTTCTAAGAGAATATCTTTCTGCACATAATTTTTCGAAATCCATAATTGCCTCCTGTTTTGCGGTATTTCAAATATCAGCTCAGTGAAATAAAACGTCCCTGATGAAAACGCCTGCCTGATACCGCATATTTTGCGCTCATTATAGCCCACATCCGGTATTTTTTCAATAAAATAATAATAAGAGCCATCTGCCGGAGTTCCGATGAGATCGACAGGATCTTGTCATCCAGAAGACCTAAAACATGCGGTCCCAGAATAATTCCCGTGAACAGCATACCGATAATACGCGGCAGCCGCAGCCTCCCACAGATTGCGGCGGTGGAAAGTCCCACTAAAAATATTAACGCAAGAGAGGTCAACATAATTACAGGATCTCCCCATATCGTCCCAGAAAGCTCCTCATTCTCTCATTATCGGATGCAAACACCTTCTCCGGCGTTCCCTCCTCGACAATCACGCCGCCCTCCATGAAAATCACACGGTGGGAAATATCCCTTGCAAACGCCATCTCATGGGTAACGATCACCATGGCGATATTCAGATCTGCCAGAGAACGGATCACCTTTAACACCTCGGCTGTCAGCTCTGGGTCCAGAGCTGATGTGGGTTCATCGAAGAACAGGATCTTCGGGTTCAGCGCCAGAGCTCTCGCGATCGCCACACGCTGGCACTGTCCTCCGGATAACTGGCAGGGATAATAGTCTTCCTTGTCCGCCAGTCCCATCTTCTTTAACAGCTCTCTCGCTTCCTGATATACCGTCTCCTTGTCTCGCTTCTGCACATGGATCGGCGCGTCAACGATATTCTTCAGCACAGAATAATGCGGGAAAAGATTAAAATTCTGGAACACGAGACCATACTGGCTCCGGATCTCCTTCATGTCCTTCTTATCCGCATAGACCACATGTCCGTCCTTGTCCGTCCATGCCGCTTTTTTCCCAAGATATACGATCTCGCCGCCATCCATCTTCTCAAGCATTGTCGCGCACCTGAGCAGCGTTGATTTCCCGGATCCGGACGGTCCGATGATGGATACGATTTCGCCCTCGCCGATGCTGATGGAGATATCCTTCAGCACAGACAGGTTCTCAAATGATTTTTCTACATGATTTAACTCTAACAGATTCATGATCCACAGACCTCCAGTCCTACCGGTAATAATCCAGCTTTTTCTCGATCCACTCCATAACGACAGCCACGATGAGGTTGAACACATAGTAGAAAATTCCGGCTGCGACAAACGGGATCATATTTGTCTGGGATGCTGCCAGGGCTTTCGCGATCGTGAACATCTCAGCGACACTCAGGGTGAATGACAGGGACGTATCTTTTACAAGTGTGATCACCTCGTTTGTGATCGACGGCAAAATGCGCTTGATAACCTGAGGCAGAATGATCTTGAAAAAGGTCTGAGCTTTCGTGTAGCCAAGGATCTGTGCCGCCTCATACTGGCCGATCGGCATCGACTGAATGCCGCTGCGGTAGATTTCTGCAAAATATGCCGCGTAGTTGATCACAAAGCCGATAAAGGTCGCTGTCAGGCGGTAACCGCTGCCGACTTTAATATGAAACAGATAGTATGGTCCGAAATAAACGACCATCAGCTGCAGCATTAACGGAGTTCCGCGCATGATAGAGATGTAAAATTTTACGATCATGCTGATCACGCGATTTTTCGATAAGCGTCCGAACGCCACAATAAGTCCAAGTGGAAGAGAAAACAGCAGCGTGATCACGAAGATCTGCGTACTGATCAGCATACCACCGGCGAGCTGTGCGACCATCTGCCCGATTGTCATTTTACCCATACGATCTTTACCTGCTTTCCTTCATATTCAAGTCGAACGTCCGTGAGACTTGGCGCGTGATTCTGGTCAGCAAAGCTGACATATTCCATACAGAATCACTGCGCATCCTCGCGGAGCGTTTATCTCAGTCGGAGATTGGACTCCCACTGAGACAAATTTGCTATTACTCACCACCTAATGAGGTGGGAGTTTTCTCGACTGAGATAAAAACAGACACTCCAGAAGAAGCTGCTTCAGAGAGAAATCGGTAACTCGGAAAAGTTTTTAAGACTTCAGGAAAGAACAGCAATGGAAAAGAAAAATTTTCGCCCAGATAAGATCATGATGTATTTCCGGGCAGAATGGAAGGTTCTGGCGTTGATCACAGTGTCGGGATTGATCTATAACCTGGGCCTCATGGCGGGGCCATGGTTTGAGGGAAAGATGGCGGGCTGCCTGATGCAGATCCTGACTGGGACGGAGCGCTTTCCGGCGATGCTCCGGCTGGCGTCCGCCTATGTGATCGTGATCGGAACGGTGCAGATGGCGAGATATATCAAGCGGTTCTATGTGCGCCGGTTCGCCAACAATGTAAACCGGCGGATGAAGCGGATCCTGTACCGGACACTGATACATAAATCCCGTGTGGAGCTGGAAAAAGAGGGCGCCGGAAATGTCATCACGAAGGCGATCTCCGACGTGGATGACTGCGTGGAAGGTATGAGAAAGTTTACCACGGAGATCTTTGATACAGGTGTGGCGCTTTTCGGATATGTGTGCATGCTGCTCTATTACGACTGGAGACTGGCGCTCTGTTCCATGATCTTTCCCCCTTTTTCCTATATTATAGCAGAGAAGATGAAACGGATCGTCCAGACAACGGGAGCAGCTTACAAGAAGCAGACCGGAAAGCTCAACGCGGTGACCCTGGATCGGATCACCAACGCCATTACATACCGTGTTTTCGGATGTGAGAAGGAGCGCGGGGAGAACTACGAGGTCCACTTAAAAGAGTATGAACAAGCAGCTGTGAAGGCGAATATCTGGAACGCGGCTCTGCCGCCGGTCTACAAGGTGATCGCCATGGCGGGAACTGTGATGATCCTGTATTTCGGTTCAGAAAATATCCTCGGAATGGGCTGGACGTCATGGGATGTGGCGGCATTTACCACATTCCTGGCATGTTACGCGAAGCTCTCCGATAAGTCCTCGAAGGCGGCGAAGCTCTTCAATGCGGTCCACAAGGCGCAGGTTTCCTGGAAGAGGATCCATCCGTACATGGAGCGGGCGTCTGAGGCTGTGGAGAAAGATGAGATCGCGGCGCAGAATGAAAACTACAATGCTGAAAGCTCCGACAAGGATGTGAAGAATGGACCGGGAGGCAGTGCGGTGCATAAATCCGGGCAGCAGTCAGAAAAGAACAGCGTCAAAGAAAACGTAGCCGTAGCTGATCATCTCACTTTCGCCTATCCGGGCAGTGACCTGATCTTTAAGGAGATTTCCTTCACTGCGAAACCAGGTCAGATCGTCGGCATCACGGGTCCGGTGGCGTGCGGAAAATCTACACTGGGAAAGAGTTTTCTCTGCGAATATCCGTATGAGGGTCATCTGACTTACGGCGGCAGGGAGCTTTCCTCCTACACGGAAAATGAGCGGAGCCGGATCATCGGGTATCTTGGACATGATCCGGAGCTTCTGGGAGACAGCGTGGAAAACAACGTGCTCTTGGGGGATGATGACAATGTCTGGACATGGCTTAGGGCTGTATGCTTCGACGAGGAGGTCCGGGAGATGGAGGAGAAGGAGAAGACCATTGTGGGAAACAGTGGCGTCCGTCTCTCGGGAGGGCAGGCGGCGCGTCTTGCGTTGGCGAGAACACTCTGCCATGGAAAGCCGGTGCTGGTTCTGGATGATCCGTTCTCGGCGCTTGACAGAAATACAGAAAAACAGGTATTTGAGCATGTGAAGGAGCTCTCGAAAGACAGGATCGTGTTCCTGATCTCCCACAGACTATACCTGTTCCCGGAGTTCGACCAGGTGATCTGGATGGACCAGAAGATGGGAACATGCAGCAGCCATGAGAGGTTGATGGCGGAAAATCCGCAGTACGCGGAGCTTTACAGGGCGCAGGTTTCGGAGAAAGATGAAAATATTCTGTCAAGTGAGAAAAAGAATCATCCTGACGGCGCACAGAAATATGAAGATATTGAATAGACAACAAAAAGAAGCGGAAATCGCGGGAATCCATCAGGGAGACAGCATGAAAATTATGGGGAGAGGAGATGGAAATCATGACTGCAAATAGACGTATCAGCGCGGCATCGATCATCGGAAATACCGTCGCGCGGGAAAAATGGCTTTCCATCGGAATCATTCTGACGGTGACGGGTGCCGTTGTCATTTCCCTGCTTCCACCTCTCGTTCTCGGAAAGATCATTGACCGGATCGCCGGCGGAAATTTCCCGGGATTTTCCATGGCAGCGGAGTATTTTCTGCTGATCTTTTTGTCGGGGGCGCTGGAGTCCTTGAGAGAAAGTTTCCTGACTGTGTTTGGACAGAAGATGACCCATGCGTTCCGAAGCGAGCTTTCGAAGAAGCTTGTCCGGCTGAGCGCTGACACATTAAATAAGGAAGAGCCGGGTGCTGTGGTATCCAGGTTTGTGGGCGATGTAGATACCGTGGAGGCATTGTTTACCTCCGGAATCATCAGCATGTTCGCGGATGCCTGCAGAGTCATCAGTATCTTTGCGGTGATCTGGTTCCAGAACCGGGGACTTGCGCTGCTTCTTGTTGTATTGATTCCGGTGATCTTTGCGTTCACGAGAATCGTCCAGAAGCAGATGCTGACGGCGCAGTTAGAGAACCGCGCGGCAATGAGCCGTGTCACAAATCATGTTCCGGAGACAATCCGGTGTATCAGAACGATCCATACACTTGGAAAAGAGACGTATATGGAGAAAAGGTATGATGACTATATCGGGGAGAGCTATTCGGCGGTCGAGAAGACGAACTTTTACGACGCTGTTTACTCGCCGTTGATCCTGTTCCTGAATGCGGTGGCGGTGGCGATCGTCATGCTGCTTGCGGCATCCGGAAACGCGAAGATCCTGGCATTGTTCGGCATGTCCGTGGGAAAATCTGTCGCAGTCATCAACTATATTTCCCAGGTATTCTCGCCGATCGAGAACCTCGGCATGGAGATCCAGACGATCCAGTCGGCGGTTGCGGGTGTTTACCGGATCAACGAGTTTCTGGCGAAGCCGGAGAGGGAGATGGTAGAAGAGAGAGCATTTGTGGATTCCAGACATACAGTTGGAAAGAATGGCGCTGTACAGGAATTAGAGAATACGCAGGGGAGAGCGGAGAATAGTTCCGGGGACACCAGTGCGGCAAGTATAGATTTAGATGCAGTCAAGGTAAATGATAGCGGAATTTTCGAGAACACAGAACCATGCGTGGAGTTTAAGGATGTCACCTTCGGCTACGACGACCACATCGTTTTAAAGGACATGAATTTCGCAATCTATCCGGGCGAGCAGGTAACGCTGACGGGACGTACCGGCGCCGGAAAGAGTACGATCTTTAAGCTGCTTTTAGGACTCTATCGCCCGAATTCTGGTGAGGCTCTGATTGAGGGCGAGGCGGCATATCGGCTCTCTGACAAGGAGAAAAGAAAGAAGTTCGGCTATGTGGAACAGTCCTTTCATATGGTTCCGGGCACGGTTCGCGACCAGATCACACTGTTTGACCCGGCGATCGGGGACGAGGCGGTGCAGGCAGCCGCGAAGCTCGTGGGACTCCATGGGACGATCGTGAGCCTGGATGATGGCTATGACACATTATGTAAACCGGAGATATTCTCCCAGGGTCAGTGGCAGCTCTTATCCATCGCGAGAGCCGTTGCCGGAAAACCTGGGATCCTGCTTCTCGATGAGATCACGGCGAACCTTGACGCGGAGACGGAGGAGGTGGTGCTCCGGGCATTAAAGAGCGCGTCGGAAGGGCGTACTGTTATCTCGATCTCCCACCGTGTTTACCAGAAGGACGGAACTGGGCGGCTCATTACCGTGTATGGATAGGGATTTTCTGAACTGAAAATCCCGTACAATACAGTTATGGCAGCGGATTTTGCCGATTTGGAATGCGAAGCATCGGCAAAATCGGTTACAGTTCATGTAAGCATGAACTGTAACACCAGATCAGGTATTTAGCGATTGGGAGCTGATTTATATTTACAAATGTTGACAGTGGGAATATAATAAGCCGAAGAAATCTTCGAGATTTTGTTTGACTGGAGGCGAAATCATGTCAATTTTATTTGCGATCATATTTCTTGTCGTGATCTTTAAGTGCGTTGGTCTTGTGCTTGGCGTATGTGGAAAACTTCTCGGCGCGGTGCTGAGCTTGTTTGGATTTATCTTATCCATCGCTGTCGGAGCAATCGTATTCGGAATTTCCACGGCATTTGCATTGGTGCTGTTATGCATCGCGGCGGGATGGCTGTTGATCAAGCTGATATTTTAAAGATCGTGTGTTCAGAATGGACACAGAAAGTGTGAGACTCCGGGATGGTGATGCCGGCCTGCAAAATCCGTCCCGGAGTCTTGACAAACATGGAAAAATCCATTAAAATCCATCATATATGCATATCAGACAGGCATTGAAGAGGGAAAGTAGATGAATGGCGGCATCCCAGAGAGGAAGCAGACGGTGAGAGCTTCCATGTGCGCGTTGTTGAACCGGCCTCGGAGCTTTGTGCGAGAGATGTGGAAAACGGCAGTGAAAACAGATTGCCGCAGTGAATGACTACATTGCTAAGTACAGCGTAGATCCGGCGTTAACGGATATCAGAGGAGAGTTCCCGTAAAGTGCGGGAGCTAATTTGGGTGGTAACGCCGGCTGTCGGTCCCTTTTGTGGACGACAGCCTTTTTTATGTAACAGGGAATTCCTTGGAATTTCCTGTTACATAAAAAGGCACTAATGTGCCAAGGCACATTCTTTTTCGTTTCCACGGGGAGTGCCCCGGAACGGAACAGGCGTCCTGCATCCTCAGAAATTTTAGATGTATGCAATCCAAGAATTCATATAAAGGAGAAAAGCAATGGCAAGAGAGAAGAAACTTGTGGAATCCATCACTTCTATGGAAGACGATTTCGCGCAGTGGTACACAGACGTTGTAAAAAAAGCAGAATTATGTGATTATGCAAGCGTAAAGGGCTGCATGGTCATCAAACCGGCTGGTTACGCAATCTGGGAGAACATCCAGCATGAGCTGGACCGCCGCTTTAAGGAAACCGGAGTTCAGAATGTATATATGCCGATTTTCATTCCGGAGAGCCTTCTGGAGAAAGAAAAAGATCACGTAGAAGGCTTCGCGCCGGAGGTTGCATGGGTAACCCACGGCGGCCTGGAGCCGCTTCAGGAGCGTCTGTGCGTGCGCCCGACCTCAGAGACGCTGTTCTGTGATTTCTATGCAAAGGATATCCACTCTTACCGTGACCTGCCGAAGGTATACAACCAGTGGTGTTCTGTAGTCAGATGGGAAAAAACCACCCGTCCGTTCCTGCGTTCCAGAGAGTTCTTATGGCAGGAGGGCCACACCGCTCACGCAACCGCAGAGGAAGCTGAGGCAAGAACCATCCAGATGCTGAATCTGTACGCAGACTTCTGTGAGCAGGTGCTGGC
>OMGF01000538.1_pt1 | contig 34552 bp, 20 predicted proteins | sample 1645861 | NCBI WGS metagenome assembly OMGF01 (sample SAMN05578586, study PRJEB25193) | human gut metagenome | biome: Human Microbiome; feature: human-associated habitat; material: feces | host: Homo sapiens | place: USA:Birmingham
TTATTTTTGTATTCGACTGGGGAATCCGTGGGGCGGCTACGGCTACGGTTTGTGCACAGTTGATCGCATTGGTCTGGCAGCTTCATTTGTTCTGCCGTAAAGACGAGCTGATACGGTTGAAAAAAGGTATTTTCCGTTTGAAACGGAAAATCGTGCTGGATTCATTGGCTATCGGTATGTCTCCCTTCCTGATGAATATGGCTTCTTGTTTTATTGTGATTCTGATTAATCAGGGATTGAAAGAATATGGAGGTGATTTGGCAATCGGAGCATTCGGTATTGTCAATCGCATCGTCTTTGTCTTTATTATGATTGTGTTGGGATTGAATCAGGGGATGCAGCCTATTGCGGGATATAATTTTGGTGCGAAACTCTATCCCCGTGTGACGAAAGTGCTGAAAGCAACCATTTGCTGTGCGACTGTAGTGACGACGATTGGTTTCCTGATAGGTATGTTCATTCCGGAAATCGTATCTTCCATCTTTACTTCGGACGAAGAATTAATCAGCATTGCTTCTAAAGGTTTTCGTATTGTGGTATTTTTCTACCCGATTGTTGGGTTTCAGATGGTAGCTTCCAACTTCTTCCAGAGTATCGGAATGGCAAGTAAAGCCATTTTCTTGTCGTTGACGCGGCAGATGTTATTTCTCGTTCCCTGTTTATTGATTCTACCTCACTATTATGGACAAATGGGCGTTTGGGCCAGTATGCCTGTGGCAGATTTGGCGGCTAGTCTTATATCCGGAGGTATGTTGTGGTGGCAGTTCCGGCAGTTTAAGAAAGTAGCTTAATACATAGGATAGTAAAAGCCGGTTATTGAAAAAATCACTCAATAACCGGTTTTTACTATTGATACATTGTTCACATTTAGTAAGCACCTGACAATTTATATAATTCGCTTCCTGCCAATAAGAAAGCACCTACGCCATATACATCTGTTGCATCGAATCCGGCAGCTTTGGGTGCGGCACCAACAGGTTGTATATATCCCAACTTTCCATCAGAATGAACAGCTTTTACCAATGATTGCCAACCTTTTTCAAGTACAGGTTTGTAGGTTCGTTGGGGCAGGTAGCCATTACGGATTCCCCAGGCAATGCCAAAACACATAAAGGCAGAGCAACTATTTTCGGGCATATTATACGAATCAGGATCTAGTAAGCTGGTACGCCAGTCCCCGTCTTTGCATTGAGTTTTACGAACTGCTTCCGCCATTTCAGTAAATAGCCGGATATAGTAGTCACGTGAAGAACAGTTGAGAGGCAAATTGTCAACAATAAGAGGAAGTCCGGCAAATACCCAACCGTTACCTCTTCCCCAGAATTGTTTACTACCATTTTTCTCACGGAGGGGAATTCGTTTATTATCTCTATAAAAAAGATGTTCTTTCTTGTCATATAGTGAGTCTACACACTCTCTATATTCACTGTCCATATAATTCAGAAAGATTTTATCTCCGGTTATCGTGTATAGAGCCGCATAAACCGGAGGCGCCATAAACAAGGCGTCCGACCATGACCAACGTTCCGTTGTTCCCACGGCATCTGTCTTTTGTAGCGGAGCTTTCGAAGGATGGGAAGCCACATAATAAGCGCGTTCCATTACCGGTTGTAGCATACGCTTATCATCAAATCTGCGATACATCTCGATGAAAGCCTGCCCTACACAAATGTCGTCGGCATGATATACACGGTTCCACATATCCCAGTTATGTCTTTCACCAATAGTGCGGATAAAATCATAGCAGGACTGATTTCCGGAGACTTTTCCCCATTCAGTCATTCCGCGATATAAAGCGCCGTTTGTCCAGTCTAGTGGATTATGTTTTACTTCGTTGTGATGGCTAATTTGCCACTCGGATACGGCATTACAAACTTTAGTAATATCTTCTTTTTCCATCTTTGATGAAAAAAGCTGTTGAGCATTCAGGGTGCAATTTATTGATACTAAAAATAAGGCAAGAATCTTTTTCATTTATCATCTATTTTATCGGGGTTCTATAATTTTATTGCTTTATCCAATTTTACATCCGGATTACCTGACCAAATCTTTTTCCCTGTCCATTCCGCATAAGGGGCACTCCAGAATTCATCAGTGGCGGGAAGTCCCAATGCTGTGAATACAGTAGAGCATAAATACAGGCTACCAGTAGAAATGTATCTTTCAGCGATTGAAGGTTGATGTCCGGCAAACCCTAAAGTCAGCCATCCATGTTCGTCGAAATTTCCTTTTATAGCCAGATGTCTTTTTATGACAGCTGTTAGTCCGCATCGGACTTGTGCTTTAGTAATGGTAGTTGGCAGCAAATCATTTAGGGCTGCCAGTGAAAGTACATGGAAAGTTCCAAAACGATATGCTATAGAGCGTCCGGTTACAGGATATGCTCCATCCGGAGAGATCATTCTTTCCTGTTGTTCCGCATATCGGGAGAAACGTTGCCGTTCTTTTCTATAGAAGTCGACTTCGCCTTTACTGTGTTTTTGCATGATTTCCAGAACGTCTAAAAGCATTGGATGAATGACAAAACTATTATAGTAGTCTATATGTAGATTTGCTCCGTCACCATACCAGGCATCGCCTTTGTACCATTCCTTGAATCGCATGACAGCATACTCAATAGGATGCATATTGCATTTACCTGTTAATTCCAGCAAAGTAGCTTCGACCATAGCAGAAAAGAGTAACCAGTTGCTTTCTACCGGTTTAATCTTACTTACCTGTTGTAAGGCGTTTAGGATATTCTTTTGGGTTTCAGATGATAGTTTACTCCATATTTGTTTCGGAGAACGCAATAGTCCCTGACAAAAGAATGCAGTATCTACCAGAGGTTGCCGAGTGACTGTAAAATTCAGATAATCCGGAGATTGGGGATTGAATCCGTGATTGATGGACTCAGTCATCAGGCGGATATATTTCTCACGTATTTGTCCTTCTTGTGTATTGTCCGGGCCGAGTTCCAGCCAAGGGGCCATTCCTACAAATAAGCGTCCTAAAGCTTCCAAATGAGTGGTACGCGCATTGGATGGATTAGGCATACCGGAGATAGTCTCTATAGGCATGTTCTTTTTTAGTTCTCCTTTACTCATATTATTTAATAATGGGTCTGCAATTTGAGATAACATGTTGACCCAATATGCCCTGTCTTCCTGTCCTGAAATTGTTTGTGAATAACCTGTGAAGTTAAACATCAGAAAGGCAATAATCAAAATACTATATCTCATGATTTTATTTTATGGTTTAATAAACTTGTCTATTGGAAAATCTATACCGCCAAATGCTTTTATACTTGTCCATGGTTCAACCGGGTTGCACCAAAAAGGGTTATTGGCAGGGAGTCCTAAGGGCAGGAAACCTAATGCACATAGATAAACACAAGGAGTAGACAGATAAATATCTCCTAGTTCTGGTTGTTCGCCACAAACTCCGATCGTCAGCCAACCTTCTTTATCGAAAGTTCCCGGCTGCTCAAAAAGACGCTTAAGCATGGCTGTCATGGCTCCACGTACTTGTTCGGGCTTCAATGATTCCGGGAGTTTTTCGAATAAGGCACATGCCCCCAACACTTGGAATGCTGCTGAACGGTAACTGACTGAACGGCCTAGTATCGGGTAGCTGCCGTCGGGAGCTATCATGCGCTCTTGAATTTCGGCGTAACGAATAAATCGTATCCATTCTTCATTCAGAAATGACTGGAAAGATGGCCTCTGTTTTACTGTCACTTTCAGGATTTGCAGTAACAAAGGATGGATAACATAGCTATTATAATAATCTAAATGAAAATCTGCTCCATCTCCATAAACTCCATCTCCTTTATACCATTCTCTATGAGAAGTCAAGGCTCTTTCTACTGTCGGAAAATTCCATTCTCCGGAAAATTCTTTTAATCCGCACTCCACCATAGCAGAAAATAACAACCAATTATTATTTCCCGGTTTCATGGTGCGGGTCGATTTCCACTGTTCAATGAGTCTCTTGCGGGTGGTGTCATCCAGATTTCCCCATAACTGTGTAGGTGCTTGTAATAAACCCTGTATTAAGAATGCGCTGTTTACTAATATCTGACGGGTAGCTGTGCTGTTGAAATAATCATTTGATTTCGGGTTTACAGAGTTTGCCAGAGCCTTGCACGTCATTTTAATATATTTTTCACGTAGCTTGCCTTCTGGAGTATTGTCTGGTCCAAGTTCCAACCAAGGTGCTATTCCTGCGATGGTTCTGCCTACAGCCTCCATATGAGTGATAAACTCCCGACTGCTGGCTAAAGCTGATGACGAACGCCCGACAGGAATATTTTTTTTCAGTTGGTCTTTGCTAAGATTGCTTATCACCGGATCAGCTATTTTAACGAGTGTCTGAATCCAATATTGTCTGTCATCATTAAGCGTATCACGTACTTGTGCATATGGCATAGTAGAAGTTGATTGATACTTTTTCATCACTTCCTGCAGCTCTTTCACTTTGTCCGGATACTGTAGATGAAGATTATTCGATTCTCCGATATCCTGTTTTAGATTAAACAATTCGGGAACATCTCCTTTTTTAAACTTACTATTACCTGTTTTAGGCAAATAGACCCAATCACCTTTGCGTATACCGTGAACTTCACCACCTTTTACATAAACATATTCGTCACGTAATCGTAGAGAAGGATTTTTGAGAAAAGATGAAATATTTATACCATCAATCTTTTGTTTGAAGGATTGGCAACCTGCATAGTGCATGATTGTAGGGAAAAGGTCGATGCTGGCAATTATTGCGTCACTAGTTACACCGGTAGGTATACTCCCTTTCCAACGGATTATACAAGGAACTCTGACGCCTCCTTCATAATAAGAGAACTTACCGCCTCGTAACGGCTCAGCGGAACCTCCGTCTTCTTTGAAAGACAACCACGGTCCGTTATCCGATGCGAAAATAACTAAAGTGTTTTCTGCTAATTTCTTTTTGTCCAAGTAATCGAGTAAACGACCTACATTCCAATCAATTTCTTCTACAACATCACCGTAGAGTCCCCGTTTGCTTTTACCTTTAAATTGCTCGGAGGCAAATAACGGCACATGAGGCATTGATGGGGTGATATAGACGAAGAAAGGTTGCTCCGGATTATTTTCTATAAAATCTATGGCATGATCAAAATAACGTCGGGTGGTAGTAGACTGGTCGCAGGGATACTCAATAATTTTATCTCCTTCAAATAGTGGAGAAGCGTTGTTCAACCTTTTTTTTATATCTGCTCTACTGGAAGTCCTCACAATTTCTTGGTCTTCTTTAGCTTTTGACAGATTATAACCTTCCCTGAAAGTAACATTGGAGGCGAACTGCTGGGAGGGACCGATATACATATCATTGCTGTATGGGATGCCATAGTAGTAATCAAATCCTTGATCTGTAGGTAGATGCCCTTTCAAATCGCCTAAATGCCATTTACCGAAGCAACCGGTTGCATAGCCTTGCTCTTTCAACGCTTCGGCCAAAGTGATTTCCTCTGCAGGCATCCCTTCAGATTCGGGGAAAAATACCCCTTTTACTCCATTCCGTGTATTTAATCTGCCGGTCAGAAGTCCTGCACGCGAAGCACTTGATACGGAAGACGATACATAAAAGTCGGTCAACTTTATGCCTTCCTTTGCCATGCGGTCAATAGAGGGAGTCTGTATCAATGGCGAATCATAACAACCAAGGTCCTGGTAACCCTGATCGTCTGTAAAGATAATCACAACATTAGGTTTCTGCCGGGCTTGCAATAGCCCGGCAGAAAAGAGTAGAGGATAAATAAGCAGTCTTTTGTTCATATCTTTTTATTCAGAGATAACGATGCCTTCTGTAATTCCACTGTCATTATAGCTGTCAACGCGGTAATGATACTGTACGCCTTTGGTAAGGATATGGAGCAGTAAACCGGTTGTCTCTTTATCTTTGACCTGGATACATTGATTAAGAAAAACAGGCTGATAACCAAAACGAACAAGATAACCATCAGCATCGGATACTTTATTCCAGCTAAGCGAAGCATATCTTTCATCGTCTTTGTTTCTTTTTACTGACAGTTCTTTAACAATTTCCGGTTTGTCCGAATAGCCAAAACCGAACACACGCAAATCCAATAAGGCAAACTTGCCTTCTTTGGGAGTATGGACATTTTCTATTTTAACAAAAGAAGTTTCTATCGGTTTCGGAAATTCTACATATTCATGTGGTATGGCAACCATGTTCCTTGATTTATCCACTATTAGTTTCCAATCCCTTCCATTGTCGGATACGTACAGTTTATAAGCGTGATAATCCGTTTCTTTGGGAGCATCAGGGTTAATGTCTTGTTCTGCAAAGTTTATCTGAATGGAATTCATACGTACTTTTTTACCTAAGTTTATTACGAAATATTCACCTACTTTGCCACTTGTAGCCGACCACCAGGTGCGAACATTTTCATCCACTGCCTTTTCCGGTTCGAAACCCGGTAATGAAGAAGACGCTGTACTCTTTTTATGATATGATTGGAGCATCCAGCCAAAAGCGGAAATATCTTGAGGATTGAATTTCTTTTGCGGTAGTGATATGGGATAATCCCCTAATACAGTATGGGTTCTCATTCTTCCTTTATCATCAAAAGAAACAGGAAATAAACCAATTCTTCTTTCAAATTCGTCATGATTACCCACCCACATGGAGGTGACTTGCCACCAATTTTCGTATTTGTCTTTAAATACACAACTATGTCCGGCTCCTCCGATAAAACCACCGACTTTTAGAGATACAGGATTATAAGGTTGTTCTACAAAACCACCATTTACACTATCACTCTCCAGAACCACATCACAATACCAATTGCAGATAGTACCTGGAGTGGCATATTGCAGGTAATATTTATTTTTGTTCTTCACAATCCATGCACCTTCAGGACATGGTACTTTGGAAAAATTTCCCTGCCAGGCAGAGGCATCAATTTCATCATACAATTCTCTACGTCCAAAATGATAGCCTGATTTACACTGATTGATGTCTGTTACATATTCTCTCAAGACCTTTTTTGAGCCTTCTATTTCTTTGAATGTGGCAGGATCTACTTCGAAGAAAGTAGTAGATTGAGTTCCACCTAAACCATAATAGAAAAAGAAGCGTCCATTGTCAATAAATAAACAAGGATCGGCCATACGTCTTACTTCACCACATTTTTCCCATTTTCCATTTTCCGGATCGGATGAGCGAATGACATCTACCGTTTTCTTGGTACGGTCTCTGGTGAAATTAATGAAGTATACATAGTTTTCATCGGCTGCCACAGCGGGTGCCACATAATGATCAACATCAAGGGCGGATGTCTCCACTTCCGGATTGAAATATACATTTTTCCATGTAATTAAATCATCGGATACTCGATAGCCGCCAATGTCCATTGTGGTAAATAAATAGTATTTGTTTTTAAATAATACGATAACAGGGTCGGCTGCGGAACGGGCTTTCTTTTCTCTTGTCTGAAAGTTTCCCCAACCATAATCCAGATTCATCGGATTACAAAAGGTGTTTTGTTTTCTTGTAACTATTTTATTTTCTGTACAAGAGAACAATAGAAAGGACATTAATATAAGAGATAATTCTTTTTTCATATAATACAGGTTTTGAGATTTTAATATCCATCGTTCTGTGGGAAGTTTTCTTTTCCCATTTGGTCTATTTCCGATTGAGGAATAGGCCAATACCAGTGAAAATACTTAAAGTTTTGACGGGCTTCTATATAATCTTTGTTCAGATGTGGATCCTCTTCTTTGGTATCACCTGCGTGCAACTTGACTCTTTCTTCTAACAAACCTAATCTTTTCAGTAAAGGCCATCTTATCCCTTCAAAATTTAATTCACGAGCATACTCTTCTAACAAGATATCTAAAGTTAGAGGTCCGTCAAAATGTTGGTTACCTGCACGTTCCCAAGTTTCATTATAGTATTTAATAGCTTTGGAACTTGAACCTCCTTCTTTATGGAAATATGCTTCGGCTGCCATTAAATAAGTTTCGGCCAATCGATAAATAGCAATATCCTTGAAACTGGATTTACGTGAAGGAAGATCAGCGTTTGTCCACATGTCGAAATATTTTCGTGTACAAGGATGCAAACATTCCAAATATAAGGTGGAAGTGGTAGTAGCTACATCACCTAGTTTTTTCCCACTCGGTAATATATCTTCATCCATGTAATACCATTCATGTTTGAAGTAGGCTTTATACCGGACATCTTTATCCTTGTCATATAAACTTAATAGATAACTATTGGGATACACACGTCCCCAACCGTATCCTCCATGTTCAGAACGGAAGTTTCCCAGTCCGGCTACTTTTTTGTAGTTTGGGGTGCATATCAAAGACATACGGTGACCGGTCAGGTCTGTTTCACCGTCAGAAATGAAACCTCCACCGCCAATAGCCTTAGAAAATTGAAATGTCCACAATATTTCCGAATTGTTTAAATTGGCATCTGCGAATACGGCACTTCTATCATCAAGCATTGTATAGTCAGGACATTCAAAGATGTCTTCACATTGTTCGATTGCTTCATCCCAGTTTTCTAGCCACATGGCTACTTGCGCTTTGATATGTTTAGCTACGGCTTTCGTAAAACGTCCGTAAGAGACTCCCGCACTAGATGACGGAACAGTCCAATCTAATACATTCATTGCATCTGTGAGGTCATCATTGATTAATTTGAAAATATCTTCTTTCTTGGCCGGAGTGAATTCACGGTCAAGGTTCGAATGCTCCGTAGGAGAGGTATTCAGGTAGAGACGTTCATAACGTTTATAAAGTTCAAAATAGGAGCGTGCTCTGAATAATTTCGCTTCTGCCCATGCTTTTTTTGTTACGGGACTATTGTCTATGCCTAGTTTTTCCGCGGCTGCAATTACTTCATTTGCTTTGCCAATGATATTATAATTATAAGTCCAGAAAGCTTGTGCCTGACCTACGTCAGATTTAATGTTATCCAGACGGGCAAATGCTGCCGCCGATCCTCCTCTGAATATCATCAGGTCTGTAGAATAATCCATCATTTGAACGGTGAATAGGTCAGATTGATTATCGGTCGCAAGGGTTCTGGTATAATTGTATAAACCTGTAACTACCCTGCTCAATCCGTCTGGAGTAGTATAGAGATAATCGACTGTAACTTGGGTTTTCATTTTTTCATCAAGCATGTCTGTGCAAGAGGTTGAAAGGCCTAAGATTGCAAAGAGTGATATATATATAATTTTTTTCATAACCTCTAAGTGTTTAGAATGAAACATTTAAACCGAAAATAACTTGTTTGGATTCAGGATAGCTACCGGGAGTTAGTTCAGGGCTATACGATTTAAACTTGGTAAATGTAAGCAGATTTGTTCCTGTACAATATATTTTCAGGTTATTGATATTTATTTTTTCTGTAAGATGACGTGGAAATGTATACCCTAAAGAAATTGTTCTCAAACGGAAATATGACGCATCTTGATAAGAACGTGTGCTATTATAGATAGGCTGGCTTTGGAATCTTGGCCTTGGAGCTACATTCGACGGATTTTCAGGAGTCCAGTAGTCTACTTTTATAGCATTTAATTTACCTTGCAAGGATTCTCCTGCAAAATATTCGTTTTGTAAAGTGGCTCCTTGTACAGTATAAAAATCCAAATATAGGTCAAAACCTTTAAAATAAAGATTACTGGAGATAGAAGCTACATAATCGGGATCTTTTTTGATGACCACGCGGTCGTCACTGTTAATTATTCCGTCGTTGTTTATATCTTTAACCTTTATGAATCCCGGTTCCACATTATCTGTGCGACTTAAGGCTTTATCCGGAATACCATCACCATCAGTATCGTATGTCTTTTTCAATTCGTATTTCACGGTACCATCCGGAGCGGTGATTTTATCAAAGTCTTCATATTGATATATGCCGTCAAATTGATAATCATAGTACACATCGATGGGCTGTCCGATAAACCACTTGTTGTTTACGTCATCTAACGGTTTACCATTACTGTCAACTTTACCGTTTACCTTTACGATTTCGTTCTTAGACTTTGTGAAATTTACTCCTACACTCCACTTGAAATCTTTTTGGCGGAATACATCGGCATTCAAAGACATTTCCCAACCTTGTGTACGGGTCTTACCGAGATTATCATACATGGTGCTGTAGCCTAATGAGTTGTTGATGGTTCTGGCTACGAGTAGGTCTGTAGTAGTGGTATTGTAATACTCAACTGTACCACTCAGTCTGTTCTCAAACAAACCGAAATCTACAGCGAGATTTACAGAACCAGTGGTTTCCCATTTCAAATTAGGATTGGACAGTTCTTTGGTAGGAAGATAACCGGTTTCGAGCACATTTCCGAATTCGGTTCCTAACCCTTGTGTAGCTCCTAAAGTTTTGTAAGGTTGAATAGCTTGGTTTCCGACTTGTCCATAGCTTGCACGCAGTTTAAGGTTACTTAGCCAGTTTACATTCTTTAGGAAAGATTCCTCTTTTATTCTCCATGCGATAGCCAGAGACAAGAAATCACCCCATTTGTTGGATGGTCCGAATACTGAAGAACCATCACGACGCCATGCTGCTGTCAGCAGATATTTGTCCATTAACCCATATTGTGCACGTGCCATGAATGAGAGTAATGTTCTTTCTTCATATTTGCGTCCAATACCCGTTACATCTCCATCGGGGAGCATATTCCAATCAAAGTCAACCGGGACGTTATTTGCGGAATACTCCATGTTTTTTTGTGTCTCATTGTCCCAACTCTGAACAAGTGTCAGGTCCAGATGGTGCTTTTGATTTTTGATAGGAACTGCATAGTTAATGATATTTTCTATCAACCAGTGTTCTTTGTTTCCGTTAGATAATGTACCACTTGCGCCACCACCGGGGTAAGCCTTGTTTTTGTATTGTCCGTCTTCTTTCTGAATATTGTAGAATGAAGTGTTCAAGCGATAATTAAATCCTTTAAAAGGCTTAAGGTCCATAAACACATTCATTTTGAGATTATTTATCATAATTTCATGATTTGCATTCTGAGCACGATACAGAGGGTTTACGTCCAAGGAAGAATTAATATATTCCGTATAGCTGCCATCCTCGTTGAATGGTTGTCCTAATGGCGACCGCGTAATATACTCTTTGAAATTCCCATCTTCACGCGTCTGCTTGGAGCGTGCAAAGGCAATATTACTGCCTACACTCAGCCATTTGTAGATATCATAGTCTACATTCAGAGTAAAGTTCCCACGAGAGTAATTAGAATTGGGAGCCATACCATCTTGTTTGAAGAAGCCGAGACTCGCAGCGATTTTCATTTTCTCTCCACCTCCACGAATGCTTAAGTCGTATTTTTGAACAAGTGCAGGATTAAGCATCAAATTCTCCCAATCGGTGAACTTTTTATTTTCATAAGCTTTTTCCATTATCTCGTCAGCCAATACCTCATGAGCATTTTCTGGCATTCTTCCCATTTCAGTACGGACGGCTTCTTTACGCAATTGGTAGAATTCTTCGCCAGAATAGAAATCGAAGTTTTTCATTAGGAACTGTGTGCCGAGGTATGTATTGAAGTCTATTTGTACTTTACCTTTTTCACCTCGTTTGGTAGTTATGAGGATTACACCATTGGCAGCTCTGGCACCATAAATCGCTTGTGCGGCAGCATCTTTTAAAACTTCCAATGACTTGATATCTGCATTATTCAGATTGGCAAATCCTTCTCCGTCCACAGGAACACCATCTATTACATAGAGTGGCTCATTGCCGCCGGTCAAAGAACGTTTTCCTCTGATCAGGATATCAGGAGATGAACCCGGACGACCGGAAGTTGCTGTAACATTAATACCGGCTGCCTTACCTCTCAACATATCTCCTACATTGGAGGAAGGAAAGGTGTTTAACTCTTCTGCTTTTACGGAGGTAACTGAACCGGTCAGGTCACTTTTACGCTGAATGCCATAACCAACTACTACAACTTCATCTAATTGTTGCGAGTCTTCAGTCATTTGTATATTCAAAATAGAATTATTTCCTACAACTTTTTCTATAGGGTTATATCCGACATATTTGAATATTAAAACAGCATTTTGTGGAACTTCTAATGAAAAATTCCCATCAACATTCGTAATAGTACCAGTATTTGTTCCTTTTACCATGACATTCACTCCTATCAGAGGACCATTTGTATCAGAAACAGTTCCAGTCACTTTTTTCCCTTGGGCACTGGCAGTTGTGCTGACTACGGCTAGAATAAGCATCCATAGTATACACATTACTTTTTTTAATACATTGTTTCTCATAATAATTAATATAAAAGATTAGTGTTATTATTTTTTTAAAGCTTTATCTACATTCAAATCGACACCAGACCATCCTTTTTTGCATGTCCAGTCTTCTGCCGGAGACGACCAGAACTTATCTGTTTCAGGCAAGCCGAGGGCCACAAAAACTGCTGCACACAAGTAAAGACTACCTGTAGATATATAAGTTTCTCCGATATGAGGTTGATACCCAGCAAAACCAACTCTTAACCATCCTTCTGAATTGAATGTTCCCGAAGCATTTATCTGACGATTAATAATAGCAGTTAATGCGCATCTTACTTGGCCCGGGCTAACTTTAGCCGGAAGTAATTTTCTATAAGCAACATCAGATAAAGCATGGAAAGCACCGAAACGATATGCTAATGAACGGCCTACTATCGGGAAAGTTCCTTCTGGGGAAATTAATCTTTCTTGTTGTTCGGCATAGCGTGCGTAACGCTCAAGTTCAAGTTCGTAAGGTATAGAACTTGTTAATCCGTTTTTCTTTACTACTCCCAATATTTCGACCATCATCGGATGAATGACGAAGCTATTGTAATAATCCAAATGAAAATCTGCTCCATCGCCATACCAACCATCACCTTTATACCATTGTGCAAATCGATCGCAGGCATATTTTACCCGATCATATTCCCATTTTCCGGTAAATTCTTTCAGTGCGGTCTCTACCATTGCTGCGAAAAACAGCCAGTTGGTTTCGGACGGTTTTATCACTCTTGATGATTTGAGCTCCTTAATAACTCGTTCTTGAGTTGTTTTATCTAGTTTATCCCATAATTGTGTGCGAGCTCTTAACAGACCGTGAGCTAAGAAAGCGGCATCCACCAATGGTTGGCGTCCTTTATTGAAATTCAGATAATCAGGAGATTCCGGATTAACTCCGTTTGCGATAGCTTTCAAAGCTAAATCAATATATTTTGCACGTAGTTTGCCTTCGATGGTATTATCAGGACCTAGCTCTAACCAAGCAGAGATACCTGTAATGAGACGCCCTAAAGCTTCCAAATGAGTAACTTCTCTTCTCTTTTGCATATCATCGGCAATAGACTCTACAGGCATATTTTTACGGAGTTCACCTTTTGCCATGTTACTTAATAGTGGGTAGGATATGCGGTGGAGGGCACTTAACCAAGTCGAACGGTCTGCTTGTTCGGAGAAAGCTGTGATCGTTTCTACAACAGGACGACCTTCCAATAAATTTTTATAGCGAATTAGGGCTTCAACGAAGTAATAATCAGCATAAGTGAGCGGTGCATCTATTTCATATTGTTTTGCGACAAACCCTATACAATGTTGTATGATGAAATGGTTATTATCACCTACTTTCTTTGCACGATATGCAGGAGAGGCCAATGATTTTATTTGTTGTTCACCCATAGTAAGAAATTGTTTACCTAGTTCACCTGGTACGTAAGTACTTAGTTCCACATAAGCTGAGGCCATGATAGCTCCGGCGGAAGCATCTCTGTTTTCTTTTGGAATATTGGGAGCATCAAAATCCCAATATGGAATCTTATCCTTGGGCAAGCGCGGATGATTCATAATGAACTTGGCTATTTTTATGGCATGTTCCAGATACTCTTTCTTTCCGGTTTGACGGTACATCATGGTGAAGCCATATAGTCCCCATGCTTGTCCGCGTGACCAAGCAGATTGGTCATTAGCTCCTTGATGAGTTACTTGGTTTATTACTTTTCCGGTAATTGTGTCGTAACTGACTACATGATAAGAACTGCCGTCGGGACGGAAGTGATTAATCATGGTACGGTCGGCATGTGATTTAGCCTTGTTGTAGTAAGAATTATCTCCGGTCATGGAAGAGGCTACCGTAAGAAGTTCAAGATTCATCATATTATCAATGATTACGGAGAACTGCCATTTCTTGTTATTCCATGAACGGGTACAACCGGTTATGGGATGAAAACGGGTAGATAGGGAATTGGCAGCTGTTTTGATTACTTCCCTATAAGACTCGTTATGGGTAAGACGATAGCCATTACCAAAGCTACAATTAATAATAAAGCCTACATCATGATTGTTTGTAGTATATTTTTGATTTTCTACGCGTGATGTCATTTCTTCTGCTGCTGTTCTGACCTGTGGATCATTGCTATATTCATAGCAATACCAAAGGGTACCGGGATAAAAGCCGCTAGTCCACCAGGAAGACTCGCAAGTAATCATTTTGCCATCTTTTGCCGATCTGGGAAGTATTCCTTTTTGAGACTTCATTTCATTAAACATAGACATGGATTGTTTCACTGAGAAGTCAAGTGCGTCATCCACCACTTTCTTCATTCCTTTGGATACTGCCCATGTCGGAGAAATATTGCAGACTAATAAAATTAAACAGCTGACTAAAATTTTCTTTTTGTTTCTCATTATCCTTATTTTAAGGTTTATACTTAGTTATTTATTCTCTTGTTTCTGTTTTCAGATATTGCAAAGGAATGCGAATTGGACTTTTTTGAATATCACAATCGTTCTTTTTGAGATAAGAATAGTACATTCATCCGATAATTAACTAAATACTGCGTTATCATTTCTTTTCTTTTCTTAGAACTGCGTACTTTTTGTATTTATCAATGGTTTTGGATAAGCTGTTATATATATGCTTTTGCTCTTTCGTCATTTTTTGTCTGGGAATAGGAGTCGTTTCGTTGAAATCATTCTGTACATCATAAAAGTCTCCTGAGCGATGCAGCTTGTATCGGTGTGACCGCGCAAAAACAGTTGCTTTTTCATCACAGACTTGTTGAGGGGCATACCAACAATATATCCATTGCCTTATGTCTTTTGTTTTACCTTTAAGTTGCGGATAGAAACTTTTTCCATCCAAGCCAGTCGGTATATTAATACCTGCGGCTTCACATATGGTAGGCAGGAAATCAGTAAAGTCTATTAAGTTGTAGTTGACTTTACCTATTTGTCCTTTAGGACAAGAAACTATAAGTGGGACATGTGTACCCGAATCTATTGTCTTTCCTTTTCCACCGGGATAAGGTTTTCCGTTAAGGGTGGAAATAATAGCGCCACTTGTTCCATTGTCTCCTGTAAAAATCACTAATGTATTTTCTTTTAAATGTAACTTTTCCAGTTCATTCATAACACGTCCTACTAGTTTATCTGTGTACTTTACCATATCCGTAAAGTGTATAGGGTTTCCTTTGTAGGTGGAAGAACGTACAGGAAGCCACTCCTTAGAATCAGGTGTGGATACGAAAGGTGAATGTGTTAATGCCATTGGATAGTAGACAAAGAAAGGACGATCCTTATTTTCGCGAATAAAGTCCAATATAAAATCACAATAGATATCAGGACCAAAGGACCCATAAGGAAAGTTTACGGTTTCTCCATTTATATCCATTACGGGATTGGCATATCGGGTGTCACATCTTAAAGAGTCTATCGCTTTTTGTGTATGTTGCCAAAGGCAGGATTTATTAAAACCGAAATGCATCGGTGCATCTTTTTCTTTACCTAATTGCCATTTTCCTGCAATACAGGTAGTATATCCGGCTTCTTGCAGAAGATTGGCAAATGTCGTTTCCTTGCGTTCCAGTTTGGCAAAAGCTGTGTAATTGTGTACGTTATACTTTCCTGTCATTAATTGTACACGGCTGGGAGTGCTTAACGGATTGGAATAACAATGTTCAAACCGGATTCCTTTTTCTGCCAGACTGTCAATATGTGGAGTGACGTATTCGCCACCATTAGCGCCGATACATTCATAGCCGAAGTCGTCAGCCATAATCAATATGATATTTATATGATTGCCGGGATGTGAGGCATATATAAAACTACTACTGAAGCAAACGGCTGAAACAGAAAATAAAGTTTTTCTCATTCGCAGTGTTTTTATCTTGTAAGTATTACTTTTATTAAAAATCATTAGCAAATATCTTTTTTTTATGTGTAGGAGGATATAACAATCGTTCGTTTAAGAAAATGGAAGTATCACTTATAAAGACGGAGGGGAGGTTTGCGTAGCCCAAGAAGAAGGCTTGTCATCCATAATCAGCACTAATGTACCTCCGTGCAATATTTCTTCGTGTTTAATCCATGCTCTATTCAGCACTTTATTGTTTAATTGCGCAGAACGGATATATATGTTATTATTTCCAGTATTTTGTGCTAAAATACTGAATGTTGTTTTTCCTGATTTTATAGTGATCTTCGGATAACGGGGAGCTGTTATCAAATAATAATCTTGTCCGGCGTTGGGAAACAGTCCCATAGAATGAAAAACATACCATGAAGACATCGCTCCAGAATCATCATTCCCGGGAAGGCCGGCGCGTGAAGAATTATAATTCCGCTCAATAATCTGTCTGACTTTCTCTGCTGTTTTATACGGAGCTCCAGCCCAGATATATAGACATGGAGAAAGAAATCCCGGTTCATTACTTACCTTATAATATTCTTTATTAAAATAATGATCCAGACGTTCTATGAATCGAACTTTTCCACCACATTTTTCAATTAGTCCGGCTATATCATGAGGAACGTAAAATGAATATTCCCATGAATGGCTTTCATAAAAAGGATTAGTCCAGCTTCCTATTTTTAATACCGAGAAATCAGGATCATATAGCCAGCTTCCATCTTCATTGCGAGGCCAGATAAAACCTTGAAATCCTTCATGGATAATGCTATCACACCATAGATTTGTCCAATTATGGGCACGTTGAATATACTTATTATACACTTCTTTTTTGCCAAAATGTTTTGCTACTATGGCTGTGGCATAATCACAATAGGCATATTCTAGGGTTCGTGAACACGAACGTTCCGTAGGGTAGGGGATATACCCTGAATTTTTATATTCATTCAAGCCACCCCTGCCTTCTTTTCTTGGATTTGAAGGTGGAACTTCGGCATTATGTATCATCGCATTGAAAGCTTTTTCTATATCAAAGTTCTTTAGTCCTTTTACCACAGCGTCGGCTATCAGAATATCACTATTGCTTCCTCCTTGTGTCATTCCATTATAATTCCCGCTACGGGCATCGGGCATATATCCTTCATGCTCATAGATGTCTATAAGGGCATTTAGTATTTCAACTTGTTTGTCAGGCCATAAAAGAGTAATCAGTGGATTTGAGGAACGGAATGTATCCCATATTGCATAAAAATCATCATAATAAGGTGCTGGTGAATCCCAATTCGGGTTCTCCCCGGTGCGGTTGGAAGGCAGAAGTATAGTTCTGTAAAGAGCTGAATAAAACATAACTTGTTCTTCTTCTGTCATACCTTCTATGTATACTTTTTCTAAGTAAGTTTCCCAAATAGCACGAGCTTTGTTATATATAATATCAAAGTTATTGTTGCCTATTTCTTGCTCAACATTCTTTTTTGCTTTTTCAATACTAACAAAAGAGATGCCTACGTGTACATTCAATTGGGTACCTGCTTTCACTTTATAACTGAAGTAACTTCCATTGCGACTATAGTCATGTGTATTTAAGGCATATTCTTTTTTATTGCCAGGTTTTATTTGCATATTTCTCATTGTTCCATAATCAAACATGGGAGTATCAAACTTGGCATAAAAATAAACTGTATATGCATCACCTACATTCCAGCCACTTTTAGCTTTTCCATAACCGGCTATTTCTGTATCGGATAAAATTTCTACACCCGATGATATTAATATTTGGGGAGTAGAGCCTTTATAAAGTATAGAACCCGCGTCTATCAGAACATGGGCATCTCCCCCTTTCAGAAAAGTATATCTATGTAAACCGGTGCTATGCGTAGTTGTCAGTTCAACCTTGATATTGTATTTTTGCAATATGGCAGAAAAATAGCCGGGAGACGCTTTCTCCTCAATTAACAAGGAGGAAATATCTCGTTGGTTTACATTACCGATAATTGGCATAAAAGCTATATTACCATATTTTGCGCCACCGCCGGTACCACTTACGTGTGTATGACTGAAACCATAAACCGGATTATTACTTTCATATCCTGCATTAGGAGTTTGCCATCTTTTAGATAAAAAACAATCCGGACCTAATTTTACCATTCCAAAAGGAAGAGTAGCTCCTGGAAATACATTACCGGCATTGTCTACTCCGATAAACGGATTTACATAATCAACCAAGGGCTTATGAGATTGGGCTAATAAAGATATGGGTATCCATAAAAGGAAAAAATAAAGTGGTCTCATTATAGATTGATTTATAATTATTTCATGTCACCAAATAGATAATACAGGCTTATTATTAGATTCCTTCGTATCAAAATAGCAGCTTCTTTCATTGTCCGAGTCATCGCCCAATTGTCTGAGTTCCCTTATCAACGCAAAAGTGATCTCTTTCTGCTTGCACTTACGGACCAATCCGGTAACATCGAGCTGATGATATGAAGCATTTTTATCGACTACGATTTCTCCCGCTACATGTGCGGTGTTTCCTACCTGGGTTATGCGCATTTGTTCCCTATCTAAATTAGGAGCATTATTCCAATTTAAGGACATTTCATTCCAATTGCAGTTGTCTAAGGCGTAGACATGGAAACGATATGAATGCTTGTCCGACGAATTACCATAAATCTGCAGTAGTGCCGCATTTATATTATCTACTTTGGACAAGTCGAATTTGATGTAGCTGACCTGATTGTGATTAATCTGTGAAGCGTTCATTTCTACACTCATCTTTTTTATTTTGCCAAAGTTCTTTTCGCTATTACTGCCACTCTTTATAGTAGCGTCTGCTGTAGCAATCAAAGTGCAAGGCGTACTTTGGCAAGCAGGGATGGTAAGAAGCATCACACTTTGAGCCGGTAGTTCGAACGATAGTTGTCCGTTTTCAGAAATTTCTTTTGACCACACCACTTCGCCATAAGCATCCGCACTTACTTCTTCGGCAAATACCTTTGTACCGGTGGGGAGGTTTAATGATTTTAAATTCAAAGTCAGCGTGTTTGGCGAGAGTTTACGTTGTACAAGCCATATATAATATCGCATTTCTTCCGGGTTGTAAGAGGTTAATGCATCTACCTCATTATCGGGGACTGATTTCACCGTTTCCAATAGCGGCCGTTCGTCCTTAAAACCTTTTGCAAAAAGCCGGACTACCTGTCCCGTCCGCTGAATGCCACTTATGTCATAAGATTCCGGGATGTTTTTTACTGATTCTTCATCAAACAATTTTATCTCCCTCACCTTGATACTGCCCTTATCGGTAGCAATAAAACGAATTCTCGAACTTGTCACAGGAGTCTTAAATAGAAAGAATGATTGTGTGTAGCGGGCATTCTCTTCAATCGTTTCTTCAATGTCTTTCCAACCGGTACCCTCCCAATATTGCAACCGGAAATTCTTCACGCGGTCCGGACCTGTGTAGACTCCGTATTCCGAGCCTGTATAAATCACAGCTGCACCCAAAGAATAACTCTTTCCCAAATCTATTTCGAGGCATTTCTTTTCGTCTGTATTCACAGATGTCCACATGGAGACATCGGTCTTGTTGCCGTCGGTGATCACTTTCACTTGTGCAGGATGTGAAGAAGTCAAATCAATGACTTTCTTCCCCAATGCTACGTTATTGTAAGCATCTTCCACGATTCTCTTGCCTTGCCAGATAAAATGATGTCCCGATTTAATGCCACGCGGATAGGTGTTGCTGGTTGTATTGGCAAATTTGAAGGCCCACATACCATACCCCTGGTTAAGGGTATTGTTTGTATATTCACCTGCCCATTCGGTAAATAGGGAAGGGGAGTCCATCGTCTCGTATTTGTCAATAAGATAGGCATTCATCCAACGCCCGGTTTCAGTATACACTATCGGAAGAGAGCGGTTTAAAGGATGATTATCTACTATGATCTTCCGTATGTCCGAAACCTTGGATACATATCCTGCTGCCGGAAGATTATAAGAGTGTGTCGAGAATATGTCCAGCAAGTCTCTGTCGGAAGGTAATCCCCGATAATCAATACGCAGGCTTTTCACAACCTCCGCCCACCAGTTAGCGTTGGAGCCTGCCGTAACAGGACTTACAAAACGTGATTTCAGATGTTTTCCATAGAGTTTGTTTACATCCTGTATGGCACAATATATAGCATCTGACACAAATTTCATGGCATCTACATATTGTGTGATTTTCATCGGACCGGAATGTCGGTGATTAGGTTCGTTCTGCATGGCGAACATTGTCACGTCACCCGTTTTGGCTGCATAAAATGCCAGGGCATAAAAACGTTGCCATTGTTTCCATTTATTGCTCCATGTATTGTCAAAGTCTGTTGAATTCATCTGTAGGACTACATCTATGTTCAAACGTTTCAATTCTAGTAAAGCATATTCAAATACCATTGAATTGGTTGAGAATTGTTGTTTGCGACATCTTTCCAAAATAGGTTTCCATTTGATGAAGTTATTTTTTTCGGGATTGCTTCGTAATTCATGTTTGTACGATTCAAACTCTTCTAGTGTATTCAGGTTCTTTTGATAATTCACAGCTTCTTCGGGTACATAATCATTCATAGATGTCCATACGCGTAAACTGTTTACATTGGAATATTCAAGCCAACCTGATATGTTGCTGCCGGGCATATAATATCCTTGATTGTAAGCCACGTATTTCATGGTATTTCCTACTACATTTTTATTGACTGTTACAAGCATGTCCTTAGGAAATTCTTTATGAACTCTGTCTGGCAGTTCATTCTGAATAACAGGAGCAATCATATTTTTCTTTTCTTTGCCATATGCTTCAAACTCATTGATGGTAACAGGTTCCCCATCAGTAGAGATTAGTCGAAGCTGGAAAGTAGTAAGTTGTGGAGTAAATGTGAATTCTATTTTGTCCAGCCTGTTTTCTGTACATTCCGTATTGGGTAAGTCTGTCCAGTTTGCGTCGTCCCAATATTGAATCTTGAAATTCTTCATTGCCCAGAAGCCGGGAGCTTTTCCCTTCTCCTGTTCTGTCTTTTCCGATTCAGGGATTCCTGTGTGGATAACTACCCTGTCAATATCATAATATCTCTGCAAATTGACATCAAGAATATGCGGAGCACGGGCATTTGGGTCACTTATCCAGGAAGATTTACGTGAAATGACTCCGTCAGTCACATTTGATGCTGGAAACTCTTTTTGTTGTGAGGATGCTATTACCGGTTTATGTAATGCTACATTCACATTGTCAGCTGATATACTTGTAAAAGGTATAGTCATGGCTCCATAAACTAAAACCAAACATTTTCTAAGGTACATAAATCTTTTGTATTTTATGGTATGTATTTATTTTCCGGAGTAACAAGCATTATAGGTAGCTTCTGCATATCTGCGTCCCAGAATGATCTGGCTGTCTGCGCTGAAATGAGGGTCACTTTCATTAATCAGAGGAACTAATTCTTTGGATGACACGCAATAAGAATAAGGAATGTGTTTTGGAACCGTGCGTAACATTTCATTGAATGTTTCCGATGTTCCATTCTTTCTCCATTCTGCCAGTTCGCCTACAATAAATGGGAGTTTTTCATTATTTAGGTCTTTCCGTAAATTGGCTATCAGTTCTTGTAGTTTCGGCATATATGTTGCCGGGTCATTACTGTCGCTTTCTCCTTGATGCCAGATGATGGCTTTTAGTGTACCGAACTTCATCGCTTGACGTATACGTGACAGGGTTTCATCATAATAATTATCTTTTGCTCCCTTCATCCATGAGTTGATTGAACTGCCTCCACGGGCATTGACTACCAGTCCTAGTGGACGTCCGGTTCTTTCTGTGATTGATTTTGCAAATGAATAGGCAGGTCCTACTCCTTGTAAACCCAATCGTTTGCGGATCGTAGAATATTTATTCAGAGGATTGCGTGCCGGTTCCATACTGCCGGTGGGAGTAAGCAGATATGTGTTTTTAATATAACCTTTATAGTTATCTGTGATATATCCTCTTCCGGCCATATTGGACTGACCGATGAAAAGAAACAAATCAAGGTCAGGAATTTTTGGTTCAGGATTAATATGGACACCTTCTGTCATCAACTGATATTTGTCTGTACGGAAAGGAACTGCCGGAAAACCCTCTTCGTTAAATAAGTTCATATCGGCACTATTCACCCAGAGGTAACGGACATCTACGGGATTTGTCACCAGATTATTTTTCACTTTTACTTGATTTTTGCCTACGATTATTGCTTCAGCGGGATAAAACTTGCCGTCTTTACCCGCAACAGTGAAGCCTGAAAGTGTTGCTGCTTTGTCTTTGCTAACGAGTCCTGTACCGGTATTGGCAAAATCAAGTAGCAAAGAGCCATCGGCAGTTTTCGTCATCTTCTTGAACTCCGGTCCTTGGCAAACCACTTTTTTACCGTAAACTTTTCCTAGTGCTAATTGAGACAACCGCCAGCCTACCGTGTCTTTCACTATGGGATGAATATCTTTCGGATTACCCTGATCGAAAGCGACAACCATTGCTGTATTTTTTACATGGAGTGAGGTGAGGTATTGCGCTTCACGTAGTTCATACCAATAGCGTGTTTTCGTTTCGAATCTGGGTAACTGAATAAAGAGAAAAGGAATATCTCCCTGTCCCCAAGCAGTTCTCCATTCCTTTATCATGGCAGGGAACAGTTTGCGGTACTGCGCTCCGCGGGCTGTGTTCGACTCTCCCTGATAAAAGAGGAAACCTTTCAATGTGTAAGGGATAACAGTGTTTAGCATTGTCTCGGACAACCCTATCGGCCTATGGAAATTCTTTCTTCCCATAGGTTCTACCGGTTTGTCTATATATTTCTTTTGTTCTTCGCTCAACTGGTGATATTCTGTCAGGCTTGAAACATAACGGTTGTATAATTTCTCGTACCCGTCCGGTCCGTAAGAATTCACCATACTGTCATAATGCTGTACTATCGGCTGGAAGTCTTTGTCCGACATCAGCAGTGTCCTGCTTGTCCAGGCCTCCACCGTGGTTCCTCCTACCGGAGTCTGAATGATACCGATAGGAACATTCAACTCTTTATGTATGTTTCTGGAAAAATAATAAGCGATAGCAGAAAACTCCGGTGCTGTCTGCGGTGAACATACCCTCCATGATGCTTTGGACACTTCCTGTTCCGGGTAGAATTTTCTCGGTACTTTATAATAACGTATTTGTGGATAGTCTGCCAAACTAATTTCCGTTTGAGCATCTTTTACCCTGCGTAAAGCGAATTCCATGTTCGACTGACCACCCGCCAACCATACGTCACCTATTAAAACATCCTGAAAACTAACCTTATTATTACCGTTTATAACTTCTAATTTATAGGGTCCTCCGGCTTCTCCGGTCTTCAATGTCACTTGCCATTTTCCCTGAATGGCTTTTACTTTCTGAAGCTGCCCTGCAAACCGGACCTCAACCAGTGAGCCGTTTTGAGCTTCTCCCCATATCTTTATTATGGCATTTCGCTGCAACACCATATGGTCCGTAAAGACATCTGCTACCGTAAATCCGTCTGTTGCAAAAGTCAGTATTGCTATCAGAGATAAATACAAAGAGAATAATATGCGTTTCATAGTTTGCCTGATTAAAATTCATTGGCAAATATCCTGCTTTTGTACATTATAAGATATAAAAATCGTTCTTTTAAGAAGTAACATCGTACGGAAGTTAACTTTTCGATTTGCTTATTATCGTCTTTAACAATATGGTACGCCTGTCTCCTTTCAGCATCACCTTCATACTGTCTTTTAAATGAGAGATATTTGTTCTGATAACCAACTGCTGTTTAGGTTGAATAACATACTCTTTCCATTCTCCTTCTGCAACCGAAAGACTGATATTAAGAGGTTCTTCTACCGGGTTCTCCAATACGGTAATCATAGTCTTCGCTTTTCGGGGAAGTGCCAGATAAAAGTAACCTTCTCCAATAGTGGACGACTTATCGATTATAGGGCTTCCACCACGCGAGAATTTGAATGGGGCCATCGGGCGTCTGCCATAAGGAACGTATTGTACTCCCGGTTTCGAATTCCAGCCTCCGTAGGAACCTGCATACTGATAGCCATATTCGTCAATCTGCACTTTATACTTAGGCAGTTCTTCCTGTCCCTTAGGAATGATAGGAACCGTGTTTACCATCAGGCCGTTGCAGGGAGCATTGACGATTCCTCGTTCGGAGGCATAGTCTCCCCAGATAATGGAATCGTTTACGGCTACATATCGTTCGTGCTTCTTATCGACAGCCATGTATTGAATCATGTTGGACAAAAGTTTGTCAGCTACTGGATCTGTTCCGCAGTGGTCTATCAAGTCAAATCCGGATAAAAGGATGGAACCTTTACCTATAAATATTTCGGATAATGCCGTAGCAGCCAGAGCACGGCTATAATTGGCAAGAACAGCTACATCCTTCATGGAGGGTGATTGCAGGTCATAACCGGCTTTTACAGGGTAGATGGCCGGAAAACCATTCTTCGACTCATCATAGGATGTATAGTCAGACCATAGCCTGAACATACGGGGATTTAATCCTTTGAAAATCGGATGATAGGGACGTTCCAGGTTAATATTCATTCCGTCTTTATATGCCAGAGAAGGTGACAGATAGACCGGGTCGTTATTACTGTGCTGCAGAAATTCAATCTTTATAGGTGACCAGGATTGGTTGAAGTCTGTTTTATCCTGCTCCAGACAAATTATGCGGCCACCCTTATTGATATATGCTTTCAGTTCTCCGGTCTGCCTGTCAAGATTATCATTCCATGAGTTTTTGCCGATGACAAGCGTGGAGTTTTGGGTGAGTTCTGTTATTGAACGTACTGGTTTCACCGAATATCCGTTTCTTTTCAAACAATTCAAAGTCTGTTGTTCCGGTGTGGTGTCATATACGGAAATCGTAGCTGTTGCATCAACTGCGCTGTTCCAGTCCTTTCCGGCTATAAATAATTCGCTTTCATTATATGACACTTTTTTGCCTTTGGAATAAATCTCTCCTTTTAATAAATAATCTCCCGTAAGCAAATTGGGGGGGATATTGATAGTCAGAGGCAATTTACCGGTTCCGTAATAAGGTACAAACGGAAATTCATTTTCTCCCGATATCACTTTCCTGCCTTCCTGTTCAATCCACCAATGCAGACGGACATCACTCAATGCATTGCAGTAATCGTCATCATTTACCACATGAGCCACCACTGAAAGTTTGTTTCCTGCATATATCTGTGATTGCCAGTTTTCCCAGCTCAATAATATGGGCTGATAACTAAGTTGATATTGTCCGGCAACCGGTTTTGGCTTCATTTCGGCAAAAGATTTCACTCCATCCCAATTATGAAATACAATTGTGAAGGGCATGGTGCCTGCCAGACAATCGTTTTGGCTTCTCAAACGCCGGAATAGTTCCGTGGCATTTTTCAGGACAAACGCCTGATAGGCCATGGCTGCTTCTGCCTGTTCCGTATCAGGCAAATGCCCTGTCCAGCATTTTTGAGAACCGGGTTGTTTGGTTCTTGAACAGAGGTTAAAGCGTCCGTCTATACCGGTATAATTGCCAACACATTCCGTAAAGGTGATCGGCTGTACTTTGCCCGGATTCTGCCACATATCCTTATCGCGCATATTCAGGTAAGTAAGAAAAGAGTTGTAATACCATCCCCAATATCTGTGCACGTCATAAATGTCTGCAGATTTCCCCAGACCATAGCCTGCATTACATATATACAGGCGGGTATTATCCCATTTTTTGAGTTCCTGATACATTCGGGTGAGAAAATCTCTGTATAAATCACCCGCCTTTCCTTCGTAAGGCATTTCGTTGGATAAGATATAAATCACAACAGAAGGATGGGAGGCGAACGGGCCTAAATCTATTTCCTTATAAGTTTTGAGCGATAGTTCAAAATCTTTCGGAGGAGCTGTTTGGGTTGCATGTTTGGGGTGACCGTACCGGCCGGCGAATATCATCATTCCTTCTTCGTCGCATACGTCCATCCAATTTTGGTTATCAGGGATACGGATGATATTTATATGGAGGCTTTTCATATATCGCACATAGTCACGGGCAAACTCTTTACTTTGTTCCAGTTGTTCCGGTATGCCACGTTCCGGTGGATTTATGGCATTGCCTCTCAGGTAGATCGGGTTGTCATTTAAATAGAAGATGCCGTTATGCATCTCGAACTTTCTGAATCCGATTTTCTTCTGAAAAGTCTGCTCCCCGGCTTTTAGTGTCAGATCATAGAGTACAGGTGAAACCGGACTCCACAATTTAGGAGTCAGTTGGCCTGTCTCCAGTACTACTGTCGTATCGGTTTTATGAGTAAAGAGATATTCTTTGGAAAAGCTGCATAGTTTCTCTTTATTCTGTGAACCGACAATGGTAGCATCAAATAATAACCGTTCACCTGCCTCTGCTGATAATGCTACTTCTATCTTGACACTCTTATCAGAGGTGACAGGAGTTATTCTTTGAATATTGGCTGCTGTCAATAATAATGGGAATAACAGGCCAAAAGCACCTAATAGCTTTGTTTTCATAGTATGATTATTGTATTTAAAATGGATAATAAATTTATTCCACGTATTGATAAATTCAGATAAAGCACCGCTAATCTGGAAAGTGCTTATTCGGGAGTCTTTTTTTCTTCTCCTTTCTGGAACTGTGCCGGTGTCATTCCAAACAATTCCCTGAATCGTTTAATGAAATAGCTTGGAGAGTTGAAACCTACTTCATAAGCTATTTCTGAAATTGTTTTAGTGTCAGACTGGATCAGCAGCATTTGTGCTTTTTTCAGTCTGACGTTCAAAATAAAATCATTCGGTGTCTGTCCTGTTATTCCTTTCAGTTTCAGGAATAACTTAGTGCGTCCGATGTTTAAAGCCTGTGCAAACATATTCACGTCAAAATCGGGATTATCGATGTTCTGTTCGATACAGGTCACACATTGTTCCATAAATTGCTGGTCTGCCCCATTGGTTGCCAGAATATCTATATTATTATCCATTTGTTTAGCATATTTTTTCTGTAACAGCTTTCTGCCGTTCACCAGGTTATTACAACGCATAAACAAATGTTTCACATTAAAAGGTTTGGTGATATAGTCATCCGCCCCCATTTTTAACCCTTGTATAGTAAATTCTTCCGCAGTCTGTGCTGTGAGCAGTATTACAGGAATGTGTGACGTTTCAAAATTACTCTTAATCATCCGGCACATTTCTATACCGGACATTTTGGGCATCATGATGTCACTAAGCACAATATCGGGTTGCACTTCTTTGGTTTTTTCAAAACCTTCTTCACCGTCTTGTGCTTCATAAACCGAATATACTTTGGAGAATAACCGTACTAGCAGTTCTCTTAACTCTTCGTTATCTTCGACAATCAGTATTTTATTCGACGGTTCTTCCTTACTATCGGAGTTGTCGTCATCCGGCAGTTCCTCCGGCATCTTTTCATCATCCATCTTCAGTAACGAGATGCAGTATGAATCAATATCAGGAGTCTCTATCTTCTGTGAAGCCGATATGTGGCTGTCTCCCAAAGGCAACTCGACGACAAATGTCGTTCCTTTTCCCTCCCGGCTTCGGGCGCCGATTTTACCTTGGTGAGCTTCGATAATACTTTTTGCAAGAGCCAGCCCGATGCCCGTACCTTTCTGGTTATCCAAGCTGTCGACTTGATAGAAGCGGTCGAATATCTTGTCCAGATTTTCCTCGGCAATGCCGATTCCCGTATCTGAAATAAGTATCATAACGCTGTTTTCATACTCTTGTACTGACAACGAAACCGTACCTCCGAGAGGTGTATATTTAAAGGCATTGGACAATAAATTATAAATAACCTTTTCCAGTTGCACCACATCAAACCATACATCTAATGAACGGTCTTTGTTGAAGTATTCGAAAATAATCTGTTTGCCTCTGGCATATTCCTTGAAGGATAGATAAATTTCATCCAGAAACGAATAGATATTCTGTTTGCTATATTTAAACTTTTCGAATCCCTGCTCTTGTTTCCTGAAGTCAAGCAATTCGGTTATCAAACGTTTCATGCGCAGTGTGTTTCTATGGATGCCTATCAGTCTGCCATATACTAGCGGTTGAATATCATTCCGTTCCATCAACATTTCCAGCTGACTCACAATCAGAGTAAGCGGAGTACGGAATTCATGTGATATATTAGTGAAAAATCGGAGTTTGGACTGGTTCAATTCTTCTATCTGCTTTTTTTCTTTCTTCTCATATTCAAGTGAGGCCCTCAATTTCAACTTGGAAGAGTAGAAACTCACTATTATATAGAGAGAAATAATCATGATAACGACATAAGAGCAGTACGCCCATGTCGATTTATAGAAAGGCGGTTTTACAATAATGTCTATTTCTTTGCAAATGCTTTCCCTTCCGGAATATTCTTCGGAGCTTTTTATCATTAGCTTGTAGTTACCCGGATTCAGGTTCGTATAAGTGATACCTTTGCGATAACCGGCACTCATCCATTCTTTATCAAAGCCCTCCAGTTTATAGTAAATCCGATTTCTTAGTACTGATACATAATTTGATAATGAGAAATTAACAGTGAGTATGGAATGGTTGTGGTTCAGAGTGATTTGCGGTTGATATAAGATAGACTCGGAAAGGATACCGGAACCATCATTAGGCAATATGAGTTTATTGTTCACCTCCAATGAAGTAAAGTTCAGTTGATAAGGTTTAACGTAAGAATTCAGTTCCTTTTCAAAGAAAGATATCATCATCTTAGGACCGGATAGGAAGATCTCATTATCATGGGCAACAAACAATCCGTAAGGATTCAACGCTGTCATCGGGAAACCATTTTGTTTGTTATAGTTATAAAACCGCTCGTTTTCCATGTCAAAACGAGAAAAGCCCTGGTTGCTTGCTATCAGAAGGTAACCGGAAAGAGATTCGTTTATATCCAGGATATAATCGTTAATCAAGTCTGAATTTTGTGAGTTAAACGACTTGAATGTATTAGTATCAGGTTGGTATAGAAATATCCCGTCTCCGGAAGAACCTGCCCATATGTTTCCTTTTTTATCTTCAAAGAGTACATTTATAAGGTTGCTTCCTATGACTCTTCCTGAGGTGTTGGGAACAAAGTATTCATCCCGTTTATGGGTTTCAATATTATACTTTACCAGCCCCCGGTAATAGGAAAACCATAGATTGTCATGCTTGTCGAGATGCATATCGATGATCTGCCTGTTGTTGAGTTTGCTGTCCATTAATAGTTTGGTACATTCTCCGGTTTGCGGATTAAATAAACCGATACCGTCGTGGGTGGCCAGCAACAAGTTTCCTTTATACGGAATAATTTTCCGGACTATATCGTTAATCAATGTATTCTCCTTGCCGGGAATATGTCTGTAGTTGGTGAATTTCTGTGTTTTCAAATTTAGCTTATCCAATCCTCCCTTTAGCGTTCCTATCCATAGGAGCTGGTTCTTCTCATCCAGATATAGAGCTTGGATTGCATTGGATGTAAGAGAATTACTATTATTACTATGTTTATATTCGATGAAGTTTTTTGTTTTTCTATCGAGATAATTCACTCCTCCGCCTTCTGTTGCGATCCAAATGCCGCCTTTGGAGTCTTCTTTCATTCTTCCGGCGAAAGGAGAAGTCAATTTTCCTTTCTGCGATTCATCCGGATAATAATAGGTATAGATTTCATAATCCGGATTAAATAGGTTGATTCCTCCATAGTAGGTACCTATCCAGAAGGTCCCCTGCTGATCTTTCATCATACAAATGATAGAAGAGTTGCTTAGGCTATAAGGCTTGTTGTCTTCACTGTAATGAGTAATATTGGTGGAGACATCCAGCTTGTCCAGCCCTTTAAAAGTGCCTATCCAATAATTCCCCCAGCTGTCTTCCATAATGCAACGGATATAATTACTGGAAAGCCTGTTTTTATAAGGTCCGTCCTTGTAGTTGGTTTGTACACCGTTTCTGTCTAGCCGGAAAAGTCCGTCATCCTTAGTCCCTATCCAGATGTTTTTCTTGGAATCTTCATAAATACAGGTTATATCTTTATCGGGAAGATAATTAAGCCATTTCTTGTTGCTGTCTATCATGTACAAGCCTTTATTCATGGTTCCTACATACAGGTTGCCTTCATGATCTTCAGTGACGCATGATATGCGCACATCGTCCAGATTGTAATAATATTCCAGTTTATCTTCCGCACAATTATATGTAAATAATGAGTCTCTGGTACAAACCCATAAACGTGTGTTGCCATACGTGATAGCCTGAACATTATTATTGCGGATAGTATGGAAAACATTTTTCCTGATATCATATTTCACCACTGCATACTTGCAACGGATATAGATGTGGCCGTTTTTATCACCACAGATAGTGCCTATATTATTATTGTACAAACTGTTCTTATCGTTCTCTATCGGACGGAAAACATGGAAGTCAGTGCCGTTATATCGGTTCAGGCCATCTTTGGTTCCTATCCAGATGATACCGAATTCATCTTGATAAATAGATGTTACTGTAGGTTGTGAAATACCATTTTCTACTCCGAGCGCTTGAAAGTGAATATTTTGTCCAAACGAAAGAGTAGAAATAAATAATAAAAGAAATGGGATATACTTCTTATACATACAATGGACTCCTTTAATACAAAACAAACTTATGAATTATTTTTGGAGTATACCAAGTAAAACGGCTTGTTTAACTAATGCAATCTTCCTGAAATAATCGGTTGGCAACAAAGGTAATTGCAGGCAGTTATTATCAATATAAGAATAGGACGATTATATATCAATATTGTACGCGGCTGGTGAATTCTCAACGATACTCATCCCTATGAGAAAAAATACTCATACCTATGAGAATATATTCCCATTAGTATGAGTATTTTTTCTCATAGGGGTGAGTATTATCCCTTGTCAGAATATTCGGAAACGCCACTTTATAGCCTTTCTGATAAAGTTTTTACCAATCGAATAAATCGATATATTGGTCGAATTCGGGTTTGTTTTCGATGCCATGCTTTAGAAAGACAGCGACAATCTGCTTTTGTTCGTCAGGATGTAGCATTCGTTCTTTGTTGCGGATGCGGTAAAACATGCTGCGCCCCATCAAAGAATATAATTCTTTGCGGATGGTGACAGCCGTAGAATAGGGGAGGTTGTCCAATATGTGGTCTATTCCGCATGCGAAGCGTGAAGTGCAGTATGGTTTGAAAAAGTTGCAGTTGTCTTCGTTTCCTATTATGTGGTTGGGATTGACTGTCCGGAAATCAGAAACGTTTTGCGGTATACAGAGCGTAGCTTGATAGCGTAGGCATTTATTACGGCGCGGACATTTGCTGTGGGTGCAGTATAAATAATTCTTTGGGACGTCGTTAAAGTCAATTTTTGGGTTCATGATTTTTATATCTTATCAATGATACAAATATAGGTGTTTTTTATCCTGTAGACAAGATAAAAATGCTATTGTTTTATCTTGTGAATGGGATGAGGCGATAAATAGTCAATTCTATATGAATAAGATAACTTCGTAATAACTTGCACTTCCTGATTTATACAATTACTTTTGTAGCGTATAAACCAAAAGAAAGGAGTTGTATAAGTATGGCAAGACCAATTAAGGAAACTCCGATACTTTTCGGAGAAGATGCTCGGCGATTTGAAGAACGGATGAAAGAGAAGCGTAGTGAAACGCCGGAGCAGCGGGAAAAAAGGTTGAAAGACTATGAACTGGCAATGAAAATCTTTAAAAAATAAAATATGAATCGTCAGTTGATAGAGGAAGCGTATGAGATGCATAAATTAAATATTTCAGAAAAAATAAAATCGTTCGATTGTGGAGATACCGATCTGAACGATTTTATTTTAAATGAATCTTTTCTTTATCGGGAAGCTTTGTTAGCTGTAAGTTACGTATTTGAAAATAAAATGGTGTACCTTTTATGCTATATATGAAACGAAAACTTTTTATTGAAGTCTGTCTTTTTGTATACATACGCTTGATCTAATCTTTTTCTTATCAACCAATCATATAATAAATAATAAATCTTATCTTTGTATATTATATGATAGATTACGATTATGACAAAGAGTACGATGGGAACTAAACTTCCCCGTAAGTTGATTTCGAAAATGCAGATTGTAGGCGAACAAATAAAATTGGCTCGTTTGAGACGGAATTTGAGTATTGCGCAGGTAGCAGAACGCGCTACTTGTTCGGAACTTACGGTCTCACGGGTGGAAAAGGGGTTGCCTACTGTTTCTATCTTCTAAAAAACGAACTTTAATTCCACCTCCTTTTCCCCGACGGTAAATTCCACTTTCGCTCCATTAATGAGCGGCAGGTTATGAGTTACGTGCTCTGCCGGAAAATTGAAGCAGGCCGGATAGTCGTACTCTTTCACAAGATCAGCCAGCGCAGCATATAAATCTTTGCCTAGCGAACCATCTTCTTCGTATTTGGTGAATTGTCCGATGATTAGTCCTGATAATTTTTCCAGCACTCCACCCAGTTTCAAATTATACATCATCCGTTCGATAGCTTGAGGCTCTTCGTTGACATCTTCGATGAATAATACTGTGCCCTCTGCCGCAATATCATACGGAGTGCCACGTAAACCGCAGATAACCGACATGTTTCCGCCCCGCAAAACGCCTTGTGCGTGACCTTGTTTGTTCAATTTGTGTTTTTCGCAAGTATAAGTAGGAGGATTTCCCGATAGAATATCCTTTAAATACATAATACAGGGATCGTCTTCAGACTCCATTGTAAGATGATATGCCATCGGTGAATGTAGCGAAGCGTATCCATTTTTCTGGAAAAGATTATGTAATGTCGTCACATCACTGTATCCGATCAGCCATTTCGGATGTTTACGGAAAGCTGTAAAATCGAGCTTGTCTATTAAGTGAACGGCTCCATATCCTCCTCGGCTGCAAAAGATAGCTTTTATTTCCGGATGATCCATTGCTCTTTGCAAATCTTTTAAACGATGTTTGATTGTTCCTGCATATAGTCCGGACGAATCGCAGACGTGTTTTCCGGTAACGACTTTCAGCCCCCATGATTCTAATCGTTGCTTTGCACCTTCTACAAACTGTGTGTCTATCTTGCCGGATGGCGATACGATAGCTACTTTATCCCCTGCTTGCAGAAAAGGAGGGAATTGAAAGTTTGAATTGGAGGTGTTTTTCTGCTTACATCTTTCTTCCAGCATCAAAGATCGGTTGGATGCCGTTTGTGTCGTTTTGCAGGAAACGAGTATCCCGCAAAAGAGTAATAGAATGATGGTGAATTGATTCTTGATTATCTTCATGTTGTTTTGTTACTTGAGTGATTCTTCTGCAAAAATACACGAAAAAAATGATGCCGGATATGTTTCCTTATTAAAACTGGATTGCATAAACTTTAAAACGACTCAAATGAATGGTCGTTGGACTGATTTATACATAGAAAAAGTAACAATCGGGCTGTTATTGTCCGCTTCTGTGCGGACAGTTGTCCGATAATGAACATCGTGTAAATTTGAATATCTGTTGATTATCAGAGATTTATTGTTTTGGCACGCCGATTGACTATATATAAGCGAAAGCGGTTGCGAAACAACAACCACTATAAACGAATAATAATAATAATAATAAAATAACGATTATGAAAACAAATTTATTCTCAAAAGCAGTTGTGATGGTAGCAGTAGTAATGGCAAGTGTAATGAACTTCTCTGCAAGTGCAATGAACCCTACAGAATTTGTAACCAATAATGAAATGACTGGTGAAGTAATAACCGCTAAGAACATCTATCGTAATGAAGACGGTCACTTGTATCGCCACCTCCGCTATACTTATACTTACGATAACGAAAATCGTGTGATAAGCAAAGAAGCCGCCAAGTGGGATAGTGTAAAGGAAGTTTGGACTCCTTACTTCAAAATGAATGTGGAATACAGTGCCAATGAAGTGACTGTGGACTATGCCCGTTGGAATGATAGAAGCAAGACTTATAACAGTAATGTAGAAAAGGCGGTTTATGCGTTGAATGATAACAATGCAACTCTGTTGCTGGCAAGTACAAAATAAAATAGAATGATAGGTAATAGTGAAAGCCGGTTATTGACACTGATTCAATAACCGGCTTTTTTTTATACAATATTCTGTCTTTGATTTTCACTAAACATTTGCGGCTTTCTTTTGTTGTTTTCCGAAAAGTATTTGTACCTTTGTCATTGGAACGTAGCATGCCTTTGTGGTATGCGATTGTGCGTTTCCTCGGTGAACAGGAAATCGTAGCGG